>Ga0315276_10007121_pt1 | contig 10334 bp, 11 predicted proteins | sample YL17G05_0_MG_FD_204542 | JGI IMG/M metagenome (GOLD analysis project Ga0315276, IMG submission 204542) | Sediment microbial communities from Yellowstone Lake, YNP, Wyoming, USA - YL17G05_0 | ecosystem: Environmental > Aquatic > Freshwater > Lake > Sediment | place: USA: Wyoming | collected... | reverse complement strand
ATAAATATCAAGGCTGTGGATAATTGTGTCTTTATCCCCACCGAATGTATCCAGGCAGGAAAGGACAGCATCCTCTTTGTCTATACGAAAAACAGGACGAAACAGGTTGTGATAACCGGAGAATCGAATGAAAAGAATATAATTATTGAAAAAGGTCTGAAGGCTGGTACGTCTGTGTACCTGAGCGAACCGGAAAATCACGATAAATTCAGGATCTCAGGGGAAGAGCTTATACCTCTGATAAAAAAACAATAGCAAAGGATTAAGCCAGCCGGAAAGCGATATCTTCAATCCAGCGGTTTCCGGTTAAGCCAATATACAGTATAGCCCTTAAGCCATTATACCTTTTTTAATGCTTCCAGCACCCTCTCCGGTGTCATCGGGACCCTGTACAGCCTGGCACCCGTGGCATCAAATATTGCGTTGGCGATAACGGCTCCAACAGCAATTATGGCAGGCTCTCCCCCTCCTTTAGGAGGCTTATCGTTACGGTCAAGAATGACACAATCAATTTTCGGGAGCCATGAGAAAGCAGGTATCTGGTACGAATCAAAGCCGCGATTGAGGATATTCCCTCCTTCAAACCTGATCTCTTCAGCAAAAGTATATCCAAGACCCATGGTAATACAACCTTCCATCTGGATTAATGCGCCCTCCGGATTAACACATAATCCCATATCCTGTGCACATGCAATACGCACCACCTGTACTTTACCTGAATCCTTATCGACTTTCACCTCAGCCATATGGGCAACCCAGGTACCGGCATCAGTACCGCAAGCGATACCAATACCTCTTCCTTCAGGGTTCTTACCGGCAATATATCCGAATTTATCAGCAACTGCTTTCAGACATCCTATCATCTTTTCATCCTTAAGGTTCTTAAGACGGAATTCGAGAGGATCCACTCCGGCTTGGGATGCCATAATATCTATCTGCGATTCCCTGGCAAAAGTATTTGTATTATTATTGGGTGCCCTCCAGGGGCCTGTATTGAAAGGATGAACAGGTTGAGCATTACGGCTTCTGCTGTAACTTGTTATTGTGGCATTGGGAACGTCATAAATTGTATCAGCACCCCTGGTACCGGCAAAATAAACGTGATAATCCCACAGCCGGATCAAACCCTCTTTATCAATTCCTGAATTAATTTTTACCACAGCGGCTGAATGGAAATTATCATAAAAAAACTCTTCATCGCGGGTCCAGACAACCATAACCGGTTTTCCGGTCATCTTTGCAAGCTTTGCAGCTTCAATACCCTGCCTGTATGCACTCTTACCTCCGAATCCACCTCCTACAAATGGTGTAATGACTCTGACATTTTCAAGCGGAATACCCAGATCACGGACAATACCTTCCTGAAGTCCGAATGGCGATTGAGTGGCCGCCCAGACCGTCAGCTTACCATTCTCCATGTTTGCCAGTGCGGTATGTGTCTCTATCGGGGCATGTGCCAGGTAAACATCGTGAAATTCAGATTCAAAAAATGTTTCAGAAAGCCGGCGACCTGCCTCAGCATCTCCGGAGGTCTTAACTATATTGGGTGTCGTGTCGGCCTTTAGCATCCATTCAAAGATCGTTTTGTCATTGACTTTCATCTCATCGAATGAATATTCCGACTTTATTTTCACAACAGCCTCATCAGCCTTATCGCGGTTTTCACTTACAACTGCAATGAAGTCACCATCTCTGACTACCTGTACTCCTGCAATCTTTTCAGCCTCAGAAGCATCAGCCGATATAAGTTTAGCACCATGTGAGGGCGGCCTCAAAATTCTTGCAAACACCATCCCCGGCAGTTTTTTGTCACCTGCATATTTGGCCTGCCCTGTGACTTTTAAGAAAGAGTCGGCGTGCTTATATGGTTTCCCGACAAAAGTGAATTTGGTATAATCCTCAACAGGTGGTTTGATATCAAGATATTTCTCCAGCTTTTTACCTTTTGTCAGTTGGGCATAGGTTACAGTATTGACAGGATTTTTAATATCTGTAACTATCCCATCCCTTACTTCGAGTTGGGAGACCGGCACTTTCAGCATTTGTGAAGCCATATCAAGCAATACTCCTTTTGCTTCAGCCGCGGCGGCTCTCATCTCCGGTCCGAAGGTCTGGGTTGACTGGGAACCCCATGTACCGCGGTCGTAAGGACAAAGGTCAGTATCGCCCATCACCATTTTCACTTTTTCAAAATTCACATTCAGCTCATCAGCCATCATCATTGCCAGTGATGTGATCACTCCCTGTCCCATTTCAATCTTGCCGGTGTAACATGTCACTGTTCCATCTTCTGCAATATGAAGAAAAGCATTATAGTCTTTTGTAAGGGTTCTTGCCTGTTCAGGAGGCATAGCCATTATATCCAGAGCCTCCCACGGCCGGAAAAAGATGAGTATGCCGCCACCGAGAAGCTTGAAAAAGTCTCTTCTCTTCATTCCGGAACCATCTGTCTCCTGTGCTTCCCGTGCAGGATATTTATTGATTTCTGGCTTTTTCATGGTTACTTCCCTCCTTTCATTTCATTTGCAGCTGTCTCAACAGCCTTGATTATTCTCAGATGTGCACCGCAGCGGCACAGGTTATCCTCCATACCCTTTATTATATCCTGACGTGTAGGGCTGGGATTTTTCTTTAGCAGTATCACAGCATTCATTATCATACCGGGCGTACAATATCCGCACTGGAGGGCATCATTATCGACGAAAGCCTGCTGAACGGGATGGAGCTTACCATCTATGGCAAGACCTTCTATGGTAATTACATTCTTACCGGCAACATCGCCTACCGGTAAAGAGCAGGATCTTACTGCTTCATTATCAATAATTACAGTACAGGCGCCGCAGAATCCCATTCCGCAACCATATTTGGTCCCGGTAAGGTCAAACCGATTCCTCAGAACCCACAACAGGGTGTTAGCCGGGTCGACGAGGATCTCGGTCTTTTTACCATTTAACACAAAACGAATAGTCTGTTCCATATTCACTGAATTTGATTTTTTTGAATCTGATAATCCTCGGGAGTATCAATATCTTTGAGAATAGCTACAGAGCTGGTCTCAACCTCATGAACAGCCTCCGGGAATTTTTGTGCAAGAAAACGCAGCCCTTTATCCGTTTCAAGGTTTTCGATCTCCATGTAGTATTCAAAGCTGACAAGAATAGGATGGCCGCGCTTTTTATTACATACAGGTACCACAATACCCTTATTTGTTTGCCTGAATGCTCCAATGATAGCATCAGTCACATCAGGCGAAATCATCGGCTGATCGCCGAGAAAAACAAGGACAGCCTCATAACCGGGAGGGATGGATCTGAATCCGCATTGCACTGACGAAAGCATTCCGTTCTTATAATCATCATTATAACAATACGTTACAGGATATTTCTTTATGATCTCAACTATTTTATCATTGTCAGCTCCCAGCACGACAAAAGTCTTATCCACGACTGATGAGATTACATTTTCTATTACTTTTTCGACAATGGTCTTGCCATCAAACGGTAGAATCATTTTTGGTGTATTCATTCTTTCCGATTCGCCTGCTGCCAGTATCAGAGCTGCAATTTTACCCATTGCATCTTATTATTTAATGCCTTACAGATACAGAAAGGTTATTTCTTTGAATTTTTCCTGTTTCTTTCCAGAACAAGTTCAGCAGCGATGCTGATAGCAATCTCCTCCACACTTTTCGACAGGATATCAAGGCCTACAGGAGCATGCACGGACTTCCATTGATCTTCACTGGTCCATCCGTTCTGCACAAAATTACTGTGCATCTTTTCAATTTTAGTCCTGCTGCCAATCATCCCCACATAGGCTGCCCTGCTGCCAATGCATTGTTTCAGAGCCTCAGCATCATCATTATGTCCGCGGGTTACAACAACAATATAAGTATCCTGTTCTTTATCTATCCCCTGCAGTGCTTTACCAATATTTTCAACAATTATCTTGTCAGCATCAGGGAGGTTTTCACTATTTGCGAATTCAATGCGATCATCAATAACCGTCACTTCGAAATCGAGAAGTTTTCCAATATGACATAATGCTTTTCCTATATGTCCGGCACCTGCAATTACCAGACGTAATGGAGGGAAAAGAGGTTCAATGAAGGCTATCTTTTTTTCTTCCTCACCGGGAAGCTGGAGTTCCATCCTGCAAAAATCATCCGGATTCAGAGAGACCAGCAACCTGTTGGCTTCTTCCTGAATTTTTTTCTTATATTGTTCAGGAATATGACCTGTTCCATTTGCAGTAAGTACAAAGCGATCTGTCTTACCACCTCCGTAAGAAGTTTCGGAAAAAATGGTAACCATGGCACATGGAGTTTTCTCATGCAGTAACGCTTTAATCTTATTAAAGAGAGGCTGATGGTTTTGGACAGAAGCATCAACAAGAACTTCGACCTGACCTCCACATATTGCCTCCTCACGAAAATAAATATCCTTATTGAGATCAAAGCGATAAATATATGATCCACCGTTTGTTGCAGCTTCCATAGCAATTTTCTGCACCCTCCCTTCAAGGACTCCGCCTCCAACCGTTCCGCAGATCAGTTCGCTGCTGCTGAACAGGGCAGAGCTTCCGGCTTTCTGTGGTGTCGAACCCCGGGTAGATATAACTGTGGCAAGAACCAGTTGCATCGAAACAGGCACAAATTCCGATAACTGCAGATATATGTTTTTCATTATCTGATGCTTACATAATCATAAATTTCTGAGCTCTGATGGCCATGTAAATCTTGATTACAATGCTCCGGAGGACCAGAAACAAATATATTCAAATTGGCTCATTATTCATAATTTTTGAGATCAAGAGGCATTTTCAGAAATTTTTCCTCGGAGACTTGTGCAGGAACAGAATTTGAAAACTTTTAAAAAAACAAACCGGATTCCAGATTGCCTAAGCTACCCGCTTAACTGTTAATCAATTAATGGACAAATTTCACGGAACTCGTATTGAGTATTTTTATTCTGCAAAAAGATAACCTGAATCAGCTTTAAAACATTCATCACGACATTGCTTGTTATCAATAAATAATGTAATTTTGATATGGACAAATCAATAAAAAAATATAACAGTCATGAAAAAACTTATCATTCTTTTCCTTTTTCAGTCAATATTAGTTGTTCAGTTAATTGCTCAGACAGTGTCTTCTGTTAACTATAAGCTTGATAATGGCATAGTTGTTAAGATAGAAGACCGTAGCTGGACACATACATGGGTGCAACAGCGCCAGGATCCTGTTACCGGCACAGAGACTGCTTCCGTGACAGTTAATATCAGAATTATGGGTGACCTTACGCAAAGCTCAGTTTTCAAACTTACCAGCGGAGGCAAGGATGTCAGAATGAAAGATGTAGCGCCAGGAACCTATGATCTGAAGATAACCTCAAAGCTGTCGGGCAAACCCGGGTCTTTTGGTCTGGATATAAAAGGGATTGAAGTAAAGTCAAAGATGAAGACAACGGTTAATGTGACAATCTACAATTACCAGATAAATATTGAAGAGACCCCCGTTGCAAATAAGGGTCTTGCCTCTTATGAATCGCTCATATACAGGTATAAAGGAAATGGCGAACAAACCCTTAACAAGGGAATCCCTTCCTTCTATGCAAAAGGAGCTCATGATAAGAAAATTGCCGCTGACGAAGCGCTGAGCGATATTAAAGGGAAGATTAAACCCGCTACATATGATTTGCTTATCACATTGGATATTGCAGGATATATCCAGAAAATATGGCTGGAAAATTTTGCCATGAAACCGGATATTAATTATAAAATAACCACGAACCTTAATGCAGGAGAAATAACTTATGCAGGAGTCAACAGGGATGTTAAACAGCTGCATTTATACCCCGGAGGTACAGCCGATAAGCAGCAGGGTGCCGCTAAACGGGATGCTCCAAAAGAATTTATCACTTACGACAGGGCTCTTCTTAAATGGGCCTGTCCTCCCGGAACATACGATGTTTTGCTCGACATTGGTAACGGGAAAAAGTATGAATGGGTAAAAGGTGCAATTGTGAGGTCGGGTGCCAGAACAGATGTGAAATAGCTGGCTGTAATAGAATGAACAGGTAAGCTAAAATGGCATTTATTTCATTCAGTTCTCCGTTTAAATATTGTCATTCATTCAACAGATACAATAAGACCCGCATTTACTGATGCGGGTTTTTTGCAGGATGATCTGTCATCCCGTTCCTATGAATCAGCAGTTTTATCCTCTTTCTCCTGCGGTTCCTTTTTACCAGGCTCATTGTCGAGGGTGGAGGCCTTCTTGAATTCCTTAATGCCTTGTCCCAGTCCTCTCATCAGTTCAGGAATTTTGCGCCCTCCGAAAAGAAATACAATAACCACCAGAATAAGAAGTATCTCCGTAAAACCTATATCCCCCATAGCGTTTCCTTTGAAGTGAATTTGCCCGAAAGTTAGAACTAATATCATTAATAAAAATAGCTCACGATGGATTTCTTAATTCCCATTTATTATTAAGATAATTTGGAACCTGTAATCCGGAACAATTAATATCTTCACAACTATCAAATTGATAAGGATATCCCTATTTACAAATGATTTATCGATTCAAAATGTGAGTGCATATCTCATATAATAAATGAAGTATAAATTGCTCCTGTGGTTAGAAAACAATTCTGATCTTTGTCAGCAATAAAAACAATTTGTATGGAAACCTCATTTTTCGATTCAACCCTTTTCAGCTATTGCATCCTGCCATTGCTTATCTTTCTTGCGCGTATCTGCGATGTATCTATAGGTACAATGAGAATAATCTTTGTATCAAAAGGTAAAAGGAACATAGCGCCGATCCTCGGTTTTTTCGAGGTGCTGATATGGATAATAGCTGTAAGCAAGATAATGCAGAACCTCGATAATTATGTAAATTACGTAGCTTATGCGGCAGGTTTTGCAACAGGTAACTATGTGGGCATGCTTATTGAGGAGCGGCTGGCAGTAGGTGTTCAGATGATAAGGGTAATTACTCATCAGGGAGGGCTGGACCTTGTGCAGATCCTAAACGAAAACGGATATGGAGCAACCTGCGTTGAAGCAAGGGGAGCCCAGGAAAAGGTACATCTCATATATACAATTATTCAAAGGAATGATCTTAAGTATGTCCTGGAGATCATTGACAGATTCAACCCCAAAGCTTTCTATACTATCGAGGATGTAAGATCAACTAATGAAGGTATATTTCCTCCAAAAAAACCCAATGCAACATTCCCTTTCAGTAATATTCTGAGACGCTGGAGAGGAGGCAAATAGGTTTCGTTGTCTGATTGTCTGATTGTCTGATCGTCTGATCGTTTTTTGATATTACACCTTCGCCGGGGCTGCATTATATTCATTATGAACTTTATAGACTTTATAGACTTTATGAACTCCCAACTTCCAACGTCCAGCTTTCAACTTTTCATATCATCCCCGGCCTGATATTTTTTTCAGAAAGATCAACTATTTTTTTAATTCTCCTGACTCTTGTTTCAGCTCTCTTTGCGCTTTTCAGCCAATCGTAATAGATTCTGCGAACGGATTGCTGAAAGTTCATAAAATTGTCAAATGCCTTTAAATTCATTCTGAGTGCTGATATAAGATCATCAGGCAGTTCCGGGTCACCATCGGTTCTGTTATTATAAATCAGTTCTGGTTTCTCCAGAACCTCCCTGAATGCATTCAGCCCTGCCGGTTCCATGCGGCCTTCCCTGATGAGCTTCTGAACCCTTTCAATATTGTATTTTGACCATCGGCTTCCCGGTCTGCGCGGTGTGAAGCGCTGAATGAAATAATCTTCATTTATCCTCTTTATTTTTCCATCTATCCATCCAAAGCATAAAGCTTCCTCAACCGCATCAGCATAAGGTATCCTGACCTTACCGGAAGGTTTCTTGTAATAAATTAGCCAGACATCCGCAGCAGTGGAATGATTTTTTTCAAGCCATTCTCTCCATTCCTGTCGTGAAGTGATGTAAAGCTCCATCGTTTTTTTTACAAGATAATATAAATTGAATGAATGTTGCCGGGTATGAGGTTAATGATAATGGGAAGATTAATTCTATTGTTAATATTTTCACAATTACTGTTACAAGAATAACAGTGATCGGGTATTCAGAATATCAAAGAAGGAACAAATTTTATCTTTAAGATAATGGAGCCAGAATGTTTAATAAGCAATGATAAAGCCCAATTAATGGATGTTACAGCAATGATAATTTATTAAACGATTATCAAATAAAGAATAATAAACCATTATTTGTAAAGAACCGTGTCCATTTTCTAATGTCAAAAATGGAGCTATTTGCATATTCCACTGTGTGTATAAATACTGATAGATTTACAGCATTATTGCCAATGTCTGCTGCCGGTAGCAGACCTATTTTTGATTAAAATAACAGAGAAATTATGCTCGATGTACTTATAAGCGGACCTGAAGAGAAAGTCACTCCAAAAGGTGTAATAAAAGTCAGTGACCGGGCAGACAAGCCTGTGAAAAGCGCTCTAAAAGCCATTTCCTGGCGAATAGTCGGAACGATCGATACAATGTTAATCAGTTACCTGATCACCGGCAGGGTTTCTGTTGCATTATCCATTGGCAGCATTGAAGTTTTTACTAAAACGCTGCTTTATTATTTTCATGAAAGACTATGGGCTCATATACACAGGATAAAACTAAAGGGTTGGATAAGATCAAATGAAAAGCAATATGGAGTTGAAAGAGTTAAGTAGCCTGCTGAACGGGAAAACTGTTGTGGAAAGCCTGATTGAACTTGTTTCTGTTTTCCCTGGGAAAGTTGTATTTACAACAAGCTTTGGAATGGAAGACCAGGTTATAACACATATAATATTTAGAAATATGATCCCCGTGGAGGTTGTTACCCTCGATACCGGACGACTATTCCCGGAGACCTACAAGGTATTTTCCGAAACAATCATTAAGTACAAAAAAAAGATAAATGTATGTTTTCCTGACCATGAAGATGTTGAAAAAATGGTTACTGAGAAGGGACCTTTAAGCTTCTATGAATCAAAGGAGAACAGGCTGGAGTGCTGCAGACTCAGAAAATTGGTTCCTCTCAAGCGGGCACTGAATGGAAAGAGCTGCTGGATAACCGGCATCAGGTCAGCACAATCGGATAACCGAAGCCTCCTGACCAACCCGGAATATGATGCGGAAAAACAAATTATAAAGTACCATCCTTTATTTGACTGGTCCCATCACGATATTGAAACCTTTATTAAGGAAAATGATGTGCCTTACAATTCGTTACACGATAAAGGTTTTTTAAGCATAGGATGTGAACCATGTACAAGGGCAATCATTCAGGGTCAGGATTACCGTTCGGGCAGATGGTGGTGGGAAAGCGACGGTCCTAAAGAATGTGGCTGTCACATAAAATAATTGCCGTATTTACATGCAAAAGAATAACACCTTTACAGGCATCAATAATGCTCATCTCAAAGAGCTTGAAAATGAAGCTATTTTCGTTATGAGAGAGGTTGCTGCACAGTTTGAAAAGAAAGTTCTGCTATTCTCAGGTGGAAAAGATTCAATTGTCCTGGTACATCTTGCAAAAAAAGCCTTCTGGCCTGCAAAGATGCCTTTCAGCCTTTTACATATTGATACCGGTCATAATTTTGATGAGACCCTTAAATTCAGGAATGAGCTGGCTGATGAGCTTGGTGTGGAATTAATAGTAAAATTTGTCCAGGATACAATCAATAATGGCAGGGTCAGCGAGGAGCAGGGCATTAATGCCAGCCGGAACAAAGCACAGTCGGTAACACTCCTCGATGCAGTGGAAGAGCTTGGAATAGATGTAGCAATCGGGGGTGGCCGCCGCGACGAGGAGAAAGCGCGTGCCAAAGAGCGATTCTTCTCACACAGAAACGAATTTGGCCAATGGGATCCGAAGAACCAGAGACCTGAACTATGGAATATCTTCAACGGGCGAAAACATCCGGGAGAACATTTCAGGGTATTCCCGATAAGCAACTGGACGGAGCTTGATGTATGGCAATATATTATGAATGAAAAGATAGAGCTTCCCGGACTCTATTATACGCATAGACGTAAAATCTTTCAAAGAAACGGAGTTTACCTGGCCTGGGCTTCTTTTATGAAACTCAAACCAACAGAGCAGGTGTTCGAAGCAGATGTCCGCTGCCGTACAATTGGTGATATTACCTGCACGGGAGTCACTCTTTCAAAAGCACAGTCGCTCGAGGAGATAATTTCGGAGATAGCAGCAACAAGAGTTACGGAACGTGGAGGCAGATATGATGACAAAAGATCAGAAGCTGCAATGGAAGATCGCAAGAAG
>Ga0315276_10007120_pt1 | contig 10335 bp, 8 predicted proteins | sample YL17G05_0_MG_FD_204542 | JGI IMG/M metagenome (GOLD analysis project Ga0315276, IMG submission 204542) | Sediment microbial communities from Yellowstone Lake, YNP, Wyoming, USA - YL17G05_0 | ecosystem: Environmental > Aquatic > Freshwater > Lake > Sediment | place: USA: Wyoming | collected... | reverse complement strand
TGGACCAGCGCGATTGCCGCGGCGCCGCGTCCGGGAGGACCGGCAGCGGGGCCGGACGTCGCGAGCGGCGGCCGCGCTTTCGGCGGCGACGGCTTGATTCGCGGGGCCGCCCGCCGGCCGGGGCTGGCGCCGTTCGTAGGGAAAGGTTTCAGCATATTGCGTATTGGACTGCGTTGGGTGTAGATTGTCAACAATCTGCAAAAACGGCGAACCGGGGTCGACGAGCGGACCGGAGCGAGCGGACCGGAGCGGTTGCCGCCGGCCGGACGCGAGCGTAGGATTGCCCGCAGCCTGATTCTGCGTCGTTGGCATGACCGCCAAGCTCGCAGGTGACCTTCCGCGCAGGTGACCTTCCGATATCCGCACGCTGGTCACACGATGTTCTCAAACTGTCGTCCCGATGCAGGTAACCCAACAAGGAGCGAGCACATGAAACGTACCCCTGGCATGTGGCGGCAGAGCGCCACATCGGTGCTCGCCGTTGCGGGTGCCGCCCTCTGCATGCTGATTGCCGGTCCGGCCGCGGCGCAGAAGACCGAGCTTCTCGTCTACACCGCGCTCGAGACCGATCAGATCAAGGTCTATCAGGAGGCCTTCGGCAAGGCCTACCCGAACATCGAGATCAAATGGGTCCGCGACTCCACCGGCGTGATCACCGCGAAGCTGCTGGCCGAGAAGGCGAATCCGCAAGCCGACCTCGTGGTGGGAGTGTCCGCGTCAAGTCTCGCCGTGTTCGCCAACGAAGGCATGCTGCAGCCTTATGCGCCGAAGGGCCTCGACAAGATCTCGCCGCAGTACCGGGACTCCAGGAACCCGCCGGAATGGGTCGGGATGGATGTCTACGGCGCCGCGGTCTGCTTCAACACGGTCGAAGCCGCGAAGTTGGGCCTGCCGAAACCGGAAACGTGGAAGGATCTGACCAAGCCGATCTACAAGGGCAAGGTGGTGATGCCGAATCCGGCGTCCTCGGGCACGGGTTACCTCGATGTCGCAGGCTGGCTCCAGATGTGGGGCGAAGCCGACGCGTGGAAGTACATGGATGCGCTGCACGAGAACATAGCGCAGTACACGCACTCCGGCTCGAAGCCCTGCCGTCAGGCTGGCGCCGGCGAGTTCCCCATCGGCGTTTCGTTCGAATATCGCGCAGTCACGACCAAGAAGGGCGGCGCGCCGATCGACATCATCTTCCCGACCGAAGGCCTCGGCTGGGACCTCGAAGCCAGCGGCATCATGAAGACGACAAAGAAGGTCGACGCTGCCCGCAGCCTGATGGACTGGCTCGCCACGCCAGGCGCGATGGAGCTGTTCGCGAAGAACTTCGCGGTCCTCGCGATGCCCGGGATGGCGAAGCCGCTGGATTACGTGCCCGCCGACTACGAAAAGCGTCTGGTCAAGAATGATTTCGCCTGGTCGGCGAAGAACCGTGACAAGATCCTGGCCGAGTGGATCAAGCGGTACGACGGGAAATCGGAGCCGAAATAGGCGCCTGACCCCATCCCGCCTCCCTGCGGGACGCACTTGGCTCCTCCGGCAGCGACGGAGGAGCGGGGGATGCCGAGTCCGCGGAGACGATTCCTCCGCCGCGCCCCGGAACGCGACGGAGAATGCGACACGTGGCACCGAGCAGCGAGAAGGAAGCGAGCGGGCCGTACCTGAAGCTCGACAACGTCAGCAAGAGCTTCGGCAAGTTCCGGGCCCTGACCGGGGTGGCGCTCGCGATCGAACGTGGCGAGCTGGTGACGTTCCTCGGGCCATCCGGCTGCGGCAAGACCACGCTGCTGCGGATTATCGCCGGGCTGGAATCCCAGGACACCGGCACCATCATCCAGGGCGGCAAAGACATTTCCCGGCTGCCGGCGATCAAGCGCGACTACGGGATCGTGTTCCAGTCGTACGCGCTGTTTCCCAATCTCACCATTTTCGACAACGTCGCCTACGGCCTCGTCAACCGCCGCAAGGGCATGGACGAGATCAGGCGCCGCGTGGCCGAACTGTTGAAGCTCATCGGCCTGCCCGACAGCGGCGAAAAATATCCCGGTCAGCTTTCCGGAGGACAGCAGCAGCGGATCGCGCTTGCACGCGCGCTCGCGACGTCGCCGGGGCTGCTGCTGCTCGACGAGCCGCTGTCGGCGCTCGATGCGCTGGAACGGGTGCGGCTGCGCGGTGAAATCCGGGCGCTGCAGCAGCGGCTCGGCGTGACCACGGTCCTCGTGACGCACGACCAGGAGGAAGCGCTGTCGATGGCCGACCGGATCGTCGTGATGAACCAGGGCCACATCGAGCAGGTGGGCACGCCGCGCGAGATCTACGAGACGCCGGCGACGCCGTTCGCGGCCGACTTCATCGGCAAGGTCAATGTCCTGGCCGCGGTCGCGGAAGGTGGCGGCAGGTTTCGCGCGGGAGGCATCACGCTCACGGTCGCCCGCCCCGATCTCGCCGCCGGCACGGCCGCGAGAATCTATCTGCGACCGGAGGACGTCGCGGTGCACGCCAACGGTGCGGCGGCTGCCGGCGCGCCCAATGCGCTTCCCGCGACGGTCACCAAGGTCGAATTCCTGGGCGCATTCTGCATGGTCGGCATCGCCATCGCGGCGGCCGACGTGCCGGCGCTCGTCGCCAATGTGCCGCGGCATGCGGTGGATGCCGGCGGGCTCGATCCGGGCGCAGCGGTGACGATCAGCATTTCGCCGTCCGCGCTGCGCGTGCTGGGCTAGCCGCCGCCGGGACTGCGCGACCGATGAGCACGCCCGCCGCGAGCCTGCCGCTGCCTCCCGCCGGGACGGCGGTCAAGCCGCTGCTGCACTGGCAGGACCGGCTGGCGCAGGGGCTGCTCGTCGTCTGCTGCGCCGCGCTGGCGCTGTTCCTGCTCGGCCCGCTGTTCATGATCCTGGTGAAGAGCGTGCAAAACAGGGAGGGCACGTTCGTCGGCTTGCTGCAGTTCCAGGAGTACCTTGCGACGCCGCGCCTGCGACAGTCGATCTGGAACACGCTGTGGGTCGCGCTGATCGTCACCGGGATCACGATTCCGCTGGCGTTCACGTTCGCCTACGCGCTGACGCGCTCCTGCATGCCGGGGCGCAGCATGTTCCGCGTCATCGGCCTGACGCCGATCCTCGCCCCTTCGCTGCTGTCGGCGATTTCGTTCATTCAGTGGTTCGGCAACCAGGGGATGCTGAAGGGCCTGCTCGGCGGAACGACCGTGTACGGACCGGTCGGCATCGTCATCAGTTCGATCTACGCGACTTTCCCGCACGCGCTGATGATCGTCCTGACCGCGCTGCTCCTCTCCGATGGCCGCCTGTACGAGGCGGCGGAATCGCTCGGCACCCGAACCTGGCGCAAGTTCTTCACGATCACTCTGCCCGGCGCGAAATACGGCCTCGTCAGCGCGGCGATGGTCGTGTTCTCGTATACGGTCAGCGATTTCGGCATCCCCAAGGTGATCGGCGGCAATTTCAACGTGCTGGCCGTCGACATCTTCAAGCAGGTGATCGGCCAGCAGAACTTCAACAAGGGCGCCGTGGTGAGCCTTATCCTGCTGTTCCCGGTGCTCGTCGCGTTCATCGTCGACTGGACCATGCAGGGCAAGCAGCAATCGCAGTTTTCGGCGCGCGCGGTGCCGTACGCGCCGAAGCCGAAGGCGTGGTTCGACAGCGTGATGTTCGCCTATTGCCTCGTCGTCGCGCTGCTGCTGCTTGCCGTGCTCGGGATGGCGATCTATACGTCGTTCATCAAGCTATGGCCGTACGACAAGTCGTTCAGCCTTCGCCATTACACGTTCGGCCTGATCGATGCCGGCGTCATCGGCTCGTTCTTCAACAGCCTCAAGATGGCCTTCGCCAGCGCGCTGTTCGGGACGACGTTCATTTTCGGATGCGCTTACCTGCTGGAAAAGACCCGCGGGATGCCCGGCACGCGCGCGATGATCCGGCTGCTCGCGGCGATCCCGATGGGCGTGCCCGGGATGGTGCTGGGCCTCGGCTACATCCTCTTTTTCAACCACCCCGACAATCCGCTGAACGGCCTGTACCACACACTGACGATCCTGGTGCTGTCGACGATGGTCCACTATTACACGTCGAGCCACCTGACCGCCGTTACCGCGCTGAAGGCGCTCGACGCCGAGTTCGAATCCGTATCGGCATCGCTGAAGGTGCCGTTCTACAAGACGTTCCACCGGGTGACGGTTCCCGTGTGCCTGCCGGCAATCCTCGACATCGGCCGCTACCTGTTCGTCAACGCGATGGTGACGATCTCGGCGGTCGTGTTCCTGTATGCGCCCGACACCCAGCTCGCCGCGGTCGCGATCCTGAATCTCGACGAGGCCGGCGAGATCGGCCCGGCGGCGGCGATGGCGACGCTGATCGTCTCCGCGTCGACGGTCGTCTGCCTTCTCTACGCACTGGTGACGCGCGTGCTGCTGACGCGCACTCAGGCCTGGCGCGCGCCCGCGCCGGCGGTGTGAGATGAACGACCCCCACGCTCACTGCGTTCGCTGCCCCCGAGGGGGCGCGCAGTGCCCTTGGCGCGGGCCAGCGGGCACTGAGATGAACGACCCCCACGCTCACTGCGTTCGCTGCCCCCCGAGGGGGCGCACAGTGCCCTTGGCGCGGGCCAGCGGGCACTGAGCGCGCGGCCCACGCGACGCGCAGGATCCGGAATTCAAGCATCCCCGATTGGAGCCAACCATGAGCCTCTTCTCCCGCGACCCGATCCTGCTTACGCCGGGCCCTTTGACCACGTCGCTGCCGACCAAGGCGGCGATGCTGCGCGACTGGGGCTCGTGGGATTCGTCGTTCAACGCGGTGACCGCCGACGTGCGGCGCAAGCTGCTCGACATCATTCACGGGCACGCCACGCACGTGTGCGTGCCGATGCAGGGCAGCGGCACCTTTTCCGTCGAGGCGGCGGTCAATACGCTGGTGCCGCGTGACGGCCATGTGCTGGTGCTGATCAACGGCGCCTACGGCACGCGCCTCGCCAAGCTCACCCGGATGATGGGCCGCAAGCTGACGACGTTCGAGACCGCCGAGGACGTCCCGACGACGCCGCAGGACGTCGACCGGCTGCTCGCGGCCGATACGTCGATCACCCACGTCGGATTGATCCACTGCGAGACCTCGACCGGCATCCTGAATCCGCTGCCGGAGATTGCCGCCGTCGTCGCGCGCCATGGCCGGAGCCTGATCGTCGACGCGATGAGCTCGTTCGCGGCGATCGACATCGACGCGCGCGCGGTGCCGTTCGACGCGCTGATCGCAGCATCGGGCAAGTGCGTCGAGGGCCCCCCGGGCATGGGCTTTGTCTTCGTCCGCCGCTCGACGCTGGAAAAGTGCGCCGGCCATTCGACGTCGCTCGCCCTCGACCTGTACGACCAGTGGACGTACATGGAAAAAACGACGCAGTGGCGCTATACGCCGCCGACGCACATCGTCGTCGCATTCAATTGCGCGCTCGACCAGCTCATCGCCGAGGGCGGCCAGCCGGCGCGGCTCGCGCGCTACACGCAGAACTGCGAGACGCTGGTCGGAGGCATGGCCGAGCAGGGGTTCCGGGTGTTTCTGAAGCCCGAAATCCAGGCCCCGATCATCCTCACGTTTCACGCGCCTGCCGACCCGCGCTACACCTTCAACGAGTTCTACGATCGCGTCCGCGACAAGGGGTTCGTCCTTTATCCGGGCAAGCTGACGCAGGTCGAAACGTTCCGGGTCGGTTGCATCGGTGCGATCGGCCCGGATGAAATGCGGCATGCGGTCAACGCCGTGCGCGACACGCTGCGCGAAATGGGCATCAAGCAGGTGTCGCCGCCGGCTGCGGCGCGAGTGGCGGCGTAGCCGGGCGCGTCAACGTCGCTATTGCGCCGGGGCCGGTTCGGTTGCCGGATGCCGCAGCGCATCCAGCTCGAGGTAGCCGGGGACGTCCGGCGCGATGACGCCGTGCCGCAGCAGGCAATCGAGCGTGACCAGGCTCGCATCGGCGGTCACGACGCCGGTCCCTTCCGTGTTGGCGACGAGCCGCGCCGCCTCGGCCAGCGCCACAAGGCGATGGTCGACCACCTCGCCGTCCTGGCCGGACGGCGCGAAATCGGCGGGCAGCCAGAGATCGTGGACGAAGATCGTTTCGCGCTGGAGACCGTCCGGCTGTTCGCGGCAGAGATGCACGGCGCCGGCGGGCTGCGCACGCGACGCCAGAGGAGCGGGAATGCCGGCTTCCTCCCATCCTTCCTTGACTACCGTTCGCTGCACGCCGACGCCGGCCGCGATGCCGCCGCCGACGAGATTGTCGAGCAGGCCGGGATCGATGGCCTTGGCCGGACTGCGGCGCGCAAGCCACATCGCCGGGCCGGCATCGCGGCGGACCATCCCGTTCACGTGCGCGGCATAGGTGTGGATGCCAAAGTACCGGGCCGCGGCGCGTTCGAGCACGAACAGGGGCGGCGCGCCGAATGCCGGCGCGACCGCATAGCGCTCATCGCGCCACGCGGTCAAGCTGCCTTCACTCGCCAGGACCCTGGCAATCCGGTCGAGGGCTTCGGTGCGGGCGCGCTCCGACGCGATCGCTGACGTGAACGTGATCCCGTCGTCGCGCACTTCGAGAAGGTCGGCAAACGCGGCGAGACGCGCGGCGCGTGCGTCGTCGATCCAGGCGACCGCCTTCCGCTCGACCCACAACGGGCGGTAGCGCCGCCGGGGCGGCGCGAGCGCGACGGCAAGTCGCGCGCGAATCGCGGCCAGAATGGACTCGTCGAGCATCTGCCGATTGTAGCCCCGGGGCCGAATTCGGGGTTCCCGGCCGGACGAGCGCGCCGATCGGGTAAAATCCGGACGTTTGAAGACCCGGAATGCGACCCTCGACCATGACCGCGCGCATCATCGACGGCAAGGCCCGCGCCCTGCGGCTGACGGACGAACTCGCCGAACGGGTGGCGGCTCGCGTCGCCGCCGGAAGGTCGCAACCCGGACTCGCCGCCGTGCTGGTCGGCGACCACGCCGCGTCGCAGATCTACGTCCGCAACAAGCGCCGGACGACGCAAGCGGTCGGGATGCGCTCGGTCACGCATGACCTGCCCGCCACGATTTCGCAGGCCGAGCTGCTGGCGCTGATCGAGACGCTGAACCGTGATCCCGCGGTGCACGGAATCATGGTGCAGCTGCCGGTGCCAAAGCACATCGACGACGAGATCGTGACCGAGAGCATCGACCCGATCAAGGACGTCGACGGTTTCCATCCGTACAACATCGGCCGCCTGGTGTTGAAACGCCCGACGTTGCGCCCGTGCACGCCCTACGGCTGCATGACGCTGCTCGAGGGCACCGGCGAGGATCTTGTCGGCAAGCATGCGGTGGTGATCGGCCAATCGAACATCGTCGGGCGGCCGATGGCGCTGGAACTCCTGATGGCGCGTTGCACCGTCACCATCTGTCACTCGAAGACGCGCGACTTGCCTGGCCTCGTGCGGCAGGCGGATATCGTTGTCGCCGGCATCGGCAAGGCCAATTTCGTGCAGGGGGACTGGATCAAGCCCGGCGCGATCGTGATCGATGTCGGGATCAACCGCGCGGCGGACGGCAAGCTGTGCGGCGACGTTGATTTTGCCGCGGCGAGCCAACGTGCGTCGTGGATCACCCCGGTGCCCGGGGGTGTCGGGCCGATGACGATCGCTACGCTGCTGGCCAACACGCTGCACGCGGTGGAGTTGCAGGAGGCGCGTTAGCGAGACGGCCGCACCCGCGGCCGAGTCAGGCTTCCCGCAAGTGCCACGCCTTCGGGCGCGTGAACGTCTGAATGCCGTAGGTCGACAGCGTCAGCCCGATTCCCGAGTGCCCGACCCCGGACCACGGCAGGCGCGGGCTCACCCGGTCGCAGCAGTTCCAGTACACCGACCCCGCACGGACCTGCGCGAGGATCTTCTTCGCCCGCCGCGCGTCGTGCGTGTAGACGCCTGCCGTCAGGCCGTACTCGGTGTCGTTCATCAAATCGACCGCCGCGGCATCATCGGCGACGGCCTCGATGCCGATGATCGGGCCGAAACTTTCGTCTTTCATCAGCAGCATCGAATGATCGACATCGCCGAACACGGTTGGCTCGAACCAGTTGCCCCTGCCCTTGACCGCACGGCCGCCGGCCAGCAGCTTCGCGCCCTTCTTCCTGGCGTCGGCAACCTGCTTCTTCAGCACCTCGAGCTGCGGGCGGCGGGTGATCGCGCCGATGTACGTGGCTTCGTCCATCGGATCACCCATCCGGAATGTCTTCACCTCCGCGACGAAGGCGGCGACGAACGCATCGTAGGTCGACGCGTGGACATAGATGCGCTCGACCGAACAGCACGATTGCCCGGTGTTGTAGAACACGCCGTCGGCGATCCCCGCGGCCGCGGCCTTGACGTCGACGTCTTCGCAGACATAGATCGGATCCTTGCCGCCCAGCTCGAGCTGGACCTTGATCATCCGCTTGCTGGCCGCCGCCGCGATCTTCTGGCCCGTGGCGTAGGAGCCGGTGAAGAATACGCCGTCGACCGGCTGGCGCAGCAGCGCCGCGCCGGTCGCGCCACCGCCGATCACCGGTACGAACGTGTCGGCAGGCACCCCGGCTTCGTTCAGCATTTCGGCAATGTTGAGGCCGGTGAGCACCGCATACTCGGACGGCTTGTAGAGCACCGCGTTGCCCGCCACCAGCGCCGGGACGAACACGTTGCTGCCGACGAAATAGGGGTAGTTCCACGCCGAGATGTTGGCGATGACGCCGAGTGGCTCGTGCGTGATCCGCTCCTCGAGCTTCTGCTCGGCGTTCGCGTACACCTTCTCCTCGCGCAGCGCCTTGGCGGACGCCTCGAGAAAGAAGTCGATTCGCGTCAGCAGGCCGTTCAATTCGTTGCGCGATTGCCGGATCGGCTTGCCGACCTCCTGGGTCAGCGTACGCGCCAGCGTCTCGTGCATCGCCACGATCCGCTCCCGAAACCGGGCGATCGCCTCCAATCGCTTTCTGATCGGCACCTTCGCCCACCGCGCCTGTCCGGCACGGGCAAGTTCGTATTTCCGGCGGACGGCCGAAACGCCGTCGGCGGCGATGTCGGCGATGATTTCCCCGGTGGCGGGATTGGTGATTTTCATGGAAGAGTCCTGGTCAGATGGCGGAGGCCGCGGTCTTGTGCCGGGCAGCGTGGGCAAGGAAGTCGTCGAGGATCGGCGTGTCATCGATGAACGACGGGTCGTCCGGCGCGTGGAACTCCGGATGCCACTGCACGGCGAGCACGTAGCCGGGGCCGGTCCAGCGGAGCGCTTCGACCATGTGATCGGGTTCGGAGTAGGCCTCGACGACGAGGCCGCGTCCGAGTTCCTTCACGCCCTGGTGGTGAATGGAGTTGGTCTTGACCAGCGGGACACCCGGATAGAGCAGGGCGAGGCGACTGCCGGGGACGAACGACGTGGCATGGCAGTTCTCCTCGTAAATCGCCCAGTTGCGGTGATTGAGCGCATGCGGCAACTGCGTGCCGATATCCTGATAGAGCGTGCCGCCCAGCGCCACGTTGATCACCTGCGCGCCGCGGCACACGCCCAGCACGGGCTTGCGCATTCCCATGAACGCGCGCAGCAGCGCGATCTCGTAATCGTCCCGGATGCGGTCACCGTTCCATTCGGGCCGCAGCGCCGTTTCACCGTAGGATTCGGGGCAGACATCCGAGCCGCCCATCAGCACCAGAGCATCCAGTTCGTCGGCGTACGCTTCGACCGTCGCCTTGCTCCCCGTGCGCCTGGTGCGGCCTTCCGGCGAAGGCACCATGAACGCGAGCACATCGCGCTGCATCAGCCAGTGCGCGACGTTCTGCTCGATGTACTGCAAGGTCATGCCCTTGAAGATCGCCCGCTTGGGGTCTTCGTGGAAGAAGCAGGCGGAGATGCCGACTTTGAGCATGAGTGTTTGGCGGGACGGGTAATCGGATCGTAGGATCGTAGCCCGGCGTTGAGCGAAGCGAAATCCGGGGCACCTGTGGCCATTGCGGCATCCACCCGGGTTTCGCTCCGCTCAACGCCGGGCTACGGCAACGCCGGGATATGCCAACGCTTCGACATCGATCAATCCAGGTCACATCGCTCCGGCAAAAATCTTCTCGAAGTCCTCGCGCGTGCACTTGCGCGGGTTGGTGAGGTGGCAGGTGTCCTTGATCGCCACGTCGACCAGCGCGGGAATGTCCGCCCGCGTGACCGGCCGCCTCGACTGCAGCGCGCGGAGCGTCGCCGGTATCCCGAGGTCCGCTTTCATCTGCCCGAGCCAGTCGATGAACGCCCTCGCCGCTGCTTCGTCGGACAGGCCGGACCCGCCAGGCACGCCGGCGAC
>Ga0315276_10007116_pt1 | contig 10339 bp, 9 predicted proteins | sample YL17G05_0_MG_FD_204542 | JGI IMG/M metagenome (GOLD analysis project Ga0315276, IMG submission 204542) | Sediment microbial communities from Yellowstone Lake, YNP, Wyoming, USA - YL17G05_0 | ecosystem: Environmental > Aquatic > Freshwater > Lake > Sediment | place: USA: Wyoming | collected... | reverse complement strand
GATGGCAGGCGAGCGCATGGTGCCTCTGCTCGCCTGCCATCACCCCCGGGTCCCGCGCCGGTCCGTGCCGTGCGGCTAGAGCAGCTCCTCGAGGATCTCGGCGGCGGTCCTCACGAAGGCGGGGCAGCGGCTCTTGAAGAGGCCCTGCTCCCGGGCACTCTGCAGCCCTTCGGGCGCGGCGATGTCGATGCCCAGCAGCTCGCGGCACACGATCGTGCCATGGAGCGCCCGGAATCTCGCGAGGAACTCGCGGACGGCCGGATAGGTGCGCTCCTTCGAGAGGGGTTCGTCCGCGGGATCGCCGCAGTGCCTGAGGCTCAACGCCATGATCGCGCCGACCACGGCTCCGCAGGTCTCGCCCGAGCGCGCCAGGCCGCCCCCAAAGCCGGCGGCCACGCGCAGCGCGGTCTCGCGACTCAGGTCGGCGGGATCGGCGAAGGCGGCAAGGACGGACTGCGAGCACGCGAAATCCCGTTCGAACATCCGAACTGCCGTCTCGATGCGGTCCACTGCGCGCCTCCGGGGTCCGGTCGGCCTACTCCTTCACACCGTCCAGCCACTCCTGCAGCTGGTTCTCGACCTTCCCCATGATACCGCGGTCGAGGTTGCTGAGGACCACCAGCGTCCACTCGCCGCGGTGCGCAAGGCTCGCGGTGATCCCGCGGGCGCCACCCGCCAGGGAGTAGGCGTCGGGCATCGGTCCGTCGGCGGACCCGGGCCCGGGCCTCGGTCCGCCGAGCACCCAGCGGCTCCAGGCGGGCCCCGCCAGCTTTGCGCCACGCAGCGCCTGTTCGAAGCGCAACAGGTCGTCCACCGTCGAGTAGCCGCCGCCCGCCGCGCTGCCGCGGGCCGGCCGCGTGTACACGTTCTCGCGCAGCGGCCCGTCGCCTTCATGGTAGTAGCCCATCGCCACATCGGGCGTGGGGTCGTCCGCCTCGTACGAGTCCGTGCCCTTCATCCCGGCCGGCTCGAAGACGTGTCCGCGCAAGTAGTCGTAATAGTCCTCGCCCGAGGCCCTCGCGACCACCTCGCCGAGCAGCACGAAGCCACCATTGGAGTAGCGCTGCGAGGTGCCCGGCTCGAACCACAGCGAGTCGTCACGGAACAGGGCCACGTAGTCGCGATTGTGGCGCAGGGTCGAGCGGTCCATGCGCTGGTAGCGCTCGTTGAAGAAGTCCGTCGTCCCGGCGCGGTGCTCGACCAGCATGTCCAGCGTGATCTTCCGGCCGCTCTCCTTCGGCCAGTCCGGCAGCCAGCGCTCGAGCGTGTCGTCGAGCCGGAGCCGGCCCTGCTCGGCGAGTTGCGCGACGCCCAGCTTGGTGAACAGCTTGCACAGCGAGCCCAGGTTGAAACGGGTGTCCTCGCGGACCGGCGCGCCGAAGCGGCGCTCGGCGATCCCGTAGGCCTTGCGGAACACCGGTGTGCCGTTCCGCGCCACCAGCACCACTCCGGCGAACTCCTCCGCCCGCGCCCGCTCGGCCAGGTAGGCGTCGAAGCTCGCGGGCAGCTCGGCGGCCGCGAGGGCGGGAGGCCGCGGCCCGACCGCGCCGGGATCGTCGATCTCACCCAGGCGGATGCCCACCAGGCCGAAGGGCGCCCGCTCCTCGCACAGGAAGTCGAGCTTCACCCACGCCCCGGTGCCATCCTTCGCCACCAGGCGGACGAAGCTCGCGTCGGCCTCGACCACGCGCACGGGCGTGAAGGCGCCCCCGGCCTGCGCCCGGTTCTGACGCATGCGGCCGAGACGCGCCTCGACCGGCGCCGCCGCGAGCGCCCGGGCCGCGAAGTGCCCGAGCAGCATCTTCCGCATCGCGGCCTCCTCGCCGGAATTGAACGCCTGCAGCCACGCCTGCGCGTGACGGCCCGCCGGCGTGCCGGGCCATGTCACCGGTGCGCTCGAAGCCGGCGCCACAACACCGGCGAAAAACAGCAGAGTGGTGCACCCCGCAAGGAACAGTCTCTCGGGTCTCATCTCCTCCTCGTCTCGCGCGCGACGCGCGCGCCGGGATCGGCGCCCTCTCTCACTCGTTCCGCGCCGGGCGCAGGGTATCGAGGAAGGACGCCTGCATCCAGTAGATGTCGAGATTCCCGTTGCGGGCCCGGCTCTGGGCGTCCCGCAGGACCTGGAGGGTCAGGGGCTTCTCCGGCGTGGACGCGGTCTCGCGCGGCTTCGTCGAGCCGAAGAAGAAGTACTTCCCGTCCGGCGAGACGAAGGCCGAGCCGGCGTTGCCGCCGACCGGGCTCACGTCCCTGCCCAGGCAGACACCCTCGCTCCAGCGGTCCTCCGCGTCGCGGAAGAAGACGAAGTACTGGGGCTTGCCCGGCTCGGCGCCGTCGGTCCGCCCGTCCACGCACGCGATCAGGTAGCTCTCGTCGGGCGCGATGAAGGCGTTGTAGGGGGCGCCCTTGCCGTTCACGGCCGCCGGGAGCGTGTCGGGTTCCTGGTACCGGCCGTCCACGAGCCGCGAGCGCACGATCACGAACTTGCCCCCCCGGGGCTTCGCGAGCGTGTAGTAGAGCGTCCCGTCACGCGTGAGCGACGGGAAGAACTCGTTGTCCGCCGTGTTGACGGGGGCACCCAGGTCGTAGGGCTCGCCCCAGGTGCCGTCCGCCCGGCGGTCGGCGGCGAAGATGTTCTGGTTGGCCCAGCCCGGTCTCGTCTCCTCCCCCGTCGTCGGCCGCGTGGTCAGGAAGAGCATGCGCTGCCCGTCGGCCGACAGGCACGGCTCGAAGTGGAAGTAGCGCAGGTCGGAGGCGAACGGCGCGACCGCGGGCTCGGTCCAGTGGCCGTTCTCGAGGCGCGTGACCATGATGGTGTTGACCTGCCCCGACATGACGCCGAAGTAGATCTCCCGGCCGTCCGGCGCGATCGCCACGTCCCGCTCGCTCATCCCGGTGCAGACGAGGTTGGGCGCGAACAACTCCGGCGCCGCCCCCGGCGGCTTCTGGCCGAGGTAGGGCCCGGTCCAGGCCGCGAAGCTCCTGCCCCCCCGCACCACCGCCTCCACGTCGTCTTCCGCCTTCGAGAAGTGCATCTGCACGATCACCCACCTGCCCCGGCGCTTCTCCAGCACCCCCGTCCAGCGCACGTTGTCCCAGTTCGCCGGCCGGCCGTCCCACGTGTTGTGGTCGGTCAGCAGGCACGAGTACCAGGCCACGTCGCCCGACTTCGAGAGGTGGATCCGCAGATCGTCGAACGCCGAGCCCACGGCCTTGAACCTGGGATCCATGAAGAGGGACTCCGTGGTCTCCCGGAGCTTCTGGAAGCTCTCGATCGTGCTCTTCGAGTCCGTCTGGAAGAAGAAGAGGCTCGAGTCACGGGCGAAGCAGTCGTAGGACGCCAGCGTGTCCTTGGTCATCGCCCACTCGATCGAGGTGCGGACGACCCTGGCGATCTTCGCCTTCTCGGCGGCTTCGTTCCACCGCGCGGCCGTGGCGAAGGCGGGGAGGCCCGTGAGCAGGGCGAGGCAGGGCAGCACGATCCGGAGGAACCTGGCTCTCATGACAGCCTCCTGCAGGGGAGGAAGCACAGCGGGCGGCGTCCGTCAGGTGCGGCCGGGTCCCCCGTGACGGCGCGGTCGGGAAGCAGAACGATTCACCCTACCGCGGAGTCGCGGACCGGCGATGACGCGTCGAACCAGCGCGGGGCCCATCCCCCGAACGCGAGCGCCCGGGGGACGAACGGTGGTCAGGCGCGCGGGGCGGGCGTCGTCGCGGGACCTAGATCCGCGCGAGCCACCGCGCGAGCCACGGCACCAGGAGCGCGCCCAGGTTCGCCGCGACCGCGTGCGGGACCCAGCGGTCGGGCCGCGCGCGCAGACCGCCCGCGAGCCAGGCGGCCCACAGCGCCCACGCGGCCACGGCCTGGAGCGCCAGCGCCAGCGCCCACGGCTGCAGCGCGAGCGATTCGCGCCACGCCCCCTGCGCCAGCGACACGAACGCGCGGGTCAGCCCGCAGGTCGGACATTCGACCCCGGTCGCCTGCCGGAAGGCGCACGCCGCCGGACCGGCAGCGAGCCACCAGGCCGGGGCGAACCGGAGGAGGACCGCCAGCGCCGCGCCGGCCAGCCACCACACCGCCCACGCCCCGCGGCGAGCGCCGGCGCCGGCGAGACTGCCGGCGCCGCCCCCGCTCACGACGCCCCGGCCACTCGTGACCGTTCGCGCGCCGGCAGCGCTCACGCAGTCCCTCCCGCGTCCGGCGCCGGCGGCAGGGCATCACCGACGCCCGCGCCCGGGCGGGTCAGCACGTCGAACTCCGGGCCGAACTGGGCGAGGAACTCCGGGCCGAAGGCGCGGAAGACGACGTAGACCGGCAGGAGGACCACCTGTCCCACGTAGGGCAGCGCGATGAGGACGAAGCCCACGCAGCAGGTCGCAAAACCGACGGCCATCACGGCGGCGCCGATCACGATCACGATCGCCAGGCAGAACAGCGCGAAGCGGACGAAGCCTCCCAGGTGCTCCCGAAAGAGCGGCAGGAAGCGTCCCCACGCCTGGCTCGTGGAGAGCTCGTGGCGGTACATCAACGGCACCACGAAGGCATCGAGGAGGAGCAGGATGAACGCGCTCAGCAACGCGATGAGCACGAGCAACGCGAGACCGGCCAGGATGGGCGGCGCGAGGACGATGGGTGAGCGGAAGCCCAGCCAGCCGAGCAGGGCCGCCCCGGCCGTGCTGAGGAGCACTCCCCCGGCCAGCACCCCGGCCACGAGGTAGAAGCCGAACCGCCAGAGGAAGAGCGAATTCCCCTGACGCGCGTAGCGGCGCCAGGGCTCGGCGATGCGGGCGCGCTCCTGCACGACGCCGTCGAGGAAGACGAACTTACCGCGGGCGCTCAGCCACTGGAACACGATCCACACGATGATCCCCACCACCAGGAGCGCGATGAGCAACGGCCCCCAGAAGGTGTCCTCCCAGAGGTGTCGCAACCGGGGGCCGACATCGGCGACGTGGTGCCGGTGGAAGGTCGAACGCGCACCGGAGCCGCCCCAGCCCCCGGAGAGCCATTCCGAGAGGAAAGCGGCAAACCCCATCACCAGCCACGTCTCGAGACGGAACGGCGAGAACAGCAGGCGCCGGGTGCGCTCCCAGGAGCGCTGCAGCGCGGCCAGGCAGGACACGTTCATGTGCGAACCTCCATGGGTCGCCGGTGGATCGAAGGCACGCGAGTAGCGGGGCGGCTGTTTCGCGCAGCCGCCTACCGCCCCAGCAGCGCCAGCAGCCCCGTCGTGAGCCAGGGCACGTAGGTGATCAGCAGCACGCCGAAGCCCAGGATCGCCAGGATCGGGAGCGCGGCGCGCGCGACCTCGAACACCGGGCGCTTGAAGCGGTAGGACGCCAGGAACAGGTTGAGGCCCACCGGCGGCGTCAGGTAGCCGAGCTCGAGATTGGCCACGAAGATGATGCCCAGGTGCACGGGGTTGATCTCGAACGCCCGCGCGATCGGCACGATCAGCGGAACCACGACCACGGTCGCGGAGAAGATGTCCATCAGGCAGCCGACCACGAGCAGGAACAGGTTGAGCCCCAGCAGGAACACCGCCGCCGAGTGCACGTGCCCGCGGGTCCACTCGACCAGGTGCGCCGGCACCTGCGCGTCCACCATGTAGGAGCTCAGCCCCATGGCCGCGCCGAGGATGACGAGCACACCGCCCACCAGCACCACGCTCTCATTCAGAACCCGCGGCACGTCGCGCCGCAGCCCCAGGTCGCGGTGCACGAAGGTCTGCGTCGCGAACGCATAGAGCGCGGTGAGCGCCGCGGCCTCGACCAGCGTGGCGAAGCCCCCGAAGATCGCGACCAGCACGATCACCGGCATGAGCAGCTCCCACTTGGCCTCGTCCATCGCGCCGAGCACCTCGCGCCACGTGAAGGGCGTGCGGCGCGCCTGGCCGGTCATCCCCTCGCGGATGCCCCAGGCCATGACCAGGCCGAGCAGGAGCAACCCGGGCAGCAGACCGCCGATGAACAGGTCCTCGATGGCGATCTGCGCGACGATGCCGTAGAGGATGATGGGGAGCGCGGGCGGGAACAGCAGCCCGAGCGAGCCACACCCCGTGATCAGGCCCAGGGAGAAGCGCTCACGGTATCTCTCTTCCGAGAGCGCCTTCAGCAGCAGCGCGCCCAGCGCCAGGATGGTCACTCCCGAGCCCCCGGTGAAGGCGGTGAAGAAGGCGCAGACCACCGCCACCACCACCGCCGTCCCGCCCGGCATCCAGCCGAGCAGGGCGCGGAAGACGCGCAGCAGCCGGCTCGAGGCGTGGCCCTCGGCCAGCAGGTACCCCGCGAGCGTGAACAGCGGGATCGCGGCCAGCGTCGGCGAGACGGCGAGCCGGTAGGTCTCGGCCGGCACGGCCGCGATCGGCACGGCGTCCCGCAGGAAGAAGACCAGCGCGACGCCCCCGAGCAGCACGAAGAGTGGACCGCCCAGCGCGGTCGCCAGCAGCACCAGCGCGAGGCCGGGCCAGAAGGACACGTTCGCCAGCAGTTCGGGCCGCTGCCCCAGCGCCAGACCGGCGGCGATGCCACAGGCCGCGACCAGGCGACCGGGCCAGCGCGGCGCCGCGCGCCATACCAGCCGTAGCGCGATCAGCGCGAAGGCGACCGGCAGCACCGACTGCGCCATCCACACCGGCACGCCGAGCGCGAGGACCGCCCCCGCACCGCGTTCGATCACCACCATGTCCCAGCTCGCGCGGGCGAGCAGGGCCGAGACCGCCACGGCCACCGCGGCCGAGAAGATCGCGGCGGCGCGGCGCCACGACCCGTCGGGGATGAAGGTGCCGGTCGCGAGGGACAGCAGCCGGCCCTCGCGCGCGGCGAGCGCGGCCCCGAGGAAGCCCACCCACAGCGTCAGGTGCTGGACGAACGCCCCCGAGCCGGGGACGCCGATCTTGAACAGCGCCCGCGAGGCGATCTCGACGAGCGGCAGCAGCACCATCAGCACGAGCGCGGCGCTGGTGACGCCCCGCTCGAGGCGACCGGGGAGGTCCTTCAGCGCGCGCCTCCGCCGCTCTTCTGGCGGAACGCGTCGCGCTCGCGGCGCGCCAGATCGAGGATGTCCGGCGGCACCCGGACGCCCTTCATCCCGCCGGCGAACTGCTCCGCCGTGGCGCGGAACTGCGTGGCGTTCGCGCTGCTCACGGCGTTCACCTTGAGCCCGCGCTTCTTCATCTCCGCCACGGCGAGGGTGTCCTGGCGCGGCACCTCGTCCTCGAGCTTGTGCTCGAGCCGGCGACACGACTCCAGGATCCGCGCGCGGTCGGGCTCGGCGATCTTCGCCCACGCCTGCTTCGTCATGACGAGCCCGCCCACCAGCGGCGCCATCCCCATGCCCACCATGTTCGGCGTCATCCGGTACCACTGCAGGGTGAGCCCGAGCAGCGGCGTGGTCGGGTAGGCGTCGATCATCCCGGTCTGCAGCCCGGTCATGATGTCGGTGGCGGCGAGCGCCACCGGCTGGAAGCCGAACCGCCGCCACTGCGCCACCATCTCGTCGTCGCCCGCCCAGACGAACATCTTCGTCTTGCGCAGCTCCTCCACCGACTCGACCGGCTGCTTGGTGAAGAAGTAGACCCAGCCACCGTGCCCCCAGGCGAGCAGCACGAAGCCCTTCTCCTCGAGCCGCTGCTTGAGCACCGGGGTGAGCTTGTCGAGCGTGGCGTAGAGCTCGGGGTACGAGGTGAAGAACATCGGGATGTTGAAGACGTTGAACGAAGGCTCGATGTCCGCGAGCCCGGCGGTGGTGACCGCCGCCGCCTGCAGCTGCCCGATCCGCATCTTGCGCACCACGTCGGGCTCGTCGCCCGCCACGCCGCCCGGGTAGACGCGCAGCACCACGCGTCCCTGCGTGCCGGCGCTCCATTGCGCGCCCATGTCGCGCATGGACTTGTCCCAGACCGAGCCCTCGGGCACGAGGGTGGCGAGCTTGATGATCTGCGGCTGCCCATGCGCGAGGGCCGGCGCCAGCGCGGCGACCGCCAGGGCGAGGACCGCGGCGCGGAACGCGTCGGCGAGGACGGAACGGAGGGAACGGCTCGGCTGCGGCTCATGAGTCATCACTTCTCCTCGGTCTGCGTGGTATCGGAGGGAGCCGTGTCATCGAGGAAGAATTCGTCCTCGCGCTCGAGCAGCGCCCGGGCCTTGCGCTGCAGGACGATCGTGACCAGGCGCTGCGCGGGGTCGCGGTCGGGGTCGAACTCGAGCGCGCGGTTCAGGAGCGCCTCGAACTCCCCGCGGTTCTGCTTGAGCACCGAGACGGTCGTGGCCAGCGTCACGTAGGGCGAGGCCCTGGTGTCCTTCGCCAGCTCCACCGCCCGCGCGAAATGCCCGCGTGCGCGCACCTCCGAGCCGCCCATCGCCTCGGGCAGCGCGTCGAGCAGGATGAGCGCCTCGTGAATCGCGCCGCCCGCATAGCCCTCGTCAAGCGCAAGCCCGCGCTCCATGAGCGCGCGGATCGCCGGCAGGTCGGCCAGCAGCCCGGGCTGGTCCTTGCCGAGCGAGATGGCCGAGCCCCACGAGGCCGCCGTCCAGTAGAGCATCGGGAGGTCGCGCTTCTGGATCCGTGCCGCGGCCTTCACCGGGTCGAGCTGGAGCTCCGCGGAGATGCCCCGGCAGCGCTTCTCGAGCCCGCGCAGCCCGTAGCCGTGCGCCCGCAGGTAGAGCTTGAGCGCGCGCTCGTGCAGGCGTGTGGCCTGCGCGTAGTTGCTGTTCACCAGCAGGTCGCCCTCGGCCTGCACGAACGCGTAGGAGTACTGCGTGAAGCCCTGGCAGAGAGTGAGCAGCAGGCCTTCGTGCTGCGGCACCACCGCGAGCAGCGACTCCATGGTCTTCAGGCCGAAGGGCAGCGCGTCGCGCACCAGCTCGGGGTCCTCGTCGGTGCCGTAGACGTCCACGCCGCCGGTGAGCGCGTTGGCGACGCTCTTCACCGCCAGGCGCTTGATCGAGCACGAGGAAAGCCCCAGCGGGAGCGCGAGGAGCACGGCGAGCGCGAGGGACAGGCGCAGCGCACGGGAGGACATGCCCGCACGCTAGCGCGGGGCGGGAGACGGGGTCAAGCGCGATAGCCCACGGCACGATGCTTCAAGGGCGGGCAGCGGCCTTCCCGCTCCCCTGCTGGGACGTGAAGCACGCCACGTCGAGGAGCGCCGCCGCCGGCGCGAGCCTGTTGCCGAGGGCCTGCAGCCGCTGCCGGTGCGTCAGTGCAGCCGCTTCCGCCGGTTCCGCACGAAGTCGCGGAACACGTAGGCGCCCAGGTTCTGCGGGTCGGCCTCGTAGATGCGGCCGTGGTTCAGTTCTGTCAGCCGGCGAACGAAGTCGAGCAGCGGCGGGTCGGCGGCGAGCATGAAGGTCGTGATGGTGATGCGCTTGCGGCGGCAGTAGGCCGCCTCCTCGAGCGTGCGGTTCACGATCTTCGGATCGAGGCCGAAGGGGTTCTTGTAGAGCCGGCCCTGCTCGCGGATGGCCGAGGGCTTGCCGTCCGTGACCAGGAAGATCTGCTTGTTCACGCCCCGGCGCCCCTCGAGGATGCGCCGCGCGAGCGCGAGCCCGGCCTGGGTGTTCGTGTGGAAGGGCCCCGCCTGGATCTTCAGCAGGTCGCGGATCGGCACCTGCGCGGCGTCGTCGCCGAACAGCACGACGTCGAGCGTGTCCTTCGGATAGCGCGTCTCGATCAGGTGGGCCAGCGCCAGCGCGATCTTCTTGGCCGGCGTGATGCGGTCCTCGCCGTAGAGGATCATGCTGTGGCTCACGTCCACCATCAGCACGGTGGCGGCCGACGAGAGGTGTTCCTGCTCGTAGACCTCGAGGTCCTCCTCCTTGAGGGTCAGGTCCTCGATGCCGCGATTGCGGACGGCGTTGCTCAGCGTGGCGAGCGGGTCGAGGCTGCCGAGGTCGTCGCCGAACTGGTAGGGCCGGGTCTCCGAGAGGCGCTCGCCGCCCTGACCTGCGACCGGAGTGCGGTGGTCGCCCGCCCCGCCGGCCTGCAGGGCGGTGAAGATCTCGTTGAGTGAATCCTGGCGGATGCGTTTCTCGCCCTGCGGCGTGACCTCGAAGCCCTGGGGCGTGCGCCGGGCCTCGCCCGACTCCTCGAGCAGCTGCTTGAAGTCCTCGAGCCCGAACGTCTCGTTGAAGAAGCCGTACTGCTCGCCGAAGTGCGCCATCCAGCGCAGCGCCTCGTCCACGTCGCCGCCGGTCTGGAGCAGCAGGTTTCGGTAGATCTCCAGCATCTGCCGGATGAAGTCGAGGTCCTCGGGCCGCGGGCCCTGCCACTGCGAGTAGTCGAAGCGCATGGCCGCCCTCAGGCCCCGCGGCGGGCGATCAGCACGGCGTAGCCGGG
>Ga0315276_10007114_pt1 | contig 10341 bp, 13 predicted proteins | sample YL17G05_0_MG_FD_204542 | JGI IMG/M metagenome (GOLD analysis project Ga0315276, IMG submission 204542) | Sediment microbial communities from Yellowstone Lake, YNP, Wyoming, USA - YL17G05_0 | ecosystem: Environmental > Aquatic > Freshwater > Lake > Sediment | place: USA: Wyoming | collected... | reverse complement strand
CGACCTGGGCGAGAGCCGGGTGCAGGAGGCGCAGGCCAAGATCCAGGCCGTGGGCCGGGACCGGGCGCGCTGGCACCTGATCGGCCACCTGCAGCGCAACAAGGCCGGCCGGGCGGTCGAGTTGTTCGACCGCGTCCACGGCGTGGACGACGTGGATCTGGCCGGGGCGCTTTCCCGGCACGCCGTTTCGTCCGGGCGGTCGCTCCCGGTGCTGGTGGAAGTGAATGTGAGCGGCGAGGCCACCAAGTTCGGCGTCGCCCCGGAAGGGCTTGAGCCCCTGCTCGAGCGCATCACGGCCCTGCCGGGCCTGAAGCTCGACGGCCTCATGACCGTCGGGGCGCCGGTCGAGCGCGCAGAGGCTGCGCGCGCGGGGTTCGCCCGGTTGCGCGCGCTGCGCGACCGGGCGGAGCAGTGGCTCGGGCGGACGCTGCCCGAACTCTCGATGGGCATGAGCGGCGACTTCGAGGTGGCGGTCGAGGAAGGCAGCACGATGGTGCGCGTGGGCTCGGCGATCTTCGGAGCGCGGTCCGCGTAGCGACGGACTCGGAGGCTCGTGGCATGTTCGTGGTCGGCAATTTCCTGGGGGCGGTGGCGGGCTTGCTGGACGTCATCCTGCAGGCCCTGTTGATCGTGATCCTCATCAACGCCGTGCTCTCGTGGGTGCGGCCGGATCCCTCGAACCCGATCGTGATGCTCCTGGACCGCGTCTCGGACTTCGTCTGCGCCCCGTTGCGCCGGCTGTTCCCGACGGTGTTCGGCGGCATCGACTTCGCGCCCTTCATCGCCATGCTGGCGATCTACTTCATCCAGCAGTTCGTGGTCGCATCGTTGCGCGGCATGGCCCTGCGGATGGGGTAGCCGGGACGGTCCGCCTGCAGGTGCGGGTGCACCCCGGCGCGCAGCGGCCGGGTCTCGTGGGGCGGCTGGCGGACGGTTCGCTCAAGGTGGCGGTGGCCGAGGCCCCCGAGGGAGGCCGGGCGAACCGGGCGGTGGAGGTGCTGGTGGCCGGCGTGCTGTCGCTCCGGCGCACACAGGTGAAGGTGGTGGGCGGTGCGGCTGCGCGTCTGAAGCAGATCGGAATCGAGGGCCTGGATGCGGCGGAAGTCGAGCGCCGGATCGTCGAGGCGCTCGCAGGAGCACGCGGAAGACATGGTCGAGAGGCGTCCCGTGGCAAGTGAGTACCTGAAGCGGATCGAGGAGGCGGCGGCGGCGGTGCGCGCGCGCACGCGGGTGCGGCCCGAGGCCGGGGTGATCCTCGGCACCGGGCTGGGCGACTTCGCGGACGCGCTCGAACTCGAGACGGTGGTGTCTTACGCGGAGATTCCGCACTTCCCGGTCTCGACCGTGGAGGGCCACGCGGGTGAGTTGCACCTGGGCCGGTTGGCGGGGCGCCCGGTGGCGGTGATGAAGGGGCGTGTCCACTACTACGAAGGCTACTCCATGCGCGAGGTCGCCTTCCCGGTGCGCGTGCTCAGGGCCCTCGGCTGCGGCACGCTCGTCATCACGAACGTGGTGGGGGGGATGAACCCCGACATGCCGCCGGGGTCCATCGTGGTCACGACCGACCACATCAATCTGATGGGCGACAACCCGCTCGTCGGCCCGAACGACGACGAACTGGGCCCGCGCTTTCCCGACATGAGTGAACCATACGCGCGCGCGCTGGTCGTGCTGGCGGAGCGCGCGGCGCTCGACCTCGGGATCGCGCTGCAGCGTGGCGTGATGGTCGCGGTGCCGGGCCCGAACCTGGAGACCGCGGCGGAGTACCGCTTCCTGCGTTCGGCGGGCGCCGACATCGTCGGCATGTCACTGGTGCCCGAGAACCTCGCCGCCGTGCACGGCGGGCAGCGGGTGCTGGCGCTCAACGTGGTGACCGACACCTGTCTTCCGGACGCCCTGAAGCCTGCCAGCATCCCCGAGATCCTGGCGTGCGCGGGACGCGCGGCACCCATGCTCATCCGGCTGGTGACCGAGGTCATCCGCCGGATGGGCGACAAGCAGTGAGATCGAACTCCCGTCCGATCAACGATACGGAGGTGTGACGATGTCCAGTCAGCGCAAGTCGGCAAGTCCGGCCCGAACCGCGAAGCCCGTGAAGCGGAAGGCGGCGCGTCCCGTGAAGTCCGCGGCGAAGACGCGGCCGCGGTCGGCCGGCTCGGCTGCGACGCGCCACACCCGGTCCGTGAAGTCCACTCGAAAGGCAGGCTCGCCGAAGAAGAAGGCGGTGACCGTGCCGAAGAAGAGAGTGACCCCCGCGACCAGGAAGGCCACCACTGCGGCGAAGAAGGCCGTTCCCGTGGCGAAGAAGGGCGCGCCCGTGGCGAAGAAGGGCGCCTCCAGGGCCGCCGCGTCCGCGGTGAGGACGCCGCCGCGCCGCATGAAGGCGGTGCCGCGCCCGCCCACGCCCGGTCCCACGGTGCGCCCGCTCGGTGTGCTGCCTCCGGAGGCGCGCGCGCGCGGCCTCGATCGCCCGTCGCGCGCGCCCGTGGCTCCGCCGCGGCCGCCGGCCCCGCCCGCGCGGTCGGCGAAGCCGAGGTCGAAGACTCCGGGGGTGCAGCGCGTGACCGAGAAGGATCTCGAGGAGCTCGAGACGCTGCTGCTCGCGGAACGGGTGCGCGTGATAAAGGAGATGGGGCACCTGGAGAGCACGGTGCTCAAGGTGAATCCGCGCGAGAGCGCCGGCGACCTCTCCGGCTACTCGTTCCACATGGCGGACGCGGGCACGGACGCGTACGAACGCGAGAAGGCCTTCCAGTTCGCCTCGAACGAGGGACGCTTGCTGCTGGACCTCGATGAGGCGCTGCGCCGGCTCTACCGCGGCGAGTACGGCAGCTGCGAGTCGTGCGGCAACGCGATCGCGAAGGCGCGGCTCGAGGCGATGCCCACCGCACGGCTGTGCCGTGACTGCAAGGAGAAGGAGGAGCGGGAGAACCGCCCGCAGCAGTGAGACGTTCCCTGCCCCTGCTGGCGGCGCTGGCCGTCGTGGTCATCGCGCTGGACCGGTGGACCAAGCACTGGGCCGGCACGGCGCTGCCGTTCGGCCGGCCGATCCAGGTGGTGGGCGATTACCTGCGCCTCACCTACACGCGCAACTCGGGCGTGGCGTTCGGCATCGGACGGGGCACGGGCTTCCCGTACTACCTCTTCTCGCTGATCGCAATCGTCGCGATCGTGTGGATGTTCATGCGCGGCCGGACGGGGCACGATCCGGTGCGCCGGACCGCGCTCACGCTCATCCTGAGCGGCGCGGTCGGCAACCTCGTGGACCGCGTGGCGAGCGGCGAGGTCGTGGACTTCATCGAGGTGGGGATCCCTCAGTGGCACTGGCCGATCTTCAACGTGGCGGACTCCGCGGTCACCGTGGGCGTGCTGCTGTTCGCGCTCGCCTGGTCACGGAGGAGCGAGCCGGCGGCTGCGCCGGGCGCGGGGACTCCGGGCGCGGCGGGCGGCGATGAGCCGGCTCGACCTGAAGGTTCCGGGCGCGTGCGCCGGGGAGCGGCTGGACCGATTCCTGGCGGCGGCGCAGCAGGACCTCTCCCGTAGCCGCCTGCAGGCGCTGATCCGCGCGGGCCGCGTGCTGGTCGAGGGTCGCGCGGCGCGCGCCTCGCAGCACCTGCGCACGGGCGAGCGCGTGCTCGTCGAGCTTCCGGAGCCGCGCAGGGTCGCGCTCCTGCCCGAGGCGATCCCGCTCGCCATCGTGCACGAGGACGAGCATCTGCTGGTGGTGGACAAGCCAGCGGGGCTCGTCGTCCATCCCGGCGCCGGGGTGGCGAGCGGCACGCTGGTGCACGCGCTGCTCCACCACGCGCCCGCGATCGCCGATGTGGGCGGCGCGGGCCGCCCGGGCATCGTCCACCGCCTCGACAAGCAGACCTCTGGGCTGATGGTGGTGGCCAAGAGCGCCGCGGCCTACCGGGCCCTGGTCGAGATGCTGCGCGCTCGCACCGTGCGGCGGCGCTACCTGGCGATCGTCTGGGGCGTGCCGCGCTCGGTGACGGGCACGGTCGAGGGCGCGATCGGCCGCGACCCGCGGCAGCGCAAGCGCATGGCCGTGGTCGTGCGCGGGGGCAAGCCGGCCCGCACGCGCTGGCGCGTGCGCGAGCGGCTCGCCGGGGCCGCGCTGCTCGAGGTCGCGCTCGACACCGGGCGCACCCACCAGATCCGCGTGCACCTGGCGCACCTCGGCCACCCGGTGGCGGGTGACCCGCTCTACGGCGGGCGCGGGAAGGTCCGGTTGAGCGGAACCGCGCAGGAGCGTAATCTTCGTTCCGCCGTTCTCGAAGCGCTGCCGCGCCAGGCCCTCCACGCGGCGGAACTCGAGTTTCCGCATCCCGTCACGGGAGAGCCCATGCGCTTCACCTCTTCCCCGCCGGAAGACTTCGTGCGCGCGCTGGAGACCCTGCGCCCGTTTGCCACCACGAGGACGCACTGAGCCCCGGCATGTCCGACGACCCCATCGCCCCCGAAGTCGTCAGCCTGCGCATCCCGGCCCGGCTCGAACTGCTGGGCCTGTTCGACCGCGTGGGCACGCTGCTCTGCGAGCGCGGGGGCTTCAGCGAGGACGCCTGCTCGCAGGTGACGCTGTCGGTGATCGAGGCGGGCACGAACGCCATCCAGCACGGCTGCGGGAGCGATCCCGCCTGGCCCGTGGACGTGGTCTTCACCCTCCACGCCGACCGCATCGAGGTGAGCGTGCACGACCAGGGTCCCGGTTTCGCCCTTGACGAGGTGAGCGGCGACATCACCTCGCCGGAGCGCCTGTTCGACGCGCACGGGCGGGGCATCTACATCATGCGCGCCTGCATGGACTCGGTGGACTACACGTTCGATGGGTCCGGCACCACCTGCCGCCTCGTGAAGCGCCGCCCCACCGGAAGTTGAGCCTCGCGCCGTGCGTGTGCTGGCGGTGGACTGGGGCGAGCGCCGGATCGGCCTCGCGGTGAGCGACCCGCACGAGGTGATCGCCAGCGGCCTCAAGACCCTGCTGGTGCGGAACGCGGCCCAGGGCGTGCAGGACGTGGTCAAGGTCGCGCGCGAGATCGAGGCCGACTGCGTGGTGGTGGGGTTGCCGCTGCTCATGGACGGCGGGCGCGGGACGGCCGCCGAGGCGGCCCGGCGTTTCGCCGATCTGCTGCGCGAGCAGAGCGGGCTGCCGGTCGAGACCTACGATGAGCGGCTCACCTCGGCCCTCAGCGAGCGCCGGTTGCACGAAGCCGGCGTGCGCACCGGCCACGCCAAGGAGCGCGTGGACCAGGGCGCGGCCGTGGCGCTGCTGGAGTCCTACCTGACCCGGCGCAAGGCGCGGCGTGCCCGGGAGGAGGAGCAGTGAGCGGCCGTGGCCTGCCCCGCCAGCGCCCGCGGGTCTTCCGGCCGCGGCGCTGGGCCCTGTTGCTGGTGCTGGCCGGAGCGCTGGCGGTGGCCGCCGATCTGTTCCTTCCGGCGGGCCTGTTCCCGGCGCACGAGCGCCGCGCCATCCTGGTCGAGCGCGGCCAGACGCTGGACCAGGTCGCCGGGGAGCTCAAGCGCGTGGGGCTGCTGCGCGGCACGCTCGGCTTCCAGGTGCTGGCGCGGCTCATGCGGCTCGACCGCCACATCCGGGCCGGGCAATACGAGTTCGCGCTCGGCACGCCGGTGCCCGGGCTGCTGCGCGCGCTGGCGTCCGGCATTGGCGCGCTGAACCTCATCACCATCCCCGAGGGGCTCACGCTGCAGGAGACCGGCGTGCTGCTCTCGCATCATCTGGGCGTGCCCGCCGCGGCGTTCGATTCGCTGGGTCGCGACCCAGCGTTCTGCGATTCGGCGGGGGTGGAGGCGCCCTCGCTCGAGGGCTACCTGGGGCCCGACACCTACTCGTTCCTGCCGGGCACCCCGCCCGAGGTGGCGCTGCGCGCCATGGTCGCGCGGCAGAAGGAGGTGCTGCGCCGTGCCGCGTCCGGGCGCGACTCGCTGCCGCTCGGCCTGTCGCTCCCGCAGTTGCTGGTCCTCGCCTCGATCGTCGAATCCGAGGCGCAACAACCCGCCGAGCGCGCGCGCATCGCGCGGGTCTATCTCAACCGGCTCGCGAGCGGCATGAAGCTGCAGGCCGACCCGACCGTGGCCTACGGTCTGGGCATGACGCCGCGCTCGCGCCTGTTCCTCAAGAACCTGCGCAGCGACTCGCCCTACAACACCTATCTGCACGAGGGGCTGCCGCCGGGGCCCATCTGTAGTCCGGGCGCGGCGTCCATCGTGGCGGCGCTGAACCCCGTGCCGTCCGAGCCCTCGCTCTACTTTTTCGTGGCGCGCGGGGACGGCAGCCACCTGTTCGCGCGCAGCTACGAGGAGCACCTCGAGAACATCCGTCGCGCACGCGCCCTGCAGGCGGACGCGGCGGCGAGCGCCGAGTCGCTGCGCGCGCTGGACTCGCTGGTGGCCCCGCCGCCGGCGCCGCGCGGGAGCCCGCGCCGCGCGAATTCGCCGGCAACGGTTGAGTCCGGGTGGCAGCGGCACCGGGTTCGGCGGACGACCGGAGGGGCGCCCCGCGCGGGCGCCCCTCCTTAGCCGCCGTGGGGACGTGTGCTACCGTGTCTTCCACGTGGCGACTTCCCCTTCGATGCGGCCCGCCGGGCCCGCTCCCAACCTCTCCGCCCGCCCGCTCGGCGGCCTCTCGTGGTCCGAGCGGCTCGAGCGGTTGCGCGAGCTGCTGCGCGGTCTCGGCAGCGTGGTCGTGGCCTACTCGGGCGGCGTGGACTCGAGCCTGCTCCTGCGCGTGGCGCACGAAACACTCGGCGAGCGGGCGGTGGGCGTGATCGGGCGCTCCGACTCCTACGCGGCGCGCGAGCTGGAACTGGCCCGCGCCCAGGCGGCCGCCTTCGGCGCGCGGCTCGAGATCGTGACGACCGGCGAGCTGAGCGATCCAGCCTTCCGGGCGAACCCAGCCGAGCGCTGTTATCACTGCAAGAATGAGCTTTGCCGGCGACTGGACGCGGTGGCGCGCCGCCTGGGGGCGGTGGTCGTGGACGGCGCTATCGTGGATGACCTCGCGGACTGGCGGCCCGGACGACGCGCGGCCGGGGAGCACGGCGTGCGCTCGCCGCTCGCCGAGCTGGGCTTCGACAAGGCAGACGTGCGCGCCGCGGCGGCCCACTACGGCCTGGCGAGCGCGGGCAAGCCGGCTTCGCCCTGCCTGGCCTCGCGGATCCCATACGGGACCGAGATCACGCGGGAGAACCTGGCCATGGTCGAGCAGGCGGAGGCGCTGCTGTGCGCACTGGGCTTCGGCGAGCTGCGCGTGCGGCACCACGGCGACACCGCGCGCATCGAGGTGCCGCTCGCCGAGCTGGAGCGCTTCGCCGAGCCGGGCCTGCGCGCGCGGGTGGTCGAGGGCCTCAAGGCGTTGGGATACCGCTACATCACGCTGGACCTCGAGGGTTTCCGCTCGGGCAGCCTGAACCGGGTCCTGGGGCCGGATGCGCGCGCCTGAGAGCTGCCCGGAAGGCGCGTCCGGAACGCAGGCGGCTCCGGGTCCGCTTGCGTCCCCCGGTCAGGACCTTGAGAATATCCGGAACCGCCGTCCCCTGTGGCCGGGTAGTACGCAATGCGCCCCACAGAGGCGGCGGCACGAAATCGCGGTCTTCGCTGGGACCGTCGGTGCCCTGGGCCGTTCCGGCCCTGAAACGCCGATGAGCCCGGTCCGGCCGCCCGGTCCGAGGCATCGGCATTCGTGTTTTCCGCCCGCGGCAGGAGGTCTGGGATGACCGCAGTGAAGTCGGCCCGCCAGAAGGCGCAGCGACGGGGCCTGGAAGTCGACCTGGGGTTCGGCTGGGGGCTGGCGAACAGCGTCCTGCTGGCCCTGGGAGTGGGGGTCCTGGCAGTGGGTTATGTGGCCCTTTCAAGGGGTTCCATCACCCTGTCCCCGGTCCTCCTGGTGTTCGGCTACTGCGTGCTCATCCCCGGGTCCCTGCTGTTTCGTGGGCGAAGGCCGGGTTCGGGCGAATAGCTCAGCTGGCAGAGCGCTTGCCTTACAAGCAAGAGGTCACAGGTTCGAGCCCTGTTTCGCCCACCAGTGGGGCACGAAGGTCACGGGAAGCACCGGCCGGTCCGGCCCCGCGGGGCCAGAGACCCCGGAGATGGCAGGAAGACCGCAGAGAATGGCAGTCCGAGGGCCAAGAATGGTCTTGACAGCATGCTGGCAAGACCCATAGACTTACTCCCGGCATTAGACATCCCGCTAACGCAGCCGATGACAACGCTTGGAGACTCGAACTCGCCGTCTCGATGAGTTCGAAAGGAGGTGGCAGCAAGCCAAACCTGTGTGCTCGCAGCTGAGCCCTGCTCGATCTAAGCAACAGGGTGAACCATCCACCCATCCTAATGGAGGTGCAACAATGACTGGTTTGGTTCGCAAGGCCACGCTTCTCGTAGTGCTCGGGCTCGTGGCGGCGACGTCCGCGATAGCCGGGATTCCAGTGCCCGCCAATTGCACGATTCCTACTTTTGTCGACCTCGTCGCCTGCGACGGCACGGGCGCTCTTCCGCCGGCCGCCAAGTACAAGGCCACGGTCACGGTCCGCGACATCGGCAACTTTCCGGTGATCAACGCGACGGTCTCTCTCAGTTTCTGCGCCGACTTCCGTATCTATTCGGTGATTCCGGGCGGGACGGTGGTTGGCTCGGTGTTCACGAATACCGCTCTGACGGATGTCAACGGTCAGGCGACCGTCGAGATTTCGGGCGCCGGCAACAACTCGAACGGTGGCAGTTTCGGCACGAACGGCCTCGCTTGCGTCACTTGGACTGCGAATACCGTCGTTCTTGGGACGTCCAACGTGGCGGCCTACGACGAGGACGGCGCGACGATCTGGCCTGTCCAGACGCTGCAGGGCGTCCAGACGGCGGACCTCACCCGTTTCGCGCAGGACAAGTTGGCGCTTCCGCCCGTTTACAAGCCCCGTTCCGACTTCAACCATGTCAGTGGGCTCGACACGGGCGACCTGACCTTCTTTGCCCAGTACAAGCTCGCACTGCCTGCGTACAACTCGAACTGCGGCACACTCAACTAATCGGGTGACATCCAGCTCTGAACGGAGTCGTAGGAGGGCATGACGAAAGGCGGTGATGCGACCGACCGAAGGTTCCAGTCAGGAAATTCCATCTCAGAGAAAGTAGCTTACCTGACCCCCCAACATGGTTGCGGAGGAAACAATGAAGAAGGCGCTTCTACTTACTGGACTTCTCCTCGTCCTTGTAGCTTCGATGGCGACGGCCGCCGGCTTGAGCCTCAATTGGGGCACTGCTTGCTGGGGCGATACTCCCAAGGCTCTCACGACGTTCGCCTGCACTTCCAATTCGACACCCGCCAACTGGAAGATGACGACCTCGTTCAAGCTCGATGAGGAGATCGCAGACTACATCAACATGAGTACGCTGATCGAGGGAGTCTCTGAGACTGGCGCTATCCCCGATTGGTGGAAGCTTTCGACCACGAGTGAGTGCCGCGGCGCGATCAGCAACGTTTGGTCGAGCTTGACTTCCGGTGCGACCTGTGCAGACCCGTTCGAGAGCACCGCCACTACCATCTCCGCATACGGCTATCTGGTTCCGGGCGTCGAGATTCGGATCGCAACTGACGCTACGTTGATTGCGGGAGTCGTGGCTCCGGGGGAGACGGAGATCTTCCTTAACGTGGTCACGATCAAGAACGGCAAGACCGTGGGCACTCCCAAGTGCGACGGCTGCCTTACGGGCATGGTGTTTGGCCTGTACGAAGTCCTCATTGGCCGCGAATTCAACGACGTGATCAGACTTACGGAACCGTACGAGGGTGGCAATCAGTGCATCACATGGCAGCGCTCGTTCGCCGGCCAGCCCTGCAACGCTCCGGTCCCGGCCCGCAACACGACCTGGGGCCAGGTCAAGAGCCTGTATCGGTAGTCAGTCGAAAGTCAGTCGAACCAGGCTGTTGCTTCATCCGCGGGCGGTCGTCGAGAGACGGCCGCCCGTCGGCGTTGGATCCCGGCGGCCATTCCGGTCCCGCGGGGTGTTTTGCTAGTATCGCGTGCCATGGTGCGCATCCCGATGAGTCCGACCCCGCTCCTGCTTCATGCGGGATCGCCTGACCATCAGCGACGCCGGCATGGTCGCTCCGCAGATCGCCTGCGCGGGTTGCAGGGTAGTTCCGGTGCGCGTCGTGACCTGGGGCCGGGTGAAGAGCCTCTACCGATGAGGACCTCGAGCAGGCGGTGGTTCGCCGTCCTGGCGATCGCGGCCCTGCTCGGGCAGGGTGTCGTAGGCGCGCTGGCGGCGCCTGCGGTCATGAGGGGCGTATCCGCCGCACGGCATCCGGTGCCAGGTGCCGTGAAG
>Ga0315276_10007113_pt1 | contig 10342 bp, 9 predicted proteins | sample YL17G05_0_MG_FD_204542 | JGI IMG/M metagenome (GOLD analysis project Ga0315276, IMG submission 204542) | Sediment microbial communities from Yellowstone Lake, YNP, Wyoming, USA - YL17G05_0 | ecosystem: Environmental > Aquatic > Freshwater > Lake > Sediment | place: USA: Wyoming | collected... | reverse complement strand
GAGAAAACAGAGGAGGCGGAGGAAGACAAATGAGACGTAAATTCTACATATTATTTATCCTGGTTTGCGCCTGGACCGTAAGTTCAGGGTATGCTGCCGACAGGATTTCCATCCAGGACATCGAATACCTGAAAGGGGATGATTTTGTCCAATTACACTTCGTAACCGATAAAATCATTTCCATACCCGATGTTTTCTACCCGGATGAGAACGATACCAAAAACCTGGTTATGCGCATACCGGATGCCGATTTCACCATTAAAAAAGAGAGCTTTAGTTTCGATTCGCCGGTGATCGAGAAGGTCCAGGTGGTCAGGCATGATCCATTCCTGGACGTCAAAATCCGGCTCAAGGACAAGGTTAATTACCGGGTCTTTACCAATGCGGCCGGCCTATACATCGAATTCCCCGAAGCCAAAGGCGGGACCTCGCTATCGGCCCCAACCGCCACCGGTAAACGGACGCTACCGGCCGAAAAGGAAGAGTCGCCGGCCGAGTCGCGCCAGGTTCCCGGTGCACGGAATGTAATCAATGATGTGCGGGTCGCCGAAAAGAATGAGGGCAAGATCAAGTTCGAATTCGTCATGAATCGACCGACCGATTACACGGTCATCCCCATCACCCAGGCCCCGGTCAGGCTGGCCATCGATCTGGCCGATACTTATTCCCGGCCATTAAATCGACAGGTCGGCTTTCTCAATGTCAAAGGCCTGCGTGGGGCGCTTCATTCCGCCGGTGTGTACCGCATCGTTTTCGATCTCGATTCCTTGAGGAGTTACAGTGTGGCCTTGAATAAGAATGTGCTGGAAGTGGAGTTCTTCGATCCCGAAGCCCTGGCCCGGCGCGCCAACCAGCTCCAAAGCGAACCGATAATCCAGCCGCTGCAAACAGATCCGGGACCACAGACCCCGGCCCAAGATCCGCTGCTTCAAGAAGCGGCCCCCCAACTCAAGCTCCAGGGAGGAAACCGCACCGAAGTCGATCTGACCGAGGTCGCTGAGCAGAAACCGGCAGAGGAATTCTTCAGCGAGGAAAAATCTGCTGTGGCCGAACAACCCCCGGCGGAAAAGAACACTGCCGCCACCAACCAGCAATCGCAGGGTGCGCTCATGAGGAACATGACCATCGAAGGGGAAAAGCAGTGGTCCGGCGAAGTCCGTTCTTACCACCTGAAGAACCAGGATTTGCAAAACCTACTTATCCACTTTGCCAGGGATTCCGGCCTGAGCATGGTCTTTGATCCCGATATATCGGGGAAAGTAACGGCAGAATTAACCGACGTTCCCTGGGACCAGGCACTCGATATATTCCTGCGGCAAAATGGCCTGGACATGGTCCGGGAAGGGAACGTAATCCGTATCGGCAAGGTGGAAAAACTGGCCAAAGAGGCCGAAGACAGAAGAAAGCTCAGGGAATCCAAACAGCAGGAAGCCGAGCTGAACACCTACATACGGAACCTAAACTATGCCAAAGCCACGGATGTGAAAAAGATACTCGATAAATCGCTGACCGCGCGCGGGAATATCATTTTCGATGACCGGAGCAATACCCTGGTTATCACCGAAGTACCGGGAAATATCGGGGTAATCGATGGACTGATCAAGGTTCTCGATATGCCTAACCCCCAGGTGGCCATAGAGGCCCGCATCGTAGAAACCAATTCCAACTATACGCAAAATCTCGGTATCCAGTGGGGGCCCCGGTTTATCGCCGATTCCGCTTACGGTAACCAGACCTCGCTCAAATTTCCCAATTCCTTTGCCGTATACGGCAACCAACTCGTATCCGATAAATCGCCCTTCCTCGGGCCGCTCGGCGGCTATGCCGTTAACCTACCGGCCGGCGGCGCCACTTCCGGTGCCGTCTTTTCCATGGGTAATGTGGCCAATACCTTCCGTCTCGATGTGGCCCTCTCGGCCATGCAAATGGAAGGTAAAGGGCGCATCATCCAGTCTCCCCGCCTGGTCACGCAAAATAATATGGAATCGCGGGTCTCCCAGGGTAACAAAATCCCGGTGCAGACTTTGCAGAATAATACCATCCAGGTCAGGTACATCGATGCCGTATTGGAGCTGAAAGTGACGCCCACCATCACCGCGGACGACACCATTACCCTGGCTATCGATATAAAGAACGATAACGCCGATTTCGGTAATCTCGTGCAGAATATCCCACCCATGACCACCCAGTCGGCCAAGACCACGGTCAGGGTGCAGAATGGCGCCACCATTGTCATCGGCGGCATGTATAAAATCGAAAAAGCTTCATCTTCCGACGGTGTACCCCTGCTTCGTAAACTCCCATTGATCGGTAATCTCTTTAAGAGTACGAGCAAGCGGGGGGTGCAGCGGGAGACATTGATTTTTATCACCCCAAGAATCGTCAGGTAAGGAGGTTACAACATGAGAAAATTTTTATACTCCATAATGCTTTCTGTGTCGGTACTGGCGGTACTTAGCTTTTCCGGCTGCAATGCCCTGGAAAATGCCACCACCTCCGGGTCGAAACTCATTTTAATCAGTTTGACCGGTAACGACTTAGCTGGGCAGGTGGGATCGACCATCATCTTTTCCGATGTGGCAGAAGCAAATGGCGGTACGATAAATGATAATGCGGTGGCAGAAGTAACGGCTGCCCTGCTCGACCCCTTCCAGGAGGCCGGCACCTTCTATCAGGCCATCTTCGTCGATCAGATCGATGTCGAATACAGCCGCTCGGATGGCCGGAATATCCAGGGAGTCGATGTGCCGTTTGCCTTTTCCCAGAAAGTGAGCGTGACTATCGAGATCAGCGGCACAGCAGAAATACCCTTTGTCATTGTCCAGCATAACGCCAAGAGCGAATCCCCCCTGGTCAACCTATTCAATGGCCTGGGCGGGGTGCTGAAGCTAGAGGCCAAGATCACCATCCATGGCAAAGACCTGGGGGAGCACCGCATCCAACCGGTGGTCGGCCATATCTCTATTTATTGTGCCAATTATGCGGATGAAGAGGAATAATGAGGTGGTGAAATCCACTGATATGGAGGTAACGATGATTAAGAAAAGAACGATTTTGTTGATATTAGCGGTCATGATCGGCCTGTTGTTTGTCGGTTCCTGTAAGAGAAAAGGGGTCAGCGACCCGGATATGAATCGCCCTTCCGATTTCCGTATCAGCCTGAAGGGCACGGCCAATCCCTCGACACTGTATGTACCGGCCGGTCAACCGGCGGTCGACTCGTTGATCGAGGTGACGGCCATCAATAATGACGGCTCCCCGGCCCGGAATAAGGAGATCATTTTCCAATGCGGGGCCTACGGGTACTTCGAGGGGTATACCCTCAGCACCAGGCGCTGGACCAACGATATCGGCAAAGCCCAGATATATTATTATATCGCCCCCGGCACCGATGTGCGCATGGATACCCAGATATATATTTCGGCTACCCTGGTAGATGCCGGTCGTACAGATAGTGTGGGTTCCCAGATTTATGACATGATCCCCCTGATCATCATCCCTTACGAGCAAGATTACTCCATCAGGGTCAGCGGAAAAGTCGTAAATGCCGCCTCGCTCCAGCCGGTAGAGGGGGTAATTATCGAGCTTAGCACCGGTGAAGTGACGCTTACCAGAGCCACAGGCAAGTACTGGTTTACTCTCCCTTATGGGTGGACAGGTACTATTTTACCCCAAAAACTGGGATCTGAATTTGTTCCCAACCAACTGGTACATACCGAGCCGGTTTACTACGACCTAACGGAAGAGAATTTCTTAGAGCTATCTGTTAACTCCCTCACCTCGGATGTTAACGCCGTCGATTTTGGAATAGGCGGTGGCAGCGCCACAGTTTTTATTTTCGTTACACCTGATATAAACGTAGCCGCAGACGTACTCGTGAACTGCAGCGTGGGTTGGGCCCAGGTGGGTATATCCTCCACCGGTCCCTGGACCAACAGCATTAACGGTATCACCCCTTTCTTTATTTACATCCATGTAGATGCCAACGCGACCACCCAGGAAAGAGAAGCGATCATAACCGTAATTGCCACCAATCCCAGCAATATGGCTGGATCGCCTCTGGCTATCACCATCACCCAGGAAGGGACATGACGGTGTAAACGGGGGTAGACAGCGTGGCCGAAATACCGGATAAAGGCAGGGTGCAGGGTTCTTTTAAGTCGGAAAAGGAGCAGATCCTCCACCTGGAGAAACTCTTTCAGGAGAAAAAATTCGAAGAGCTCTTGATCCTGGTAGAAAAGGTCATTGAAGAGTTTCCCGGCTCTTTCCATATCAGGCTCTTGTATGCCCGGGTGTTGCGGTCGTTGGGGCGATTGAACGAGGCCGAGTCCATATTAAAAGATTTATCCCTGACCTATCCAGGCAATATCAACCTGTTATTCGAGATGAGCATCCTGCTGGTCGCATATGAAAAGTACGAAGAGGCCGTCATCAGTCTCAATAAAATCCTGTTCCTCGACTCCTTCAACACCAAAGCCAAGGAGTTGCTGGAGAAAATCAATTTGATCTCCAGCGGTCAGGCCCCTCCTGTCGCCCGTACATACGGTTCCACGGTGCCGGTTCCCGGGCGGCAGGGCGATACCGCCACCCGTCCGGTTACACCCGCTATGCAAAGACCGTCCGGTCAGGTGGCCGGCCCCCCCATACCACCCCGGATGACGATGCCCCCCGCGCCCGTACCCCCGGCAGCCGCGGCTATGACCCGCAAACAAGCGGCCGACATGTTTAAAGGCGATACCTTACGGGAAGAAGATATGCCGGCCATTCCCGGTCGCACCCCCACACCCCCGCCCCCCAGGCCGGAACCGGGTCCTTCCCGGGTGCAACAGCCGGCTGTCCCGGCCGGTGCTGCCGGTCCACCGGCCCAGAAGTTCGTCGGTCAAGAAGACGAATACATGACCGACAGCGCCGCCGAGCTCTACCTGGCCCAGGGGCTTTTCGATGAGGCGCTTACCGTCTACCAGCACCTCTATCGGCAAAAAAAAGATGAAAAGTATCAACACCGGGTCGACTATGTCATGACCAAAAGAATAAACCAGAAAAAAATCCAGGCACTGACCCAGCTTTTGAGGCAAATACAAAATAAAGGAGAGCACTTTGTTTGACGAGATATTTACCACTTTCTACAAGAAAAACCCGGGGATTATGGTGATGGGCGTCTGGGGAAAAGATGGCCTGGTGCTGGAAAACAGTTTTTTTCCCGGTAAGCCGGTGATCGACCTCGATTTTGCCGGCGCCGAGCTCGCTTATGTTCTCTCCCGCCTGGATAAGATCAAGATCCAACCGCAGAAGTACTATATTAAAATTGCCCTGGGAGATGACATACTCCTGGTTTATTCCCTAACACCCGATTTTTTCCTGGTCATGCTGGCCGATAAGAGCATTATTTTCGGCAAGCTCAATTTTTATTTCGATATCTTCCGGGAAAAGATCATCGCCATCCTTTAGATCGCCCCCCGGGGGAACCGGCCCGCTAGAGAAGGGGGCGGAATTCTCCCCGGCATTTGAAAAAAATAGCGGAATAGTATATGATAAAAGTTACATTTTCGTAGCGGTCGCTGGCGACCGGTACGGATTGGATTGTGAAATGATAGGCGCTGTACGTTTTTTTCAACCGGCTTATAGGAGAGGGCGGAAGCCTGTTTTAGGATTTTAACCGATGAGCGACCACCCCGGGGAAATAAGGGTCTACGAGCCGGATCAGGCCATTAAGAAAGGCTACCTGTCCATGCTAGGGGAGATTTTCCAGGAACTCTCCGCCAACCGTTGGCTGATCTACCAGCTCTTTTTGCGTGATTTTTCTTCGGTCTACAAACAGTCGCTGTTCGGTTTTATCTGGCCCATCCTGATCCCCATATTGAGCGTCGGCACCTTCATGATCATGAACCGCTCCGGTGTTCTTGACATCGGCACCATGGATTTGCCTTATCCTCTTTTTGCCATCCTCGGCCTGTCCGTTTGGCAAATCTTTGCCCGTGGGATCACCGCCGGGGCCAATTCCCTGGTCAAGGCCGGGCCCATGATTACGCGCATCAATTTCTCCCGTAAATGCCTGGTCATTGCCGCTTTTGGACAAGTACTGATCTTCTTCTGCATCGAATTTTTGCTGTGCCTGGTTCTCTTTGTTGCTTATGGACTGACGCCGACCCCCTACATCATACTCTTCCCCGTGCTGGTTTTACCTATGCTCTGGTTGACTGTCGGCCTGGGCTTGATACTGGCCGTAATTAACGGTATTATCCGGGATATTGCCCATATCCTGACCGTAGGCGTCACCTTCCTGATGTTTCTCACCCCCATCCTCTACCAAAAACCGGGGACCGGTCTCCTGGCGAGACTGACCGAATACAATCCCTTCTATTACCTGACCGCTTTTCCCCGCGATCTCATCCTCCAGGGTAAAGGTCTCCTGTGGGCGGGTTATACCATAGTCGGCTGCCTCTCCCTGGTATTTTTTCTCTTCTGCCTGGTGGTCTTCCACCTGACCGAGAGCCGGGTGGCAGAAAGGATATAGGGGCGAAGCACGCCATGGATATTGGATTCAGACGGGTCGGCGATTGGTGGGCACAGGTGGGCCGTCAGCGCGAACAGCGGTTTTTAGACAAAATCTATTCCCGTTACCTGGAAAACTCCCCGGCTGTGGCCCGCATCCTGGCTGGGGATGTATCTCCAGACCTGGCCGGGTTAATGAAAGGGCGGAACTTCCCCAGTCGAGAGCGACACAAAGAAAAAGATTGGTACAAGACGATGCTCCTGCGCTATGGCCTGGCCCTTCATTATTCGGCCGGCAAGAAGGTACTCGACACCTGCAGCGGCCTGGGCTGGGGTATGTACATCCTGGCCGACCGGGTTGGCCTCGGATTGGGAGTAGAGATCGATCCGCGGGCCGTGGCTTTTGCCCGGGAAAATTGGCCGGCCAGCCGGCTGCACTTTATTACCGGGTCGGTGTTGGCCATACCGGTAGCGGACAGGCGGTTCGAGGTGGTACTGGCGTTTGAGAGTATCGAGCATTTTAGCCGGGGCGATGGCGAAACCTATTTAAAGGAAATCTTCCGCGTGTTACAGCCGGGCGGCCTATTCCTGGGCAGCTCCTATTTCCCCGCGACCCGGCTCGAGGCAGACCGGGCCTGTGCCCAGAACAAGCACCACCGCTATGTTTTCTGTAGAGAGGAGTTTATCTGCCTGCTAAAAATCACCGGTTTTAGAAGGGTCCGGCTCTTTAAAAACCGGCTTTTCTTTATGGCCAGGAGATGAACATTGAGGCATTTTTAATCGATGGAAAAAGAAACCCTCATCCAGGTACAAGGCGTATTCAAGAAGTACAGTCGCTCCCTACGCCGTTCCATGGTATACGGTTTACTCGATATCGGGCGCAACGTGTTGGGGCGGAGCTCGCATGCGGATCAGCTCCGGCAAAGCGAATTCTGGGCCGTCAAGGATGTCTCTTTCGAGGTAGGCCGGGGGGAGACGCTCGGCATCATCGGTCCCAACGGCTCAGGCAAGAGCACACTCTTAAAAATGATCAACGGCATATTCTGGCCGGACCAGGGGAAAATTGTTGTCAAAGGCCGGGTCGGTGCATTGATCGAGGTGGGGGCCGGTTTCCATCCGCTGCTGACCGGCCGGGAGAACATATTTGTCAACGGCGCCATACTCGGTATGTCCCGGGCCGAGGTGAAGAGAAAATTCGACCGGATCGTCGATTTTGCCGGTATCGGTACGGCAATCGATATGCCGGTGAAAAACTATTCGAGCGGCATGTTCGTCCGCCTCGGTTTTGCCGTGGCCGTGCACTGCGACCCGGAAGTGCTCCTGGTCGACGAGGTGCTGGCTGTCGGCGACCTGGCTTTCCAGTCCCGCTGCCGGGAAAAGATTCGTGAGCTGCGACAACAAGACGTGACCATCTTCCTGGTTTCCCACAACATGCACACCATCAGCCACTTGTGCCGGCGCACCCTCTTCATGCACTTCGGGGAACAGGTCTTTACCGGCGAGACCAGCCAGGCCATCGATCTCTACCGCCGCTACCAGCAGCAAGGGGAACCGGCCGATTTTTCCCGTTCAAGCGGCCAGGGACTACGCGTGACCGGCATCGATATCCTCGGGCAAAATGGGCTAGAGAAAAAGGATTTTTCTCCCGGCGACTACGTAAAATTCAGGATCCACCTCTTTTCCGCACAACCGGTCAAAAATCCGGTCATCAGCCTGGCGATCTACACCGATAGCGGCGAGGTGATTACCGGTATCCGCAACGATGTGGACGGTGTGCAGTCGGGTGTGGTGCAAGGGGAGGCATATTGCGACCTGGAGGTCTTCCAGCTCAACTTGCTGCCCGATGTTTACACCGTAAACGTGACCTTCTTGGACCCGGATGGATTTACCTTTTATGACCGCATCGAGGCTGCGGCCAAAATCTGGGTGACTGGCGGTAAGCAAGTTAACGGCGTGGTCTATTTCCCCCACCGGTGGCTGTTTCATCTCTCTCCTTCCAACCGGGATAAATAAGCTAATATGAAATCGGTTATCATGGTCACCCTCGATTGCCTCCGGCCCGATCACCTCGGTTTTACGGGCTGCCGGACAGTCGATACCCCGCAGATCGACCGGGTGGCCCGGCAAGGTGTGTTCTTTAGCCAGGCCATCGCCCAGGCCCCCAACACCTGGGTCTCCCATGGCAGTATCTTTACCGGCACCTATCCTTTTACCCACGGGGTGCGCAGTCCCTACACGCGCCTCTCCCCGCGGGTCAAGACCCTGGCCGAGGTGCTCTTCGATGCCGGTTTCCAGACCGCCGGTTTTCCGGCCCATACCCTGATGGGCCCGGCCCTGGGGTTTAATCGCGGTTTTAGCCATTTCGATCTCGACAAAAAAGAGATGCTCCTCTCTTCCGATACGGCCGGTCACGCCTATTACCGGGACTGGCCGGTGATCTGGGGGAAAGCCCGCCAGTGGCTGGCTGGGGAAAAAAAACCTTTTTTCCTCTGGCTCCATTACATGGGCACCCACGAGTTGAAGCCCGAAGCGATGAATATCCCGGCAGAATTCCTGGGAAAGTACCCGCCCCTCGGCCAGTATTACGATGCCAAGATCAGTTGGGCGGACCGGCAGTGTGTCGGCGATATCGAAGCGTACTTGCAAGAACGCGAACTGGAAGATGAGGTGATCCTGGTCTTGATCTCCGATCATGGGGATACGCTCTTGCCCGGCAAAGAGCCGGGTGAGCCGGGCCGGGCTTTTCACAACCGCCAGCTCTCCGAAGAAGTGATGAATATCCTCTGGCTGATGAGAAACCCCGGGCTTCTACCCGCCGGGATCACCGTGACAGACCAGGTGCGCAGTATCGATATCATGCCCACGCTGTTGGATCTCCTGGGAATACCTATCCCCGTCCTGGTGCCGGGCAGGAGCGCACTCGATATGATCCGCTCGGGTAGGGGAGGGCCGGATACAGAGTATGCTTACCTGGAGAACCTGGGGGCCGGTTTCATCGGTTTACGTACGGCAGAGTGGAAGTTGATCCTCGGCAAGAAACCGGAAAGCCGGTTCAAACAGCGGTGGGCGCGTTTCCTCTGCCACCATTTCACCAAAAAAATATCCTCAGCGTCCAATAAGCTGTCTAACGCCGACACAGCCGGTCTGACCCGGCACATCCTGGACCGGGGCGAGGTCGTGGCCTTCTTTGACCTGGCCGCAGATCCCCAGGAACAGGAGAACCTCCGCTACCGCTTCCCGGACAAAGCCGCAGCCATGCGGGGAATATTGCTCGACCTGGTGGGGCAAGCAGGGTCCATGCCGGCAGAGGGGTTATTCCCCGGGGAAGAGGCAGCGGTGGCCCATAAACTCCAGGAGCTCGGCTACCTGGATTAATTTTTTTTGAGGAATATCGATGAAAGGACACGAAGGCATTTATTACGATGAGCGTTACCAGCGCGGTTACCGCTCTGAGCTCAGCGGTTACGAAAAAGCCCGGCACCGAGCCCTAAACCATTTTATCCGCCGCGTGGCCCGGATCAAGCAGGTACAGACCATGCTCGATTACGGCAGCGGCAGCGGCCTGTTTCTCGATTTGTGGAAAGAGCTGTTTCCCGCTGCCGCCCTGTGCTGCACGGATATCAGCGGCGTGGCCTTAAAGCAGCTCGAAGGCAAATACTCTCACTACGATGTCATCTGCGGCCTGGTCAAAGATGGCCAGGCCCCTTTTGCCGACAGCATGTTCGACCTGGTGGTCAGCGTCGAGGTGATGGAGCACGTGCAGGATATCGATGTTTTCCTGGCCGATATCCATCGTCTACTTAAACCGGGCGGCTATTTTCTCTGGACTACCCCCTGCGCCAATGCCCTC
>Ga0315276_10007111_pt1 | contig 10344 bp, 11 predicted proteins | sample YL17G05_0_MG_FD_204542 | JGI IMG/M metagenome (GOLD analysis project Ga0315276, IMG submission 204542) | Sediment microbial communities from Yellowstone Lake, YNP, Wyoming, USA - YL17G05_0 | ecosystem: Environmental > Aquatic > Freshwater > Lake > Sediment | place: USA: Wyoming | collected... | reverse complement strand
CTTCAGTGGGGTCAAAACTCAGTTCCGCTGGTGGCAATCTTTTGTATAGAGCATCTTTTGCAGCAAAGGAACTCTGGGCATCTGAAGCCGCCCCCATCAGTGCGAGAATGACAGAGTTCTTCGGAAACGTATCTAAAGCGGGTGCTGGTGTGTTGTGGGAAGCGAAAAGTTATGTTGCTGAACCAAGCACTTGGATAAAATATGGTATGTATGGTGCATTTAATGCATCGAACATTTATACGGTAGCAACAGAAAGTCCTGAGATGCTTGGTGGTTATCTGACAAAATCTCTTGGGCAGTATGAAGTCAATGTTAGGGCATTCAATTTTGGTTACAAGATAGGAAGTCAGCCTGGCGCAAACATCCTTCGTTCTTTAAACGAAGAAGGATATAACAGATATGTAAGAAGACCTGCTTATAGGTTTTTTGGGAAACAGTCGGTGGTTGGAGATTCAGAGACGGGTTGGTATGACCAGCCTATACCTGCGGGAAAACAAAGTATCTCAACGCCGTCTAAAGGCATCGGCGATTGGGTATCTAAAGACATCGCGACATCTGATGCCATCCAAAGGAGTTATGGCGGAGGGAACGATGCGTATGCTTCACTTATTGGAATACCACGAGACACGGGTGGTGTTGTTATTCAAGAGTTCGAGAAAGTAGGTGTCGGAGAATTAGGGACATCTCTGATAGGAGGTAGAGAGGGAATAATATCCAAACTTCCTTTAGCGTTTATGACGCAGCCAATATCGGCAAGAAAACAAGCACAGCGTCTTTCTTTATTGGAATCAACCAAACTGGGAGAGATAGGCGGTCTCGAGACAATCTCGTTCACTGATATAACAACCATCACGGAAACAGGTCAGGGTCAAGGAGAAGGGGAGAAGGAAGACCAAGGTCTTGGATTTGACCAGGGGTTTGGTCAGGGAGAGGAACAGGGGCAATGGCAGGGTCAACAACAAGAACAGATGCAGCAACAGGAATACTGGACAGACCTTATCACACCGACAGAACTAACAGGGTATGAAGAGATAACGATACCGAAACCCATCGACATCTTCCACCGTAAGAAATTCCCAGAAGAAGAAGAGGAGAAACCAGGGTTGCTCGAACCAAAACGAGAAGGAAGAAGACTCTCGTTGAAAACAAGACGACCTAAAGGAAAAGGTCTGATGTCCGATTTACTCAGTGTCACACGGTCACATGCACTTTACGGAAAGGCAACACAGCCACGGCTCACGAAGAAACTCTGGGCTGAATCCGAAAAGAGCCTATTCAAAACAGTCCCCACGCAAGAGTTGATGACAAGGGGACGACGGTTCAAGAACCTCATAGGTAGTGACAAACTATCAGGTGACCTCATAGGTAAAGGTAAAAATAAAAAAACAGGAGGAAAAAAGAATGCTTACTATTAGCAAGATAAGAATGCCAGGGCAGTTCACCATCGTAGCGTTGGTGATGACACTCGTAATGATAATTGTCTACAGCCAACTCTACCCTGTGATAGAGACGTTCCTGACACCACTCATACTTGATAGCGACCCCGCGACCGCAGCGTTGTTAACAATGTTGCCGTTCTTCATCGCCATTGCAATCATAATGAGTGTCATCTGGTATATCGTTCCGCAGAAAAGATAAAACAAACATTAGGAGAAATCCATGAAGAACACGACAAGGTATCGAGCGTTGCTTCTGATACTGCTGATGCTGGTCGGGACTTTTGCGTTCCCATTGAGTTTTACTGCTGAAGCATATTCTGCACCGACTGTGACAACGAATGATGCGACAGGTGTTGAAGAAACCAATGCAACTCTGCATGGGACGTTGACAGATGCTTTCAACTCAATTATTTATAATGCTCAAGGAACATATCGGAAAGGATACCAGGGGTCAAGCGATGTGCAATGCACACCAGGGTCAACAAGTCTGTCTGCTGGTGAATACGCTTTGCTTCAGACAGTTGATGGAAATTATGTAGAACAGGGTAGCAACTCGAAGAAGTATAGCAACATCTGGTTCAACTTCACTATCAACGAGACAGTATCAGATATAAGTTCAGTCAGCATCTATACCAAAGCAGAGGCTGAAGACATGGACTCCTCTTTTAATTGGAACAACAGTGGAACTCTTTGGGTGAAGAACCAGGATACTGGTCTATGGGAGAACAAGAGTTATCTGACGAGGATTCCGTGGGCACTTGGGACGACGTGGAGATGGATGAATGCCACCCTCTCAAGCAATTTAGATGATTATATTCAGGGTGGTAAATTGATGTTCCTCATTGAGAACTCGCATGAAGGGGACTGGGAGTATGTTGACCTTGATTATGTCATGGTGAATGTCACATACAACGGGTCAGCGACAGTGAGGTTCCAATATGGATTCACTACTGGCTATGGGACGAACTCGACTAACCAGGATAAGGACACGGGGGATAGTTTCCTGTTTGATGCGACAGGGTTGACACAAGGGAAACTCTATCATTATCGGACACATGCATATACAACATTTGGTAACGGATACGGCTCTGATAAGACGTTCCTCACGAAACCAAATGAGCCGACAGGAATAACAATCACCAACACAGGGAGCGGAGAGCAGACTATATCATGGACACATGGGACAGGATACAACAGAAGCGTTGTCCGTGGGACGATAGGGAGTTACCCTGCGACACCACAGTCAGGGACAGCGGTCTACAACGGGTCAAGTAATTCAGTGGTGAGAGGCGGTCTTTCACTCGGTGATGATTGGTATTATCGTGTATGGGAATATTCATCATGGGGTTCTTTGCATCAGTTTTCAGACCTGTATTCAAACGGTCATAAGACGGTTATAGTGACACCTGCGGTGACAATGAATACTGCTACGGGTGTGACACAGACCAATGCAACTTTACGGGGGACGTTGACAAGCGACGGGGGAGAAGCGACATGCACGGTTCGGTTCACGTATCGTTGCATCCCTGATTTCTTGTTAGGTCCGCCACCGTATCCATCATGGTATGTGAACTGGACGAACACGACGAACCAGACGAAAACAATAGGGCAGACGTTCTCTGCGAACATATCAGCGAACATCCCTTACCCTGGTGTGCTTGTGGAATGCAAGGTGTTTGCGAACAACTCCATTACAAGTTATTTGAGCAGTTCATATTATTTTATGACCCCCTCGAATGTGGCGACGAACTTCGCAGCGACAGACCTGCCGACAAACCATTCGCAGCGTCTCACATGGACAAAAGGGACGATGGCTCGCAGGACGGTCATACGTGTAGGGACATCAGGGTTCCCTGCGAATCCGCAATCAGGGACAGCGGTCTACAACGGGACAGGCTCATCTTGTTATTACACAGGTGCGACACTCCCTGGTCAACTCTATTATTATCGTGCATGGGAATACGCTGTTCAGGAATGGGGAGCACCGACAGGATATTTTGCGTTCTCAAACTATACACGGATAGGGTGTCTCACGAAACCTGCTTCTATCACGAACGTCTCCATCAGTTCTGTATCGACAACACGTGTCAACTTCACCTGGGATAAAGGACTGGGTGCGAACAGAACAGTCATCGTAAGAAAGACAGGCTCATATCCTACGTCACGGACAGATGGGACAATCGTCTATAACGGGACAGCCAGTTACTTCAACTACACCAGCATACCTGCGGACACATATCTTTCAGCATGGAGTTGGACGAACTGGACATACAACCCTACGTTATCGCAGTTCAGTCTTGACCCGACGATAATGCCATGGAAAGTGATAGGTGTGAACGTCTTCAACGAATCAAAACCGTCACAGGCTTTGACATTCAGCATCCAGATACGGAATGCGAACGGTAGCGAAGTATTGCAATACCTGAACAACACAGGTTTCCTTTTTGTCGACCTCACCAACTTCACCAGCGGGTCGAACGTCTATATGCGTGCCTGGGCTACAAACTATCAGGCGAGAGAACGGACCTTCCCCATCTTTCAAAACAACTACTACAACATCTCTTTCTATCTCCCACGAAAAGTAGTCGATGACGGTGGAGACCCAGAAGGAGGAGGTAACGAGAACACCTCTGAACTCCGTGGATACATCGACTCCATCTCTGTGACATCTAATCTCACTGATGCCACGATACCGTTGACACATGCTCTTGATTCGATGATAAGCGTGGAGATTTATAAATCAGGATGCACCGTCAGAGCACACACCGATTCAAAGACAATAACCTCTTACACCGCAAATGTATGGATGACACTTTCTTATTCCTCTGTGGGCATCAGCAGTGTTCAGGTTTGGAACACGACACTCTATGGGACATACGGGGGGTTGGTGTTCATACCAGCAGATAAATACACCTACTACTCTGCGAACCATACCGTAAAAATAGACAAGTCTGTTCTTAACTCCCATGCACTCACCATAACAATAGCGAAAGTGGATTACAGTTATAACGACTGCTCTGGAGGAGAGTTCGGGATATGGGTATCAGTCCCATCGAACAAATACACATACACATCGACCAGCGTCATCGTCAACAAAACAGGGTATGACAATACGACAACGATGATACGGGTGAACTATTACTACCTGTATTACACTGGCGCGATAACCATCACGGTCTACTACGTTCGTGTCGTGGAGAACATCAACACAGAATATAGCAACTATGATTTACCTGTCGCTGATGCAACCGTCATCTTCAAACGATATATGAATACGACAGGGGCGTATGAAATCATAAGTAACCTTATCACCGATGCCAACGGGTATGTGAACATCTATCTCATACCAAACGTCCAGTATCTCATCCATGTCGACAAGACAGGATATGACAGCACTGACAGCAACTACATACCAGTCCCAGGAAACCAACTTGGGCAGACGATAGAGAAAGTATTGCGGATTGTGAAAACAGCCGTCACCCCTGGAAGCATCAACTATGAGTTTATGATGAAGAACATCACCTGGGATTACTCACCGAAAGGACTGACCATACATGGTGCGTTCACGTTCTATTTCAACATAACAAGTTCCGATAGTCAACTTGAATGGTATAGCATGCAGGTCTTACAGTTCAACTACAGTTCACATCTGTGGGAAAACATCAGTTATCAGATAGCGTTCAACGCAGGAGGAGGCACGTTATCATACAACGTCCCGAATGTCACAGGGAGATATGCGTTCCACTGCTGGTTCAAGAAAATAAACTATTCAGCATATGAACTCAGTCAGACAGGTAGTTTCGACAAGTTCCTTGTTTATTTTGAACAATGGATGGCGGACATACCGGACTATGCCTACTACATCGTTCTTATTGTCATTATGATGATTGTCTCCGGTTTCTGTTTCATGTATCTTGGCACAGGGATACTCACAGGGTATATCGCACTTGGGATAATGGCAATCGGGTTGTTCATCACTGATGATGTGAGCATTGCGATAGGAAGCAACACGAACATCTCCGGTTGGGTGATATTCGCAATAACATTCATACTGTATACGGTCGGGCTATTCCTATGGAGTAAACTATGAAAGCAAACAGACGTTTCAGAAGTTTAGATTCAGATACGGAGGCAGCCGTGGGAACATATGTTCTCATCCTGTTCGGTCTTGTTATTGTGCTTTATATGTTCGGGTTCACCAACACTCTCAATAGTTATCTTTCGACGGCAAACGTGGAAGGAGGAAACATAACGAACAGCAGTCTGATTGAGAACCAAGACACAAATCCTATAATGATGTTTATGAAAGCACTCATCAACTTCTTCACAAAGAACGGTTTTGCATTTGCCGCAGGGATTGGGGGACTGGCACTCACATTCGTTGTCGGGACGTTCTTTAAAATAGACCTGTCTGTCATCTATAACTACATCATCCCAATAGCGATACTTGCTGTTGTCCTCAACATCCTCGTCTTTCCAGTGTCATCTCTTGATGCTGAATTACGAGATATGGTGATATGGGCGATACCTGTGTCATGGATTGTGATAGCGTTCTTCAACATAATGTTCATCCTTGCGGTATTGGAATATGTTTCAGGGAGGCCGTAAGATGACACCATTGCTATTCCTATCGAGCATCTTCACTGTGACTCCCAGTTGGGGAAACATAATGTCAGATATAGGTAGGATGTTCTTTGGAGGGAACTATACAAACAGCACGGGGGTCACTGTTCCTGTCGAAGGGATATTCGGTCCGCTTGGAGGAGCAGCGATAGGAGGCATCATAGCAGGTCTCATCATCTTGATGTTCTTCCTGATAATAACTGCGGTGTATGGGATGGGCATACTTATCGGCTCTGCGATACTACTGCCTGCACTCTTCGCTGTTTTCCAGTTCATCCCACCGTTACGAATCATTGTTGCAATATTCGCAGGACTGTTATTCGGTCTTGGTTTGCATAAGTTTGTGAGAAGATGACGCTTACCAACAGTAAAGACATACCACCAATCTTCGATAAGATACTGAAAGAGTTTGAAGAAAGGAAACAGATACCTGTATCGGAGTTCCGATGTATGCTGTTCGCTCTACGCATACAGCAAAAGGATGTCGACAAGATGATGAAATGGTTCATCAAACAAGGCATTGTCGATAGGGTGACAGGCGGGGTCGAGAAAAAGACACGGAAGGATTTTATGGTGTTTTGTGTTTTTGACGACAAATGAATTACCTGCTTCTGTAAAAAGTGCGAGTATCTGCGAATTTACTTCTGTTGTAGAGTTTATATAATTTCAAGATGATTTCAATATCAGTATACTCGGGTTTGCTCGTCTTTGCTTAACCCCGTCATGTTAACGCAGAAGAAAAGGATTTAGGAGGAATCCAAAAATGCTGACAAAACTAAACCGATTCAAAGGCCAGATAACCAAACAATTCATTGGTATCATGGTCGTAATCATAATCGGTGTCGCTGTAGTCATCCCAGTGGTTTCAGAAGTGTCCGCTGATGCGAACCTTACTGGCACTGTGAAGACATTAGTCGACTTACTCCCACTGTTTATCGCAGTTGCGTTAATCCTTGTGGTAGTTGGTCTCTACTAAAGACAGCACCGAACGCGAGTGATACAGAGAGGCGTGACCAATCAAAGACTCTTGGTTGCGCACTTCTCATACCTCTTTTCTTTTTTTTGTTCCCCCCATATCTTTATAACCATCTTTCTCCTTACATCCCTCTGAGGAAATAATATGTCATACGAAAAAGATGGATATATTCTCCACACGAGAGAAGTAACATTACGAGGAGGCAGAGAACAACGCATATTCTTTTTCTGCAAGAAAGGAAACAAACCAAAAAGCGGAAGACCCTGTGACATGCCGAATGGTTATGCAACAGGCGTTAGCAAACAGACTGGTCTTCCCTATCTGAAAAAGAAATAACTGCATCTCCCCCGACCCCGTGTGCTTTGTCGCTCATGGGGTTTTTTTTCCTTTTGCCAACATTTTTATAAATATCATCTGATTACTATTCACGTATGATTGAGATAATATTGTTCGCATGGATACTTATTTTTCTCATTTTTTTCGTGGCAGGTCTTGTCACAAACAACCCTGTGTTCGGCATCGTCTCCGGGTTCATCCTGTTGACACTTGCTCTTGGGATAGTGGTAGACGGATTGCAGTTTCAAACAGGTGTCACTATAACAACCGCAGGGAACACGACCAGTGTCGTGACAGAGTATACCAGCATTGCCCCTCCGTTCTCAACATGGGGGATACTCTTCGGTCTCACCCTTATCGGGATAAGCATCTATCTGTTTTATGCAAACGGCATTGAACTTTAGAGTAAACTTAAATACCTTTTATACAATATAGTTTTTGCAAAATGACAGACGAACAAGTTGACCTTTTGAATGAGAAGATTGTTTTCCTTGAGAAACAACTGATACAGAAGGATGACAAAAAAACATCAATGGATGATTATCTCCGTGAGTTGAAACTATACGGAGACACACCCAAAGACCAGTTCAGCCATCAATATAAATTATTGTATCACCCCAGTGTTGAAATCAATACCCGCTCTAAACGAGTAGACCTGTTCAACCCTGACATTCTTCTTGGTAACATCAAGGACAGCAAGACGCTTTATTTCTTTCAACGTGACTTCAGCATCTTACATCGTATCTATGACATGGGACTTCGTTCCGCTGGTGTCATGGATTTATTCAACAACCTCTATTACGCATGGATAGGTCAGATACGTCTTACTGGTGCGCTCACAGGAAATGAACGTCTGTTACAGTCGTTCCTGGAGCCAGTGCTTTCACAATCAGAGGGTTTCAGTTTCCTTGAGAAACATAAGGTTGAGAAAGAGAAGAAGAAACGTCTCCGTGATTACATGGCTCAAGCAGGGTTAGGTAGAGGAGCAGGTGGCGGTGGCGGAGGACAAGGTGGTGGGGTATATGGATAATAGAAATGATTCTCAAATGAGGAGATAAATATGTCTACTCTTGATAAATATACGAAGAAACCAGAACTTAACATAGACGATGAACGTAAACGCATTGATGAACGTCTGCGTGCTCTTGACGAAAGAGAAGCGATGCAGAAACAGAAAGAAGAACTCTTTGCAAAAGAAACCGTGTTGAAGAACCGTGAACCACCGAAAGAACCAGAGCAAAAAAAAGAAACACATCTTGTCGGTAACGGGATACGGTTCTCCAAAGAAGAAGTTTCTGCTTCCACAGATATAACTCCCGCGGATGAAAAAGTAATCATGGAACGCTTTATGAAAAGGAACATCTCGTTGGGAAGGAGAGAACGGAAGTTTGTCGAAGGGAGAGAGAAAGAGGGGACGAAGGAAAGACAGAACGTGGTTGTCTATCTTGCCATCGTTGGTATCGCCTTCATCTCGTTCATGTTTTTCTACGTAAAGGTAGAATGGATGTCAATCGTCCTGCTCTATGTCGGATTGATGATGTTCCTTCCGATAGGGATGATTCTTGGATGGGCATTGCTTGACCCGTATATGCGATGTAAGATACTCAGACGAGCATCTCATCGGAACTACGGTATTGTTAATTTTGTCGGTAAAGGACAAAAGATTATCACGAAGATAAAGAACTTTGACGATGCACTCATATGGAAAGGAAACGCGGTATGGGCAATAACAAAAGAACACATCTACCAGTTGACAAAAGACGGGGATAAACTTGTTACCACAGGTAAGATAGATTCGGAGAACATCGTGTCTATTGTGGATACCGTCCCTGTTCTTTTTGTTGACCTTGACAGCATGCAACCACTGGGTCTTGCACGTGACCGCAGGGAGGGCATCAACCCGCTTGAACTTGGACCAGCACTTAAATCATGGATTGATAATGAGAAAGCAAAAGCACTTGGTCTGCGAAAGACGATGGATATGTTCTTCATCATCCTGATAATCCTTGCCTTTGTCTCTGTTGGGATTGCTTACATCAGTATGAACAATGTGAATGATATGATGGCTCAATTCACAGCACTGCAAGGTAAGATTGATATGTTGATTAATAATACGGCAACGGTGGTTCCGTAAAAGGAGAGAGAACATGGAAAAAATAAGAAGTAATATCAGAGGGGCTATTTGTATTGGAGACGCTTTGATGGTGGTCGCGTTGCTTATCAGCGTGACTGCATTAGGTGTGACATTATTTAAAATCCCGCCACAGGGTCTACAGGGGATACAAGGCATCCCGGGTGTCAATGGGACGAATGGAGCGAACGGGGCATCTGGTCCACAAGGGTCAACAGGGGCACAAGGTCCACAGGGACTCAGAGGGTTCAATGGGACAAATGGTGTTTCCTATGTCAATCATCCTCCTACGATAAACGTCACTGTTCTTACTGGGTCGTGGGTGGGGACATCGAACGGGACATTGTTCACGTTCAACATCACAGCGATAACGCAAGATAGCGATGCTGATACGGTGCAGACCATTATTTATTATCGTGAGAACACCACGGATATGTGGAAACCCGTGTCGGTGTTTTTCAATCTTAACGCATCGGTGAAGGCAAACGTGCAACGTGTTGTTACTATCCCAATCACGCAGATGATTTACTGGGCGATTCAAGGTTGGGATGGCAGGGACATCACGATGAAATACTATACTTATTCAGTTGTCTATCCATGATTAATTTCGATTTTGTTATGACAGTTGCAGTTACGGCAAGCATCTCATCCGCTTTCAATACTCTCACGACAATAATATTATACAGATATGTCCTTAAACATCTTGGTGTGGCTCCTGTCAAATAGAAAAAGACAAGTCGCTGTTTGTCCTGATTGCAATCTTCCTGTGGATTGGTTTTATGCTACGGTGAGACGTGAGGTTAAACCACGGAGGATGGTCACTATCAGATGGTGTGGTC
>Ga0315276_10007110_pt1 | contig 10344 bp, 10 predicted proteins | sample YL17G05_0_MG_FD_204542 | JGI IMG/M metagenome (GOLD analysis project Ga0315276, IMG submission 204542) | Sediment microbial communities from Yellowstone Lake, YNP, Wyoming, USA - YL17G05_0 | ecosystem: Environmental > Aquatic > Freshwater > Lake > Sediment | place: USA: Wyoming | collected... | reverse complement strand
ATTATAATACGAAATAAAAAAATATTGCGCCAGGAGATAAATTTCCTGGCGCAAGCTCTTGGAGGTTTGTTATTAGAATTGTTTGTTAGGTAAGAGTGTTAGTGATTCGTTTACTCTTTCGATCTTAAACTGTCCTTGTTGCAGACTATATTCGATAATCTATGTACCTTTGTTGGATTATTATATCTCAGTCATTTTATGGGAGATCATCTGATCCATGTCCGCCAGAACCGTGATCGTCACCAGGTAGATCATCAGCACCATGTCCGCCAGAACTGTGGTCATCACCAGGGAGGTCATCTGCACCATGGTCGTCTATTGACAGGTCGTCTGCACCATTTCCACCGGAACCGTGGTCGTCTGTTGACAGGTCTTCCGTGCTAGTTACACTGGAACTTTGATCGGCAATTGTACGGTCGTCAGCGCCATTTCCATCAGAACTTTTATCATCACCCAGCAAATCGTCTGACGACTGTGAGGAGGCGCTGTTGCGATCATCGAGCGTCATTCCATTCTTGATTATAAAATGCGAAGATCTTCGGAAACTTGATCCGCCTCGATCATCGCCCGGTTGGGCTTCACGTGCAAAAGCCTTTGTGCTGAAAGCAACCAATACAGTAAGTGCTGCTAAAACTGTGAAAAGCAATTTGTGTTTCATTTTATTTTCTCCTTTATAGGTATATTTGTTTTTCAAAACTTATGGCAGTATCATAGCCAGTATCGACTCGATATGTAACGTCCTAAAGTTGGAAATTCACACCCGACGATGGTCACAAGTTATCGTGTCTAAAGTCTCGAGACTTAAGTCTTAATCAGCCTCCAACCAAGGTCCATACCTGTGGTGGATAACTGATGGGTATAATTATTATCAACTTATAATATTTAAGAGGCAGCGAATGGCATTTAAGATAAAAAAATATCTGTCAGGGTTATCCCTTACGAAGCGCTTCATCCTGGCTAGTTTTGTGATTATCATTTTAGGCATGCTGGGTATCAGCTGGTGGGTAAATCAGCAGATTGCAAATGGTGTGATTCACCGAACCAGCGCGACAACGGCATTATTTGTGGAGAGTTTTATCTCATCTCACCTGCAAGAGCTTTCTGGGGGTGGATATCTATCTGACGAACACCGGGGTATGCTGGATCACCTTCTTAGCGATAGCTCCCTGGGCAGGCAAATTGTGGCATTCAAGGTTTGGGATACATCTGGGGTCGTCCAGTACGGTACAGATGAGTCATCTGTTGGAAAGAATTATCCTGTTGAAGGCGGTCTAGCCCGGGCATTAAATGGCGAAGTGGCATCCAGGATCAGTAACCTGGAGCTGGCAGAAAACATTTCAGAGCGTGATCTTGGCAAACACCTGATCGAAACCTATATCCCTGTCCGGCGATCAGGCACAGATAGGATCATTGCGGTCGTTGAGTTCTACCAAAAAGCGGATGATTTACAAAATGAAATCCGTGATGCACAATTACGAAGTTTACTCGTGGTAGCTGGTGCGATGATGTTGGTCTTCCTGTCGTTAAGCGGATTTGTTAAAAATACCAGCGATACGATTGACCAACAAAAAGTGGAGTTAAGTCACCAGGTAGACCAGCTGACCGACCTACTACAGCAAAACCGCCTGCTGCATGAACGCTCCCGCAGGGCATCTGCCAGCATAACCACCATCCATGAAAGGTTACTCAGGCGGATCGGTTCTGATCTGCATGATGGTCCCGCTCAAGACCTGAGCCTCGCATTACTAAAGCTCGATTCCCTGCAGGATGAAGTTGATGGTCGAACAGTGGAGCCGACGAAAAATCAACAACGAAATAACCAGGTCAAATCGATTCAAAATGCACTGCAGAGTGCATTGAAAGAATTACGAGCCATCTCTTCAGGCTTGGGGCTACCCGAATTAGCAGATCTGAGCCTGCCGGATACTATCAATCAGGTTGTGCGAACCCACGAGCGACGCACGTATACAAATGTGAATTTGGTACTTGAAAATTTACCAGAACAATGTCCGATCTCGGTTAAAATTACTCTTTATCGGGTTATTCAGGAAACCTTGAATAATTCATACCACCATGCACAAGGGAATGGTCAATCGGTAATGGTTAAAGCATATGGTGACCAGGTTTACCTCGAGGTTTCGGACCAGGGACCTGGATTTGATTTTAAACAAATACCTGACTGGGAAAATCACCTTGGAATAGCCGGTATGCGCGAAAGGGTTGAATCCATAGGTGGGAGGTTCTCAATCACCAGCGATCAACATCAGGGTACAATCGTTTGTGCATTGCTTAACTTGAATCCAGAAGAGGTCAACCGTGAGTGAAAACATCCATATTGTGATCGTCGACGATCACCCCCTTTTCAGGGAGGGTGTGGCAAGTATCCTGGGAAATGAACCGGATTTTGAAGTTGTTGGGCAAGGCGCAACCGCGGAAGAAGCAGTGCGCCTTTCGATTGACTTTTTGCCTGATATCATCCTTTTGGATATTGATATGCCTGGCAATGGTATTAAAGCTGCTCGAGATGTTGCTGCAGTTTGTCCGGTGACCAAGATTGTTTTTCTGACCGTATCCGAGTCAGATGATAATCTGGTTGAAGCATTAAAAGCAGGTGGAAGGGCATATATTCTAAAAGGCGTAGCCGGAAGAGAATTAATCCGCATTCTCAGGGTAGTGAACGAGGGGGAGAGCTACCTTCCTCCTGCATTGGCTGCAAGCTTGCTGCTGGATTATAGCCAAACACGCCGGCACGAAAAGTCTGAGGCCAATCCACTGGGTGAGCTAACCGAAAGAGAACGCCAGATCCTTGAGCTACTCGGTTTAGGAATGAGCAACAAGGAAATTGGAGCGAAATTATTCCTTACTGAAAAGACGATCAAACATTACGTGACCAATATCCTGCAAAAGTTGCAAGTCCATAATCGTGTTGAAGCTGCATTGATTGCTCAAAAAAGAGCAATCCGTAGAGATGATCAGGGGTATTAGGAATTTAATTAATCCACACCATTATTCAATCCTACGAAAATTAATTTCCTGCAAGGACTGAGTGCTTGTACCACCCCCGCTCAAACGAACAGTGGAGTCTTACCTTTCAGCGGAAACCAATTAATGGGTATTATCCGGTTGATTGGTGATTTGTCAACCCGCTTATCGTAGAATCCTCTGGTATTTATTTTCTATCCTGCTTTCCTTTCTGGAGTATATTTGGTGTGTAGTTTAATCTTTTTTAAAAACATCAATTTCATTCTGTAACATTGTGTTTTATAATACGACATCTTTTACATAAACATTCTTTTGCAGTTAAACATTTGATATGGATAATAACCAAGTGCTTGAAACTGATCAATTTATGCAGCCATTGACCGTCGATCGGATCCTGAAATTATGGTCCCTGACTTACAACCGGGAAGGTAAACCTGACTGGTCACACCTCTTCCCATACTATAGCGACGACATAATTTTTGAGGATAGCATCCAACGGATCGAGGGCAAGCAGGAATTTATTGCGCTTTGTTACCGTTTGTCTAACCGTTGCGAGCAGCTTCACATGGACCTTTCTTCCATTGTCATGGATGCTCACACCGTTTTCTTTCAGTGGAAAATGATCATGATGTTCAAAAAATGGCCCAGCACCCCTCTTTATGGATGTACTAAACTCACAATTGGCGAAGATAACCGTATTATTGAACAACGGGATTATTTTGATCTTTGGGGAACGATATTAAATGGCATCCCATATCTCCGCAAATCCTATTGGAAATTCATGCACAGGTATTTCGGTTAGTTGGTCCACAGGCATGAAACTTCCTGAAGAGCTTCAATTTATTGCCAATGCCCGTAAAGTCCAAAAAACCACCAATGCCCGTTTGGATGGGCGCGTCTGCATCATTACGGGGGCAACCTCAGGGGTTGGTTACCAGGCAGCAAAACGGCTTGCGCAGGGTGGCGCACATCTTGTGCTGATCTGTCGCAACGATGAGAAAGCTGCACGGATCAAGGAAGAATTAATGCATGCATACGCTGTGCAAATTGAAATTGTGCAGGCGGATTTTTCACACCTTGATCAAGTCCGTGAGGCTGCCGGCGTTATTCTGGCAAATTATCCTCATATTGATGTGCTCATCAACAACGCTGGTGTGCATAACACTCACCGCACATTAACCGCAGAAGGCGTTGAAACTGTTTTTTGTGTGAACCACCTGGCATCCTTTCTGCTCACCCGCCTCCTGCTGGACCGACTCATTGAGAGCGCACCCGCGCGGATCATCCAGGTGAATTCCCAGGGGCATCGCTTCGGTGGCTTGGACCTGGATGACCTGAACTGGGAGCAGCGGCGTTACAATGGATACAAGGCATATGGGGCTTCAAAGGTCGCCCAGCTTTATACAGTGTGGGAGCTAGCTGAAATGCTAGAGGGAAGCGGTGTAACGATCAATGCGATGCATCCGGGTGAGGTCAGGACGAACATTGGCATGAATAACGAAGTCTTGTTTCGGTGGTACCAGCGTTATATAATCTGGTGGATCCTGAAGGAGCCGGTAATTTCTGGAAACGCCATTTACTATCTGGCAGCCGCCCCGGAGATGGCAGTGGTGAGTGGCAGGTTTTTTAATCAGACAATTGATGAAAAACCTGCTCCCTATGCCCTGGACCGCGCTCTGGGAAAGCGCGTCTGGTCGATCAGTGAAGAATTAACTGGGCTCTCTTGACCAGTTTGAGGTAAAATCACGGATTGAATTGTTGATGATTTGACAGGCAGGAAAAATTATTGGATCAATCGTATAGTTACTTCCGAACAGATCAATGCAATAATATTATATAAAAGTTGTCATTCGAGGTGTGTCTATGGACTATGATGCCATCATCGTTGGTGGCGGTATCGCCGGATTAATTTCAGCAGCTTATTTATCCAAAGCTGGTTACTCCACTTTGCTATGCGAGAAGGAACACACCTGTGGCGGGCTCGTAAATAGCTTTGAACGGGATGGCTTTGTTTTTGATGGTGGTATTCGGGCGATAGAGAATTCAGGGGTTGTTTTCCCAATGCTGAAACACCTGGGTCTGGATATAGAATTTGTCAGGAATCACATTTCCATCGGAATCGAGGATCAGGTGATCCGCATTAATGCTGAAGAGAACGTAGTGGATTATCAACTCTTGCTTGAAAAACTATACCCGGACAGTAAGGACCAGATCGGCGAAATTATCACCCAAATTCGACAGATCATGCATTACATGAAAGTTCAATATGGCATAGACAACCCGATCTTTCTGGATATGAACAAGGATCGTGATTACATGGTAAAGGCGATCCTTCCCTGGATGCTGAAATATGCGCTGACCGTCCGAAAAATCACGAGGTTGAACATTCCGGTGGTGGATTTCTTAAAACGCTTCACCCAGAACCAAAGCCTGCTGGATATTATCACACAGCATTTCTTCCACGATACGCCTGCTTTCTTTGCCCTGAGCTACCTAACACTATACCTGGATTACAATTACCCAGTGGGGGCGACCGGTAAATTCGTTGAGAAATTGGTAACTTTTATTAAGAATCACCATGGTCAGATCAGCACAGGAACAGAGATTATGAGGGTTGATCCGGAGAACCAGCTGGTCACAAGTAAACAAGGAGATCAATATCACTATCGCAGGTTGATCTGGGCTGCAGACCTGAAAACGTTCTACCGGCTGATTGATCTACAGAACATCGGAGAAGGATCGATAAAAAACCAGATCATGGCACGCCAGGTGGAAATTGCCGACAAAGTGGGAAATGATTCTGTGTACACCGTTTTCCTGGCAGTGGATCTGGATAAAAACTACTTTGCGGACAAAGCCAGCGAACACTTTTTCTACACGCCGAGCAGATTGGGCCAATCGCTGGCAGGACCGGCTCCCATGAGTGGAGATCGGGCTGCCATTGAAAAATGGCTGGAAGAATTTTTTTCCTTGACCACCTACGAGATTTCAATCCCGGTAATGCGAGATAATTCATTGGCACCCGCCGGGAAAACAGGTCTCATTGTGAGTGCATTATTCGACTATGCAATTACCAAGCGAGTCGAGGAAATGGGGTGGTACGAGGATTTCAAAGCCTTTTGCGAGAAGTGTATGATCAATGCTTTGGATGCATCGATCTATCCCGGCCTCAAAAACGCTATCCTGCAGAAATTCAGCTCCACACCGTTGACGATTGCTAAGCTTGCTGGCAGCTCAGAGGGTGCCATCACGGGGTGGGCGTTCAGCAATGACCCAATGCCTGCGGAAAGCAGGTTACCCAAGATCCTTAATGCGGTCAAAACACCAGTGCCGGGTGTATTTCAGGCAGGACAATGGACGTATAGCCCTGCAGGTTTACCGATCTCGATCCTGACTGGAAAGCTGGCAGCGGATAGGGTGATCAAAGAATTATCAAAGGCTAAAAGGTAGAAGATACATGCCAGGGGGGATAAGGATGAGACCTTTTTCTCAGTAAACGGGTGTATCATACTAAAAAAAGGTAAAGTAGACATAACCCCCGGTGTTTAAACAATGTAATTTCGAATCAGCCTGTTGGATGAACTGGACGGAGGATATCAAGAATTGGCTGAAGCGATGGATTTATTAAAACCTACCAATAGGGGCTGGTCTCAGACTAGTAGGGGCGGGTCTCAGATCAGCCCCTACGAAACACTGCAACAACCGCAGAACTATGCAGTGCTTTGCATGCAAATTTGATGTATTGAAAGCGTTTCGAACGATGAAAGGACAGAAATACGATGTTGCAAAATAGAATAATCATGGAACCGGATAAGAAAATCGCCCTTGTCGCCCACGACAATAAGAAACGTGACCTGGTAGAATGGGCAAAATTCAACCGCGACCTGCTGGCGCACCATGAGGTGTACGCGACCGGCACCACAGGCGATATTCTGGAAGGGGTGCTCGGTTTCAAAATCAACCGTCTCCAAAGCGGACCCTTGGGTGGAGACCAGCAGATCGGTGCTAAGATCGTGGATAACGAGATCGACTTCCTGATCTTCTTCTGGGATCCGCTCGAGCCGATGCCGCACGACCCCGATGTAAAAGCCCTGTTGCGCATGGCAGTCGTGTGGAACATCCCCATTGCCTGCAACCGCGCCTCAGCTGACTTCATGATCTCCTCGCCGTTGATGGATGGAAAGTACGACCGCCTGGTGCCTGATTATGAGCAATATCGGATTCGGAAGATTGACCTGGGTGAAAACCCCGAGATAGGTTTAGAAGAGGCGCAAGAGAGCTAGGTCTATGGGTCATTTTGGCTGGCATTTGCGGGCTATGATCATTTCATGTATGGTTGGGCGGAGTGCAACCTAAATAAGATGCCCAATCCCCACCACAAAATGGATGTGTTCTGGATAGAAGCAACGATCTATGTAGGGGCGGGCATAGTGTAACCGTTTTTTGGTTGCGCGCGACCAGCCCCTACAAATGGGATTCGTTATATAAATATGATCTGTGCGCCTTCGGTGAGATCGACAAATTCACCGGCAGTGAGAATACCATCAACACCATCGATGAAGGAGTCTTTAGTCAAATTGTACAAGTCGCAGGTCATCTTGCAACCATATAACTTAGCACCCCCATCCATCAGCATCTGCAAGTATTCACGCACAGGCGGCACTTCCAGCTTCTTCATCTTGCTTTTCATGATTGCAGTGGCGAAGGGAGTCATGCCGGGGATGATGCCCATGAACTGCGGGATGCCGATATTGCCGGGTATACCCATCAAGCTCATCTTGAAGCTCGAGTTACCCACAGGTGGGACCTCAAGGTGGTCGACGCGGTCTTCGCGGATCATGTCCAATCCCCAGAAAGTGAAGAAGATGGATACATCCACGCCGTTGCCTAATGCAGCCCAGCCCATGATCAGGGCGGGATAGACCATATCGAGGTTGCCTTTTGAGCAGATGAATGCCATGTGGCGGTTCTTTTCTTCGGTCATTTTGTATTCTCCTATTGATTTAGTATTTTATGAAATGTTAAGAGTATGGTGGGGTAGAGACACGATCATGCTGGCCCATGCCAGATATCGTGCCTCTACTACTTTGTCATTGCGAGCGAGCGGTCTTTGCGAGCGTGGCAATCTCCAACTAAGTGTTGAAGATTGCTTCGGGCAAAAATCGCCCTCGCAGCGACATCCCGGTGAAGATTGCTCCCCGAAAATCAGCGAGGACCAGTTCGCCAGGAGAGCCCTGGCTCGCATTGACAATAAAATCATCTACACACAGCCCTCAGGTTTTCCCAGTCCGGCGATCCTGGCGACCTTCTTGGCAGGTCCCTTGGGAAAGAGGGCGAACAGCTCTTTGGTCGTCACGCCCGCATTGGTCGTGATGGTGCGCAATGTGGGGGAAGCTCCACCACTATCAGCCGCTTTTTGGCGGGCGAAATCGATGACCTTCCAATGTGCCGGGGTCAGTTCTGCCAGCCCTTCCTCTTTACCTATCTCGACCGCAATTTCCTTGGTCCACTCCGCTGGATTGGTCATAAAACCTTCCCCATTCACTTCCACGTTCTTTCCTGCAATCATGCGAGTAGTCATCCAATTTCTCCTTTAAATAGTATATATAATTAAAGCGATCGAAATGGCGCTTGTTGATATTATTAACCGGGTTTGATATCAGTAGCTGCCTGGGAACCGATCACATGCATTACGCGCAAGGTGAGTGACAATCCACGCCGGACGGCTGGGTCGCGCATTTGCTTCACCAATCCCATATAGGACGCATCCACGGGTTGTTCGATCTCTTTCTCAGCCACCAGCAAAGTGTTGCGAATGAAGCCGATGATCTCTGGCTGGGTCATATCCTTGACTGTGTTCAAGATCAAAACAATGTTGTCTCCCAGGCGGTTGACATCTTCAGCGGTAAATGAAGTAACGATGTTGTCGACCAGCTTCATCCCACCTTGGGCAAAAGAGAAGTATCCCTTGGTTTCCAGTCCAGCCATGATGTCAACTGCCTTCCCAAAGGCATCATCTGCCAGAGGGCCGACTGTTTCGAGCAGGTCTGCCAGGCTTTCCAGCTGGTCAAGCATTTTTTCAATGTTACGACCATTACGCAGCAGGCGCTTAAACAGCCGCAGCAGGTCATTCAAGTCGATATATTCCTGGACCTCTTCCAACTGCTCGATTGCCATGTTGAAGGCCTGGTCAGCCAGGGGGGTAAGATCACGTACCAGCTCAGCACGCTCCAGGCGCTGGCGTTCAACCAATTGTGCCTGTTCGCTCAGGTAGGTCACCTGTGCGGTCAGGAGATCAATCTTTTGGTTCAGCTCTTGTAGAGAAGTATCCATAGATCTCTCCTTAACTGTTCCACTTACCTGCCATGCTCATCAAGGCGGGTAGAGGTAACTCCTGACCTTTGAGCAGCAGGTTCCAATACATCCAGCGGAACATCATCTTGCCCCAGTGGTTCATCTCGGATTCTTGAAGCAAAGAGAATGGTCCGATGCCAGGCAGAGGGTAACGCCCCGGGAGTGGCTCGACGTCGTAATTGAAATCGATCAATAGACCCTTGCCGAAGCCCGATTCGATGAAGCAGTTGGCATGACCGTCGAAAGTTGGCAGCATTTCCAGCCCGTCGATGTAGCGTAGGAAGTTATCGGCAAAGCAATCGACGGCAAAATGCGCTACTGAGCCGGCTTTTGAGGTGGGGATGTTGGCAGCGTCACCCATGACGAAAATATTGGCATATTTGGGGTGCACGAAGGTGTGCTTGTCCACCGGGATGAAATTCAGCTCGTCACCCAACCCTGAGTGGGCAATGACTTCATCCCCCATATTCAAGGGTATGCTAACCAGCAGGTCGTACTCAATCTCCTGCTCATCATAGGAGACGATTTTCCTCGCATCCTGGTCAACATGCTCGACCATGAAATCGGGCACAACTTTGACGCCTTTTTGATCCAGGATATCACCCAGATAGCGGGATGCCACGGGTTTGGTGAAGGCTCCTGAGAGGGGTGTGGCATAGGTGATGTCCACCTTCTCACGTAAACCCTGTTCGTGGAAAAACCAGTCCGCCAGCATGAGGAATTCGAGCGGTGCTACCGGGCATTTGATGGGAGTCTCTACAACGTTAACCACCATTCGTCCGCCCTGCCAGTTGCGCAGGTGTTTTGCCAGGGCAATCGCCCCTTCAAGTGTGTAGAACTCATGGATCGATCGGCGCCATTCGTTCTCCATCAGACCAGGGGTCTGTTCTGGGTGTATCCCGCAGCCGGTGGCAATTACCAAGAAGTCGTAATTAAGCAGCTTTCCACCCTTTGCTAACTTTACCTGGTTGTGCTCAGGGTCAATATGCTCGATGGGTGACATGATCA
>Ga0315276_10007108_pt1 | contig 10346 bp, 8 predicted proteins | sample YL17G05_0_MG_FD_204542 | JGI IMG/M metagenome (GOLD analysis project Ga0315276, IMG submission 204542) | Sediment microbial communities from Yellowstone Lake, YNP, Wyoming, USA - YL17G05_0 | ecosystem: Environmental > Aquatic > Freshwater > Lake > Sediment | place: USA: Wyoming | collected... | reverse complement strand
TAACCGGCGGCATCTGCCCGGTCACCATGTGCGCCAAGTCCCTGTTTAACGGTCCCTGCGGCGGTCCGCAGGATGGTCATTGCGAAGTGGACAAAGATACCCCCTGTGCCTGGATACAAATCCATGACCGGCTCAAGGCCCAGGGCAGGCTGGACAATATCCTGAAGGTATTTCCCGCGCGCGAGTGGCAGAATCAGGTTCAGGGCAAGCTGCTGCTTGAGGAATACCGGAGCAGGTATGTAAAGGAAGAAAAACAAGGTTCTGTGAAAAAATGAGTACGGATGAAACCACAGAGGTCACCGAGGGATTCTCTGTGTGCTGTGGTGATTTTTGAACGTACGCCACTTATAAATAGGAAGCCGTATGATGAAAGCAGGAAGCAATTTAGAAAAGGTTCTCAGGGCCGGGCATTTTGCCGTGACCGGCGAGCTCGGGCCGCCGCGTGGCGCAGACGGAGCTGCCGTCAGGGAAAAAACGCAATACCTGAAAGGCATGGTTGATGCCGTCAACATTACCGACAACCAGACCGCCGTGGTCAGGATGGCGAGCTGGGCAGCCTCCCTCATCCTCATTCAGGAAGGGCTTGAGCCGAACTACCAGATGGTGTGCCGCGACCGGAACCGGCTGGCGATGCAATCTGACATCCTCGGCGCCTACACCCTGGGCATCAGAAATATGCTGTGCCTGTCAGGGGATCATCAGAAGTTTGGCGACCATCCCAAAAGCAGAAAGGTGTTTGATATTGATTCCATGCAGCTTATCAGCATGGTGAAGAAAATGCGGGATGAAAGTAAATTCCAGGGCGGGGAAGAGATCACGCTGGCGCCGCAGATGTTTATCGGCGCAGCGGAAAACCCGTTTGGCGAGCCCTACGAATTCAGGGTGCTGCGGCTTGCCAAGAAGATAGAAGCGGGAGCAGACTTCATCCAGACGCAGTGCATTTACAATATGGAGCGGTTCCGCACCTGGATCAAACAGGCAGTGGACAGGGGGCTCACGGAAAAAATATATATTTTAGCAGGGGTCACTCCCTTTAAAAGCGTCGGCATGGCCAAGTACATGCAGAAAAACGTGCCGGGCCTTGATGTCCCCGATGCCTTGATAAAGCGCCTGGAAGGAGTTGACAAAAAGGATCAGGCCAAGGAGGGAATTGCCATGTGCTGCGAGCAGATCGCAGAATTCAAGGAGTTGAAAGGGGTGGCCGGGGTCCACATTATGGCCATTGAATGGGAGAAGCGGGTTCCGGAGATTGTTGAGAAGGCCAAGCTGCTGCCGCGGCCGGTTGTGTGAGAGTGAAGAAACGTATCGAACATGAATAGAAAGCTACGGATAATTCTCTTATCATTATTTCTGATATGCGCCCTATTGCCGCGGCATCCAGGTCCGGGTGTGTTTGCAGCCGGAGCCGCGGAGGGATCATTGGAACAGCCAGTACCTGCAGAGGAAAAACCGGCAGCGCAGGGCAGCGCTGATACGAAAAATGCAGACACCACATACCCGGCTGGACGTCCTATCTATATTTCAATTTCTGAAGTGTTCAGGGATTTAGCGCGGCCCCCGGTCAAATTTTACCACGACCGGCACGCGCGCGCCCTCGAGCAGGAAGGCTGCGAGGAATGCCATCTAAAAGATGCCGCTGAGGAGCTCATCTACAGCTTTCCCAAGCAGAGAAACGACAGAACGCCTGAAACGCTGATGAATTCCTATCACGACAGCTGTATCGGCTGCCATACTGAGCGGGCAGCAGCCGGCAAAACAGCCGGCGCGGTGACCTGCGGTGAATGCCATGCCATGGACGCAGGCTATCACAGTATTGAATACCTGCCGCGGCTGCCGGAGTATTATGAGCCGCTGCGCGACACCTATCACCGGGACTGCGTGGCCTGCCACAAGGATCCGCCTAAAACTGCCCACGATGCCACCAAGCTCAACTGGAAAAGCTTCTATATCAGGGAAAAAGAAACCATTGACACTTCATGGCCCAAGGTGGTGATGGACTATAAACTTCACTACCAGCACGAGCAGGCGCTTGACAAAAAATGCGAGCTCTGCCACCTCACCTTCAGCGAGGCAGAAGACAAGATGGTGTATGTGAAGGGAACCGAGTCCTCCTGCCGCGACTGCCACAAAGATACGGATGTGGATAACCAGCTCTCCTACCGGCATCTCTCCCACAACGAGTGCATCGGCTGCCACCTGAAGCGCAGCAAGGAGCACAAGAAAGCCGGGCCGTTTTACTGCAGCGAATGCCATACCGGTATTGAGAAAAGCCCGGAAGAGCTGCTCTACGTACCCCGCGAAGAGCGCAATCAGCCGCAGAAGCTGCTCATCGAAACCACCGGAGCGCGGTTGAAGGGCGTTCCCTTTGACCACCAGCTCCATGAACTAGCGACAAGCACCTGCCAGGGGTGCCACCATGACACGCTGAACAAGTGCAGCACCTGCCACACCCAGAAAGGAAGCAGTGAGGGTGACTGGGTGCCGCTGGCAGAGGCATACCACCAGAGCACCTCAGCCTGGAGCTGCGTCGGGTGCCACGAGGCAAAGAAACAGGCAGCGGACTGCGCCGGATGTCACAGCCTGATGAAGACCGAGCTTGGCGAAGCATCCTGCGTCACCTGTCACAGCGGCGCTCCGGATGCATCGAGCGCATTCGTTCCCCTTCCGGAAAACGCGCTTCCTGACCTGGAAGAGCTATCAGGAGAACTTGCATTTAGCCTCTCAGGATATGACGGGATGGCGTTTCAGCTGCCGTTGCTTCCGGTGCCTGAAGCGATGCTGCCGGACAAAACGCAGGAAAAGATGAAGATCGCGCTGCTTGAGAAATCATATGATGCATCTGAGTTTCCCCATCTGAAAATTGTCAAGAAGCTGACGGACATTTCCAACAACAACCGGCTGTCCCGTTATTTTCACGCAGATCAGATGACCATGTGCAGCGGCTGCCATCACCTGGGACCGCTTACGGAGAAGCAGACGCCGCCGCCCTGCAGCACCTGCCACACCAGCAAAAATACTCCGCAGAAGAATACACCGACCCTTCTCGGCGCCTATCACCGCCAGTGCCTGGGATGCCACAAGGCAATGGGCGGCGAAGAAAAGGAACGGCCGCAGAGCTGTACCGGATGCCATAAAGAGAAGACTCCCGCAGCGCTGCAGACAGCAGGCCGATAGAAAAAGGAATGCAGGATATTACGCCGTATGAATAGCACCAGGCGCACATTCTTAAAGCACCTCTCAGGAACAGCGGGAATGCTTGCGCTCGGAAGCCCTGCCCGAGCTGAAGACTCCTATTCGCAGAGCCGCGTAAATGGCTTCGGCGTGCTCGTGGATACCACCCTGTGTGTTGGCTGCCGGAGCTGTGAGCAGGCATGTAATGAAATAAATACTGACCTGCCCCGGAAGTCCCCGGAGCATTTCAAGGATCTGTCTGTTCTGGAGCAAAAACGGCGGATGGATTACTCCACCTACACCATAGTGAACCGCTATCAGAGCGGCACTGAAACAGACGGGAAGCCGGTATTTGCAAAGTTTCAGTGCATGCACTGCCTGCGCCCGGCCTGTAAATCTGCCTGTATCGTTGGCGCCTTCAGCAGTGAAGCAACCGGCGCAGTCCAGTACGACTCCTGGAAGTGCATCGGCTGCCGGTACTGCATGGCTGCCTGCCCGTTTCAGGTGCCGGCCTATGAGTACCACAATGCTTTTACCCCGAAGGTCAGGAAGTGCACCTACTGCCAGCCGCGCATCAGCGCCGGCGGCCTTCCGGCATGCGTGCAGGCATGCCCGATGGAGGTGATGACCTTCGGGCCGCGCGAGGCGCTGCTCAATGATGCGCGCGCGCGCCTTGCGTCATATCCCGAGCGCTATGTCCAGCACATTTATGGAGAGCACGAAGTGGGCGGCACGTCGTGGCTGTATCTCTCCGGTCTCCCGTTTGAGCAGATCGGCCTGCCCAGGTTTGGATACCACCCGACGCCGGGCTACACAGAGCCCATCCAGCACGCGATCTTCAAGTATTTTCTGCCGCCCATCGGGCTCTATTCCTTGCTGGGCGGCCTCATGTGGTTTTTCAACAACCGCAAGAAAAAAACCGCACCAGCTGATTTCAAGGGACTACATTCATCATGAGTTCTCACGAAAACGCTGCACCGGTAGACACGCCTTTTTTCACCAGAGGTGTCATGCTGCTATCCGCTGTTATGGTGACCGGCATTGGGTTCGGGCTGTACCGTATGCTGTTTAGCCTGGCCGCGGTCACCAACCTGAATGACCAGTACCCGCTGGGCCTCTGGATCGGCATTGACGTGGCAAGCGGCGTGGCGCTGGCTGCCGGCGGTTTCACCACCGGTGCCCTGGTCTATATTTTTAACCGCGAGCATTTCCACGCCATTATACGGCCGGCGCTGCTCACGGCGATGTTCGGCTACACGTTTGTGGCTATCGGGCTTTTGTTTGATCTCGGGCGCTGGTACAATGTCTGGCATCCGGTTGTCCCCTTCATGTGGCAGGGCAACTCGGTGCTGTTCGAAGTGGGCATATGCGTGATGATCTACCTGAATGTCCTGTATATTGAGTTTGTCCCGGTCGTAACTGAGCGGTTTATCGGCAGGGTCAGCCTTCCCGGATTTCTGGCGCGGCTGAATGACCCCGTGGATCTGCTGCTCCGGTTTCTTGACTACACCCTGGGAAAAATCATGTTTCTGTTTATTATTGCCGGCGTGGTGCTGTCCTGCCTGCATCAGTCATCCCTGGGCACGCTCATGGTCATTGCCCCGTACAAGATGCACCCGCTGTACTTTTCACTCCTGTCACCGCTGTTCTTTCTCGCCTCAGCAATGGCGGTCGGCTTTCCCATGGTAATATTTGAGTCAATGCTTGCAGCGCGCTCCTTTGGCCGCAAGCCGGAGATGCATATTCTCACGCCGCTTGCCCGATTCGCGCCGTACCTGCTGGGCATCTACATTGCCATGAAAATCGGCGACATGCTGTATCGCGGCACCTATGTCTATCTGTTTGAAAACTCGCTGCCGGTCATTATGTTCTGGCTTGAGTTCGGGCTGCTGACCGTACTGCCATTCTTTCTGTTTTTATCTCCCGATGTCCGGCGCTCGCCCGGCTGGCTGTTTAGCGCAGCGCTCATGTATATCTGCGGGATCATCCTGAACCGCAGCACGGTTTTTTTCATTGCCTATCAGCCGGTGTATGGGGAAACGGCCTACATTCCTGCCATCGGAGAATTTGCTCTCACCATCGGCCTGATTGCTGCCCTGATGTTGGTCTACCGCATCTTTGTCACGCTGTTCCCCGTGCTTCCGGCCAAAGAAGAAGCACCTGCCAAGCATTGAATCAACAGGACTTTCTCCAAAAATGCCCCATTGAAATCTGGCAACCGGCTTGACAGCAGGGAAAGGGAATGAACGTGAAATGGCAACTTTTATCAAGAGCACATGGGGGTTTTCACCAGCCACAACACAACCGTAAAGCACCACTGGCACGGCAGCAACCTTTAAATTTTGCAGTGCCAGACCCCATGGCATTCCCCTTGTCGAAGTCTCTACAAGCTGCCTGCCCGATGCACGATACGTAAGGTGACGGGGTCGTGACAGAAGCCCGTAACCATATTGTTGTGGCGTAGAAAACCCCCAGGTGCTCTATAAACTGAGCAACACAAAAAACTTTTGGGAAAAGTCCTGTTGAATCAGTTCCTGTCCAGCAGCCCCGTCACGCCACGTTTATCAGCGGCCGCCTGAGAGCGCTCAGCATAACAAAGACACCTCATTGTAAAATTTATGTAAATTTGCCTGCAGGTATCTTTTATTTTATTTTTTAAAGTGATATACAGAACGCATGGTGCAAAGATACCATTTTGCTTTCATGAGAAGAAACTGCTGATAGAATGGATATGCGACATGACAAAAAAGTTTACTGAGGAACAGAGCATAGTCGGCGCGGTGATGGTGGTCGGGGCGGGCATTGAAGGCATGCAGGCAGCCCTTGATCTGGCAGATGCCGGCTTTAAGGTCTATCTTGTGGAGAACGGCTCACTTGGGTGGCAGCAATCTGCGCAGCGCAGCACTGCTCAGCGCCTTTTATGCAGCATGTCTGCAAAGCTCCTTGCAGTGCAGACGCATCATAGTATCGAGCTGATTGAAAACGCTGCCGTGGAAAATATCCAGGGCAGTCCGGGAAATTTTCTGGTGACCGTTGGCAATGCAACCGCTGCATCAGCCACCGGAAAGTCCGGTAAAGCAAAAAAAGACTCTTCGCACAACCAGTTTAAGGTTATTGCCGGAGCACTCATTTTTGCCCCGGGATTTAATGCCCTGACAGCACCAGCAAAATATGATTTCAAATCTGAGCTGCGAACGCTTGCACGAAAGCTCGGCCTAACCATTTCGAACAAGAAGACGGCACACGAAAAAAATAGTGCTCCCCAGACTACTTCAAAACAGGGTATTTTTGTGACTGGAGAAAGTAGCGCGGCAGATGGGAGTATTACGGGAAGCAGCGTAGCTGCGCTGACCGCAGAATTTCTTGCCTCCCGGAGAGGGGCTCTTGTTTCTGAAAAACAGTATCCCCCGGAACAACGCGTCACCGGGGAGGAGCCCTGTGTTGGCGTTTTTATGTGCAGGCATATGCTTGCTGATGAAAAGGAAGTTGCCGGCATCGTGGGCAGTGCACGGAAGCTATCCTCAGTTGCTCTTGCAGAGGATATTCCGCACATGTGTTCTTCTGGTGCCCTGCAGCGGGTTAAATCTGCCATTGCAGAGCAGGGACTTAACCGTGTGATAGCAATATCCTGCAACCCCCGGGCACATGAACCGCTGTTGCAGGAAGCGCTCGCGGAAGCAGGTCTCAACCGCTACCTCCTTGAGATGATTGATGGCAGAAGCGCGGGCGCGCTCCAGACCCCTGATACAGTTTCTCTGCGCATGGCTGCTGCCCGTGCCCGGCTACTTGAGCCGCTCAGGGAGATATCAAGCGCGGTGGTACAGACCGGACTGGTTATCGGCAGCGGACTGTCAGCGCTTTCAGCAGCGCTCTCGCTGGCAAACCAGGGTTTTGATGTTTACTTGGCAGAGCAAAAAAAGGAAGCGCCGAATCCTCCAGCGCAAGCAAAGCGCACAAAGGTAAATGCTGATATGCTTACCATGAAAAACGCCTTACAGAAGCAGATAGGCGGTCACCGCAAGATACAGGTATTTAGCGATACGCGCATTACTGATTTTACCGGCCACGCGGGAAGCTACACCACAACGCTCTCAGTTAACGGCGCAGAAAAAGTGCTGAAACACGGCACAGTCATTGTTGAACCCGGACAGGTGCAGAAGGACCTCTCGCTGATACTTAAAATTCCGGTAACATCTACTGGAACTTTTATGCGACCCGATACTCTGCTCCCGCTGGATCTTGCCTGCGCGGGGATGTTCTGCAGCGGTTTTGAAGACAGCGCAGCGGGAATCAGTGAGAGCATCATTCAGGGACGGGCTACTGCAGGGCGCGCGGCAACCATTCTGGCAAAACGGGAGCTGATACTGAGCAGCATTGTCTCTGTGGTTGACCAGGAATACTGCGTTGCCTGTCTTGCCTGTGTCCGTGACTGTCCCTACCATGCAGCCGCAATCGCCGAGGAAGGGGTTGCCTTCATTGAACCGGCAGAATGCCGTGGATGCGGCATCTGTGTCAGCGCATGCCCGCGCAAAGCAATAGAGCTCAAGCACTATACCGATGAGCAGATACTGGCAGAGCTTGCGGCCCTGGTAGAAGCTTGAATTAGTACGGTCAAAACTTCTATGAAAAACGCCTCGACTGAGCTCGCCGAAGTCAGGGGAACAAAACGAAACCACAGAGACCTCAGATAAATACTCTGTGGTCTCCATAAGAAGTAATTATGTATTTATAATCCTTGAACTCAGGAAATCTTCATCTTGAGTTACTATATTTCAAATATATTTTTGTTTTGATAGTTTTTAGCTTTAATCTTTTTAAGTAACCGGTGGTACAAGCGAGGATAATAAATTTAGAGGGCACAGAGGGAAGGAAAAATATAGCTAATAGCTGACGGCTAAAAGTATTTATTTTATTCTCTGTGTGCTCTGTGGTTATATATTTACAATACGCCTGGAGAGACCATGAAACATTTTGAACCGATTGTTGCTGCATTCTGCTGCATGTTCTGCGCGGGCAATGCAGAGTCAGGCACGCGATCTAAAAAGGCAGGATATCCTTCTTCAGTGCGGGTTATCAAGCTCCCTTGTGTTGGTAAGATTGACTCTATTCATGTGCTCAAGGCATTTGAGAACGGAGCTGATGGGGTCTTTGTTGCCGGTGGCCCTTTCGGCCAGTGCCGGTTCATGGAGGGAATGACAACCGCGCAGAAAAAAATCGAATATTCAAAAAAACTTCTTGAGGAGCTTGGCATTGAGCCAGAGCGTCTGGCAGTATTTCCCCTGAGCCAGGCAGAAGGACAGAAATTTGTTGAAGCTGCAGAAGAGATGGTGAAGCGTGCCCGTGCTTTAGGGCCCAGCCCGCTTAAAAAAGCGAAAAAAGCAGCATAAAGCAAAAAAATATTTTCAAGGAGTTTTAGATAAAAGGAATTTTCCGGAGAAGGTTGGCAGATAGAAACAGTGTGCTAATGCATTTATTTTGATAAAGGAAACTCAGAGCTCTCTGTGGTTTTATAAAGGAGATTATAATGATAGTTGCCCAGCGAAAAGGCATAGAAGAAGTGAAGAAGATGGTGGAGCGGCATTCGAAGATACTGATAGCCGGATGCGGAACCTGTGTGGCGGTGTGCATGGCAGGCGGCGAGCGCGAGGTGAGCATTCTTGCAAGCATGCTGCGCATGGCCTTTAAACTTGACAGCGGCAAAAAAGTTGAGGTTGGCGAGATTACAACCGAGCGTCAGTGCGACCGCGAGTTTATTGAGCCGTTTGATAAGAAGATGCGCGAGTACGAGGTCGTTATTTCCACGGCCTGTGGCATCGGCGTCCAGTTTCTGGCAGATTTCCTGGGGGATATACCGGTGGTTCCCGGTGTGAATACAAAGTTTCTGGGCTCCAATGAAGGGGAAGGTACCTGGCTTGAGCGCTGCCGCGCCTGCGGCGAGTGCGTGCTGGGTGACACCGGCGGCATCTGCCCCATCACCATATGCGCTAAAAATCTGCTCAACGGGCCCTGCGGCGGCACCAATAAAGGCAAGTGCGAGGTTGATGCGGACAAGGATTGCGCCTGGACCCTTATCTACCGGCGGCTGGAGAAGCTGGGCGAGCTGGATCATATCCGCAAGATATTTCCGCCGAAAAATTATCACGCGCAGACTCACCCGTCCCGTCTTGTTCATGAAGCGTATCAGAAAGAGGAAAAGAAATGACACAGAAGACTAAACTGCAACAGGCATTTGAATCAGGAAAATTTGTCGTAAGCGCAGAAATCGGCCCGCCTAAAGGTACGCAGATTGATGAGATGCTGCATCACATCGATGCATTGAAGAACCGGGTTGATGCTCTCAATGTAACTGACAACCAGAGCTCGGTGATGCGGCTGTCCTCACTTGCCGTGTGCAAGCTCATCAGGGAGCAGGGCGGAGAGCCAATCCTGCAGATGACCTGCCGTGACCGTAACCGGCTTGCCCTGCAATCGGATCTTTTAAGCGCCAGCGTGCTGGGTATTAACAATGTGTTATGCCTGACCGGCGATTATATTACCATCGGTGACCACAAGGAGGCAAAGCCGGTATTTGACATTGATTCAGTGCAGCTCATCCGGGCAGTACGGGATCTTGAAAAAGGCAGAGACATTGCCGGAAACGAGCTGCAGGGCTCTCCGAAGTTTTTTGTAGGCGCAGTCGTGACGCCTGAGGCAGACCCCATCGAGCCGCAGCTCCTTAAGTTTGAAAAGAAGGTGAAAGTCGGGACTGATTTTTTCCAGACCCAGGCTATCTATGAAATAGACAATTTTAAAAAGTTCATGCAATATGCCCGGCAGTTCAAAACTAGGATCATGGCAGGCATCGTGCTGCTGGTTTCAGCGGGCATGGCGCGCTATATGAATCAGAATGTGCCGGGAATTTTTGTGCCGCAGGGACTCATTGATGAAATGGCGAGCGCGCCAAAAGGCAAAGCGCTTGAGAAGGGAATTGAAATTGCCGGCCGCATGATCCGCCAGCTCAAAGAGGAAAAGATCTGTGACGGCGTGCACATCATGGCTATCGGCAAAGAAGGCGTCATCCCCGATATTTTAAGCGCGGCAGGACTCAACGGCTCACGATAGTGCCGTATAAAAAGTTGTGCAAAGAAGCCATCATCAAACGTTTCGATGATGGCTTCTTTGCATTTAACTTCATC
>Ga0315276_10007107_pt1 | contig 10347 bp, 9 predicted proteins | sample YL17G05_0_MG_FD_204542 | JGI IMG/M metagenome (GOLD analysis project Ga0315276, IMG submission 204542) | Sediment microbial communities from Yellowstone Lake, YNP, Wyoming, USA - YL17G05_0 | ecosystem: Environmental > Aquatic > Freshwater > Lake > Sediment | place: USA: Wyoming | collected... | reverse complement strand
TCGTGATCACGGCCACTCAGATGTTGGAGTCCATGACGCAGCACACACGTCCGACAAGGGCTGAAGCGTCGGATGTGGCGAATGCCGTGTTCGATGGGACCGATGCCGTCATGCTATCCGGAGAAACGGCGGTCGGGCAGCATCCGGTTGAAACCGTCCGTGTCATGAACCGAATTGTTCGCGCCGCAGAAGAAGGGGCTCGATCGTGGTATGTGCGTTCGTCCAGCGCGCCACAGGAGGAAGGTTCCTTCCCGGAAGCCATTTGCCATTCGGCTTTTTCAGCAGCCTCAGTCATCGGAGCGAGCGTCATCGTGGCCTTTAGCGAACGGGGTACGACTGCGCGCTTGCTGTCGAAGCAGCGACCTGTCGCGTCAATTGTGGCATTGACTCCCTTTGAGGTCGTCCGGCAGCGGATGGCGCTGTACTGGGGTGTCATCCCTCACACGATGCGGCAGATCGCTCAAACGGATGAGCGGATCGATGAAGCGGACCGCCGCCTGAAGACCGAGGGACTGGCGACAACAGGACAGCGGATTGTGATTCTGTCAGGGACCAGGATTGGGCAGCCCGGGGAGACCAATTTCATGAAGTTACACAAAGTTGGGTAGGCTGAAGCGGTTGAGTGGGATCTGTGCCAGCACAGCGCCAGTGGACTGAGGACTCCATTGCCGAACACTCGCAAGCAGGCTGTTCAAAAAGGTTGTCCAGCAAGGCCGCAGCGAGCTCAGAGGCTCCACGTACTCGGTCCTGGACAGGAGCCATTGAGCGACGCGAGAACGCCGCTGGCGGACTTTTTCAACAGCCTGCGAGGGAGGCTTATTCAGTTTCCCTGGGAGGAGTACAGATTGAAAGAAAAGAGCACACGATGACACCCAACGTTGCGGGGCGGTTCTTGCTTTGTCTCTGTCAGTTGCTTGCCCTGGTGTTATCAGACGGAGATGGGCTCGCGCAGACCGGATCGCTCGACCACTCACCGGCAGAGGTGGTGAAACGATATCTGGCGCTTGATTATAAGGGGGCTCGGCTCGATGCCATGTCGGTCGAGACGGTCGCGTCCTACACGAGTTGGCATGAGGAGCCGACGTGGGGGCATGTTGTTGTGACGTGGGGCTTTGTGGTGGCAGAGCAGTATCGCCAATGGGAGGTGATCGATAGGCTGGAAGTCGTGATTCCGGTCACCTTTCAAGTCATAGGCTCGGTGTATCTGGAAACCGCCGGCTTCGTTCAGGAGGCCGGGACAGAAGAGGTTCGATTTCGCGTGAAAGCTATCAAGAATCGATGGAGGATTGTCGACCCAATGCTTCCCCCTCACGTGGGGCAGAAGCGGATGGTGAACGTCGTGCGCGAAGCCTGGGTGATGGAAACCGACCAGGCAAAGCGAGACCGTCTCGGGGCGCTGCAGGACGAGCTACGAAAGGTAAAATAATGGGAAAGACGTCGGTCGAGTTGTTGATTTTTGATCTGGACGGGACGCTCATCGAGTCTAAGTGGGATATTGCCACGTCGGTGAACCTCACGTTGGCCGAGCTGGGGCTGCCGCAGCGGCCACTCGAGGAAATCTTCGGGTTTGTGGGGGATGGGGTAAAACAATTGCTGCGCTTGTCGGTCGGCGAGGGCAGTCGGGTCACCTTCGAGGAGGCCTTGCAGGTGTTCAGGGGCCAGTACTTGGCCCATTGCCTCGATCGCACGACGTTCTATCCCGGCATTGGAGAGATGCTGACGCATTTCTCAGGCAAGCGGAAGGCTGTGGCCACCAACAAGTCGATCGAGTATACGAACGTGATTCTCCAAGGGCTGGGGGCTGATCATTTTCAGTACGTCGTCGGAGGCGATCACGGGTTTGGATTGAAACCGGAACCGGGCATGCTGTTGCATGTGATGGAACAATTGAATGTGCCGAAAGAACACACCGTGCTCATCGGGGACAGTACCAACGACATCAACGGCGGGCATAACGCCGGGATTCGTGTCTGTGCGGTCGGGTACGGCATGGGGAATCGCACCAAGATGGAGGCCTGTCGCCCGGACTGGTTTATCGAACGACCGGAAGAATTAATGGAGTTATTCGCATGACGACTCAAGCGTCGCTCGTATCTCGTGAATCGCATCTCGCGAAAAGAAGTAGTCGACGAAACACCGATGCAAAAAGATCCGGCTGGATCCTCAGCGTTCAGTCCCTAGCTCTTCCCACGCTTCACGCTTCATGCGTCACGGCTCTGATCGTTTTCCTGGCCCTCAGTTTTAGTCTCGATCCCGGCCTGATCTTTGCGGCGTCGTTCGGTCTGGCGGATCGTGTGGTGGAACAGAAACTGGCGAACGGATTGACTGTGCTCATGGTCGAACGGCATCAGACGCCGGTGGTCTCCCTCAACATGACCTTTCGGGTCGGGGGCGTGAACGAGCAGGTGGGACAAACCGGCCTGGCGCATCTCTATGAACATATGGCGTTCAAGGGTACGAGGACGGTAGGGACGAAGAACTATGAAAAAGAGCGCCCCATCCTCGAAGAATTGTTTCGAGTGGGAACCGAGTTGGAGCAGCGGCAACGGGAACTCGCACGGAGGAGCCCGGAAAGACCGGCTAGTCAAGAGGATCGCGCAGCCATCGAGGGGCTGCAGAAACGATTCACAGAACTACAAGAAAAGGCGGGACAGTTCGTGGCGGGCAATGAGATGGCCTTACTCTACCAACGCCACGGGGGGGTCGGGCTCAATGCATCGACCGGCAAGGACCTGACTCGCTATATGATCAGCCTCCCGGCGAATCGTCTGCCTTTGTGGGCAGCACTCGAAGCCGATCGAATGGCGCATCCGGTCCTCCGTGAATTCTACAAAGAACGTGGAGTAGTCATGGAGGAGCGGCGGTTGCGGAATGACGACAGCCCCAACGGGTTGCTGTTTGAAACTTTCACTTCGGCAGCCTTCCGCGCACATCAATATGGTATTCCGACGATCGGCTGGGAGTCGGATATCCTGTCGCTCACGCCGGCCGACACCGAAGCCTTCTTCAAGGCCCATTACGGTCCCGGCAATGCGACGATTGCTATCGTGGGCGATATTAATCCGAAGGACGTCATGACCTTGATCGAGCAGACGTTCGGCAAGATACCAGCTGCGCCTCCGCAGCCCGCAATCGTTACCGTCGAGCCGCCTCAAAGAGGGGAGCGCCGTGTGGAGGTGGAGTTCGATGCCGAACCGTCGGTGGCCATCGGGTTTCACAAGCCGGCGTTGGGCCACCCCGATGACTATGTCTTCGACGTGATCGACGCGGTGCTGAGCGACGGACTCACCTCCCGCCTCTATGCGAATCTGGTCCGCGAGAAACGGATCGCCGCCTCGGTGAACTCCGATTCGAATTATCCCGGGGTCCGCTCCCCGAACCTGTTTGTACTCAATGCCACACCGCTTGCGCCCCATACGACGGCAGAAGTCGAGGCGGCCATCTATGCCGAGCTCGAACGACTCAAGATGGAACCGGTCTCCGCCAAGGAACTGGAAAAAGTGCTGAATAATCTCGATGCCGATTTGGTGCGGGCTCTCCGATCCAACGGAGGCCTTGCTTCTCAGTTATCGCTCTATCAGACGACGGCGGGAGACTGGCGCTATGCACTGAAAGCCCGGGACAAGATTGCCTCGGTGACGACGGCGGATATTCAGCGCGTGGCGGCTGAGTATTTCACGAAGCCGAACCGAACGGTGGCCACGTTGGTGAAGAAGGCTGGCAAGAAAAAAGTCGCGACGGCGCCGCTGCATGAGGTGGCGCGATGAAGAGCGTGAAGGGGGGGCTCTTCATTCTGATCGCGATGGTCATGGTCCTCACCGTTCCGGTGGTGAGTGCTTGTGCCGGAAACTTGGCGCTCAGCGATCCCAGGCAGATGACGTTCAAACCGGTTGAGTTCACTCCGCCCGAACCGGATCGCGTGGTGCTCGAGAACGGGATGGTCGTGTATCTCCTTGAGGACCATGAGCTGCCATTGATCAGCATGACTGCGACCATGCGAACGGGCAGCTGGCTCGATCCGGACGATAAGATCGGCCTTGCTTCGTTGACCGGCTCCATCATGCGGACAGGCGGAGGCGGCGGTCTGTCGTCCGAGCAGGTGGACGAGGAACTTGAACAGTTCGCCGGGGATGTCAGTATCTCCATTGGACGGCAATCAGGCTCCGCGTCGCTCGATGTCCTCAGCAAGGACCTGAAGCGGGGGCTCCAGATTATCGCGGGACTTATTCGGACACCCGCCTTTGAGCCGGCGCGGGTTGAACTGGCCAAGCTGCAAGCCATCGAAGGGATTCGCCGCAGGCAAGATAATCCCGGTTCCATCGTCGGACGCGAGTTTGTGAAGCTCCTGTACGGAGCGGACCATCCGACGGCGCGTGAAAGCAGCATCGAGTCCATCACCCGTATTACCAGAGACGATCTGGTCACATTTCACCGGAAGACCATTCATCCGAACGGCATGATGTTGGGGGTGACGGGAGACTTCGACAAGTCCGCGATGCTGGCCCTGCTGCGCGAAGTATTTGGTGAGTGGAAAAAAGGCGAAGTGCCGGTGCTGACGATCGCCGACGTGCCCCAGAGCCCGACGGCGAAGCCAGTCGTACGGTTTGTGAACAAGGAGACCTCGCAAACACATCTCCGCCTGGGTCATCTGTCGATCAAAGAAAACGATCCGGATTATGTCGCCTTGGCGATCGCGAATGACATTCTGGGGGGCAGCTCATTCCGCAGCCGTCTCTTCAACGACGTACGAACAAAGCGGGGCTTGGCCTACTCGGTCGGCAGCCGCCTGAACACCGGGGTACACGATCAAGGAGTCTGGCTGATGCGCGCAGAGACGAAGCTGCCGTCGACGCAAGAGGTCATCACTCGGTTTATTGCGAACATGGAACGGATGCGGACCGAGTTGGTGACAGACAGCGAACTGGCAGAAGCGAAAGAGGCCTATGTGAACTCGTTTGTGTTTTCCTTTGCGAGTTCGTCGGCGATCGTGGGGCGGTTGGTTGAGCTGGAATACGACGGGCTTCCCAAGGATTTCCTGCAACAATTGCGGGCACGGGTTGTTGCCTTGACGAAAGATGAAATCCTGGCGGCGGCGAAGAAACATTTCAACCCAGAGCGGCTGACCATTGTCGCAGTTGGATCCGGCGAGGTCCTACCGAAGTTGCTGTCGGAATTTGGGAACGTGAAAGAAATACAGTTAGCTCCAGAGAGCTGAGAGGGGTCTGGTGACCCGCTGATCCCCTGTGCTCGCGCAACGCGCGTCCTGAGAAGGAAGAAAAGGGGGCAGTCAGACCATCCTTCTTGCTCGCAGAGCGCGCACGATCAGAATGTGCTCGCTCGATGGCTGCAATTAGGAGAACAGCCGAGCCTTCCGCCCTAAAGAAAGAAAGATTCCGGAGCTTTAGGTGAGGGAGTGGAGAGAGTGGACGGATGGTCGAATCGAAGCTGAGGGCTACCTGAAGGCTTATGTATGCCGCTTGAAGACGATTTCTGCGACATCATCAAGAAGGCCCGCATCGGACACGACTGGTCCGTGGAGGATGTGGCTCGTATCACCGGCCTTCCGGGGGCCGATATCACTGCACTCGAACGAGGTGATCAACCGCGCGATCAGGCGGAAGTGCGCGCCCTCGCCACCGCATTAGGACTCCGTCTCGTTCCGTTGGAACAGATTGTCCTGGAGAAGTGGGCTCCTCAACCGATTCCCTCGATTCTAGGGATCGAAACCATACAGGGCGAGATTAACGGCTACGCGGTCAACGGCTATATCGTGCACGACTCCGGTGAGGCGCTCCTCGTCGATACGGCGTGCAACGCTCCAGCCATGATCGCCTGGCTCGAATCCCATCGAGTTCGTCTGACCGGCATCTGTTTGACGCATGGGCATGCGGACCACGCCGAAGGGATTCAGCAGCTCCTAGAACGATGGCAAGTTCCGGTCTATCTGGGAGCTGATGATGTCAGTCTGCTACGCTGGAAGCCCTCGGAGGATCGTCTCACTGCGCCACACGACGGTCGTGCCGTCTCGGTCGGGCGTCTTAGCGTCCATTGTCTGGCCACGCCAGGCCATACGCCAGGCGGCATCTGCTATCGGATGGATACTGAGTCACGGCCGGTTTGTTTTGTCGGTGACACCTTGTTTGCCGGATCGATCGGAAAATCCATCCCGCACAACTTCTTCTCAACCCATCTGGACTCCGTGCGGCAGCGCGTGCTGAAATTACCTCACGACTGTGTCCTGTTGCCGGGTCACGGACCGGCCACGACGGTTCGCGAAGAACTCGACCATAACCCCTTCGCTGCGGACCACTGAGAAAGGCACCATGAATCTCGACCAGCGGAGCGACGACCAGCCGATCCGCGGCGGAGAGCTGCCGGTTGTGGCAGGCCCGCCCGAGGGCCTGAGCGATCTTTCGGCAGACGACGAGTTCGAGGAGACGCCCTTCTCCAAATGGACCATGCCCGTTAGCCTTTTTGTGGCGACGGTCTTCACCACGCTGTGGGCTGGGGCCTATCAGGCCTACAACGGACCGGTCCGTGGACCGTTGGACTTTTTGCTTGAGTACCCAGAGACGCTCTGGCGCGGGATCCCCTTTGCCGCCACGCTTCTGGGGATTCTGGTGACCCATGAGTGCGGGCACTATGTGCTCTCCCGCATCCACGGCGTACCGGCGTCGCTGCCGCTGTTCATCCCGGGCCCCCCGTATTTCATCGGCACATTCGGGGCGATCATCCGCCTGCGCGGGCCAATCTTGAATCGGCGCGCGCTGTTCGACATCGGCGTGGCTGGTCCGCTTGCCGGCTTCATCGTCGCGGTGGTGGCACTGGTCATCGGTCTAAACCTCTCAACGGTCATTGATCGGACGGCGACCTATGGATTACAATTGGGCGAGCCCTTGCTCTTGCAGTTCATCTCCTGGCTGGTCATCGGATCCCTCCCTCCTCAGGCTGACATCGTCTTGCACCCCATCGGTTTTGCCGCCTGGTTCGGTCTGTTCGTGACCTCACTGAATCTCATTCCCATCGGCCAACTCGACGGCGGGCATGTGGCGTACGCCTTGTGGGGCTCACGCCAACGTACGATGGCATTTGCCATGGTGCCGCTGCTGATTGTGCTGGGATTCGTGGGCTGGCCCGGATGGTTCCTTTGGGCCTTCATGGCAGGACTGTGGGGCCTCGGACATCCGCCGGTGCGCGATCCTCACGTGCCGCTAGGCCGAGGGCGGATCGTTGTCGGATGGATTGCGATCGCCGTGTTTGTGCTGACGTTTGCCCCCGTTCCCTTCTCTTTTCACTGACCGCAACGCGTGACGCGCGAGACAGGCGGAACGGGCGGGAAAGGCGAGACACTTGGAATCATAGTTTGCGCGTCACGCGCCAGGGTCTGGATCAATCCAGAGATTTTCTTGTTTGATCGCGCGCTCGGCCCTACCATGTGCCTATGGTGTCCACTACCAATCCCGTGATCTTCTGTCCCAAGTGTCAGGCTGACCAGTTGGATGGAGCGACAGAATGCGCGAAGTGCGGGATCATCTTTGCGAAGTATCGGCCTCTTGCCCCGCTGCAGCGGCAGTCTGTACTGCGGAATCGCTCACGCTGGGTGGCCCTTGCCAAAGGGTGGCTGGTTGAATCGGATACGTCAACGGACTCGATGACGTTCGCTGGGCGGGTCGCGCTGTTTCTGTTGCTTCTCTGGTGGGGCCGAACGTTTATCTTGACGCCGCTCGAAACCAACTACACAGGGGAATCGTTTCTCCATCTGATCAATCTGCCGTTTCACGAAGCGGGCCATATTCTGTTTATCCCGTTGGGACGCTTCATGATGATCCTGGGCGGAAGTCTCGGTCAGATCCTGATGCCTCTCGTCTGCCTGGGTACCTTTCTCGTCAAGACGCGCGATCCCTTTGGCGCGTCAGTGGCGCTTTGGTGGACGGCAGAGAGTGTCATGGATATTGCCCCCTACATCAACGATGCGCGGGTGTTGGATCTGATGCTACTCGGTGGGGTGACCGGGAAGGAAACGGACGGGCATGACTGGAACAATATCCTGGCCATGTTGGGGTGGCTGGAGTATGACCATCGCCTGGCCCATCTCGCCTACAACTTCGGCATTCTCCTGATGCTGGCATCGTTCGCCTGGGGCGGGCTGCTTCTCCTGAAACACTACCGCCGGCTTTTGCCGTAACCGCACGCTTGTGCCATTGTAGAAACTCTCTTACGAGTGGTTTTTACCGGATTGGGAGGTTCCCCCATGCGAAGCCTGCAGGCAGCTCGTGCTTATCTCATTGCGGTTGGCATTGTGGTGGTAACCAGTCAGGCGTCTGCAGCTGATTCCACTGCCTCCTCTCGATTTACGTTGCTGTTGAACGGTGCGGCAGTCAAGGACAACAGCACCGGCCTGATCTGGGAACAGGAACCGGACCGGGAGCACGATGTGTGGGGCGCGTCGGTGGCTCGTTGTTCGACGAAAGAGGTCGGCGGGCAGAAGGGCTGGCGCGCACCGTCCGTGGGCGAACTCAAGACCTTGATCGATGCCTCTCAGCATGATCCAGCTCTGCCGGAAGGCCATCCCTTCTCCAATATCAAGTCGGAGATCTATTGGACAGCGACGCCCCATCCCACCGACGACATGGTGGCCTGGCAGATCAGTTTCTTCAGTGGCGAGCCGGTGACCGATCAGAAGTCTGGAACCAGGCGCCTCTGGTGTCTGTTGGGCGAGCCACGCAAATAAGGCCCCTCACCGTCAGCGTCCGCTGCCGGTCCTCGCGAAATTATTTCGAAGTTTCTCCATTAGTTGGATAAGTGCCTGTCGGCGCGCCGCTGTCACCTGTTCTCGATCCTCCACTCGTGCGGTGGGACCGACCACCTTCGAGAATCCCTGCGCCTCTTCCGCAGCCAGCTTGGCCTCTCCACGGATATCCCATAAGGAGCCTCGCACGAGACAGAGGACTTCGCTGTGGGTGCCGTCGGCAAAGTAGGCTCCAAGAATCGTCCAATAGAGCAGAGTCCCCTTGTAGTTGTTGTAGCGATCAATGGCCGCGGCACCATCCACGATGAGCAGGAGGTCCGCGCCGTATCGAGCGGCGGATTCGCGCAACTGTGCCAACTGGTTCCCCTTGATCGAGGAGATTTGAAGGAAGGAAGCGCTGTTGATGAGGCCGTCACGTTGCAATCCGTTGGTCCAGGCCAAGAGGGACTCCCGGTCGGCATCAGTCCATTCGAATTCATGGCGAAGGAACCCGGTTGGCATGACATACAGTCCTAGCTTCGGAGGGCCTTGCCTGGTTGAAGGGTTCGCCGTTGATGTTGATGGCAGAGCACCGACGAAGCGAACCTCTTCATCTTGCAGCGTCTGTTGTAGCGCATCCAGATGCAGTCCCTGACTGCTTGCGCAGCCAGTCAGGGAGAGCAAGAAGGCGAGCGCCATGTAGGCGAGGGGATTCATGTCGGTGCCGGGCTCCCGTGGACTTTGCAGAACTCTTCAAGGGCAAGGATCAACGCATGTGTTCCGCTCCGGCCATGTCCGAGCGGTTGGACGGTCTGGTAGAGCTGGGGCACCAACGTGAGACCTGGCAGCACGAGCCCCATCCGTTTCGACTCCTCCAGCGCGAGGCCCATATCCTTGGCGAAGCGCTCGACGAAAAACCCGGGGTCGAAGTTTCGTTGAAGAATACGCGGAGCGAGATGGTCCAAAGTCCAGCAGGCTGCAGCTCCGCCACGGATGGAGTCCAGCATCCTGTTCAGATCGAGTCCTGCTTTGTAACCATAGAGCACACTCTCGCAGACACCGATCATCGTGCCGGCGATAACGATCTGGTTACAGAGTTTCGCCTGTTGCCCGGTGCCGGGCCCTCCCTGATGGACGATCTTTTTACCCAATAGCTCGAAGAACGGCACCACGGCTTGCACTGCTTCGCGGTCGCCTCCCACCATAATAGAGAGGGTGGCGTTGCACGCGCCCACATCGCCACCGGATACCGGGGCGTCAATCGCAGAGAGACCCTTGGCCGTCGCACGTTCGGCAATCTCGTGGCTGAGCGCTGGGTTTGTCGTCGTCATATCGACGAGCACCGTGCCAGGTTGTGCGCCGGCCAGGATTCCATTCTCGCCGAAATAAACGGTACGCACGTCCTGAGGAAAGCCCATCATCGTGAAGAGAATATTGGAATCAGCAACGACGGCGCGTGGGTTCTCGGCCCAAATCGCGTCGAGGTTGAGTAGAGGCTTGGCTTTCGTGCGGCTGTGCAGGGTCACCCGATACCCGGCTTGTAGCACATGGCCACACATCGATGATCCCATCATGCCGGTGCCGATCCAGCCGATTCTGGTCTGTAATGGAGTGACCCT
>Ga0315276_10007105_pt1 | contig 10348 bp, 2 predicted proteins | sample YL17G05_0_MG_FD_204542 | JGI IMG/M metagenome (GOLD analysis project Ga0315276, IMG submission 204542) | Sediment microbial communities from Yellowstone Lake, YNP, Wyoming, USA - YL17G05_0 | ecosystem: Environmental > Aquatic > Freshwater > Lake > Sediment | place: USA: Wyoming | collected... | reverse complement strand
TCCCCTGGTGTGGCTGGCGTGCAGGCAGGTCTCGACGCTCGCCGAGCAGGCCTGCGACGATCGCGTTCTCGATGCCACCGGCGAACCGGTATCGTACGCGCGTCTGCTTGCGCGGCTGGCCGAGGAACTGCCGCGCGGGGCCCTGGGCATGGAACTGGCGGCCGGCGTGGTGTTCTCGAAAGGGGCGCTCCTAAAGCGGGTGGAGGCGATCCTCTCGCATCGGCGTGACCAGATGCGCCGGCTTTCCCGCGCGGCCCTGGCCACGACCGTCCTTGCGGCCATCGTGTCTGTGGCCGTGGCCCTGGCCGTGCCGCTGGGCGACAAGTCGTCGACCGCGGAATCCCAGAAAGCCGCCGTGCCGGCCGCCCCGGATTCCGACCTTGCGGCCTGGTGCCCGCTGGTCAGGGGCCTGCAGGCGGGTACGACCTTCGGCCAGCCGCACTACCCGTACAGGCCGGGCGAGACCGTGACTTATAATATCTACCTGAATAACTGCAAGGACCAGCCCGTGACCCTCGTGTTCCAGGAGCCTGCGGCCTGGGTTCCGACCGTTTACAAGGAGAGAGGCGGGCCGGTTGACCGCGACGTGGGAGGGTTGAAGGCGGACGCCGCGCCGGCCGAGCGGAAGGTCACCCTGGCGCCCGGCGAGAAGGTGCTCGTGGGCACCGTGCAACTGAAGTTGGACGCGACCCCCAAGGACAAGCCCAGCGGGCCGCACATCTACCTGGAGCCAGGCCAGTACCGTGTCAACTGGACCGGCCGCTTGAAGGAATCGGGCCAGGCCAACGGATTTGAGATATCGGCACGCAGCCGGCTCCTGATGGTGGCGGGGTCTGAAGAAGCGGCGGGCAAGGCCCTTCGCGCGGCATCGCCCGATGCCGCGAAACCGTCGACCGTCGGCATCTACCTGGTCGCCGATCCCCAGTACGCGGACGGGGCCGAGAAAGTCCCCTTGACCGACCTCAAGCTCGAGGCCAAGCCCCTTCTCACCGACAAGGACATCGTCACCTACTATTGGGGCGATCACATCATCCAGCTCACGCCCGAGGCCTTCCAGGCCCTCCAGCGGATGCGGGAGATCTGGCATGCCCAGGGTTGCAGGCCCTTCGTCGTGGTGGCCGATGGCCAGCGGTGCTACCTCGGAGCCTTCAGCAGCGACCTTGCGGGTTCCATTCCCAAGGTTCCGCTCGGCTGCATCTGGACGAACCTCCCGCAGGTCCCCCCCGAGAACGCCATTCGCATCGGTCCCATCAGTATGTGGGATCCCAGGCGGCCCCCGGAACAGGACACCCGGAACGATCCTCGCCTGCGCCAAGCCCTGAGTGCGCTCGGTAAGTTCCCGAAAACCGTTGCCGCCGAGGTGCCGTGGGGCGAGGCGGTCGGCAGCGACCGCAATCCTGGGGCGGGCTTCGACACTTTCCGCGTGGAGGCCAAGTCGTTCTGGGCGTGGAACCGCACGATGGTTTTTCGGGGCGACGGGACCTACACCTTCGAGATGCAGACGCTGGAGCAGGTGCCGGGCGAAAAACATATGCAGCCCAGCAAGAAGCCGTACGTCGCCAGTTACCGCTTGTCGCCGGGCGACCTGGAGGAGTTCGCGCGATTGGTGAAGGCAACCGAGTGGCTGTCCTTGCCGGCCAGCCCCCGCCCGGTGGCCGATGACGCAACCGAGTATGCCATGACGCTGAGCCGCGGCCAGGAGACGGCGCGACGCACCTATCACGAGGCGGATAAGGTGCAGGCCTACGTTGACCTGACGCGATTCCTGCGGCGGGTCGAGCGGCAGGAGGAACTGCTGTTTGCGGTGGCGCACCGGGAGGAGCCGTTTCCTGGGAGTCGCGACCTGGGCGATGAACTCGACGGCGTGATGGGCGGCAGGAACCGCGCGCGGCCCTATGCCCCCGCCCTCGATTACCAGCGGCTGGTGCCCGCCTATGGTGAGTTCCTGGCCAACCCGAGGGTGTCGCCACAACTGGCCGCCGATGCAGCCAAGCTGATGGGCTACCTGAAACTCGAGTCGCAACGCAGGGCCCTGGAAAACCTGGTCCTGGGCCGGGCGCCAGGCGATCCGTCGGTCCCCGGCGAGGTCCGCAAGGCGGCCGTCGAGGCCTTGGGGCTGATGGGGGCGGCCCAATCGCTGGACGTGCTGAAGACCGCCGGACTGGCGGACGGCTCGGTAAGCGACGCCGTGGCCGGCGCCCTGGCGACCGCGCCCAGCGACAAGACGGTGCCGATCCTGAAGGACTTGGCAGGGAGCTCGCAGGAGGCGGCCTGGGTGCTGATTCGCCAGGGTCTGGCGGCCGAGCCGGCGCTCCATGAGATCTTGACTCAGCCCGGAGACGAGACCGTTCCCAGCGGCCGCGCCGCCTATCACGTCATCCGCGCCTACGTGGACCACTGGAAGGAACTCCCTGGTCCGCCGAGCGCTTCCACGGTGAGCGCCGTCCAGGACCGGATCCGACTGACCGGGAAGGGCTCGCTTTCAGGCCGGTATGGGCTTGACCTGCTCAGGTTGGCCGACGTCCCCCTCCTCGTCCCCAACGCCTGGCAGTCGGTGGAGGAGTTCTTGTCGATGATGTCCGACCGCGGCCAGACCGAGCGGCAGAGCCTCTTTCTGCCCAAGCATTTTACCGGCAACCCGCCGCCGGCGCGGTTCCTCGAAGACGCCCGCGGCGGCACGCTGAAGGTCCGCGCCGCGCACGTCGACGGTACGATGGCCTGGGCCCACGTGGCGGACGACAGGAACCAGGCGAATTACACGTTGGTGCTTGGCCTCAACAGCGGCGTCCTCTGGACCATCGAGGCCGCCTGGTCGTTGCCCGCAGAGAAGGTGCAGGAGGATCTGGGCCGCTTCCTCAAGGCTCACCCGAAGGCCCAGGCGATCCGGGCCGGCGAGGACAGGATCGAGAAGGCCTCCAGCGGTCGGGGCACCGAAGACGTGCGGCAGTTCGCCAAGGGGCTCCTTGCGGGCATCCACGACAAGGACCTGGCCACCGTGCGGCGCTGGTCCGCGGGCGCCGTCGGCGGCTGGTTGACTCCCGAGGAGGCGAAAGAGCTGTCCGGGCCGGCGCCGGCGGGCTGGTCCGCCGAGCGGCTGGAGACGGCTGTCAAGGAGATCCACGAGATATACGCCGGCAATCCGGAGCTCATCCGGAGCCTCCGGGCCGTTGAGGTCCGCGGCGGCTGGGCCGGCGTCCATATGGAGGGGCTCGGCGACCCGGCCGCGCCGCGACGGGTCCTGATTCTCCAGCGGATGGCCGAGGGCTGGCGATTGGCGGACGTGGGCGAGGCCAAGGGCGCCTTGGCGCAAGACCTCGAGGTTCATGCGACCGGATTGGGGCGATGGCAGGCCGGACTGGTCGCTCGTCGGGCCACACAGGCGAAAGAGGCGGCGCGGGTCGGGGGACCTAACGGTTCGGCGGCCGCGACCTCTCCGGCGCCGCCGGCGACCAGGCTCTTGATGTCGTTGCCGGCCCGGATCCGTCGCGGGTAGATCGTCATCCACCCGGGGTCTTAGGCTGGGTGCCACGTGCTTGCGGGGCTATAATCGGGGAGGTTGGCTGGTGTTCTCGGACCCGTCTGCCGTAAGGAGACCGTCATGGTTCTCGAGACGACTCGCCGGCCGTCGTTGCCAGGGATGCTGCTGGGCCTTCTGGCGGTCACTCTTGCAGGGCCTGCCTGGGCGGGTTGGCGGCACTCCTGCGGCGCCGTCCAGCCTGAAAGTGCCGCACGGACCGCTCAGGCAACGGTCGGGCTTCCAAGCCTCCCCGCCGTGACCAGATAGGGCTCGGACTCTCCGCAGAAGGCGCGCACGAAGGGGCCGACGGGCGTGGCGAAGAGCCGGTTCGGCCCGCCGTGCCGTGCGGCGCGGGGGCGTCCATAAATGGTCCTCCTAGTGGCAGGAAACGGGGCTTGCTCGTTCTGCCGAAACAGGCAGAATCTCTGGCCGGGTTCACGCCGGCGACCGGTGCGCCGCAGGCGACTGGCTCGATGAAAGGAGTGGGTCCATGAGGTGCCTCATCTCCTGTCTGACGGCCGCTTTCCTGGTGCTTGCCGTGGCGGCGTGGTTGCCGGCGGGCACGGCCACCGTTACCGTCGATGCCGGCCAGCCGGGTCCCAAACTGAACCCGCGCATGTACGGCATCTTCCTGGAAGAGATCAACCATGGCGTGGACGGCGGACTGTACGCCGAGTTGATCGCCAACCGGGCCTTTGAGGGGAGCCGCCCGCCCGAAGGATGCACGCTCAGGGACGGCCGGTGGAAGAGCAAGCAGGGGTGGGACTCCGGCTTCGACGTCAAGCCGGGCGACGTGCCGCGCTGGTCGCTCGTGCGCGAGGGCGGCGCCAAGGGCGCGATGCACCTCGAGACCACGGGCGGGCTGAACGAGAACACGCCGTACTGCCTCCGGCTTGACGTGGACGACGCCTCGGGCGGCCGCCTCGGCGTCGCGAACGAGGGATTCTGGGGCATCGGCCTCGCGCAGGGCGAGACGTACGACCTCTCGCTCTACGCCCGCAGCGAGGGCGGACTCACCGGCCCCCTGACGGTCATCCTCGAAGACGCCAAGGGCCGGGCCTGCTCTGAGCCGGCCAAGGTCGAGGGTGTGGGCGGAGAGTGGAAACAGTTCAAAGCCGTCCTCGCGGCGACTCGGACGGAGCCGAAGGCCCGCCTCGTCATCACCGCCGGCGCCAAGGGCAAGGTCTGGTTCGACATGGTGTCGCTCTTCCCCGCGAAGACCTTCAAGGGCCGGCCGAACGGCCTGCGGGCGGACATCGCGCAGATGATTGCCGACCTGAAGCCGGGCTTCGTGCGGTTTCCGGGCGGGTGCGTGGTCGAGGGCGGCAACGTCGAGACGGCCTACAACTGGAAGTTCACCGTGGGGCCGGTCGAGCAGCGGCCCGAGCGATGGAACGCCTGGAACTATCGCCGGACCCACGGCATGGGCCTGTACGAGTACCTCCAGTTCTGCGAGGACCTCGGCGCGGAGCCCATGTGGGTCGGCTTCGCCGGGCAGAGTTGCCTGTACCGGCTGGCCGATCACGTGCCCATGGAAGACATGGGCTGGGTGACCGCCAACTTCCTGGACATCCTTGAGTACACGATCGGCCCGGCCGGCTCGAAGTGGGGCGGCCTGAGGGCCCGGAGCGGCCGCGCGGCGCCGTTCGGCCTCCGGCTCGTCGAGATCGGCAACGAGAACGGGATGAAGCAGTACGAGGAGCGCTACAAACTCATCCACCCGGCTCTGAAGGCGAAGTACCCGGACCTCACGTACATCGCCGATTACCCCATCGCCGGCGCGGCGTTCGACATGGTGGACGAGCACTACTACAGCACGCCTCAGTGGTTCCTGGCGCAGTTCGGCCACTACGACAAACGCGACCGCAAGGGGCCGCCCGTGTACGTCGGCGAGATCGCCGTCACCTCGGGCGAGGGCGGTGAAGACAAGGGCAACCTGATTGCCGCGCTGGCCGAAGGCGCGTTCCTGATGGGCGCGGAGCGCAACGCCGACGTCGTCCGGATGGTTTCCTACGCGCCGCTGCTGGCCCACGTGAGCGGGCGCACGGGCTGGCACGGCATGATCTACTTCGACAGTTCCTGCGTGTACGGCACGGTGTCGTACCACCTCTGGAAACTCTTCGGCCTGAACCGCCCCAGTTACACCGTGCGGACCGACGTCGAGTTTGCCGCGGCCGGGCGGGCGGCCATCTGCGGCGGCATCGGCGTGGGCGCGTGGGACACGGCCGCCGAGTTCAAGGACGTCCGCGTCGAGAAGGACGGTAAGGTGCTCTATGCGACCGACTTCGCCAAAGGCGCCGAGGGGTGGAAGACGGACGGCGGCAAGTGGAGCGTCGAGGGAGGCGCCTACCGGCAGGGCGACCGCGCCGTGGGCCTGAGTTACTTCGGCGACGAAACGTGGTCCGACTATACGCTGACCCTCAAGGCCCGCAAACTCGCCGGCCCGGAAGGATTCCTCGTGGTCTTTGGCCGCAAGGGCGGCGACAAGTACTGGTGGAACGTGGGCGGCTGGCTCAACCGCGAGCACGGCATCGAGTTCAATCGCAGCCCGGTCGGCAACCGGGTCGCCGGCAAGGTGGAGACGGACCGCTGGTACGACGTCAAGGTGGAACTCGCCGGCCGCCGCGTCCGCTGCTACCTCGACGGCAAACTGGTCCACGACGTGACGGCTGCCGACGCGAGCCGGCTGCTCGCTGTGGCCGGGCGCGACGACGAGAGCGGCGACCTCATCATCAAGGTCCTCAACAGCACCGCGGAGCGGGTGGCGGCCACGCTGAACATCCGCGGCGCGGACCGGCTGGCGGCAGAGGGCCGGATGACGGTCCTTGCGTCGGACCGGCCGGACGACAACAACTCGATGGAGAACCCGACCAAGGTGGTCCCAGTGGCCGGGAAAGTCGCGATCCGTGGCAGCCAACTGGCGCACGAGTTTCCGCCCAACTCGTTCAGCATCATCCGTCTGGGGACGCGCTAGCCGCCGGCCAGGAGATGCACGATGCAGCGGCCATTTCTCGGCGCCCTCGTGGCGTGCCTTCTCTTGGTGCTGACGGCGGGGTGCACACCGGCCGCGCCGCGCGCGTCGGGCCCGCTGGTGGACCTCGATGCCTCCAACCTGCCCGAAGGCCCCGTCGAGACCTGGACCAACGCCGGCTCTCTCGGCGGCGTGTTCGCGGGCGGCTTTTCGGGCGGCGCCGTGGCCGAGACCGTAGGCGGTCGCGCGGCCGTGAGTTTCGATGGCAAGTCGCAGCACCTCGCGTCCACGTTTGCGGCGCCTATGGGGATCACCGGGAACCATGCGTACACCGTGGCCGTCTGGGCGTTCAACCCCCAGGTGGCCGGCGAGGAGTGCATGGTCCAGTGGGCGCGTCGCGGCACGACTTCGCGCGGGGCGCAACTGAACTACGGCACGTCGAAGGACTTCGGGGCGGTCACCCACTGGGGCAGCGACGACATGGGCTACGACGGCGGCGTTCCTGCCGCCGGGCAGTGGCATCACATCGCCGTGACGTACGAGGGCGGCGAAGGCGGCACGGAAACGCTCTATGTCGATGGCCAGCCGAGCGCCACGGAGAAGAAGACCCTGGACCTCTGGCCCGGTTGCCCCATCCGCCTGGCCAACGCCGACGGGGAGAAGATTTTCTCCGGGTCGATAGCGGCCGTTCAGGTGTACGACGGTGCCCTGGCCGCGGACGAGGTGGCCCACCTGGCGGGCAAGAAGGGGCGGGTCCCGGGGGCGAAGCCGCTCGTGGACCTCGACGCCGAGGGCCTGCCGCGGGGGCGGCTGACGCGTTGGGCCAATCGCGGCACGCTGGGCGGCGCGTTCGGCCTTGAGTCCTCCAGGCCGACGGCCGCGGAGGTCGCCGGCCGCACGGCTGTCGCCTTCGAGAGGGGCAAGTGGCTGAAGTCCGACTTTGCGGCCCCGGCCGGGATCACCGGCGACCGGCCGTTCACGGTCGAGGTCTGGGCCTACAGGCCCGAGCCGCCGCGGGGCCGGGGAACCGTGCTCTCGTGGTCCGGGCTGCCCGGCCCGGGCGAGATCCAGTTTGGTTTCGGTGACGTGCCCACGGGCAACGCCTTCTCGGCGGGTCGCGCTGCCTTGTCCTATGGCCGGGTCCCCGCCGCGGGGCAGTGGCACCACATCGCCTGGACTTACGCCGGCGGCGAGGGCGCCCTCACGGTGTACGTGGACGGCGAGATCGGCCGCCGCAAACCCGTCTCGCTCAACACGAGGCCCGGCGGGCCGCTCTTCCTGGGCGGCGTGTGGGAGACCCCCAGGGCCACGGGGGTCGCGCCGTTCAGCGGGCGCCTGGCCCGCCTGAGGGTGTACGACCGGGCCCTCGCGCAGGCCGAAATCCGCAACTCGATGGGCCTCTACACGGCCTTCAACCCGACGCCCCATGACCGCGAGCAACTCGAGCGGCTCCGCGTGACGCTCGGCTGGACGGCGGGAACGGAGGCCGCGAGGTCGTTTGACGTCTACCTGGGCGCGGACCGCGGCGCGGTGGGGAAGGCGGAGCGTTTCATGCCTGCGGGGACCGGCGCCGCGGGCAGCGTCTACAAGGGGACGCAGGCCGCCGCTGAAACCCGTTACGGGCCGATCGACCTTGCTCTGGGCAAAACGTACTACTGGCGCGTCGATGAACTCGACGAATCGGGCGGCGTCAAGTGGCGGGGCGACGTGTGGACCTTCACGGCCGATACGGGCAAGGCGGCAAGCCCCGGCCCGAGGGACCGCGTGGCAGGGGTCCGGGCGGCCGCGGAGAATCTGGCGTGGACGCCGGGCAGGTACGCCACAGAGCAGTCCGTCCACTTCGGCACGAGCCGCGAGGAGGTCGAGAAGTCGACTGCGCCGGCCGTGGCGGGCCTCGGCGGCCGGGTCGGCACGTGCCGCGTGCCCGGCCTGCCGCTGGCCTGCGGCACAACGTACTACTGGCGCGTGGATGCGCTGAACGGCGACCTGCCGCCCAGCCGGGGAGACGTCTGGGCATTCAGGACGGCCGACAAGCCGGCCTCCGACGACGTGACGTTCTTCGTGACGTCGGACACGCACTACGGGGCCACCGAGACGATTGCGGAGGCGAATCGGGCGACGATCGACAGCATGAACTTCCTGCCGGGTACGCCGTACCCCGCGGCGCTGGGAGGCGGCCTCATCCGGACGCCGCGGGGAGTGGTCCTCTGCGGCGACCTGACCAACGACGGCAAGGCCGAGCAGTGGGACGAGTTCGTCAAGGACTATGGCGCCAAGGGCGAGGGGAAAATCGTCTACCCGGTCTACGAGATCTGGGGCAACCACGACGGCGACGCCCGAAGCGCGGTTCGCGAGGGCGTCCGCGGGCGCACGCCGGGCCGGCCCGGCCTGGCGGCCATCTCACCGAACGGCCTGCACTACTCGTGGGACTGGGACCGGCTGCACCTGGTCTCCGTCAACGTGTACCCGGGCACGATCGACGGCCCGGACAGCAAGTTCAGGAATCGGCCCCAGAACAGCCTGGAGTTTCTCGCGGACGACCTTGCCAGGAACGTGGGACGCAGCGGCCGGCCGGTAGTCATCCTCCAGCACTTCGGCTGGGACGATTTCAGCACCGGTTGGCAGTGGTGGACGGAGAGGGAGCGAAACACCTTCTACGAGGCCATCAGGGACTACAACGTCGTTGGCATCTTCCATGGCCACTCGCATGGGGTGTCGGCCATCACGTGGCGGGGGATTGACGTGTTCAACGTGGGTTCCGGCCAGCGGGACCCGAAGCCGGGCGACTGCTTCGTCGTCCGGATCACGCCCGATCGCATGACGGTGGCGCAGCGCGTCGCGGACCGCTGGAACCTGACCTTCACGAAGCCGGTGACCTGGGGCTCGTTGCCCATGGGCCGGCCCGCCGCGGGGGTACTCCAGGAACTCCGGTGAGGCGACCTGCGCTTCGGCGAGATGCCGGTGCGGGGAGGGCGCGTCCGAGGAAGCACGAAGCCGCGTCGGCGCTGGCGCCAACGCGGCTCCTGAGGTTTCAGTGGCGAGGGCGACGGGGCTCGAACCCGCAACCACCGGATCGACAGTCCGGTACTCTAACCAATTGAGCTACGCCCCCGTATGGCGGTGGGCGCCGGCGGCCGCCATCGCCGCACTCGCGCCTCCGCCAAGCACATCATTTTGCCTGTTCCGAGGGCTTTGTCAAGCGAAAACGGCACGTCGTAGGTGCCGCTTACGCCACTCGCTGCTTGTACGCCGGCGCCGGGCCGGCTACACTGAGGTAGTGCTCGCACGCACGCAGAGGCTGTGGCGCGAAGGGCGCGCCGGCGCCGGGTGCGGCATGCGGCCGCCTCTCGGGAAAGGCTTCCATGCTCAAGACGACGTTCTGGGCCGCCCTCGCGGCGGCGATAATCGCCGGGCCGGCCACGGCGGCCACCACGCCGGTCCCCATCGGCCTGGCCGGGCTGCCGCGCTCTGGCGACGAGGACGGCGACAAGATTGCCAAGGAACTCGGCCTCAACTTCATCCTGGAGACCACCACGTGGGACGAGCCCAAGGAAGGCGACTACCCCTGGGCGGAGTCGGACGACGACCCGTTTGCGGTCCGCCTTGCGGGCCTCAAGAAGCAGGGCTACACCATCTGCGTGACCCTGAAGAACATGGAGGACGACAAGAAACGGATGCCGCTGTACCTGGAGGGCCGGCCCCTGGACGACACGCAAGTGCTGAAGCGGTGGGGGGCGTTTCTGAAGGAGTTCCTCGCCCGCTACGGCGACAGCATCGATTTTCTGAACTTCGGCCACCAGGTGAACGGCTATTTCGTGAAGCACGAGGACGAGTGGCCGGCGTTCGTCAGGTTCGTGGCG
>Ga0315276_10007104_pt1 | contig 10349 bp, 12 predicted proteins | sample YL17G05_0_MG_FD_204542 | JGI IMG/M metagenome (GOLD analysis project Ga0315276, IMG submission 204542) | Sediment microbial communities from Yellowstone Lake, YNP, Wyoming, USA - YL17G05_0 | ecosystem: Environmental > Aquatic > Freshwater > Lake > Sediment | place: USA: Wyoming | collected... | reverse complement strand
TTACCTTTGTCGCGATTCCTGAGTCCTCTTCTTTAAGGATGTTCTTTGATGCTGCTTAAAATTTTCTATGGCTTTTTGAATAGTCATCATTTTACCTCCTATAGTGGTTAAATTGTTCATAACTAATCTGGGGTCCGCTTCTAAAAGCATTTTTCGCTTTATTCGCAGGTATAGCAACTTTGAGTAATGGCATAACTTGACTTTACGTATCCTTTAGGATACGATATAGGTATGATAGAGGTGCGCCAGACTGAAGAATACTCAGATTGGTTTGCCAACCTGCGAGACAAACAGGCCCGCGCCCGGATTAATACGCGTATTCGACGCCTGTCGTTAGGCAATCCCGGTGATGTTAAACCGGTTGGCGAGGGTGTTTCTGAACTACGCATTGATTATGGTCCCGGCTATCGGGTCTATTTTCTCCAACGAGGTCGTGAAGTGGTAATTCTGCTTGCAGGTGGTGACAAGCGCACACAGCAGAAGGATATTCGAACAGCCTTAGAGTTAGTGCGTAATTTATAGGAGGATATTAAATATGAAACGTAAAAAAATAAAAACACGTCCCTGGGATGTGATAGAACACCTTGAAACTGAAGAGGATATAACTGCCTATCTTGAGGCTGTTCTTGATGATGGAGATCCTGCCTTGGTCTCTGCCGCTCTGGGAGATATAGCACGTGCCAGAGGGATGACAGAAATTGCACGTGAAGCAGGATTGGGCCGTGAAAGTCTTTACAAAGCTCTTTCTCCTGAAGGGAATCCGGAATTTGCCACTGTGATGAAGGTTCTAAGGGCCTTAGGGCTTTCATTGCATGTCAAGACTGCTCACAGATAAGGCATTTCTCCTTAAATCATAAAAGGAATGTTTTCTTGTCACAAGAGACATGGGGTCAGACTTGTCTATTGACATTTTAGGGCCTGACCACAAAAAACGATCATCTTGCCCATGACCTTGTTAAGCGCGATCGTACCAGGCAATGAGGGACGGTGATGAATTAGTTGAATTATAAAATGTAATGGATTGCAAAACTTCCGAATGCATGTTTCGAATGATATTCTTTATTATTGTTCACATGCCAGAGGCGCGTCTTTGCAGGTGTTAGAAACGTTTTTGTATTTAATATTTAGGGGACATTGCCAATTAATGCAATATATCCGGTTTGCGAAATGGCCCGGACCGTAAAATTTAATGAAGGCATTATAAGTTGTTTAATTTGGCAACGTCCCCTAAATACTACACTTCCGGTTGCTTTTTAACTGTATAATTAACCTATGAGGACAACGCCAAGCCCGGGTTATACGATTACTATAAGGGTAGAGATGAACAAACAGATAGGGATGTTCGCAAAGATCGCCGCAGCTGTCGGCGAAGTCGGAGGTGACATCGCTGCCGTGGATATCGTAAGGGCCGGGAGGGGCTCTATCGTAAGGGATTTCACTGTAAATGCACGGGACGAAAAGCATGAGAAGTACCTTGTCGAAGCAGTCAGAGGTATTGACGGAACAAGGGTCATCCATGTTACGGACAGGACATTTCTCGCGCACCAGGGCGGCAAGATAGAGATACATAACAAGACCCCTATCAGGGACCATAATGACCTGTCAAGGGTTTACACCCCGGGGGTCGCCCGCATATGCACAGCGATATTCAATGACAGGGACAAGGCCTATCGCTATACGATAAAGAAAAATTCTGTCGCCATTGTAACAGACGGCACCGCAGTTCTCGGGCTTGGAGACATAGGTCCTGAGGCGGCCTTGCCTGTTATGGAAGGCAAAGCAATGCTCTTTAAAGAGTTTGCAGATATCGATGCCTTTCCGATATGTCTTTCTACAAAAATCCCTGAAGAAATAATCAGGACCGTCATTAATATCTCTCCCGGCTTTGGGGGAATAAACCTTGAAGATATATCAGCGCCGAGATGTTTTGAAATAGAGGAGAAGCTTGAACAGGAGCTTGACATCCCTGTCTTTCATGACGATCAGCACGGTACAGCAGTGGTTGCATTAGCCGCCTTGTTCAACGCGGTAAAAATAACGGGCAAGGACCTCAAAGGGTTAAAAGTCGTCGTATCCGGCGCGGGAGCTGCAGGCACAGCGTGCTGCGGGATCTTCAGAAAAGCGGGCATAAACAACATTGTTGTCTGCGACAGAGCAGGCATTATATACAAGGGACGAGCTGCACATATGAATCCGGCAAAGGAACGTCTTTCTGAAAACACCAATCCGGACATGCTGAAGGGGAGCATCTCTGATGCAATGTATGGGGCGGATGTTTTTCTTGGTGTCTCGGCGCCGGACATTCTGAAGGTCTCTGATCTTAAGAAGATGGCCCCCTATCCCATTGTCTTTGCCCTTGCTAATCCGGAACCGGAGATCGCTCCCGAAGATGCGTATCCCTATGTCCGTATCCTTGCCACCGGCAGATCGGACTATCCAAACCAGATCAATAATATGCTCTGCTTTCCGGGTCTGTTCAGGGGACTTCTTGATTCACGGGCAAAAGCAGTCAATGAAGAAATCAAACTGGCTGCTGCAAAGGCAATCTCATCCGTTGTCGATGAGAAGGAATTGAGTGAAGACTACATTATACCGAGCATCTTCAACAAGAAAGTTGTTCATGCCGTCGCCTCTGCCGTGGCAGAGGCTGCTCACAGAACAGGTGTTGCCGGGAAAGAACGATAGGTCGCATCTTGCCGCGCTTTGGAAAGAGAGGACGCAGTTTGGGGACGTTGGTTCAGAGGGGAATATTCTTTCAGGCTCGGGATCGTCCGCAAAGTCTAATGCAAGTTGTCGCTTATCTGTTCCTTCAAGTTTGCCAGGGCCTGCGTCATGGGTGAAGGCATCTCCCGTGCGATATAGATCAAATAACAGCGCCCTTCCGAAACGCTCTTCATTTTTAATGCCGGTTTTTATTAATTTTTCATGTCCTTCACCAGTCAGATGAAAAGTTACAATCTTGCCACTAATAGAGGTAAGGATATAATATTTTTCTTTGTCTTTGTATTTATGCAGTACAGGCATTTATAAGCTCTCCTATTACTTCTTTATTTCCATAATCGCAATCTCTTCCGGCGTGAGGCCGTAGAGGGCATAGACCATTTCGTCGATCTGCTTTTCGAGGGCGGAGGTGTCGGCATTTTTCAATTCCCCCTTATCAAAGGGGGAGGCAGGGGGTTGTTTTTTTGGGCAGCAAGAATTTGGTGTTGATAGTCATGCAACCTGAAGTTTCTTCTCCATTGATTTTAGGACATTTTTAAACATAAGAGATGCTTTAAACAGTTCAACCCCGATGAGATTCCCTTTGTCGTCAAGTTCCATATTCACACCTGGAGATATCTCAACAACTTCGGCCTCTTTTCCCTCTTTTGCAAGGCAGAGAATGTCCTCTTCTTCATCATAATAAACCTTAAAATCGTCCATAATTATTTTAAAGCCTTTTGTAAATTTCCTTCCTGTGTCCGACCCTCAGGATGACAATATCTTTGCCTTCGATATCAAAAACAACTCGGTAATCACCGGTTCTGAAACGGTATGTCCCTATTTTCGGGTCAGTCAGCTTCTCAGAATATTCTAACGGATTGCCTTGTAATTTCAGGATAGCTTTCCCTATCTGTCGTTTTATGGAAGAGTCAAGTTTTTTAATATCTTTTTCTGCTCTGTGGGTATAGACAAGATTATAACTCATTCTCCAAAAAGCTCTTTATGCGATTTTGTCCTGCCTGTTTTATATTCGGCTCTTGCATCCTTGATGCTTTGAAGATAATCAGGAGAGGTCACGGCAAGCAAATCTTCAATGAAAGCCTCTCTTTCATATTTCTTCATTTTTTTAACAGCATCAATAATATTATCTGATGAAATAGGCACTTTTACTTCTATCATGAATAGCACCTCCTTATATTCGCTATTTTAACATTCATTTCTTCCCCTCCACAATCGCAATCTCTTCCGGCGTGAGGCCGTAGAGGGCATAGACCATTTCGTCGATCTGCTTTTCGAGGGCGGAGGTGTCGGCATTTTTCAATTCCCCCTTACCAAAGGGGGATGAAGGGGTGATTCATTGGTTATGCATGTAATGCCAAATCTTCAAGTGTCACCTTTTTGAAAACATCCTTGCTGCCAAATCGTTTTACAGCATCCAGAATTTCAATACCTGCGATTTTACCATCTACATCATAGTCAACTGCAATACCTTCTGCAGCATGTTTAGTTGTTGCAGTTGTTTCTATAAAACGAATATACAGGGCATCCACCTCTGAATCATAGGTTATTCTCATCTTAAAGCTCCATTAGAAAAAATACGTATAGACAGTAATTACGACGATCTCTGTAACTTCTTCTGCAAATATTGGCCTTACCTGTTTAATCTTATAATACTTCTTATTCCATTCATTTCCAAAGACAAAATCTTTTTTGCATTCCAGTCGTCCCAATCCCGCACGCTTCTCCCAATAGCTTCGACGGACAAAAAATTTGTCGCTTCAGCAAGGATTTATTGCCGCCTATTTTTGTTCTCCAAAGATATTACCTTCATCGCGATTGATCCATACTCACAGGAGTACGCAAAAGCATTATTTCCTGATATCTGTCCAATTCCCATTCAAGCAAACAAAGCGAGAAAGTTCATTGGCGTTTCTTTCGATTTGAATGACACGGTTATCAAATTGGTAGGGAGTTCAATGCGAGTAGAAATGCTCGCTTATTGGGAGCTGATTGATTACAGTTACAAATAGTTACGAAGGGGGCAAGATATTTTCGTGAAATAACAAAATGAGGGATATTTCTCCCGCACTTTTTTGCTGTGTTGAAAAATTATATTAATATTCTACTGTGTTCTTTTTCCGGCGATAAAGATAATAGACCCCCCCGAATCCTGCGAGCACGAGAAAGAGCATCATTCCCCACTGGTTCATGCCCGGGACTGCGGCAATTCGTTGGCCTGCGCACGTAAAAACCAGATCATCAAAAGTAGCACCTTGAAAAGTGCTGTAACCGGAAAACCGTACATATTCGATATCGCTGGCCGATACAATAAGTTGACTCGTTTCCAAGGAAGACATATAGTAAATGGAGCCGGCAACCTGCATATCACTCGAATCATATGCGCTAAGAAATGCAGCGGCGTTGTTGTAATATCCAGTTGCCTGAACGGATACCGACGTAACTCTCTGGCCCGGGATCGGACAATTGAATCGTGCCTCTATAGCCCCCGAAGACTGTGTGATACTTGGAGTAAAAGTGAATATGCTTATTACATTCGGATCTGATACAGCGTATTGGGGTTGAGTAGTCTCTGCATATACGTTACTTCCATTACAGGAAACCCCTAAACAGGAAAAAGTTACACCCTGAGTTGAGTAAGTATTATTGATGACAGTATTATCCGGAATAGGATTGCTTACCGGATCTGTGTCAAAATTGACAGTTGTCTGCGAATACCCGTAAAGAGGGGTTAAAAACATTGTGGCAATAATGATAATTTTTAACGAAAATTTCCACATTCTCATTCTTTATCTCCTTTCAGATGAAAAGACTATAGCATACCCCCAAGACTAAGTTCAATAACCTACTCTTTCCCTTTCATTTTTTCGATGAGGAGCAAGCCTTTTTTCGCATCTTCATAGTTCAGGCCGAGGGAAATCCTGAATTCTTTCTCAGCCTTATCAATCAGATTCTTCGAGAGATATACTAAACCGAGGTTATAGTGTGCCTGGGCATAGGCCGGCTTCAGTGCAACTGCCTTCTCAAGGTGCATAATAGCGGTATCCTTCTCGCCTTTTATCGCATAAATCGTTCCGAGCTGATTATACGCGTTTGCCCAGAGAGGATTCAGACGCAAAGAGCGATGAAAATACTTCACTGCCTCATCAATCTGTCCTTTTTGCCGGGAGACAATACCAAGGGCATAATGCATTTTAAAATTCTCTGGTCTCAGCCGCACCGCAATTTGGCAATGCTCCATTGCCTCTTCAACAGAGTCTTTTCGCAGATATATCTGGCAGAGATTGTAATGAATATCCGCAGAAACCGGATTGATTGTTAAGGCGGTTTCAAAATTTTCCAATGCCTTATCGATCAGCCCCTGTGCGAAATACACAGTACCGAGGTTGCTATATGCGATTGCGGTTTTCGGAGCCTTTCTCACCACGTCCTCCCAGAGAGCCTGCTTTGTTTGCCATACGGTATTCCGTTTATATGTGGCAACTGCGAGGGCAATTGGAATAATAACCGCAACAGCCACAAAGACAGACCTGAAGACACCGGGCTTTCTCGGGATAAAGAATGCGCCGGTAACACATACAAGAAAGAGCCCTATAGAGGGCAGATACATACGGTGTTCCTGTATCGTGATCGTCAAAGGAATAATGCCGGATTCAACAAGATGCGCGATGAAAAACCAGAAGATGCCAAAAGCGATAAATCTCAGTTCCCTCGTTCTGAGCCGTGAAAGAAGAAAGAGATAAACCCCAAGGAGAAAAAACATGAGAAGCAATATAAAAGAAAGCATGACCTTCGTGTCGAAGAATGAAACTGCTACAGGATAATCATAGAGAATTGACTGATTTATGGGCAGGAACAGAAGCCTTAGATAAGTAAGAAGCACTGTGAACTGCGTAAACAGATACGCCCACCGGGGAAGTAGGTTCGCCCTCTTCGTCACAGAGTCCATTCCTGCAAGGATGTCCCCGCTGTGGCTGTTGGTAGAAAGTAGGGTGCAAGGTATTATCAGCATGGTGAGGGCAAAAGGAAGAAGCCTCGGAATTCTTTTTCTCATAGGGTCTGCAAAGAAGAAAAAATCGAGGAGGAAGATGATAACCGGGAGGGTAAAGGCATTCTCCTTGGTCTTCATGGCACATACTGCAGAGAGAAAAGCGATGATATAGGCAGTATACCGGATCCCCTTTCTCCGCGTAATCATTGCATAGATATAAGAAACCAGAGACAGGAGAAAGAAAAAGGTGACAAGTGAAGTGAACCGCTGGTAGATATACGTAACCGCCATTGTCTGCAGCGGATGGGAAACGAAGAGGAGTGAGGTGAACAGGGCTATACAGTGGGAAGACGACCTGGACTGTACCTCTGAATCCCTTAAAAAAGGCGTTTTAAAGACCATGACTACAAAAAGATAGACGAGGAGTGCGTTGGCAAGATGTACTGCAAGATTGACGATATGATAGCCCGTAACATCATAACCATGGATAGCATAGTTCAAAGCAAAGGTGAGAAAGGTGAGATATCTCCGCATGAACATCCCATAATGCTCTAATGCGGCGGCTTTCAACGGAGCCAGGAAATAGCCGGGATCCATAACGATGGGGTTATCTTCGATAAATAATCCCTCATCCCACTGAAAAGGAACATTGAATGTATTAGAATATGCGATAGAACCGACCGTGACGATGAGAAGAATGTGGAGCAACGGGTGATTAATAAATCTAATCCTTTTTATCCCAGTATCGTTTCTGATTTCCATTGTGTATCTATTCTTTGATTTCTGAATTTTTTTTATAATGCATACTGTATCATAAAGTGATGGTTCCTCATAATCGTTCTTCACACATTCTTTAACAGTACGGTAAATTTATCTATCGAAGCGTGAAGAGAACATAACTATACAGATAGAAACTACTCATCATATATGGGAATGAGAAAGAAGAGCAGTATTACTATTTTGGGTGGAGGCCCCGCCGGCCTTGCAGTAGCCTATTTCGCGAAAAAAAAGGACTTTCCATTTGCTGTGTATGAGGCAAACAGTCGTGTGGGAGGCAACGCAATCACTTTTGAATGTGGACCATTTCGATTCGATTCCGGAGCGCATCGTTTTCATGATAAAAATACAGAAGTTACCGAAGAAATCAAAAAACTTCTTGGCGAAGATCTGAGAAAAGTTGATATCCCAAGTGCAATCTATCACAAGGGAAGCTATATTAATTTCCCGCTGGTACCTTTAGATTTATTATCTCATTTGGGATTCTTTACCTGCTCAAAAGCTGCCTTTGAATTGCTGAAATCAAACATGAAAAACAAAAAATATCATCGCAATTTTGAAGAACTTGCGATCAGCAAGTATGGAAAAACCATTGCTGGTCTTTTTTTGCTGAATTATTCAGAAAAATTGTGGGGGATATCCTGTGATCGTCTCTCTCCCAATGTTTCAGGGAAAAGGATGAAAGGGTTAACTCTGAAAACGTTTTTAAAAGAAACGGTATGGGGAAAGGGAACTGCGGTGAAGCATTTAGACGGTTCATTTTACTATCCTAAAAATGGAATCGGTACAATTGTTGAAAAACTTGCAGAATATTGCGGACAGGAAAATATCTACAGGGAATCAGCAATCAGCAGGATTTTCCATAATGGAAAGCGTTTGAATGCCATAGAGATTAACGGGCAGGCGCGTTTAAATATTGCCACCGCAGTGAGCACATTAGCCTTACCCCATCTGTTACAATTGCTCTATCCAAAAGTTGATGAAAATATTTTATCTCTTGCGAAAACACTGCGTTTTCGGCATATGATTCTCATTACTACGTTCGTCAATAAAAATTCTGTTACTGATAAAGGATCGATATATTTCCCGGAGAACAAGTTCCCATTTACCAGGGTGTATGAGCCGAAAAACAGAAGCACACAGATGAGCCCGGCCGGAAAAACATCATTGTGTGCTGAAATTCCATGCGACCCTGAAAGCGGGTTATGGAGCATGAACGATAAAGAACTGGCAGATCGTATACATTCGCATTTTATTGAACTGAAATGGATCAGTAAGGCAGACATTATAGATACTGAGGTGAAAAGGTTAAAAAACGCCTACCCTGTCCTGGAAAAGGATTCTGAGGAAAAGATTCAAAAAATTTCTACTTATTTAAGTAATTTCGAAAACCTGATAATAACAGGAAGAAACGGGAAGTTTTGTTATGCACATGTTCATGAGATGATAAGATTCGGAAAAGATATTGTCGATGAATATTTCGCAAGGCGTAAAATTACTTCTTAATTGCAATTTGCTATGCATATCCTACTGCATAGGATATGCAGCTGCCTTTTTAATTTGACTCGTTGTTTGGCGTTTGAAGCCTCATCAATAAGCACCCCGGCATCGAGCATTTTTTCAACGATGGATCAAGTGGTAGAATACTGTCTGATTTTGCCATGCGCTCTTTAAAAGCGCAGATGATAAAGCATCTCGCTTTTTTGTATTTCTTCCTGGAGTCAACGTCTCTTAAAGTCTGCGGAAAAATCACCATTCCCAATAGTAGTCAATAATCGGGCATTTTCATTGTGCCTTCACACAAAACCTTTTTCACCTTGACAAGTTATTGTTAATATCTTAATATTTTGATAGCAACATAATGACTTTATGCTGATTTTTGATATAACGTCATTTTTTGTGATCAGCTCAATTGAAGAGAAAATTATATGAAAATTAAATTGATTCTTACATGTATTACCTTCATTGGATATTTGATGACATTCACGGGATATGCCGCAGCTGCGACTTATACCCTTACAGCAACCGATTCGGGTTGGTACACAACTGTGAACGGACATAATCCGGACAATAATAATTTTATTGTCGGAAATTGCTGTGGAGATGGTGAACACAGAAATTTTTTTGTTTTTGACTTATCAGGAGTAAGCGGTAATATAACGTCTGCAACACTCGAAATTGAGACACGAAGCATTTCTACGCCTGATCCGTCGGAGACCTGGGCATTGTATGATATCAGTACTCCAATTGCAACACTCATTGCGGGCGGAATATCAGCTTCCATTTTCACTGACTTAGGAAGCGGCACAAGCTATGGAAATGTCACCGTTGCCAATGATTATAAAGGCATCGTTTCTGTAAGTCTGAATGCGAGCGCCGTTGCAGCATTGAATACGGCGAAGGGAACATCATTTGCACTGGGCGGTGCCATAACAACACTCGGTGGGGCATACGACGAATATATTTTTGGTAATAGCGAATCCGATCACATCCGTAGGCTCACTCTGCAGACTAATGATTTTACCGCTATCCCAACCATGACTGAATGGGGCATGATAATCTTTATGATGTTTGCAGGGCTTGGAGCAGCGTATTATCTGAGGAGACAGAGAAGATTAGAGAGATAAGATATATCAGGGAATAAATAGATAGAGGGCGAGTGAAATATCTCGCCCTTTTTTGTTGAGTATTTCAACTGGTATTGCTCGCTTGTTTTATTTGCCTTCAGGCGTTTGTTAGTAGGTGTTACAAATAACCGGCGTTATTCAGATTCAATCTTAAACATCCCCGAGAGACCAGCGTAGTACAGTTTGAAACAAACGCTATCTATGGATTTGTGCCTTCTTCCATTTATTCCCGG
>Ga0315276_10007102_pt1 | contig 10350 bp, 8 predicted proteins | sample YL17G05_0_MG_FD_204542 | JGI IMG/M metagenome (GOLD analysis project Ga0315276, IMG submission 204542) | Sediment microbial communities from Yellowstone Lake, YNP, Wyoming, USA - YL17G05_0 | ecosystem: Environmental > Aquatic > Freshwater > Lake > Sediment | place: USA: Wyoming | collected... | reverse complement strand
ATATTAAATTGTATCATTGGCAAACTCATGTTTATGCCCGACACATTGCAACGGATGATATGCTAAAAAGCTTTGAAAAAAGCATTGACTCCTTCGTTGAAATTTATATTGGAAAATATGGACGCCCCAAAATCACAGGAAAAAATGCAGAGATCACCCTTCATAATCTGACGGAACCAGGTGTCATTCGCGTCATTAATGCTGCCATCAAATACTTACAGGGTCCTCTTACCAAATCATTAAAAGCGGTGGATAGTGATTTGATAAACATACGAGATGAAATGATTGGCGAATTAAATCAACTGTTGTATCTTTTTACGCTACATTAATGTAGCATATTACATAGGAAAGGGTACAATCCAACGTAATGGAACACTCTCTATAAGATCATAAGCATTTGCCATAGCGTCAAATGGATATAACCGATTGACTAGTTGTAATCCCGCCTTATAATTCGTCATTTCCTTATAGGTTTGAAATGTATAATAAATAGGACCTTTTGCGGTACCAGGATTGGATAGATAGGTGATGTATGCATTAGAATTATGTGTATACACTTTTCTAAATAGTTGAAGCTGTTCTTGATAAGTTAATAATTGTGATTGATTCATGTTTGAAAGAAAGGGTGCAAGGGGTACATCTTCCAAAAAATAGAGGGTAGATGCTCCTAACGAATAGACACTATCTGCAAAAATTGTTAAATAAGGAAATTGCGGAATATCACTATAATACACTTTATATTGGACGTTTTGATTCAAAAATGTTGGTAAGCCCTGAATCGTATAAAAGGATGCAGGTGGAATGGATGTGTCTAACGGAAATGGTGGAGAAACAGGTCCACCTGTAATACTAAATATGTAGAAATCACCAAAATTGATGATACCTGGTATGGTTATATTATTATAAATGTCGATATTTTCGCTATACAAATTGTATGTTCCATCACCATTGGGTGGAGGGACATTATTAATACCATAATCTCCAGCATAATAGCTCATGGTTGTAATATTGGTACCATAAAAAGTGAATGGATACGCTTTTGATACAAAAACATTATCACTAACAATCGTTGTACCAACAGCATCATCTCCCGCCCACGAACCAGGGGGAGCTAAAATATTATTTGGATTTCCATTCTCATAAAAGGCAATGATATTAGGATTTTGATCAAAATCAACTACAAATGATCCTGTAAATATAGTTTCCCCTGTGTCCCCCAGTTTGATATTAATGAAATAGATACCACTCATCTACCATGAAATATCATTTAAAATAGACATAAATGACTCATATCTAAAGAATAATGCACATACATACATAATAGGAAATGAATCTTCCTGGGCATACCATTTTACCGTCGGAAGAATATCATGTGACGACACTTCCCTCCTTTATTTTCACCCAAAAACCGATTGTTATTTTTGCTACGAATGATGTCAATTATCATACTCTCTTTCAAAATGGATTAACCCAAAACATTGTGATTTTATACGATTTATTTGAATGTCTTGGGTACCAATCCTATTTATTACAGGCGTCTTCTTTAAAAAAGGATGATATTATTCACCAGTATCGTACTATTTCTTTGCATGATATGATTAAACAATCCATGCCGATTTCTCTCTTTATTGAAATTGGTATGAGTCTGGATACGATTACTCGTCAGTATCTTCGTTCGGTGGGTGCCAAAATGGTAAAATTGTATTTGGGAAACATTTTAAACATTGACATCGAGACCATCCAGAATTTTAATGGCGCAGTCTTCTTCCATCATCATATGGTGGGAGAAACCGATGAAATTTGGACAAGCCCCCACTATTTGCAACACGTTCAATACGCTGCGATTTTGAATCGCACACCTATTTCACGGATTGTCCCTTATGTATGGGACCCCTGTTTTCTCACCCATTATGCTCAAGAATCGATGAATTGGATCCCGTCGAGTTGGTTGACTCAGGACATTGTCATCACGGACCCCAGTATTTCCTTTCAGAAATGCTCTTTCTATTCTTTATTGTTGGCGGAGGCATTTTCTAAGAAATTCCCTGAATGGAAAGGAAATGTTCATGTGATCAATGGTGACCGTCTCACATTGTCCTCTCACGCCTCTCAACATATTCTTCCTGCCTTGTCCTTGTATCAGAACAAACGAATCATTCTCCATCCTCGCAAGAAGATTCATACTATTTTGACGGAACATCGATCGGCTTGTTTTATTACTCATCAGTGGAATAATGCGTATAATTATATGACATTGGAACTCATGCATTGCAATTATCCGATTCTTCACAATTCAGATGGATGGGAACCCTATGGGTATTATTATTCTCTTGAGAAATGGGAGAACGCCATTCAAACCTTGCACCTAGCTCTTACGTGCCATAAGGATAATAGGAATGCGTATCGGACTCATGCAGCGCAACTCATTTGGAAGCATAGTATTCATCATCCTGACATTCAGAGGCGATGGCGGGAGATTCTGTCCCACGGTACAATCCCATCACAAATCTAAAGCAACTTCGCGTATCACACATAATGAGGATTGGAATTACCTTTTCTCCAGAGGCACCGCTATGGTCGAGCGGTGCCAATCAAACTGCTCTCCTTTTTGCTGAACTCTTTTCCACGTTTCATGATGTCATGTTGGTGAATCGGACACATTCGGAAACAGAATGGTTCCCAGACACTGAAAAGCCATCCTATCTTACTGTATCATCCTTGTCAGAAGCGAAAGGGTTGGATTGGTTGATCGACATTGATGGCGTCATTCGGGAGGAAGATCGTAAGAGAATCTCCACTCATACGATTGTCTTTTTACGGACCTTTCTTCAATTTGCGGAAATGGATGCCTCTGTTTATATCGATTCACCATATCATGCACGCAGTATGGTAGGCGTTCATGAAATCTGGTGCTGGGATGTATTGAATCCTGAAGACACCATTCCCTCCATTCAAACTCTTTTTCCCTGTCCGATTCGTCGCGTCCCCTTCGTTTGGTCGCCTACCTTCCTTAAAGAGCGCGCTCCTGGAAATGGCGAATGGATCGTTCATGTGGCAGAGAAAAATACGAATAATTCAAGCTCTTCTATCATTCCGCTCGTGGCGATTCGTGAACTCACAAAAACCCATGATGTGAAGGCGACGTATCAGATTCATAATATGGATGCGATCAAAGAGTATCGTTTTCTCAAAGACAATATTCTTGTAAACATGGAAGCCGATACTCTTCCTCTTACCTTTGCGCCCAAGGAGCCATGGCATACCTGGACGCAGAATCCTATCATGTTGTCTCATTCACGATTTATTCCACTACGCCCTTCCCTTCTACAATTGTTGTGGCTTGGTATTCCACTTGTACACAATAGTCCTGTTCTTTTGGAACTTCATCCACTGCTACAAAGCACCTACTATCCAGGAAATGATATTCAAGAATTGTGTCGCGTCATGACCTCTTTTATGGCGCATTCAGAACCATGGTTTGCAGCCCAAGCTGACATACGTGACAGGATCATGACGCGATTTGGTCTAGTATCGAATCGTGAACGATGGGCGTTAATCCTACATGATGTGTTTGGTGAAAAGCCATTAGAATTACCAAAGGAAAAGCCATTAGAAAAGCCATTAGAAAAAGAAATTATCATTGCCTTTTCCGATATGTGGCCTGGATTTCACTACGATTCCAATTTTATCATGGATGCTCTGCGCCACGAAGCTCCCACCCTTTCTATGAAAGGTGTTCTCTATTCTACCACCGTTGAACCATCTCTTGTCATTTGCGGACCTTATAGCACGACGTGGAAGGATATTCCTTCTGTTCCAAAAGTCTATTTCAGTGGTGAAAATTGGACAGTGCCCCAAGATCCCTCCATTTCTCTCTACCTTACCTCTTCTTTAAAAGAGGATGCAACCCATCTACGCATTCCCACCTGGATGACCTTTATTAACTGGTTTACCACGAGCGCTGAACTTCCCCACGGATGTACCGACAATCCTATTCGTCTTCCCGTGCAACTCGCTATGCAGCCCCATCCCATTCCCTTTGACAAACGTGAAAAGTTTTGCGCCTTTGTTGTCAGTAATCCAACGTGTGTAATAAGAAATGAAGCCTTTCATCATGTTAATGCGTATAAAAAGGTAAATAGTGGAGGAGGTCTCTATAATAACATTGGGGGTCAACTGGAGCTGAAATATCCAGGAGGCGGTTGTGGCGATTTATCGAAACATGCCTTCTTTGCTCAACATCAATTTACACTTAGTTTTGAGAACTCGCAAGCACCAGGCTATATCACGGAAAAGGTGCTTCATGCGAAAATGGCAGGATGTGTTCCGTTGTATTGGGGTGCTCAGACGGATTCTGATTTTGTTCCCAACTCTTTTATCAATTTATCCTCTATCCAATCGGCGGAACAAGTGGTGGAGATTCTTAAGAAATTGGAGGCGCGTCCTGACATGTGTGCTGCCATCGCTGCGACACCGATTCTGGATGAACCGCGAAGACAGAAGGCGCTGCGTATGATGTCATTAATGAGTCAGAGAATACTATCCCTACTAGGAAAGAACATGATGCCGAGACATGAAGATCACATCGATAAAACGTTTGTGATTAATTTGGATTCGCGCCGCGATCGTTGGGAATCATTGATGAAAGCCGAACCCCAATTGGAAGGGCTTGTCACACGTATCCCAGCAGTACATGGAAAATCTCTACAAATGACCTCTTCTATTTTTAAACTCTGTAAGAATAATCCATTTCAGTGGAAGAAGTCGATTATTGGGTGTTATCTCAGTCATCTTTCGGTATGGAAACAGATTCTCAAGGAAGAAGGGAATCTGTTCTTGATTCTAGAGGATGATGTTCGTTTTCAAAAAGGATGGATGGAACAATGGAAGATGGCTGCACGTGATATTCCTGAGGATGCGGAACTGATGTATTGGGGAGGTGTATTACCGCCTAATAAAAAGGTATTACCTCTTGTATCAGACACGGTGAATGAATACTGGGCTCGTATTCGTCCCAATACGATGTTTAGTAAGGTGCCTCTTCCACTTTTTCATTTTTGCGCGTATAGCTATCTTCTTACGAAAGCGGGTGCTCAAAAGCTCATTCAATATGTTGCATCATTGGATGGTATGCCATTTCCTGGATGCGACCATATACTAGGGCATGCCTCACTTAAGACATATCTTACCTCACCTCTTCTTACCACCTGCTTTCAAGAAGACGACCCTATCTATGTTCATTCCCAATTTGATCAGCTTCATCGCGAAGACACATTTGATAGTGATATTTGGAATAACAAAGAATGCTTCACTATCGATGAACTTGCACCTTTTTATCAACCCCGTTTTCAACCCCGTTTTCAACAGGATATCACCCTTTATTACATGTCAGATACAGAAAAGCCATACGAATTGTATGAGAGAACCTGGTTGCAAGATATGTTTCAATGTGATATTCAATGTGTTCCCTATTCTGCATTGCCTAGTAATGCATGGATCATCCTCCAGCGTCCCTATATTAGTGTATGGAATACTCTCCTTTCTGCCCATACACAACCCTTTCACATCCTCCATCTTAGCGATGAATTTGAAATGGATGACATCTCTTTGTATTCACATCCTTACTGTAAGGGAGTGATTCGCAACTATCCGAGGGCTGATATAACTTCGCATCTCACGATTCCCCTAGGGTATCATCATCGAGCCACCACACAAAAGACAATGGAGGAGCGAAAATGGGTGTGGAGTTTTCATGGGACGGATTGGTTTCAGCGTGGGAAACAATTGGAAGCATTTCAGCCTTATGTTCCGCATAGTTGTCATCTGCAACCTGAATGGAATCATCCGAGTGGAACTCCATCGGCAGAGTATGTGAAAATTCTTGGAAATAGTCAATTCTGTCCGATTCTGAAAGGAAATCATATGGAAACGTTTCGCTTATATGAAGCGTTGGAAGCGGGCACATTACCACTATTTGGTCCTACGATTTCCCCGTCGTATCTAGAATGGATAAAAAAACATCTGGATGTCTCTGCGATCTATGATTGGACGTCGATGGAAAGTATGACAATCCCAATGGAGACAAAGGAGAAAGCCCGTGTAGAAATCGTGCGTCAATGGAAAATCTGGAAAGAGGACATACAGAAATCGTGTCACATGCTTATAAAATCCGTGTAAAGATACGATAGATCCATGCAAGGAAATAGGACAATATGAAAATGAGTAATCCATGGGCAACAGAAAGAGAGAGAAAAGAGAGGAAGAAAAAGAGGGGAAGGCTAATGGGTTCCATTGAAACGGACTATTTCTAAAACGAGTCTATTTGTTTAGTTTGTGTAACGTATGTAACGATTTTTGAAAAGAATCGCATTGCAATAAACAATCGGCTTGGTCTAATGCAGATTCCATCCAGGCTTGATGAACCGCAAATGATTCTCCGCACATAAACAATGGCATTGTTGTATCGGGTTGTAATGATTTTCGACTTTCCTCTTGCACATCATATGCTCCAGGAAGCCAATAGGTGCAACCTGCTTTCCATGGAGCGAATTTGAAGAAAATCGGATTCGGAATGGAGCGATCAGGGAAGAGAGCGCGGATGGAGGACATGATGTTGGACTGGGCAACAGAGGTCTGTTTCATCCAATATTCTGCATCTTTGCCATCGGTATAGGAAATCATAATGATTCCTTTGGAAGAGTCGATAGGGATAATATAACGAATGTGTCCAGGTGTAACGATTTTAGATAGATCGGAAAACCATGACCGTTTACGCGTCACAGGAAAGACAGCATAGACGCGAAGGAGTGGTTCCATAACAAGTTTTTTAAGAACGGGAAAATGTTGAACGCCTTTGATATGGGTCAGTGCTTGATGATGAAGGGCAAGAACACAAATAGGGGATGTAAAATATCGTTTTTTCTTAGTGCATGAATCAAAGCATTCGAGAGAAAAGGAATCGGAATAGGAAACGGAGCGTAATTCTGTCTTTTGTACGATTATGCCACCACGTTCTTTAAATTCATCTGCCATATGATCCGTGAGGGAGGAGAGTCCTTCTTGACAGACACCAAAACCAGAATTGGATTTCATTTCGGCTTGGAAGGATGCAAGGGCAAGATCGGCGCGGAGTGTATGAATCTCTGCGTAGTAGGGAAATTGTAAGTAAAAGGATGAAATATCTCCATATACCGCGTGGAGCAATTCAGAAAGAGTGTGCGATTGTAAAAGGGAAGGAGAAAGGGAAAGAAGGGGCGTGATATAAATATCAATTAAAGAAGAGAAATTATTTTTGGTAAGCCCGTCATCTAACCACATCGTATCCGCTGAAATGGGTAGAAAGGTAAGAGCACATTTTTTTAAAAGCGACAATACTTTCTTATGAGAAGTAGAAATTCTACCTGCTCCATGTTCCCATTGTAGATTCATGCCTTTGATTGTCTTGTGATAGGTGTAAATACGTCCGCCGTTATATCCATATTTTTCTATGATACAGCAACGAAGATGGGGACGGGTTGTTAAGAGTTCGATGCCAACCCGTAATCCAGAAATGCCAGCACCAACAATAATCACATCATAACAAGATTGTGACATCTATTAGACTTTTTGAAATTCAAATGACTGCGCTATTATTTACTGTAAAATTGAATATCATTTGAATAGAAGAGAGGATTGCCTTCCATCATGTCGATCATATCGGATACATTTAACCAAACCATTGAGAAAAATAAGATCATGTTGGCACCGTGTGCGCTTGATACGATCTTGTCGTTACGGGACATCGTTGATGTGTGCAATGATGTGGAAGCCTATGACGCATTGAGAATACTTGTGAGACAGCTTGCGGCTGGATACCAATCGGTTGTTCAAGCCTTTTGGATCTTTTCTCGAGCGGTGAGCACATCGCCTCACCGAGAAAAATATGATACTGAAATTAAAAAATTATATACTGTTGCGAATGTGGTCATGCCACTGTCATAATGCCACTGTCATAATGCCAGTGTCTTATTAAATGATCCATTTATACCATATATGATCTATGAAAAATAGATGATACATCGTATATTTTTTAAATATAGGGAATGGGTTCCGTTGTAAAATAGTGCTGAACAATGGCAAGTGGCAACCATAATTTTGTTTTATGTATCACCGCCAGATATTTTCCTCGTGTTTCCATGTCGCACAGATTTCCTATCACGCGATTTCCCAATGCAATTCCTCCATCCACTCCAACGGCTTTGCAGGGACAATATTTAAAATCGTGACGATGGGTGCTTTCAATGGTGGTCTTACACTTTTTACAGTAGATTGCGTGACAGGTTTGCGTATAGCGAATACCGTTGTGAATAAGGGAAGGCATGATGGAATACCTTATTTATTCAAGATGAAACGGATCAAATTTGTTTGTTTTATGGGTATAACCCTTTTCTTATTTTATTTATGGGTATAACCCCTTTCTTATTTTATTTATGGGTATAGACCCTTTCTTATTTTATTTATGGGTATAGACCCTTTCTTATTTTATTTATGGGTATAACCCTATCTACTGATTATGGGTATAGACCCTTCTTCTTGAGTTCAGACGCTTTCTTCATCGCAGCTTTAAAGGTCGCGCCTTTATCGGTGCGCTTCATGTCGAGATAGGTCTTCTTCACAAACTGTGGCCAGGATGATGCGCCACGGTTGCCCTTACGAGTATGATGACGCTTATGCGACTTGTGCTTTGTTACGCGATGCTTTGTCTTGCGTCCGCCATCTTGTTTAGAACTCTTTCTTTGTGCCATTTCTATTCTATCGATCTATTTTATTAAAAATCAATCTATTTTTAAAAAAGAGCATCTTACCTAAAGATTTTCGTCGATAGAATGATAGTGAAACATGGCAGATTTATCTAGTTTTGTAAAGGAATTGAATGAAATTATTAATCAACCCTCCGCTGTGCCGGAACCTGTAGCAAACGCATCTGTTGCTTCAATCGTACCAGTTGCATCTGTCGTATCTGTTCCGTCGGAAAAGAAGGTAAAGATTCTACTCGTATCCACTCATGTCAATCAAGTCAACGGATATAGTAAAGTGATTTATCATATCATTAAACAACTGGCTCAGCCATGGATTCAACTCGTTCATTTTGCGACGCAGAAGCTGTCAGGTGCCGACATTGGACGACCGTATCCACCAGGTGTCAAAGTGATTGATGCGACTGCACTGGATAAGGTGAAACAGCCAGGATTTGCACTGTCCGAGCTGCCGAGTACAATTCTTTCTGAAAAGCCAGACATCGTCTTTCTTTATAACGATTTATCTGTCATTTGTGCGTACATTGAGGAAATCCGCAAAGTGATTTCGCAACGAACATTCAAGATCTGGACATATGTGGATATGACATATGCTTTCCCACCACAAGGAATGATTGATGTATTGAACCGTGATGTGGAGCGTATCTTTTGTTTTACCAAATCGTGGAAAGATGCGATTACTTCGCAGGGGATCACTCGTCCTGTGGATGTGATGAATCATGGCGTGGATACGACGATGTATCGTTCGATTCCAAAGGAACTTGCTCGGCAGACGCTCGGTCTTCCGAAGGACATTTTTCTTTTTACGTCATTGAATCGTAATATTCCTCGGAAGCGTCTTGATTTATTAGTGATGTCGTTTGTTACGTTGATTGTTCGTTTTCCCACCAAGCAGATCTTTCTTCTGATGGTTGCGGACAAGGGAGATCATGGTGGCTTTCAGCTCTTTGATATTTTTGCCCGTGAATTGAAACAGCATAATGCGACGGTGGATATGTTTGGAAATCGTCTGATGTTGACTTCGAAGGATACGTGCTATCGTGACCAGGACATCAATATGTTGTATAATTGTGGTGATGTGGGTATTTCGTGTGCGGAGGGAGAAGGATTTGGTCTGTGTACGTTTGAGCAGATGTCGGTCGGAGTTCCACAAATTGTTCCTGAAATCAATGGATATACCGAATACTGTACGCCAGATAATTCTCTTCTTGTGAAGCCCTCTATGCGTTATTACATTCCACAGGTCTATCATTCTGTGCCAGGGGAGGCGCAGATGGTAGATCCAAATCAGGTTGCGAAATGCATGGAGCGTTATGTGTTTGACGAGTCATTACGAAAACTTCATGGCAAATTGGGTAAGGAAAAGGCATCCAGTTATACGTGGGAGAAGTGTGTTGCAATTATGATCAAGAGACTGAGGGCATTTCAAGAAGAAGATGATTAGCAACACATCATCGTTTGGACAAGGGGTCGCTGGACTTTGTGTATGGAATGGCATAGAGCGGAGTATGCGGAGTGATATCGTCTATGACTTAGTCCCATGATGTATCCAGGA
>Ga0315276_10007101_pt1 | contig 10350 bp, 15 predicted proteins | sample YL17G05_0_MG_FD_204542 | JGI IMG/M metagenome (GOLD analysis project Ga0315276, IMG submission 204542) | Sediment microbial communities from Yellowstone Lake, YNP, Wyoming, USA - YL17G05_0 | ecosystem: Environmental > Aquatic > Freshwater > Lake > Sediment | place: USA: Wyoming | collected... | reverse complement strand
CTGCATCAGGTGCCGCAAGTCACGAGCGGATCGTGGACAGCGGCACGTAGCCGGAAATTCAATGCAGGCCGACCGCTCTTCATTTACACGGAACACGCCAACTTCTGAAATATTCTTGTCTCCCTCCTCTTCAAGGGGAGGGTCGGGGTGGGGATGGGGTAAGCTGCGCGTTCAGATCGTGTCGAAGTCCGATGCAGTTCGAGAAAAACTGGTTCGCGGAAAAGTTGAAAAACGCCGCATGATGGACCAGTTAAGAGATACGGAATACAGGGGCAAGGTCACCCTTTAAGTCGGGGAGCCTATCCGGCATTCCCCATCCCCATCCCAACCTTCCCCTTGAAGGGGAAGGAGAGTTCGCCCCATCCCCGCCCCTTGAAGGGGAAGGAGAGTTCGCCCCATCCCAACCTTCCCCTTGAAGGGGAAGGAGAGTTCGCCCCATCCCAACCTTTCCCTTGAGGGGGAAGGGGAGTCCAGGCTGCATCAGGTGCCGCAAGTCACGAGCGGATCGTGGACAGCGGCACGTAGCCGGAAATTCAATGCAGGCCGACCGCTCTTCATTTACACGGAACACGCCAACTTCTGAAATATTCTTGTCTCCCTCCTCTTCAAGGGGAGGGTCGGGGTGGGGATGGGGTAAGCTGCGCGTTCAGATCATGTCGAAGTCCGATGCAGTTCGAGAAGAACTGGTTCGCGGAACAGTTGAAAAACGCCGCATGATGGACCGGTTAAGAGATACGGGATACAGGGGCAAGGTCACCCCTCGCGAAGGCCGGACCAGCGGTAGTAAACATATACCGCGACGACGGTGCCGAGTGCATCTGCCATCCAGTCGAATACCGACGCATCCCGACCCGGGACATAAAGCTGATGCCACTCGTCCAGCGCGCCGATGAGGGGCGCGAGAATGAGCGGCAGCCACAGCCAGCGCCTGCCAACGCCGTGCCCGAGCAGCGCCGCTGTGGTGCCGTAGTACACGAAATGGGCGGCCTTGTCCCATGGCGCCGGAAAGAGATGGGCCTTGCCTGCCCCTTCCGCGCCCACGAACAGCGTCACGGCCATGAGAAAAGCGGCTGCGATGCAACCGCTTCGAATCCAATGATTATTGATCACCAATGGGTACTGCCCCTTTCCCTCGTGTTGCAGGGTTCCCCGATTGCCTCTTCCTGATTTTTCCCGGTGCGAGATACAAATTGCAGCAAGCACCGCTGTTACGGCCCTCGGCCTTTGCCGTGAGGCTTGAGTAAGCCGGGTTGGTTTGTCTTGAGCCAGCTTCGAACATTGGCAAGAAGTGCTTCCGCCCACTCAATGCATTCGCGAACTTTAGCGTCCTCCACGGGCTCACCCTCATAGTCGCTTTATGCGGATGCAGTCGTCCGATGCTCAGCAAGTTTTCCAAGGTCATCGTCGTTGCCCATCAGGTAAATCTTGGAGCCTTGAACAGCGCGGACCAGATAAGGCTCCGCATCCGTGAACTTCTTTTTGAATTCGCGAGCGGAATAGACGTGCGGATTCACCTCACGGCGCAGCATTTCCTCTGCCCCGGAAAGCGCAAGCACGGCATCGCTGAATTTCAGCTTGCCGATAATCATTACATCAATATCGCTCGCGGCCCGCTCTTCGCCCCGGGCGACCGAACCGTACACGAATGCCACTTCCATCCGATCCGCGAGCGGTTCGAGCGCTGCGCGCAAGACGTCGGCGACGCCGAACGTCTTGCGCAGGATTCCGCGCAACTCGTCATAAATGGGACAGGCGGGATTCGCGCGGTAATGAATTTGGTTGCCGAACGGGCTGCGTATCAGCAGGCCCGCTTGCGCCAGGGAACTTAACTCGCGGTAAAGCGTGCCGGCGGGTTTGCCCGTGATGCGCGCAATCTCCCGAACGTGAAAAGACTGCTCGGGATGCATCAACAACAACGCCAATACCTGGCGCCGATAGGCTCCGAACAGCAAGGCGCCAAGGTTTGTGTCATGTGTTGCCATAACAGCGACGATTGTCGCTTTTTTAGCAATGCCGGTCAATTGATGTTCATTCTTTCTTCATCCTTTTCCGTCCTGGGCGCCGACCTCTGCCCTTACGCCCTTTCGCACTGCTTTTCCGCCCTGCCCTTCCGCCCTCAGGTCCTGAGTCCCCCGTCCTAAGTCCTGCTTTTTCACTCCTTACTCCAGTTTTCCACTGCGAGGTTCTCAACCCGCGAGAATTCTTTTGTATTGTTTGTCACGATAACGGCACCGACGCTGACTGCGTGCGCTGCGATTAGCGTATCCAGCGGCCCGATGGGAGAACCCCGCGTCTCCAGTCGCACCCGGATCCATCCATAGGCTTCTGCGGCGGCCTGATCGAACGGGAGAATCGGAAAATGCGCGAAGAACAGATGTGCCGCACGCTGATTCTGCTTCTGAAATCGGCTCTTTAAGATCCCGTACATCAGCTCTGCAAAAGTAATGCTGGAAACGACCACATCGCCGTAGCTCTTCTCCCCTACATGTTTGAGAATGAATTCGTAACCAGGCCGGCGATCAATCAATTAAATGCAAGTATCCGTATCCAGAAGGAACCGCTTCACCAGTTGCGCTCCTCCGCCGCATCCGGCTGCGCGCGGTCGATCTGGCCTTTGAATCCATCGAGGACTTCCTTGAGGTTCGTGGCCGAATGGCGTTTCGGGATCAGAAGAACGACGTCGCCCGCCTTTTCAATGACCACTTCGGTCGCATCGAACCTGAACTCCTTTGGCAGCCGGACAGCTTGGCTGTTGCCATGCCGAAAGATCTTTGCCGTTTTCATTTCCACACTCCGATAAAATGTATACACGAAGTATATACGCGATGCCTTCGGCCGGAAAACCTGACGCTTGAATTCTTTTTTCTCCTTCCGCCCCCTTCCGCGCCCACGAACAGCGTCACAGCCATGAAAAAAGCGGCTGCGATGCAGCCGCTTCGAATCCAATGATTATTCATCACCAATTGGACCTGCCCCTTTCCCCTCGCGAAATCGGGGAGCACTCGGTTTCCATCCCTTGCACTGGGCACTGGGCACGCAGCACCGCATTTTTCTCAGCACCGCTCGTTCGCACCGAGCACGCAGCACCGCATTTTTCTCAGCACCGCTCATTCGCACCGAGCACTCAGCACCGCATTTTTCTCAGCACCGCTCGTTCGCACCGAGCACGCAGCACTGCCCTTTCGTAGGCGCGGGACTTGGAGAATAGCTCACTCCCCTCGTCACTGAATCGCAAAATGCCTCAATGCCTCAAGCAACCGTTCAGCGCTCTTCGCCACTCACTGCCTATCGGCGATCAACGCCAATCCAAGAACCTTGGCAGCCTGATTCAGTCGTCGGTCGAAACATGCGAAGAGAACACCGTCCCCTCCTTGTTTCAACAACAGATCCGCTGCAGCCAGATGCACGCTGTCATAGACACGCAGCGCAAATCCCCCGGCCAGGTCCGCGGCTCGCTGCAGAATCGATTGATTCAGCCCAACCTGAACGTAATTTCCCCAGTCATTGAGGAACTCGCTCCTGACCGCATGGCATTGCTTTTCTGTCAGGACGTTCTCGCGGGAGAGTCGGGAAAAAGCCGCATTGGCTTCGACGAAGGCAATCAAATGACTGGCGACAGCATCGACCCTGCGTATCGCTGCAAGAACTTCCGTAGTGCCTTCTTCCGTCACATACGCCTTGATGAGGGCGGACGTGTCGAGATAGAGAATCATCTACGGTCTTCAATAACGCGGGCAGCAGCGGAACCGTCTTTGATTTTCGGGCGCGAACGACCCCCTTTCGGCTTCTTGCCGTTCCAGCGAATCACGCCCTCTTGCGCAAGTTGCTGGCGATCAGATGCCTTGGCATCCGGCACCGCGCTGAGCTGGGCCATTGCGGTATCCCGCGAAGTGACAATGACGGGCTCCCCGCTGGTCTTCACAAGGTGAAGATACTTCGAAAGGTGGGATTTCAGTTCACGTACGGATACTCGCATGGCGGCTCTCGGTTTCCACTCGAACGACGGTGACCACATATTACCCCTTGGTGACTACATTAAGCAATGTGTTCGCGAGTACCGTGCCCGAACGGCGCCGCCATGATTCCGTAGTAAACGAAATGGGCGGCCTTGTCCCATGGCGCAGGAAAGAGATGGACCCTGCCCGCCCCTCTCGCGCCCACGAACAGCGTCACAGCCATGAAAAAAGCGGCTGCGATGCAGCCGCTTCGAATCCAATGATTATTTGTCACTAATAAGCTGTTTTTCCGCGTCTTTGTCCAGTCGAACTTGCCAGACCAAGGCGGGCCTCAATTTCCTCTAAGAAACCTCTGATCATGTCTTGATTTGTCATTCCCGCGAAAGCGGGAATCCATGTTTTGTAAAGAAAACTGGTTCCCCGCTTTCGCGGGGAAGACACATGTTCAGAGATTCCCTAAGGGAACAGAAGGGTTTTTCTTCTTCAAAACCGCCAACGCATCGCGGTAATCTTCGGCATCTTCGAGATATTTCCTCAGGGCCGAACGGACCAGCGACGCCTTGGATTTCCTTTCCAGGCGGGCTTGTCGCGCAACCGCTTCTTCGAGATCGGCTTCAAGTTTGACTTCCAGCATTTCCATCTCCGAGTTTGCAGCGCTTCTGCCGAAATGCTACCGCAAATTGCATTTCGTAGGCGCGGGACTTGGAGAATGGCCAGCCCCTTCCGCGCCCACGAACAGCGTCGCGGGGATGAAAAAAGCGGCTGCGATGCAGCCGCTTCGAATCCATCTGCCATTCATGACTCAAGCCCGCATCGGCAAACGGCAATGAGTCTGTCAGGCCTTGCGGCGAAATCATCTGTGCTTCAGAAAATCCTCATTCGACTTCCAGCCTGGGCTCTCCATCCTCCAGGAGCATGGAGATAACCTCCTTCAGGTTGGCCTGCAGTTCATCGAGACCTTCGGCCTGAGAATGTGCCCCCGGAAAGCCGGGCACGAACCGGACGTAGAGACCCGTTACGGGATCTTTTTCAATAGTGGCAGTAAAGGTCCGCATTGCCAGCATGCCTCCTGGCAGCTTGATGCAAAACTATCTGAGGAGCGTCTTTTCTGTCATTCCCGCGCAGCTTGTCCCCGAATGATTCTATCGGGGAGCGGGAATCCAGAAGTGTTTGATTTTCTTGTGAGCGAGTTTCTGGGCTTCCGCTTACGCGGGAGCGACGAACCTTTTGCATCAACCTGGTAAGTATCCCCCGGCAGAGCCGGGGGCTTTAGTTTGTGAGCCGCTCAAAGCGGCTACGCAGGGCCGCTCGCGCGGCCCCGATTCAATGCCAAAGAAACACGCACATGATCCGTCAATGACTCATCGCAATAAATATCAGGTCCGCCGCGAGTTCTTCGCCCTATTAATGATCGCACAAATGATCGACGCAATCCGCCTCGCCCGTTTTTCCCTCACCCTCGATCCCTCTAAACGGGTTCCGGGGGATACCGGTCTGCGACCATAACTCCGGGCTGCGCCAGGGTATCCCGAAGGGAGAAGGAAGAAAAGCCCTTCTCCTCCCGGGAGAAGGGTGGGGATGAGGGAGACCATCCTCAGCTATTTCTACGAACCTCGATGGACTTCCGTATCTGTCAAACTTCTACTGCCTCCCCGGCAGAGCCTGGGGGTCTCCCGCTGACGCTAGGTCTTCAACATTGTGCCCACCGCCTCGTGCTACCGCAACGTCAACGGGAAGCATCTTTCCCCGAAACTCCCGGAAAACCTCATTTTTTACGTGCTTCCGGGGCATCCCGCATGCGTTCAGCGTCGGCCGCCGGCGTGGCGTGTTTTCACAGCTTTTGCGTCCTCGCCTTTACTTTCACCTCTCACAACTTCACCCCAGTCCAGCTTTACTCCGCCAGGGACCGCCCGGCGCCCAGTGAGCGTGGAAGTGGCGCTCGCTCCGCAGAGCCTGCACGACCGGCTCCATAAAAAGTTTGATAAACGAAACGATTTCTCGAAAATCCGGTGCGCCTTTCTCCATGGAACTTCGACGAAGGAACGCGCGCCAGACGCCAGCGCCTCTTCCGCTCACGAACGTTTCCTGCCATGCCGACAAAGTATCTTTCGGCAATGCAACGGCACGACGTTGAAACGTCGCCTCGATCGACTTTTCCAGCAGCCGGCCGTCGAAATCGAATGTGCGCGCGAGCACGAAGATATCGAAATAATCTTTCATCCGGCTGTTTTCCTCGCCGAATCGCACCATAGCCTCGAACTTCTCGGCCACGACCGTGTACCTCGGATAGACACGCAACTGTGGGGCCGGAAAGTCCAGAAGGACGGGAAATCGCACCTCGTCCGGTCCCGGAATCACTACGTCTCCAAATCCAACATCGAATTGGACGGGAATAATCGCACCATCAAGATCTGCGAAGAACCGCAAACGTATGCCCGGATAGGACATGCCTTCACGGATTTCCCTGCCCATTACGGATTCCTGCAGAAATCGGATACCGTCTTCCGCGGGGACTTCGCACACTTCACGGAAGACCTTCTCCAATGAGGCAACGTCTGAAGGTCCGCAGCCCAACAAATCGGCGTCGCGCGTACGGCGATGCGGCTGGTCGTACCATAGGCGAAACAGAAGCGCGCCTTTGAGCAGAAAATTTTGCGCATGGGCGGAGGCGCCCAGCCGATACAGAAACCGCTCCAGTGCGTACTGCTCGGCAATAAAATGAAATGCCTCACCTTTCGAACGCGCGAGATCCAGAAGGCGCTGCCTGACTGAGGCCGGAAGATTCTTGATGGGCCTTGCGGTCACGCGAGCGATTCCAGATACGGTCGCATGACACCCTCGACCCGGCAGATGCGCGCGCAGCGCAGCAACTCGTCGATCGTCGCCCTTTTCGCCCGCCACACATCGCGTAGCGCTTCCAGCGCAACGTCGAGACCAAACTTGTTCCGATACTTGAAGCAATCAGCGACAGTCTTTGCGGGACTGTAGACGTGCACCTTCACGCCGCCGATCGTGTGAGTTTCAATACCCTCGGTAAGTGCCCGTCCCGAAAAGCGCAGCACGCGGATGGGCGGATAGTCGATCCTGGGCCGCCACGCCCGACGATCCACGGCAATCCAGATTTCGAATGGCGCTTGCGTCGTAAGACCGTGAAACCGAAGCGCCGAGAGAAGACATATCACAGATTGCGGCACACGGCTTGCCACTTCCATCAATGCCTGATGCTCAGTCCTTCCCGGTGTTTCGGGAAGCGCATAAAGTCCTCTTCCCAGACGCACAAGCTTGCCTGCGGCATGGAGGCGGGAGAGCGCGGTGCGGGAAATTCCGAGGCGATCCAGATCCCGGGGGCGCAGCACCCCGCGTCTTTCCGCGGACCGAAGAATGTGTTCAGTCTGAGTGAGGTTTTGAGGCATAGCCTCATTTTGTTACGAAACCTCGGCACTTATCAAGAAATGCCAAGGTTTCGTAACACCTTCCCAGTGGATAGCGCTGCCGATGGCTCGCGACGGCGATTCCCAGATTGGAGGTTCGAGGAACGTGATTCGTGGTCCGCGACTTCGGATCACCGAGCACTTGCCGTTCCCCGTCACGCCCGTCACGCGCGTCACGTCGTCACGCCCGTCACGTCATCACGCTCATCACGTCGTCACGGCTCTTATCCCGTCACGTCGTTATGGGCGTAGCCCGGTATCCCCGGATGGGGGCACGCCCGTCACGGCTCTTATCCCGTCACGCTCGTCACGGCTTCAATCTGCGCCCAGCCGGTGATTCCCGGTTTCACTTTGTGGCGCAACCGCGGATTCAGATCAGCGCCTCGAGACCCTTCCGCTCCAGGAGGTTCAACAGCTTGGCCGACGGGCCGCTCGGGTGTTTCTCGCCGATCTCCCACTGCCGGACCGTCGACAGACTGGTGTTCAGAACTGTCGCGAAGACGGCTTGGCTGAGCTTGTAGCGCTCTCTAAGGACCCTGATCTTCCTTGCGTTGTACTCAGGCACCTGCGTCGCAAGGCACAGCGCATCGAATTCGCGCATCTTGCGCTTGTCGATGAAACCGAGACGATGGAGGTCATTTGCCGTCTCGTGTACCGCCTCCGGAATGCGGCTCTTGGGTTTAGCCTTCGTTGTCATGGCAAATCTCCTGTAGCGATCCGTCCCGAACCGCCTCGTCCAACTCCTTCGAAGTCCTTACGAGCAGTTGCTTGGCAATCTCCCGCAAACTTTCAAGTTCCGCTTCGGTGACGTTGCTCCGCTCGTTCTTTTCGAACTCGATTTGCGCCGATCACATCCGCCGCCCAGTCGTACACCGATCCAACCGTTCAGCGCTTTTCGCCGCTCACCGCCTATCCGCGACCAACGGCGATCCAAGAACCGTGGCAGCGCGATTGAGTTTTCGGTCGAAGCAGGCAAAAGCAACGTCGATCCCCGATTGCTTGAGCAACAAATCCGCCGCAGTATCCGACTCGAACGCCCGCAGGTCGCCCCGGCGCGCTTCTTTGATCGCCTGTTGCGAATTACCATTGCGATGGCAGTTTGCGCGATGTATGAAAAACGCGCAGGATTTCGATACGCTGACCGCGTACGCGATACGGGATCAGGTAACGCGTCTTGGCGACCGGCAATTCGCGGGTCCCAGGCACCCGGCCCGGTCGACCCAGCCCGGGCCGGTGTCCCAGAAAATCAATTGCCTGAACAATACGTGTGACGACTTGTTGTGCGGCCCGCGGATTATCCTGGGCGATATAGGTGGCCTCTTCGTCAAGATTGAGCAGTGCTTTGCGCAGCCAGACAACTTCCAGGGGCTTTACACTGCCTTGCGCCATTTGCCCAAAACTTTATTTACCTCGGATGGTTTGGCAAAGTCTCCCGCATCCGCTTCTTGCAGAGCAGCCTGAATCTCCTGAATCTGCCATTCATTGAGTTCGACGAAAGCGCGAATGGCTTCAGCAGCGAGGAAGGACTTGCTGCGATTGGTGGCATCGGCCAGTTGGTCAAGACGCGCCTTTACGCCCGTTTCCAGACGGATGGATATCGTAGTGGATTGGGACATGATGGGCCTTTGTAACAGTATGTATACACACTAGCACGACGCTTTCGCGTATTCCAGACCAAATCGGACTTGTGCGAAGCCTGCTCTGATCTCGGCATGCCGTCCGTTCGAAGCGACGCGGTCTCCAACGGCAAAGTCTTCGACCCCGGCGCCAAGCTCGGCCACCACTCCCGCGTTGCAGTAACCCAGCGGCAACGGCTGATCCAGCTTGTTGAACACCGCTTCGACCGTTGGCAGCAGACGATCGGTGCGCACCTTCTCCAGCACCATTCGCAGCTTGTCCGGCTGCTGGCGAGCATTGTCGATCCAGCTGGCCTTGCCGAACTCGACCAACATGCGCTCGGTACCAGAGGAGATCAGGCTGGTGCTGGTGCGGATCAGAAGATGGCCGGGCCTCGCGCACTTCTCTTACGCCCCTCGCCCCTTATGGTCGAATACCCTGGCGCATACCCTACGTGCATATACCCTACGTGCATATACCCTACGTGCGTAGCACGTCGGAGTTATGGGCGTCAGCCCGGTATCCCTCTGGGAACCCTTTTAGCACGTCGGAGTTATGGGCGTCAGCCCGGTTATGGTCAACGACCGGTTATGGCGAAGCCTGTACACCATGCGTGGTCCCTTGTGGAATGCCGTGAGCGGCACCCTTTTAGCCCGGAGTTATGGCCGACGGCCGGTTATGGTCAGAGACCGGTTATGGCGAATACCCGTGCGAAGCTAGGAGTACCCTTTTGGCCTGTACACCATGCGTGATCCCATGCGGAATCCCGCAAAGCGGGGCGCCCCTCGCACCTCGCACCTCGCACCTCGCACCAAGCACTTGCCGTTCCCTCGCCCCTCGCACCTCGCACCTTATGGGCGAAGCCCGGTATCCCGCAAAGCGGGGCGCACCTCGCCCTAATACACATTCTTCCCCGTGAACCCTCTCACGATCGTCAGCGCAATGATCTTCAGGTCGAACGCAAGCGACCAGTTGCGCACATATTCCAGATCGTAGTCGATGCGCCGGCGCATTTTTTCCAACGTATCGGTCTCGCCGCGCCAGCCGTTGATCTGCGCCCAGCCCGTTACTCCGGGCTTGACCTTGTGGCGCAGCATGTAGCCGTGGATCAGGCGCCGGTACTGCTCGTTGTGGGCAACGGCGTGCGGGCGAGGCCCGACTATCGACATGTCCCCCATCAGCACATTGAAAAACTGCGGCAACTCGTCCAGCGAAGTTCTGCGCAGATAGGCGCCGAACGCAGTGACGCGCGGATCTGACTTTTTCGCCTGCGCTACGGCGTCGCCATTCTCAAGCACCCGCATCGTGCGAAACTTCCAGACGTCCAGAACTTTGCCATTCAGGCC
>Ga0315276_10007098_pt1 | contig 10352 bp, 13 predicted proteins | sample YL17G05_0_MG_FD_204542 | JGI IMG/M metagenome (GOLD analysis project Ga0315276, IMG submission 204542) | Sediment microbial communities from Yellowstone Lake, YNP, Wyoming, USA - YL17G05_0 | ecosystem: Environmental > Aquatic > Freshwater > Lake > Sediment | place: USA: Wyoming | collected... | reverse complement strand
AAAGATGCTCGAAGCGGCTCACGAAATCTTCGATCACGTCGACACCCAGGCTCGCCTGGGCGAAGCGCAAGACGCCTTCATCCAGAAGCTCGCCGTCGCGTCCATCGCCACCGCCCTCGCCACCTGGGCTCTCGTCCGATACGCTGGGGGAAAGAAATGAGACGCGCCGGCATCACCTTCGAAATGCTCCAGGAGCAAGCGGCAGCCGCAGAACGGAACTCGACCGGCTACGCACCCTACGACGTGCCGCTTCCGCCCATCGACGACGCAGGGCTCGCACGCGTTCTCGCGCGCGCCCCCTCGGACCCCCACGTCGACATCGTCGTCATGCACCGCACGAAGTGCGGCCACTGCAAGCCCGAGTTGAACCGCGTCGCCGCGTACGTGAAGAACCGCAGCGACAAATCGGGGTCCGCGGACACGTCCGCGTACGCGGTCGAAATCGACAAGGGACAGAACATCGACGCCCTTCGGGCTCTGCTCCTCGACGACGACTGGGCTTCCCCCGCGACAGGCTACTTCCAAGGCGGACAGCTTCGCCTCTCGTCGCCCAGCCGCAAGCGCAGCGTCCCCGATCTCGTCGCAGAGACCCGAGGCGCCGCGCCTGCTCCCGCGGCGCCCGCGCCAGCCCCGCCCGCCGCGAAGCCCGCGGCGAGCGCCCTAGGGAGCGACCGGGTCCAGTAGCATTGACAGTGTCAGCATGAGGCGCGATGCTGTCCCGCATGATCCACGGACGCCCGCCGCTCTACTGCCCCATCTGTAACGAACCGCCGCCGAGAGGCGGGTGCTTCGGCCCTGACCTCGGGCCGCCGCCAGGATGCATTCCTGGGCCCGGCGGCGGGCTGCGGAGGCCGTACCCCGCGCCCGCGCCCGCGCCCGACGTCTTCAAGATCACGTTCGACGCGCTGCGCCCGGTCCTCACCGAGCTTATCCAGAAGGGCTTCGATGCGAAGGCCTCGGCTGATCGGAGGCGCCGCAACGCGGGCCGCGTCGACGCGCGCTTCGAGCACGCCACGGCTTCCCTTCTCGAAGCCGCGCGCTGGGCCCTCGTCATGGCCAACAAGCCCGGCGACGAGTGGAAGGATCTGCTCAACGCCGCCATTCAGAACGCACAGGTCGCCACCCACGACGTCCTCGATCCCGAAGAAGAAATCGCATCGAGCGAGGTCAACTGGGACGAAGCCCCCCGTTCCCCCATCTGCGGCGCGAAGGGCTGTGGCGCTGACTGGGACGGCACCGAATACGATGATCCTCCTCACGAGCACGCCCCGGCGTGTGCCCAGTATGCACCAAAGTGCTCCTGCAAGCCGGAGCAGCCGTACCTCGCCCCGGAGCTTCACGACTGCGCCCTGGGCGTTTTCATCCGCGCCAAGTACCCCGCGCCAGCAGCGGCGCCCGCGCCAGCGACCGGCGCGAGGAAGCCCGAGGCCACGTGACCGCGGCCGGGCTCGTTCTCGCGTGGGTGCTCCTGGCACACCCCGACGCCACCATGCTCGACAAGGTGCGCTTCGGGGCCGTCGCGGATGCCATCGTCCTGGAGAGCGCTCGCGCGCCCCTCCAGGCGGGCACCCAGGCGTCGCAGAGGCTCCTGGGCGCCATCGCAGAGCACGAGGGGCACCTCCGCGAAGACGTGCGCCGCTGCAGCGTCACCGGCGACAACGACAAGGCCGTCACGCTCTTTCAGCTGCACCCCGAAGCCCTGGGCACCTTCACACGCGGCGAGGCGTGCGCGTCCGACAACGTGGCCGCACGGCTTGCACTCTCCGCGCTCCGCGCTGGCGAGAAGATGTGCCACGGCGATCTGCGCTGCGCCGTCCGCCTCTACGCCTCGGGCACCAAGAAGGAGACCCGGGCCGCGAAAGAAATCTGGTCCCTTTTCCGCCGCCTTCGATGAAACATTGCGACCGTCACGCGCCGCGTGGCATGATCGGATCACCATGACCAACGACACCTTGCGCCCCGATGCATTCGATCTCCCTGACGGCGTCCGCGTCGTCCAGGGAGGCTTCGAGCTTCCGTGCTCGAAGAAGACCAACTGCCCCAAAATCGCGTTCCCGCCGCCAGGCGAAGAAGGCGGCACGATCAGCGAGCACGGGTACGCCGTCACGTTCGAAAACGACGATCAGCTTCGCGCCCTCGCCGCTGTCATCGATCGCCACCTCGCGAGCAAATGACGCTCGCCTTCTGGGCGCTCACGGCGCTGGGATGGACCTGGATCGTCAATCGCTCGTTCTTCTTCGCGTGGCTCCGCCGGCTCATCCCGAAGCCCGAAGGAGAGACGCCGTTCTTCGGTGTCCTGATTCGCTGCCCTCAGTGCCTGGGCTTCTGGATCGGCGCAAGTCTCCATGCTCTGGGCTTCGTCGTCGCCCCCGCGCCCGTCTGGACCATCCCGCACTCGCTCGCTGACGCAGTCGTCAGCTGGGGAGCGCGCGCGTTCTTCGCGGGCTGCGCCGCCTCGGGCCTCTGCTACGTCACCAACGTCGTCTTGAACAAGCTCGGACAAGGTCCGATCGAGGAGTATTTAGCCATGGCGCGAATGGAAATCTGGCACGGCGAACCGGCCATGGGCTCTCTCATCGAAGCGGCCATTCGCCGCTGGGACGACAAGGGAGAAGTCGCGAAGAACCTCCAGGCGTCCCCGGCCACGGGCGGCGACGTCGCGCTCGTCGCCACGTTCCTCACCAAGGGCGACGGCCAGGACGCCGCCGCCTTCGCGGACGGCTTCGCGGAAGGTTACGTCACGGCCGTCGAGGATCAGGATGAGCCCGAAGAGGAAGAAGACGAGAGCGACGACGAGGGCGACGACGAAGACGATCCTGACATGGTCACGGGCGACGAGGACGAGGACGAGGACGAGGACGACGACTCGGGCTCCGACTCGGACGACGAGGAAGAGCCCGACGAGGAGTTACGCGCGAGCGCCGCTGCCGACGGGGCGATGGTGAAGCTTGACGATCGACTTCTCCATCGCGCTGGGCGGGAGCGCTTCGTAGGCCGTCTGGAAGCGCTTCAGTAGCTCCTCGACGTCGCCCAGCTGAAGGGGGCCGATGGTGCCCTTGATCCCGCCGCCAGCCTCGGCAAACTTGCTCACGGAGTGGAGGCGCAGGAGAAGCTCGCCCCGGTGGTGGTACAGATCGAAGCCGCCGACTTCGCCCAGATCGAGCGCCGCGTCGGCGGCGTCGAGCGGCGCCGGGCTCTCCTTCATCGACGGGGCGCCGAACACGATGTCCTTGTCGGCCTTGCGCAAGTCGGCCGAGTACACGTCGAACCCCGACTTCATGCCGCGCAAACACAACGGGAGCAGACTCGCGCGCAGCCCGCCCGCGACCAGCGCCACGTGGACACCATCGGGATCTGTGGAGAGGGTCGGGAGAAACGAGAAGAGGGGCGCGGCCTCGCCCGGATCGAACTTGTCCGCGCGTAGGAGCGTCGCGCGCCGAAGAACGTCCACGGTCTTCTCGCGCTCCGTCATCTCGTCGGGCACCGCGACGCCGCTCGCGTCCTCCTCCGGCTCCTTCGGATCGGCAGGCGCGCCGCGCCCGCGCCCGAGCGCCCAGCCGGTCACCAGCATGGCCGCCGCGATCATCACCATCTCCACCACGTTCATCACACTCATGTTTGCAAATCCTCCTCGCCCACCTTTACGTCCCCAGGCTCGGTTCCACAACCCCCGTGGCGCCCCGCGAAGCCGAGCTAGCCCGAAATCCGCGGCTGGGGTACGGTGTCAGGAGTGACCCACCCCTGTGACGGTTCCCCATGAGGCGCGCTGGCGTTTCGAACTTCGTCGGCGCACCAGCCGGTGCCGTCGGAGCCACGACCGCCGTCGGCACGCCGGCTACCGCCGTCGGCACGCCGGCTAACGACGCGCTCGACTGGGCGACGCTCCTGGGCGCCCAGCAAAGCGCCAGCGCGGCCCTCCAGAGCGTCGGGCTGCCCCCGCTCGACACCTCCCTCGATCAGATGAACGGTGAGGCCCATCAGGCGTTCCTGGCGCTCCAGGCGGCTGCCACGGCCCAGGGGCTCGCCTTCACCGTCCGCTCCACACGCCGCTCCTGCGCCCAGCAGCACGGCCTCTGGCTCATCGGCCGCACCCCCGGCGACGAGCGTACCCACGTCACCAACGCCGACGGCTGCGTCTCCTGGCACGTGGCCGGCCGCGCCGTCGACGTCACCATGACCACGGGCACCTACGCCGACTTCGGCTCCCTCGCCAAGTCGATGGGCTGGAAGTGGGGCGGCGACTTCCCGGGCTTCCCAGACGTCGGTCACGTCGAGTGGCACCCCGGCCTCACCATCGAGCAAGTCTGCCCCGTCCCCTCTGCGTGCTCGGACGCTTCGGTCGACGTCACGCTCCCGGGCGAGCCCCCGCCCGCCACCGTGGACGACACGCCGCCAAGCACCGCACCGCTCGCGTTTCTCCTGGGCTCCCTCGGGCTCCTGGGGCTGGTCTTCTACAAGAGAGGCTCCTGATGGCAATCGTCTACCAGACCCTCACCGACGGGACCGTGCAGACCCAGAACGGCGACGGCTCCTGGTCGACGCCCATGGCCAGCGCTGCCGAAGCCGCGCTCTTCAGCGCGCACGTCGCCCCGTGGCAGCCGCTCGTCACCGCGTCGGTCGCCAAGTACGGACTCCCTGAAGTTCTGATCCCCGGCATCCTGGCGATCATTCACTCCGAGTCGGGCGGCAACGCGAACAGCGGCCCCTCGTTCGACAACGGCGTCGGCCTCATGGCCATCACCAGCAACATCCTCAAGGCCAAGCCCGGAGGCGGACTCTACACCGCCGACGAACTGAAAGACCCGGAGTTGAACATCGACATCGGCGTCGGAAAGATGGTCGCTCCCGAGTACGGCGTGATGGGCCTGGATCTGCCGCAAATCGCCAGCGGCTTCAACGGCGGCTACGACCACAACGGGGCTCACCACTCCGTGATCGCACCGTGGGGCTGGCGCGAATATCAGATCCCTTCGACCGGCGCGTTCCCGTACATCTCCAAAGTGGTGCGGATGAACAACTACGCCATCTCGACCCTGGGCCCGACCTCGCCCCCGCCTCCCGACGACAGCAGCGGCTCCGACGACATCGGACCTTGGTTTGCCGCCGCCGCCGTCGCCGTGCTCCTGGGCGTTCTCTGGAGCAAGCGATGACCACCGGCGCGAAGCTCACGCTCGCCGCTCTGGCCGGCCTCGGCATACTGCTGCTCACCCGCAAGGCCGCCGCAGCCGCCACCACTGACGTACTACCGCCCATGCCATCATCGGACACGCTCCTCCAAACCGTCGGCAAAGCCTGGATCCTCACGAACAAAATCGCGCAGAGCGGAAAGGCAGCCAACTACGGGTGGCACTTCCCTGGAAAGTCCTTCGGAGGCCTGGCCTTCGAAGCCTCCGTGTCGCTCCCGAACGTGCGCGTCATCCAAGGCATAGGCACCAAGCACGACCGCTACCATACGGACTATTCGCAGACGTGCGTGCTCGCCTCGCAGTCCTGCATCTACCAGGGCCAGGAACGCCTGCTCTCCGACCTGCTCGTTGACCCCGAAGCCTCGAAGCTACTCTCTGTTGAGGGCCCGTTGCAGATCGTTCGCCAGCCAGGAGTCGCCCAGCTTGATCCGACCGGCATCTCTCCCGGCGGCGCCTCGCCTCTCACGCGCGCCGACGTCGCCGCCCTCCCCTCTGATCCGCTCGCTCGCGAACCCATTCTCCTGGGCTGGCTCGATCAGGGTCTGGGCGAGTACTCGTTCGCGGACATCACTACCGGAGACCTCACCTTCCGCGTCTTCTCCGACGCCCTCAAGTTCGGAGGCGTTCGCGTCTGCGTGAGCGCGACGCTTCAACAGCAAATCGCGGACAAGCTCTCGTGCTCGCTCCTCACCGCCCGCATGGCCGACTTGACCTTCCAGAGCGCCTCGAAGGTCATCACGCCCTTCCCGTTGCCGTACGGGCCCGACATGGCCAGCACCAAGTGGATGCTCGACGAATCCGATCTCATCAGCCAGGCAGCAGCCACATGAGCGGTTCCTTGGTGATCTGGTGCGGGCCCATCTTCGTCGCGGGCAAATCCCCGTACGCCGGCGGCGACGTCGGCAAGGTCGACTGGCTCGGCACGAGCGTCACCTTCATCTCACTCCCATGCAACAACCCGTCGCCCACGCTGTGCGCGTCGCTGCACGGCATGTACGCCGACGCCCAGGGGCGCGTGCTCCCCAACTTGCTCGCGAAGAACAACGCCGGCTCCCCCTCCGACTACGATCATATCGCCCTCTGCGGGTACTCGGCCGGCCACAACTTCATGAACCCCACGCTCCTCTCGGACGGGGACCAGATCGATGCGATGGTGAGCATCGACGCCTGCTACTCGACCACGAACCCGCCCTGGACCAAGGCCGGCTACGTCGACTTCGGCACGAAGGCAGCGCGAGGCGAGAAGCTCATGGTCCTCATGGCCACGGGCTCATCTCATGGCGGCACCGGATACCCTTCCTCTTCGGGCTCCGAGTGCGCCCTCGCGAACTTCGACGCTGCTGCCGCTGCCGCGGGCGTCTCGCCAGCCGTCATCGACTCGGGCCTGCAATACCCGCCCACCAACAGCGAACGAGCGGGCGGATTGTTTTTGCTCGACTACGAACTGCAAAAGTTCTCGGGGCAGCTGCCGCACTTCGACGCCGTCAACAAGATCTCCCAGGACGTCTTCCAGACCTACCTCGCTCCCTTCCTTGCGGGCCAGCCTCTTCCTGGCGGCCCCGCAGTCGCGCCCGGCGGCAGCATCGAGGGCGAAGCCGCGAGCGACTCCACGGTTCCGTTGCTTCTGGGCGTCGTCGCGCTGGGCACGCTCCTCCTCTACCTGAAGACTCGAAAATGAGCCGCCGAGTCGAGTACTCGCCTCAGATCGACTTCTGGCTCGTCATCGAGCGCGTGCGCGACAGGTTTGTCGACGCGGGCTACCCGCTGGCGAAGCTCACGCGCGTCGAGATGGACAAGAAAATCGACAAGTGGGCGCAGGGCAAGCGCACCGTCGCGGCGTGCTCCGGGGACGGCAGAACGATCTGGCTCTCGCCGCGCCTCAAAACATTCGATCTCTTGCGCCAGCAAGCGCTCATCGCCCACGAGTTCGGTCACGCCGTCCAGGGCTTCTACGGCGACGTCGTCACGGGCGACGACGACATCGAACGCGACGCCGACAAGGTCGCGGAGATCGCAATGAAGAAGCCGCTCTTCTACGGCATGATCGAAGGCCGCCTCATCCAGACCTTCGATCCGCGCGCCCCCGACGCCACACGCCCTCGCCCCCTAGGCCTTCGCTGAACCCCGCACCCCGCCAGGAGAACGAACATGATCGTCGTCAAAGGCTCAGCGTGCGTCCTCCGCGAAGAAGGGGTCGAAGGGAACATCGACGCCGTCGGTCTTCACTTCCCGCCCGACTACGTCCTGTGCCACGACCCCAATGGGGAGTATCTGCGCCCTTGCGATTTTTATATCTGCAAGTTCACGCGTGCCACGCTGGAAGAGGACAGAGTCAATAAAGACGATGTCACTCTGGCCCACAGATTCTACGGAAATGCGACAAAAATCGCTGAAGGAACTATTGATCTTCCCGACGGCGACTGGCAACGTGTGTGCCTGGTCGATCAGATCGGCTACCAGCGGCGAGGCGACAGACATGGTCCTTACAAGCACGAGTACAAGGGAGACGACGGCCAGCCGGTCGGCGTACCTCTCTACGAGTGCAAGGGCCGCACGAGGGCCTGGCGGATCAGGCTACCGGTCAGCTGCGTCGCGGACGAACGAGGGTTCGTCAAGCCGTTAGAGCCGCATCTCCCCCCGTCCCTTCTCACCTCTCACGCCTCGCCCTCTTCAACGGAGACACCATCACCATGCGCAAGAAGCCCGCCCGCAAGCACCGCAAGCCCGCCGCGAAGAAGCGCGCCGCGAACCCGACCAAGAAGCGCGCCCACGCGCGAAAGCGCGCGAGCAAGCGGGGCAAGAACCCCGTTCACCGCACGAAGAAGCAAGTGCGCCGCTCGGTGGTGCAGTACTCGGTCCACGCGCGGAAGAGCAATCCCGCGAAGCGTCGCCGGGGCCGCAAGGCCACGGGCTTCACGCGGGCCGTGAAGCGCGCGAAGAAGGTCCAGGGGCGCAAGCGCAACCCCGCGAGTCGTCCGCACGCTCGCAAGGGCGCGCGCAAGGGCTACGGCCGTCGCCGGAGCAACCCCGCCTCGGGCGGCACGAAGATGACGGGCTGGTCGGTGACGGACACGATCATCGTCGGCGTCTCGGTGGTCGGCGGCATGTTCCTGGCCAACGTCCTCGATCGCTTCGTCGCCACGCGGCACGGCGCGAGCACGGTCAACACGGGCGCCTTCCACGACGCGCAGGCGGCCACTCTCATCTCGGCTCCGCCGGATGCGATGCGGATGGGGGCGCAGGCTGGCCTCTCGATCCTCTCGGTGGTCGGCGCGTACTACCTCTCGAAGAAGGGGTACAAGAAAACTGCGGAGATCGCAGTCGGCGTGGGCATCGGCGCGGGCGCGCACCTCGCGACCCAGCTGATCAACGACAAGCTCCTGCCGGCGACGATGAAGTCGGACATGACGGCGACATCGGCCGGCAAGAACCTGGCTTCGCGGCTGTACCCCGATCTGCAGGAGGCCGGGCTCACCAAGATGGCCGAAGACGCGAAGACCCTGCGGGCGAACGCGACGGCGGGCCTCCCGCGCGCCGCCGCGCCCCGCGCCTTCCAGGGAGCGCCGCGCGTCGCGGCTCCCCCGGCGCCTCCTCCGGCCCGTCCCGCGCCCAGCACCGTCGGGTGCGGCGTGGACATGGTCACCGCCGCGCAGATGCGTGCGATGGCGCAGAAGATCGAAGCCCTTCAGGCGCAGCTGGCCTCGGGCGCGTCGAACTCCCAGGCGGCTCCTCCCGCGGCTGCCGTCGCAGCCGATCAGAACGTCATCCAGTTCAACAAGCGCGCGTCCATGTACGCCGTGTCGCACGCCTGATCCAGGCGCTCACCACCCCTTCATCCAGGCGAAAGCGAAAGAAAAAAGCACATGTCCAAAACCAACCGCAAGAACATCGTGAGTGCCGGTCCCGTCGCGCAGTGTGTCACCGGCGTCGACTGCACCGACATCACGCTGATGAACGCGAAGTACTACTCGATCCGCCACTTCACCTTCCCGCTTCCGGCGGCGGAAGTGGCGCGGCAGTTCCCGGCGGAGTTCGATCTCTTCACGCCGACGAGCAACCCGTCGGCCCAGGCCCCCGGCGTGGTCTTCGACAGCAACTTGGTCCTCGGCCAGGAAGTGCCGGGACCGTTCCTCCTCTGCGGCTTCTGCATCCACATCGACGTGGAGCCCGAGACCTACACCGTCAGCGGATCCGAGTTCAACTTCACCCCCGGAACGACTCCGGCCGTCGATCCGCCGGCCAGCAGCGGCGTGAACATCCTGGGCACTCCGCTGGCGCCCGCTCCGGCGTTCAACGCGTCGCTCGAAGTCGGATCGGCAGCGTGGCGCTGGGCCGTGGCGATGCTCCAGGCGTACAACCTCTCCTTCACGGTGCAGAGCAAGTACGAACTCTTCAACATCTCGCTCAGCGAGATCGGATGCGTCACGACGCCGGGCGAAACCCAGGCCGTCGGGGACAGCACGCGCGCCGCGAGCCACGACATCGCGCGCGCCAACGCGCACTACTGGGAGATCGGTTCCGGTCGCCAGTTCCTGCCGCCGACGGCGCAGGCGCCGGCCCCCGGTGGCCAGCTGACCGATCAGGCCTTCCAGTCGACGGCCCGCTCGAAGTTCGGCAACCTGAAGAGCACGGGCGCCGGCTTCTACAGCATGATCAACCCGATCGCGCTGGCTCCGTGCTGCCGCATCAACGCGTCGCTCATCAAGAGCGGCGAGTCGGCCAACAGCATCGATCGCAACGTGCAGCACGACATCGTCCTGCGCGAGGCGCTCGACAACCCGCTGGTCCCGTTCGGCGGTGCCTGGACGGGCACCGTTGCAGGCGCCACGCCCGGCACGGCGCTCGCGCGCACCATGAAGATCGCGAACGCTTCGATCGGCGTCGTGATGCTGGGCTACGACATGACGTCGAAGGCCTGCGGCGAGTGGGTCCGCGGCGGCAACCTCTCGCCCGAGCTTCAGGATCTCCTGAACGGCCTGGGCATGGGGAAGATGTTATCCCCATCTGACCAAGCAAGAAGCAGCGGTCCAGTCGCCGCTCCACTCCCACGCCTTCTCCCGCTCCAACCGGGGCGGGAAGGGCAGGGGAGCGGCGATTGCCGTTTCCCCCCTTCGCAGATCCAAAAGCCACACCCCGTAACTGAGGCTCAGCCCCCACATGAACAAC
>Ga0315276_10007097_pt1 | contig 10353 bp, 13 predicted proteins | sample YL17G05_0_MG_FD_204542 | JGI IMG/M metagenome (GOLD analysis project Ga0315276, IMG submission 204542) | Sediment microbial communities from Yellowstone Lake, YNP, Wyoming, USA - YL17G05_0 | ecosystem: Environmental > Aquatic > Freshwater > Lake > Sediment | place: USA: Wyoming | collected... | reverse complement strand
TTTATTAAAGCGCATAGAATCGGGGAACCTATCTCCAAAAAATTGCCCATTTACAGATATTTTGAAGGCAAATTCGGAGCTACGAATCTATTCATAATAGACTTAACTAAAGAAGCAAGAGCCTTTTATACCAATACTTCCCAGGATGAATCCAAAATTTTACAGATTATTTTAGAGGTTCATGAAACACATAAAGAATATGAAAATAAAGGAGGATACAATAAGCATTAATAACCTAAAAATCAGCATAATAAAAATGGAAGAAAAGAAAGTAAACATTGTATGCAGCAGAAGAATAGACAATTACAGGCAAATAAGCGAAAAAGCCCTAAGCCTGGCAAAAAAGAACATAGCAAAAGGAAAAGAAAGCGAAGCAAAAGAGATTATTGAAATGGTTGAATGTTATCTCTCAGATAGCAAGCATTTTGAAAAAAATGGAAATTTAGTCAACGCCTTTGCAGCGGTAAACTATGCTCACGGATGGTTAGATTCGGGTGCAAGATTAAGAATTTTCAATGTTTCAGACAGAAAGCTATTTACTATAGCTTAGAAATGTAACTCAAAAGAGGCTTAACTATGCCCTCTATCTCTCTCTGTTCTGATGTTCCGGCAGTTTTTGACTTTATTACAACAGCTCTTCCAAAACAAATTACCTCTGCCTCAAGTCCGACATATTTCCTAACCTCTTCTTTTTTTGGCTCAACAGAAAGCCCGCCAGCATGCACAAAGAAGTATTTCTCACTCTGATGATAAAGTTTTCTTGATTTATGGCTTATTGTCTGAGGAATATAACGGCAGCTAACATGAATCCCCCCATCTTCATGAGTAACATATCCGTCCTCTTTTTTCCAGCCGCTATTTAAGCCCCTCAAGAAATCATATAATCTAGAATTTAGTTCCTTGATTTTGCGAGGAATTGTGGGCTTAAATGGGGAATTAGGATTCTTGCTTTCCCTTCTAAAAATTCCAGTTGATTTTCCCTTCTTTCCAGTGCCCATGATTAATCGAGTTATTCAGGCTTAAAAACAATTGTTATACTCAATCATACACATCATATTTAAATAATCAAGAGGCGTTATAAAAACATGGAAAAAGCATCCCCTCTTCTCTTGCATATAATGAAAATTACTCTTATGACTGTTATTATTGCGGTCATTTTGCTATTGATTTTATTCTTTGCCAATAATGAGATTATACAGAAAAATCAAGGAGGTGATAAAATGTCAATTTCAAAAACAAAAGCAATAGATCTGGTTGTCAATGCATCTGTGAAACAGGGGGCTTCTGAAAGTGATCTTAATGCAATGGAAAAGAAAGCAGAAGACAAAGGAGATTATTATTTTGTCTCTATCTATCCTGTAAATGCAGGGCAGAGGTTTGATGTAAGCGCAAGGGTAAACAAAAAAGACGGAAAAATCAGCGCGCTGACAATGGGCGCAATAGATTATAGCAATCCCTAAATTTATAAATTATCAATAACTGCAAATACAATGAAAAAGGTGATAGTTCTTAGTTTAGGTGGAAGTCTAATTATTCCCAACGAAATAGACTTAAATTTCTTGGAAAATTTCAAAAAAGTTATAAAAAAACACGAATCAAAATATAATTTTGTTGTTGTTTGCGGAGGAGGAAGCGTAGCAAGAAAGTATATTTCAGCATTAAAAAAATCCAAGAAATCGGAGTTTCTCCAGTCTATGGCTGGAATATCAATAACGCGAGTTAACGCAAGATTCATGACTTATTTATTCGGAAGAGATGCAAACGAAGGCATCCCACATGATATGAACCAAATTAAAAATTTGCTAAGAACAAACAATGTAGTTTTCTGTGGAGCTCTAAGATACGCAGATAAAGAAACTTCAGACTCAACAGCAGCAAAACTCGCAAGATTCTTCAAAACAGAATTCATAAACCTCACAAACGTTTCAGGACTTTATACTAGCAATCCCTTAACAAATAAAGATGCAAAATTCATTCCAGAAATTTCATGGAAAAATTTTCACAAAAAGGCAGAAAAAATAAAATACAAGCCAGGACAACATTTTGTTCTTGACCAGGATGCTTCAGAAATAATCATGAACAATAAGATAAAAACTTATATTCTTGGAAAAGACTTGAAAAACTTAGATAATCTTCTCTCAGGAAAAAAGTTTACTGGAACAACGATAGAAAACTAAGCGTAATACTTTGGTCCTGTCCCAAGAGCAGCTCGGGTGCACTTCATAGCTCTCCCATAATTCGCCCTCTGTCTTGCAGAAGTATGCGGATCTATATCGGGCAGAGCATTTGGACTAGAAAGCAAGTTCCTTCCTGCATCTGTCAAAGGATATCTTCCATTCTCAAAATCCACATATCCCCCAGAAACCAACTCCTGAAGATATGCCTGCATTATTTCTGTTCTTCTAACATTTAGAGGCACATTAAGTCCAGAACCATAAGATATGATATTTTCAATAGTAGGGGCTTTTCCAATTTTTTGAGTATGTCTTATTTGAGTTAAAACTGCTCGTAAGTCAGAACTCACTGGACTCGAACAATTGTTAAATCTGAAATCTTCCATTTTAGCTTTTAGAACACATTGGCTGGGTTCTTGTAAACAACAGCATTTTTATAGTTTAAAAAACTTTGTATTTTGGAGTTTAAGTTTTTTAAGCCACAAAAATCGAATTCACAAGATTTTTGATGTTTAAAAATGTTCCTACTTTATGGAAAACACAATCATCGCAAAGAACACTGAAGAAGCAAGAAAGCTGATAGAAAAAGCTTCAAAAAACAAGGAGAAAGTAATAGTCCTGGGAAGAGACATCGAATTTAACAGAAAGATACTGGAAAACAAGCGAGTAAATATTTTAATTCTTAATCATAAAATAGGAAAAGATAAATTAAAAGAAAGAGATGCCGGCTTAAATCAAGTTCTATGCAAAATCGCCAGAGACAACAGCATAACCCTTGCAATTGACTTCAATGAAATCATCAGCTCAGAAAAGAAGGAGAGAGCAAAAATCCTAGGAAGAATAAAACAAAATATAAAGTTGATAAAAAAATACAAAAACAAACTGATGCTAATCAACTCTCCAGAAGACAAACTCTCCCTATCAGCCCTATTCCGCATTCTCGGGGCTGATACGAAGTTGGCGAGTGATGTGAGCAAGAATTAGTTTTAATTTACAAGTATGCTTTCCCCCATATTGTACAATTGATATCGCTTAATTTAGAATTAACTGGAAGGGGGCGCTACCTTGGTTGCTAGCTGACCTTCTTTTGCTCTTACTAATTCTCCAAATCGTTCAATAGCCTCGGGCATGCCGTATACGGTAACTTCTTCAGTAGATCTTCCCCTTTTTACTTGAACTACTGCGACAGGAGGTTCACTTGCTCTTCCCCACCTTATCTCTCTATCAGCAAGCGAGGCATTACTATCCCAGTCAATTATTCCGTTAATAAAAGACATGTCATCTAGGACGTAACCTAATGCATCGCCCATGCCGAGGCTTTGTGAACTTCTGTAGGTTCTTGATTGCAAATTCATATTCTCTTCTCCTTAATTTTATCAGAACTCTTTTCCGAAACTAACAAAGAAGCCCTATTTTTAAAACTTTCTATACGAGCAGCTTTGCGTATTAATTAACTCTTTCTGAGAATAACATAAACTTTTCTTCCAAGTAAATCTTTAGGAGCGTCTATTTTTGCCCCATTGCCAAACTTTGTAATTATCCTTTCAAAAATAAGTTCAAATTCATCTTTCAATTCTAATTTTCCTTTTTCTAGATTTATGCTCCTTAATGGCTTTTTTGACATATATAATATTATATACTTGTATATATAAACATTTCGGTGATAGAAAATATACTTTGTAACACCTAAAAACATAAGTATATACATTAATATACTTATCTTATGAAAGAAAGAGGCTATCCAAATAAAGAATTTAGGAAATTAGTTGAATATTCTAATGAAGCAAGGAAAAATAAAAGAATAAAATTTTATGAACACAAAAAACCAAGAGAAGTAAACTGGAATGCTTATACTCTTTCGCAAATAAATGATGCGAAAGAAACACTTCTCTTTATCAAAAGAGAAGTTGATAAATGCCAATATCCTCCAAGAAAAGTTGGAAAGCCAATAACAGATCCAAAAATATTAACAAAAGCGGTCTTAATCTGCGAAGCATTAGGTTTTGTTGAGAGAAAAGCAGAGGGCTGGCTTGAGATTGTTGGACCATTTGTGGGCATTTATGAAAAGCTCGACGACAGGGTTATAGGCAATGCATACAATAAGACAGAAGTTGCATTCATTCTAAAACAAATATTTGACAAGAATAGAAAATCCAATGGAGAATTAATGGGTGATGGAACTGGATTAGAAACTTCCAGAAGGCAAAATTATTGTGATAATAAAACATCAATAAAAGAATTTCTGACTTCTATTGTAGACTCAAGAGAAATAGTTCAAGCATTTGATTTTTCTGGAAAAGATGAACGTTTAGTAATGGATTCATTAGTTGAAGAAGTTGAAGGAAACAGTTTGTGCTTAGATTCAGCATTTAATGACCATGAACTGGTAAGAAAAATTGTAGAGAAAAATATTATTCCGTATGTTTATCCAAAGAAAAGCAACAGGATAAATGGTGGAAATGGGTGGACAGAAATGTATCTTGAATTTTTTACAGATGTTATTGCTTGGCTTACAGAATATTATCAGAGAGTTCATTGCGAGAGTTTTCATTCGGCATTCAAAAGAGTCTATGGTTTTGTTAACAAGATAAGAGTTCATAGCAAGTTTGTGCAGGTTAGCGCAAGGATAATCTTGCATAACAGAGCAAGATTATCTTATTTCAAGAAGATTAAATAATATGTACGCAAAGCTCTAACAAATATGGAAAATTAATGGTAATCTTAACTTTTGTAGTGTTGATTGGACAATTTATGGGCAGTATAGGGTTTACTATTTTTTTGTATGGGCTAAGATAGAACTAGCCACTTTTTTTATCATTTCAACCACCTTTGCGATTATCTTGGTAAAACTTGAGGATTTTGACTCTTTTGTTGTTGTTTTCTGATTGGAATTATCTGATTTAACTGTATTCGAGGTTATTGGCACTTGTGAAGATATAGTTTTCTTATTTGAGGTTATTGTTCCTGAAGAGATGCTTGAACTTCCTGAACTTCCTCCGCTGTTTCCTGAACTGCTTGATTCTGAAGTTGCTAATTTCTCGGCTGTGGCTTCTGCCAGCAATTGAACAGGTATCTCTGGAAATATTGCCTGATTGCAGTTTGACATTCCCATATTATTTTGGAGTGTCTGTAAATCGGCATAATCTACATTTCCATCTCCATTTATATCGCCCATTGAAGGTGTAGCACCAGTATTTCCAAAGTTTCTCTTAAGAGCTATATAATCTGCAGAATCAACTATGCTGTCATGATTAAAATCAGAACCATTACACCAGCTAATATATGGAATATTAAACCACGAATAAGATTCGGCTTCATTAAATCCGTCTGAAACAACTAGCTTGAATTTATGATAGCCTGATAGGTATAATTCTTCCAAAGGAATATTTAATTCATAGGAATTATTAAACCAGGATTCGAAAAGCAGGAGATTCCATAATCCGCTTTTATTGTAATAGATGCTTGCATAATAGTTATCTAAATCAGCATTCCATGAGAAATTTAATATGCTGTTGTTGTAAGCAATATTAAAATTGCTCAACTGAAATCCTGAATTTGTGTTTAGGGTGTATAAATGGTTGTTGTTATTATAAAAATTTATTTTCTGAGTTTTTTCAGGAATATTTGCTATGAAGTAAAAATAATTAATTCCACTTTCAGGATAAAGGTTATCTGCACTAACATAATACTTTTTGTTTGAGGGATAAAATGAAACATAAAATGAACTATTTCCTGGAGAATATGCTTCAACTGAAACATGTGAAGGAGTTAACGGAGTCACATCAAAGTAAGTGTCATTAAATTCTCCCGAGAAAATTCTGTTTTGCGCGCTCACAAAACTGCAGAATAGCACAATAAACATTAAACTTAGCATTATTTTCTTCATTTTTTGTCTCCTTTGTCTTCCAACTTTTTCCTTACTAAGTGATAATCTGAACCAACTTTTACTACTCCGAATATTGCTCCATAATCTCCAGAAATTCCGTTTGGAAAAACCATAACTGGATAATTGCTATCTCCTGTTTTTTCAAGCTCTGCTCCTATTCTTTTTTGTATTCCGTTTCTTCTTGAGTAATCATTGACAAGCTCTTTAAATTCTGGGGAAGTATTTTTATCAAGATAACCGATTAAATCCTTCCATTGATTCCCCTCTGGCAGTTTTATTTTCTGCACACTCTGATAATTTACAGGAGCTTTTTGCGCGTTAATACACAAGAATTCTTTTCTTTCATCATCTCTTAGGAGAATTAAATCTCCCAACGCGGCTTCTATTTTTGTTGATATTCCTTTGTCTTTGTAAACTAAATCAGATAAAGCCGTCTTAGCGGACATTCTTCTTAATTCAACATTATTGCTTTTGTAATTTAAACAATAGTCTAGATTATTTCCGTGACCAATTGCAGAAATACCCTGAGGGATTAAATAATCTGGAAGCACTGGGAAATCTCCTATTCTTTTTGTTCCAGAGTTATTAATAATATAAACGCCAAGCTTATCTGGTTCATCTTTTCTAAGGATTCTTCTTTCTCCTCTTTCTCTTAAAAGAAATGAAACAGCATCTTTGGTTTGTCCTGCTAACGCAATTGGGGAATATGTCACTTTTTTAACTTCTTCAAATCCGGCTGGCAATTCTAATTTTTTTACTAAGCCAGAACTGTTTGAATTTTCACTTCTCAAAGAATTATAAACTGCATTTCCTCCACAAAGCGCTGCTGCTGCGACTAATCCTGCCGCCCCTAATTTTAAAGCTTCTCTTCTTGTCAATGTTTTTTTGTTCATGCTAGTATTTTCTCCATTAATTTATTGTAAGTCGGATTCTGCGTTGGCCAGGCGTTATGGGCATTAGCCATGATATCAAACTTCCTTTGGGGAGAAAGATATTTTAGGTCGAAGGGCAATTGATGATGCCAGTACGGACCATCTTCTCCGCTATAGCATCCTCCTTGCGTTCCATCTCTGTCATCCCAGACACTAATAACCTCTCCATTAATTCCCATTGGAATGCATGAAACAAATCTAGCGCAGCTTTCTCCTGTTTCCTGATTCATGCACCATCCGTTTGAAGAAAGTAATCCTAAGTCCTTCTCTTCATCACAAATGCCTGCTTTTTGCTCTTCTTCGGTATACAATCCAAACAAATGCCCTGCTTCATGAGCATAGGAATTATAGTCGTATCCTTCGGGGATAATCGCTGCATTTTTATAAATATTTACAGTTTCTCCAGCCATTCCTGCTTTGATTAAATCAGCTGCTCCAGAGGGTATCACCCCAAAAATCATATCAAATCCATTTATGTCTGCAGTTTTCTGAAGGCCTTCTAGCGTCATTAGATCAATAGCCGGATCAGGCAAGAATCCCAAATTTCCTTTTAACAAACCAGGGTTTGCAGCTACTCTTACAGAGACTTTTGTTGGATCAAATGGAAATGCAGATTTAATAAAATTGTAAGACTCATTCATTATAATTTTTTCTTCATTATAATCTTTAACAGTAAAAGAACCAGATTTAATCTTCATGTTCATTCCAGAAAACGCAAACTTAAAGTTAGAGTCTTTTTGTTGCCTTAAATTGCATGTTTTTGAAAAATTATTATTTTTTTTGTTAAACTCATTTATGCCATTAATATTGTCAAGAGCAACTTTAAGAGCAATACTCCCTGTTTTTCCTTTTGGAATGTATCCAATGAAATTCCTTGTGTCTTTTGCTTTTTTATGAATTGCATTCAGAGTTTCCATAGCTTTTCTTCTTTCATCAACGCTTAGCAAGGTGTTAACAACTTTTTGTTTTAATTCTTCGATATCTCCATAATTTACAAGTTTTTCTTTTGAATTCATTTCTTTCGTGCCATCAACAATAAAATCAACACTGATGTCTTCTATTGAATCAATATAATTCATATAAAAATCAATGGGCTGATTACCCATTTTTCTTAAATAAGAATAAATTTTCACATTTGCTCTTGTGGCAATGGGTTTATTTTCAACTAGGTCATTTAATCCGAATAGCACATTTCCTGCGTCTATGCTTTCAGCAATTATATCAAAAACAGGAGTCTGCCTATATCCTGTTTTTGTTTTACGCCAATTTGAAGTGTATGCAGTTACTTCTATTAAAGTGTCCTGATCAACATCCTCTTCTGGAATTTCTATTCTGCAATTTTTAGAGCAATTTGTTGAATTTTCTGGAAGTTTCTTGTAAAGTCCCGGATGTTTCGCTTCAAGTTCAAGAGGATAATGAAATTCAATTGTATAGCTTACATTAAACTTCTCATCATCTCTGGGAATGCTTCCATCTGAATAAATAATTGTTAAATTGATGTACGGCTTCAGTTTATTATCCGGAAAAATCTCTTCATAAGCTAAATTTGTTCTGTTGGTGTATTTTTCAGAATCATATTCAGGATAAATTGTTAAGTTTTTTATTTCTGGAGTTTTGCAAGGAGCTAAAGTTGCTTTTCCCCCATAGATATTATCTGGATTTCCAGGACTATCGCAAATGGAATGTTCCTTTCGTATATCACTTTCCATTGTTTCTGTGCACAAATTAGGATAAAATTTAAAGTACATTGTATCTCCGTAAGGAGTATAAGGGATAACCGAAATTCCAAATCCGCCGTCATTTTCCCAATTATCCGCAATTAGCATAATAGAACTTACATAATCATTGCCAGAATATCCCCACGTACATGAATCTCCCTGAGTAAGCTCATATTCTCCGTTTAACTCTGAAAGAGAATCATCAGCACAATTTTTTACCTCTTCAACAGTCAGGCAATAATTTTTAGGAGTATCTCCAGAACAATAAGGACAAGGGTTATTACTCGAAAAATAGCTGGAGACAAAATTAATAGACAGAGCAGTTAATAGCAGAATAACTATTGACAATAATATGCATTTACGGTCACCTCTCCATGACCTTAGCATGAGTATATACTACTTGCTGAGATATATAAATCTTTAGTTTAGCTGATATTGCATAGTTATCGTCATCTATTTCTTATTTGCTGAAATATTAACATGAAATAATCTATAATGGCATTAATAGAATGGATTTGTCCTCGTTAGGATTATATTGCAGTCATAATCCTTGAATCAGAATTTCAATTAATAATTCATTAGACTTCTGGATGACGATAAGTATCCAGCGCCAGTTTAGCTATCTCCCTCTTGCTGCATGGTGAAATCTAAATATCATCTATTAAATGCTTGCTGCTTCTAACAAAACTTAAATTAATGATTAGCATTAACTTTTATGAGGTGATTGGATTATATTTTAATGAGGGGTAGAGCAGGACGGTTTGATTTTTTAGCTATCTGAAACCATTAAGAATGTTTACGAACAAGAGTTTTAACCAGCCTAATTTTGGAATTCTGAATACTGCTTTTCCTATGATTGATGATTCGGGAATCTGTTTTTCAATATCCAACTGTCCTTGATTATTGTCTCCTTTTGTTGAATAAACTAATTCTCCATTGATTATTTCTATTTTCATAATTCTATGAATTATTGGATACTGCTGATTTCCATTGAATACTATTATATCTCCCACATGGGGCTTGCTCCATCCAGAGATTATAACAATATCTCCTTTTTCCAAGCCTGTTCTTAAGGACCATGATTCTGCTTCTTGCTTCGATATATTTATTGAGTCATACCAGCCTGAAGTTGAATCCCACCATAAATTAAAGCTATTTTGAGTTGAAAAAATATTTCCTAGAAAACTTCCGGGGTGATGCATGCTTCCGCTTTCTACAACGACTAGTGGAAGAGCTGTTGCGAGAAGAAGAGAGATTAGAGGAAAAAATATGAACTTGACTATTACAAATGCGAAAACTAGAGCTACGATCCAGGATAAAAAACTATCACTGCGCCATAGCCAGTTCCAGAATCTTTTAGCTTCTTTTACAATTTCTTCTTTTCCCATTATCTATTTTGGTTTTTATTGCTTAAAAGTCTTTGGATTAGATAAAAATTAAAAAATAGTGTGGCTTTGTGCGTAATTATAGATAATTCTGTAACTTACATGACATAAATGCCAACAAAAAAGGTTATTATAGATAATTGCGTTAATCTGTATAAAAAATAGAAAGGTTAATTAACCCCTAATTCTTTAAGAATATATGAAAAAAGAGGATGGCAGAAAAATACCAAGACAAGCACTCGAGTATATAAGATTACA
>Ga0315276_10007095_pt1 | contig 10354 bp, 8 predicted proteins | sample YL17G05_0_MG_FD_204542 | JGI IMG/M metagenome (GOLD analysis project Ga0315276, IMG submission 204542) | Sediment microbial communities from Yellowstone Lake, YNP, Wyoming, USA - YL17G05_0 | ecosystem: Environmental > Aquatic > Freshwater > Lake > Sediment | place: USA: Wyoming | collected... | reverse complement strand
CCAGCAGCGCCGATTGCGTTTTCGGTGTGGCCCGGTTGATTTCGTCGGCCAGCACCATGTTGGCGAATATCGGGCCGCGCTGGAACTCGAACGACTTGCGCCCGGCGTCATCCTCCCGGACGATGTTTGTGCCGATGATGTCACCGGGCATCAGATCGGGGGTGAATTGAATGCGGGAGAACTTCAGATGCAGAACATCCGCCATGGTCTGCACCAGCTTGGTCTTGCCAACGCCGGGAATGCCTTCCAGCAGCACATGGCCCCGCGCCAGCAGGCAGGTCATCACACCGGAAATGATCTCTTCGTTGCCGACGATCACGCGCGATACTTCGTCGCGAACCAGCAGGAATTGTTCGCGGAAAGCCTGGATCTGCCGGTCGACGGCCACGGCGCTCATTTTGTCTCGCTTTCGTGCAGGTTCAGGAAGTAATTCTTGACGATGTTCTGCTGCCGCAGCGACACCCGATCATGGCTTGTCGCCTGTTCACGGTCATAGCCCGCGCCAGAGCGCACGTTCTCGGTCTGCACCGTCGATTTCTGCTCCCGGCTGGCCGAATAGAACCAGTCCGGGTTGCCATTCGGCTCCGCGCCGGCGTCGTCTTTCTGCGCGATGGTCTCGAGCTTCAACTGCGCATCCAGCCGTCTCGTCGCAGCGCCTTCCAGCGGCAGCGCCGCGGAATCGCCGGAAGCGTCGCCGCTCTGGCTGCCCTCGCGCGCGTTATCATTCTCCTCGTTCCCGACGGCGCCCTCGCGGAACAGCGTGCCGCCGCGCATATTGGCATTGCCGGGCTCGGGTGAAGGTGTCGGATTCGGGGCATTGCTGCGATTGTCGAACTGGCTCGCGGTAAGCTGACTGCGCTGGCTGGTGGCGACCAGGTTGTCTTCCATGCGTCGCTTTATGCTGTTCACCCGGTTCTGCACCTCGATGCGTTGGTTGGCCTGATCGAGCATGTTGATCACGCGCTTGAGCGCGTCCTGATCGACCGCGGCATTCTTGCCGCTCAGGTCCTGTGACGCACTTTGCAGCGCCTGCGCAATGTTGCCTTCCGGCGGGCCGCCTTTGTCGGCCGGTTCGATGCCCCGGTCTTCCCGCGCACTGGCGATGGCGGGGTCGGATGCGAGCTTGCGCAATAGGGCCATTGCATCGTCGACGCGTCCCCGGTTCAGCGCCTGCGCCAGCGGCCCGAACTTCGGATTGGATTGCAGGGCTTCGGCCAGCCTCGCCAATCCTTCGCGCGCGGCCGCAGCCTCCATATTGGCCTGATCGATCGCATCGCGCGCGTCGGCCAGCGCCCGCCTCTTATCCTCGACAGAAGCGTCGGTCTGCCGGAGCTTGCGCAAGGCAAGGTCGAGTTTTTCGACCTCCGCGCCATGCGGGGCGTCGTTGAGCAACGATTGCAGTTCGGCGGACTCGCCATGATCCGCTGCACCGATTGCGGGACTGGAATTCCATGAGTTCGACAATTGCGCTGGCATCCAGATCAGCACGACCAGGAGCAGCCCCAGCCCGCCGGCGGTAAAGGCATTGATGGGTAGCGCGCGTGGCGCGAGAACAGCCAGATCAAGCCCCGCAGCGGTGGCCGCCGCGCGTTGCACCTGCAATTGCGCGAACGGCGAGGACTCCACTTCTGACAGGAACCAGTACGCCGACTTCAGTTCGTCCTTCAGTTGCGCGCGCGCATCGGCTTCCGCGGCAGCCTGGCGCGCGGGAACCCGGCGCCCGCAGCGCCTTACGGCCTCGACGGCGAAGGCCGCAAGCAGAACGACGCGGATTACGGTTGCGCTGAGCGGTACGCCAGCGGCGAGGGCCGGCTCGATCAGCTCAAAGCAGACAAGACAAAACAGAATGACGCAGAGTACAAATGCGGCTTCCCGCATCGCCCTGTTAATCCACAGACGACGGCTCAGTTCGCCAAGCACGTCGATGATGATTTGACGCTCTTTCATGACCGGGCCGATTGTAACGCAGCGCCGAATGCCAGTGCGAAAGGGCGCATCGGCAGATAGCTGACATGGCCTTCTCATGTAACATCCCGCCCATCGGAGGGAAGACTGTTATGAGATTCGCCGTGCGACTCCCAGCGTGGTTGCGGGGCTGCACCGCGACCTTGGCGTGCGTCGTGGTGCTGGCGTGCGTCGTGGTGCTGCCCTGCCCCGTGACCTGCGTTGGCGCCGCGGAGCAGCCGAATATTGTCTACATCCTGGCCGACGATCTCGGGTGGAAGGACGTGGGATTCCACGGCAGCGCGATCAGAACCCCCAACATCGACGGCCTCGCGCAAAAGGGCGTGCGCCTGGAGAAGTTCTACACGCTGCCGTATTCCACGGCGGCGCGCGCGGCATTGCTCACCGGGCGCTATCCGATGCGCTATGGCTTGCAGACCCTGTCGATTCTTCCCTGGAGCCAGTACGGCCTGCCAACAAACGAGCGCCTGCTGCCGGAAGCATTGAAAGAAGCCGGCTACCGCACTGCCATGCTCGGCAAGTGGCAACTCGGTCATTACAAGAAGGACTATTGGCCAACGCGGCGCGGATTCGACAGTTTTTACGGCAGCTTCAACGGCGACATCGACTGCTCGCGCAAGACTAATCAGGCCCGCGAGCCGGACTGGCATCGAAACGAGCGGCCGATCCAGGAGGAAGGCTACTGCACCACGCTGATCGGCAAGGAAGCCGCGCGGATCATCGACAAGCACGATACCGCCAAGCCACTGTTCCTGTATCTGTCCTTCAACGCGCCTCAAGCGCCCCTGCGGGCAACTACGCCGTACCTGGATATGTATAAAGAAGTCCGCGACGAGCAGCGCCGCACCTATGCGGCCATGGTGACAGAACTGGACGACGCCATCGGCATGGTCATGGCCGCGCTCGACAAAAAGACAATAACCACCGACACGCTGATCGTCTTTCACAGCGATAACGGCGGCGCGGTGCCGAACAAGTATCCAACCGGCGACGGCGACGTGCAACGGCAAGCTGCCGACAATGGCCCCTACCGAGATGGAAAAGGGAGCCTTTATGAAGGGTCGCTTCGCGTTGTCGCAATCGCTTCATGGCCGGGGAAAATTCCAGCCGGTGTCGTTGCGGAGCGCATTCACGTCACCGACATGTATCCGACCCTGCTTCGCGTTGCCGGCGCCCGGCTCGAGCAACCCAAGCCCGTCGACGGCATCGACCAGTGGGCGACCATCACCGGCGCCAGACTCAGTCCGCGCAAGGATCTGTTGCTGGGAATGGAAGATTTCCGCGGCGCCCTGATGGCAGACAACTGGAAGCTGATCGTCTATTCGCGCTTGCCGGTGCGCTACGAACTTTACAATGTCCAGGACGACCCTTCGGAAGAAGACAATCATGCCGAGCGCGAACCCCGGCGCGTACAGGAGATGCTGGTTCGCTTCAACGAGTACGCCTGGGAAATGGCGCCGTCGCTTTACCTCGAAGACCTGCACAAGCCACGAAAATTTCCGACGCCGATTTACTGGGGAGACAATCCCGCACGACCCTGAGTAAAGCGCCGGATTCCTGTCGGGTTCACATTCCGGCGCGCCGCCGACATCACGTAAAATGCGCGGTCGGCGATTTTTTCACGCCCCCTTAGGACAATGAGCGTGTCCATGCGAGCCATCAACATCGACGACCTTCGCGCGGCCGCCAAGCGCCGCCTGCCCCGAGCCATTTTCGAATTCATCGACGGTGGCGCCCAGGACGAGACCACGCTCCGGGCCAATCGCGAGGATTTCCGGAAATGGCGGTTTCGCACCCGCACATTGACCGATGTCTCCACGCGCGACCAGTCGATTACCCTGTTCGGGCAGCGCTGCGCGTCGCCGCTCATCCTCGCTCCGACCGGTCTCGCGGGCCTGCTGGCGCGCCGCGGAGAACTGGCGGCTGCCCGCGCCGCGGAAAAGTACGGCGTGCCCTATTGCCTGTCCACCATGTCCACCTGCACGATCGAGGAAATCACCCGCGAGACGACGCCGCCGAAATGGTTCCAGCTCTATGTGTTGCGCGACCGGGAGCTGACCAAGGATTTCATCGAAAGGGCGAGGGCTGCACGCTGCACGGCGCTGGTGCTCACCGTGGATACGAAAGTGCAGGGCCCGCGTGAACGCGACATGCGCAACGGCTTCACGGTGCCACCGCGCTTCTCCGCCGCCACGATCCTGGATTTTGCCCGCCACTATTCGTGGCTGTTCGACGTGGCGCTCGGGCCGCGCATCACCTTCAGGAACTTCGTCGGCACCAAGACGGCAAACACCGATGCGGTTACCATCACCCAGTTCATCGCCGGACAATACGATCTGAGTGTGAACTGGCGCGATGTCGAGTGGTTCAAATCGGTCTGGGGCGGACCGGTGCTCTTGAAGGGAATCCTGACTGCGGAGGATGCAAGGCTTGCGCTGAACCACGGTGTCGATGGCGTAATCGTTTCGAACCATGGCGGACGACAGCTCGAAGGCGCAATGTCCGCCATTCAAGCGTTGCCCGAAATCGCGCAGGCCGTGGGCGACAAACTGGAGGTGATACTCGACGGCGGCATACGCCGCGGCGCCGACGTGGTCCGGGCGCGCGCGCTCGGTGCGAAAGCCTGCATGATCGGCCGGGCCTGGCTTTATGGCCTGGCGTCAGCAGGCCAGCCGGGCGTGGAACGGGCCCTCGAAATTCTGCGCGACGAGATCGACATTACGCTGACCCTGCTCGGGCGGCCGACGCTCGCGGAGATCGACCGCGGCATTCTGCAAGGTTGATGCCTTTTCGGTTTGTCTCTTGCGCGCCAGTTCGCGCCAGCTGGCACGCGAAGTGCGGTCGCAGGATTTGCAGCCCTCGAGCGGTTTACCACGGGCGAGGAAATGCAGAAATTAAAACAGAATTTGGGTATTCTTCTGCCATCTGCAATCCGGTCGGCGCACAACGACATGGCCTCCTCACTTTCGATCGCCTATTTCGCAAATCACGATCTGCTCGGAATCGTCTCCGAGGAAGAGTATGAGCAGTTCAAGAGCCAGTTGCTTCAGGCATTGCAGGAAGAATGGCCGGACGCGACGGTAACTATCGACGATGACGAGGATGTCTATTTCGAAACGAAAGGCATCGGCGGCCAGGCTGAACTGGATGTGCGCGCTCGAGTCACCGATATCGTGAAAGAGGTGATCGACTCCGGAGACTGGCAGAAAGACGATGAGGACTTTTACGACGACGAAGAGCAACCCGGCGACGTAGAGGAAAAAGACGACTACTGATGGTCGTCAGCTTCGACCAACGTGATCAGTCGCAAGTTGTTTTGCCTTATTTCGTTCGCTGCCTGCGTCGCTTGGTAGCCGTTGCGTAGACCTCGCTGTCGCGGCGGGCGCCTACGGCAATGATGAGAACCTCAACTCGCTTACCGTTGACGTGATGGACGATGCGAATATCCTGGGTGCGGATGCGGCGGTAGCCGGCGAGTTGATCGCGAAGCGGTGAGCCTGCTTTGTCCGGCTCACCGTTCCTGATGCGCTGGTCAATCACCTTGAGGGCGACTCTCGCCTTGACCGGTCCAAGCGCCTCCAGGTCTTCCGCGACTATCCGGATGATGGATAGCCGTCCAAGCCAATTGTTAGCTCTTGCTGCCTAACTTCTTCACCATCCCGTCATGTGTAATCAGTCCTTCGGGCCGAGGCTTCGACGGGCCGGAGTACTTCGAAGAGTAACCGGCGTGCTGTTGCACGAAGTTGCTCGGGCCCCAGGTCGCGTCCTCCAAGAAGGCTGAGATTGCACATTCGGGTTGCCTGGTCCAAATCGAGTTTGTGATTCTCCTCGATCAGTTGACGCAATCCGTCTCCAGCTCTGATAGCGAGGTCGCGCCATTCATCGGGAAACCGCTTCTTGAGAGCATGGAGCCAGCGCGGATGCCATGCATCAAGGGCATCACCGTGTTTCTCGGTCGAAAGCCAGGCGAGCGCAAGGACGCGGCCAAGGTCTTTATTGGATCTCTTGTCATTACTTCCAGCAATTAAATCCGGAGCGATCTTTGGGTGGTGCAGCAAGTTCGCAAGTGCCATCATTTCCGGTCGCGCGTAGAGAATGCCGAACTCGCTCTCAAGTGGGTCTTCCTCGGCGAGCGCAAGAAATCTGAAGCTATAAAGGGTGAAGTGCCCCTTGGTGGTCGAAAGCCGCTGGAACACCTTGGGTTCCGAACTGCGTTCAGGCGGCGCCGCCGCAAGTTCTAGATACCATTCGGTGTTTGCGGGAGGATGTAGCCTGAGGATCGGCAATTGGTCGTCCGGCGTCGTGGCGTCGCCTGGCTGACCCCACTTCGGATCTTTCCTCAAGGTCCAACCAGCCTCAAGTAAGCGTTCGGCGATGATCTGTCCGTTCCGAACTGCGACTGCATTGGGCGAGAGCATCCCATCTACGTCTTTGGTGGTGATCTCGCCATCTTTGTCGTTGCGGAAGAAATGATAGGCCGCAGCTAAGCTTCCTATAATAATGATCTCTCGACGGCATTCCTTGGGGATCGCCTCCGCAACCTGCTGCATTACGCCATTCGCGGGGAGATTGCTCATCCGACACTCGTCACCAGATGATCGAGAAAATCTTTTGCTTGCAACTCTAATCGTGCATCGTATAGATCGAGCAGCGTCAAGACGCGATCGACACGAGGCAGGTCGTCGCCCGTGGGCTCGAATAGTGATGCTTGACGACGCAGAACGTGGATCGCCAAGATGGCAGGTTCGTCTTTTCCAGAAATGCGTTCCAAAGCGGGATCGAGTTCCTCGATAAAGGAAAGGTCGGCGCGGCCTTCTAGGTTATGCACCGTCAAGTCGAGGCGGGGCGTTCCGCGCAGGTCAAGATTTGGATAGTAGTATCGCGCCGCAATTACACCCCCTACCGCAATATCGTCGCGATTAAGCGCGGATGCCCGTCGTAGGAGCGATTCTGTATTGCGAGGCTGACCGGAGCGATCGGCGTAGTGAAGGGTGGGATGGGCTGCATCACGATCGGAGACAATTCGCTGCCATTCCTCCGTGGGAAATCCCCAAAGTTGAAATCTACGATCGGGGAAGTGCTTGATCACGTGCTGCATGCGCCGTAGTGCATTCGCCGCCGTTGGATAGCTGCATCCCACCGCTTGCATGAGCCATTTGGTCGTCATTGGCCCCTTGCGCATTAGCCACTGATTCAGAAGTACCAGCAAAATTGCGTCTAATGACCGCGGGGCGCGATATCGCTTTGCATGCGTCTTTTGATTTATTTCGTCGCTCAGAAGCTTCTTTATATCGTCGACCAGATTCTTCTCAAATCCTGGATGTAGCGTGCCCGCGATCTTGATTATCTCCGCTTCCTTTCGAACCATCAGAGCTAGACGCCCTACGATAGCGGGATGCAACGTTCGCTCGACGGATTGCCATTCTTTTTGCAGAGCCTCCTCCGTGATTCGAGGGTTCACAAGCAACAAGACGCCGTCACTGTCGGGCTCGACCGTTAGGTAATAGGCAAGCTGGAGTAGCGCTGCCCGCAAGTTGCGGAAGCTGCGGAGATCCTCTTTCAGCTCAATGAGGGTATTGCCCAAGCGGAAGTCGGGGCGATATCCCTGGCGCAATCGGAGAGATGGTTCTTTGGCCACGAAGCTAAGATGCAACATTTAATTGAAAGTTGCAAGTTAATAACAAAGTGGCAACTAAACAAAGGACAATTTTTTATTATTCAAATACTTAAATAATCTGATTCGCCGCGTCTAAACCCGTCGAAGAAACAGTTATCCGGCCAAATTCCTCGACGGGGAAAAACAGTGCGGTTCCGATCGGTGCAGCACTACACCAGGAAGTACTGATGCATCACGCCTGTGGCATGAAAGGAAATATATTACTGATTCCTTGCTTCTTTTAATGGGGTCTGTCCCTGAGACCACAATCTCATCCTGAACAATGTACGCAGCTTCATCTAGCATCACCCGCGTCCTTTTACGAAGTGTTGATGCTCGTTCGGCCGCCGCGCTCATTTCCCAACACCCAGGCGGTCAGCAAGCTTCTGCCCTGTTTCGACGATGTGCTCGTCTGACAAGTGCGAATACCGGGCAACCATTTGAAGAGTCCGGTGGCCTAGTACCTTGGCGATTTCCACTAACGAGACCCCGCTCATCGCAAGGTATGACGCAGCCGTGTGGCGCAAGTCATGCCAATGGAAATCCGAGATATCTGCGGTCCTCAGCACAGATTCCCACGGCTGACGAAGAGCAAGGCTGTCGGCTTTTCTAGCTCGGGCCGTCGGCGGAAAAACTCGGTCATCGTTCAAGCTGCGAACCTTTGCGCGTTTCTTCAGGAGCGTGAAGGCTTCACCTACCAGCGGTAGGGAACGACGTTCACCGTTCTTGGTTTCGTGCAGCGTGATAACTTTTCGACCGAAGTCGATTTGCCCAAAGCGCAGCCCCATGATTTCCGCCTGCCTCGCACCAGTCGTCAGAGCCAGCACTACCGCCAGATACAAGTCGGGGTGTGGTCGGCAGGCATCCAGCAAACGGAGGCGCTCATCATCGGAAAGAAATCGCACTCGACCCGAGTTTTCCTTTGACTTGGCTACACTCTCGCAAGGGTTCTTTTCCAGCCAGTGAAGGCTCTTCACGCCGTAGGAAAGGCATGCAGACAGGGCAGCGAGGTAGCGATTGACTGCAGGGCCGGTGCGGTTGCGCCTGGGGCGCTTGGCATCCTGCTCGGGGTTGCCGGTGGCAGGCGCGGCGAATCGGTTGGTTTCCTCTGACAGCAGTCTGCTGCGTTCCTTGCCGATCCTTGATGACGTAATACTGTCCAGCAGATCAGGGCCAAACACTCCGCGCCAATGCTCGATGTGCCGTTTCCGCTGATCGAGACTCCGCAAGTCGGTAGCGTTTGCTAGGTAATCATCGGCCAGTTCATTGAAGGTGTGCCGCTTGCTTTGCCCGAAGTGCCGACCGGCTTTGATTTCTGATTCGGTCTTGCTTGCCCATGACTTTGCATCGGTCAGTCGATCAAAACTCGCTGTCTCCGGCGCAAATCCTTTGATGCGAACTTGCACTCGGTAGGAAGTCTTGCCATCCCGCCCTGCTCGCTTCTGAATCGCCGCCATGTTTGCTCCTTTTGAACTGTCGAGCAAAGCATAGAACAATGCAGAGAAATATACAACACAGGATATTAAATCACTAGATATAGTGCATTAACTATATGTTATATCGACAAGTATGTTTTTCCAGGCACACCTATGGCACAGTGAGGTCGAAAAACGAGCAGTTATTCACAGTCGCAGGGTCGCTTGAGATGCATTGGATCAGACAGGAATTGGCACAGAGAAGCTGAAAAGCCTGAACCAGGATCAGCCAAGAACCGGCCGTGCTTTCTCTGGCGTGATGTGCCAAGAGTGTGCCAAGAAGAGCAGTTGAACTGGGTACCTGCAGTCTAACTGTTTGAATTTTTAATGGGCCCGGTGGGACTCGAACCCACGACCAAAGGATTATGAGTCCTCTGCTCTAACCGGCTGAGCTACAGGCCCGTTTGAAAACAGTTGCTGCACAAAAAACGGCCGGGTGCAGAACCCGGCCATTCTATTTCCCCCAAAGGGAATTATCGATCAATTATTGTCCAGAAAGCTGCGCAAGCGCTCGGAGCGCGAAGGATGACGCAATTTACGCAAGGCCTTCGCCTCGATCTGGCGAATGCGCTCGCGCGTGACATCGAACTGCTTGCCGACTTCTTCGAGCGTGTGATCGGTATTCATCTCGATGCCGAAGCGCATGCGCAACACCTTGGCTTCGCGCGGCGTCAGCGTATCGAGCACTTCCTTGGTGGCGTCGCGCAGGCTCGTATAAACCGCCGCATCCGAGGGCGCCATGGTCGCCTGATCTTCGATGAAATCCCCCAGATGCGAATCATCGTCGTCCCCGATCGGCGTTTCCATCGAAATCGGTTCCTTGGAGATCTTCAGGATCTTGCGGATTTTCTCCTCGGGCATTTCCATCTTGACCGCCAGCGTCGCCGGGTCCGGCTCCTGCCCGGTCTCCTGCAGGATCTGGCGCGAGATCCGATTCATCTTGTTGATGGTCTCGATCATATGCACCGGGATGCGGATGGTGCGCGCCTGGTCGGCAATCGAGCGCGTGATGGCCTGGCGGATCCACCACGTTGCATAGGTGGAAAATTTGTAGCCGCGGCGATATTCAAATTTGTCCACCGCTTTCATCAGGCCGATGTTGCCTTCCTGGATCAGGTCGAGGAACTGCAGGCCGCGGTTGGTGTATTTCTTGGCAATGGAGATCACCAGACGCAAATTGGCCTCGGTCATTTCACGTTTGGCGCGGCGCGCCTTGGCCTCGCCCGTGGACATCTGACGATTGATTTCCTTCAGATCC
>Ga0315276_10007094_pt1 | contig 10354 bp, 13 predicted proteins | sample YL17G05_0_MG_FD_204542 | JGI IMG/M metagenome (GOLD analysis project Ga0315276, IMG submission 204542) | Sediment microbial communities from Yellowstone Lake, YNP, Wyoming, USA - YL17G05_0 | ecosystem: Environmental > Aquatic > Freshwater > Lake > Sediment | place: USA: Wyoming | collected... | reverse complement strand
ACCGGCAGCAGTAGGTAAGTCGTTATGCCCGAGGCGAGAGTCGAACTCGCACGGGGGTCGCCCCCCGGTGGATTTTGAGTCCGAAAACGTTCACAACAGCCGACAACAACAAGCAACTACGACTGATCGCTAACCGCAAGATCCAGCAACACTAAGGAGCATTTTCAGGCCGTGGACAACAACTACCGGCTCCCCCAGCCACAGACATGAACGGGCACAGTTTGGGCACAATTCGGGCACACGACTTCGGCACCGTCTGCAGCCCGCTGAGAGGTCCGCTGACAGGGCCACTACAGGCTCGACGAAGGTCCCGACGCACTAGGAGGCACCCCATGACGGACGACGCACCAGACGCTGAGCATGTGCGCGAAAAGCGCGATAAGCCCCGCCCGGACCTGATCCCGCAGGCCCACGGTGGTGCCCTCTATCGGGGTGGGGTGCCGGGCAATCGGGGCGGCTGGAAGCCGCCGAGCGCCATCCGGGCGCGTCTGAGGGACAGCCTCGACGACCGCGTGACCGTGCTGGAAGAGATTGCGGATGATCCCGCCATGGCGGCAAGCGACCGGATCCGGGCCGTGGACGTGATCGCCAAGTACGGGCTGGGCGCGGCGTCGGAGGTGACCGTGGATCAAGTGCGGGAGCGGCTGGCGCAGACGGTAGCGCTGGTGCGGGAGGCGTTGCCCGCGGAGATGGCGGACCCGCTGTTGCGACGGATGCAGGAGGTGTGGGCATGAGTCGGGACTGGTGGCCCGAGGACGGGACCTGGCCGGGCGAGACGTTCGGGGAGGCGTTCCGTCCTGCGGCAGGTAAGGGCGGGATCCGGGTGATGCACCAGGGGGTGGGGGAGCCTGAGGCGGAGTTCCGCGCCCGGGTGGCCACAGCAAGGGCCACCGAGCCTCCGGGGACTCTGTGGATCTGTGTCACCAGGAGCGCGTGCGCCGCGGAGTAGGCCTTGACCTCACAGGAAGAAACGAGGCCCCAGCCGGCGGCAACTCACCCCTTAGGCCGGAGCAGTTCCTTAAAGGCGGGACTGGCGTGGAGCGGCACCAGTGTGCAGCCCACGAGACGCTCGAACTCATCCGGTCCTCCCTGCCCATAGGTGAAATGCATTGTTGCAGACCTTCCAGGCACCCCCGGCGCCGTGCTCAACGAATCGAATCCCGAGGGAGGGGGGGAGCGCCGTCCCACGCAGTGAACGTGATCTCAATGTCCATGCGCCTGCCCCCGCACTCGAAACGGACTGTGGTTCGCGGTGTGGACCCATGCGAACGCGCCAAAAGCGCGTTCCCCCAAGAGGGAGCCCAACTACTGGTGCCAGCCTCGATCCACCATGCATCGATTGCCCAAGGGGCTAAGCGGTTTGCCAGTCTGCAGCCCACGAGACGCTCAAGCTCCTCCGGTCCTCCCTGCCCAATGGTGAAATGCAAAGCTGCTCCAGGCTCCACCGAATCGATCACCCCGTTTCGGATCTCTCCGGTCATGGCGGGCCGCTTTCCGTTCAAGTACTTGAGGCTTTGGCATGATGAGTAGACACCTCCTGAATCGACCACAAATGTGCCGCTAAACCGATTCCCCTGCTGCGTGACATCGACCACAAAGTGGCATACGAGTATCTCAATTTGCGCAAAGCCACATGACGGCTTTTCCCCTCCCTGCCCGCATGTTTCCACGGTGTCATTGGCGACCACGCCCCAGAGCCCTTCGTACCGGCCGGCGATGCTCGGCATCCGCAGGAGCTCCGGCTCCGTCCCACTACCACAGCCGGCGGCAAGCGCCACGACAATAGCCATGAGCAACGAGGGAAGAACCAGCAGCCAGCGTCTCATGGCACGTCCTCCTTGGGGAAGAACCCGGCGCCAAAGCGATTCGGGATCACACGGCACAGGGCCGGGGAGGCGATGTGAGGTGTTGGAAGGGAGTATCGGCCGACGGGGTCAAGAGAACGTCAAGCCGTCTCCCGGCGAGGAGCTTGCTCTCTAGTGGCTAGTCAGGGAACTGGGGGGCGCCGCCGCATCGGAAGCCGACCGCGTCAATCGCAATACACACCCCCACGTGTGAAGGAATCGTGAGGTGCCTCGTCTCAGCCGAGAATTGCTGTCCCCCTGATCTGAACAGACACCGGGCTGGACCGCCCACCCGATCTCCTCGAGCAGGTCTGCCGCCCGCTGGATCACGTCCAGCAAGGGCGGTGGTAGACGGTCCTCGGCCTCGAAAGAACCGAGCCGTAGCTGGCCGGGGACTCCTCCACGCGCAAGGCAAACGGGCCGACACCGAAGGGACGACCCGTTCTCACCTCGCGATGACCGTCCGTCAGGCCCGCCGGTGGTCAGCCCTGGCAGTCACTGGTGATCGTGAATTCCGTGACCACGAACGGTGGGAAGGTCCAGATCATATGAAACCCGATGAAGAAGTTATCGGCACTTCCCTTCGAAATGATTCGCTGGCGCCAATCTGAAGTCAAAGAGAACGGGAGGCTGGTGAAAGGAACCTGGATCTCGTGGGCGCTGATCTGCGACACGTACGTGTTCCCCGTCGTCTGCCCCACGCCCTTGAGCGCGTCGTAATTGGTCCTGAACTCCAACTTGTCGCCGTGCTGCTTGACCACTTGGTGAATCCTGCCTTGCACAAGAACCTCCTCCGGCGTTGGACCACAGGAGTTGAAGATTGTGCTATTCATATCAAACCAGTTCTGTGTGACAGCGAACGACGGAGCCGTCGGCGTGAGCGTCGTGTCGCTCGGCCCCGACGGGGCGTCGGCGCAGGCGGTGAGCGTGAGGGCCAGCAGGACCGGGAACAGCAGCAGCAAACGTTTCATGATACGTCCTCCTTGCAGAACTACATGACGCCAGCAGGATCCAGCTTTTGGGGGAACCGAAGCCGGCTGTCGGCGAAGTCTTGCTACCTACTGGTATTCCCCAACTGGGGCCGTCAGGACAACCTCATCCGCGGCGGCCCCAGGCGCGTGGAAGAGGTCTGGGTTCATCCGTCAGCCCGCACGAGCATTATGGGGCCACCCGAACTGGGGCGGTACGATCGGTCTGGGTGCCGTCGCCGAGCTGCCCCCCCTCGTTGGCACCCCAGCAGTAGGCCACACCAGTGGTTGTGACCCCACACGCGTGGTTTGGACCGGCGTTCACCGCCGCGAAGCCCAGGCCACCGGCCACGAGCACGGGGGTCGATCGGTCAATGTTCGTCCCGTCGCCGAGCTGGCCGTTGGCGTTGAGGCCCCAGCAATAGGTCACGCCGACGGCCGTGACTCCGCACGTGAAGTGGATGCCGGTGCTAATCGCGGCGAAGCTCAGGCCGCCCGCCACGAGCGCAGGGGTCGAGCGGTTTACGTTGGTCCCGTCTCCGAGCTGACCTACACTGTTCTCGCCCCAGCAATAGGCGGCCCCAGCAGCCGTGCGCCCGCAGGTGGTGATCCAGCCACTGCTCACCTCGGCGAAGCTCAGGCCGCCCGCGACGGGCACGGGGGTCGATCGACTCGTCGTGGTCCCGTCGCCGAGCTGACCGTAGCTGTTGTCGCCCCAGCAGTAGGCCACGCCGGTGGTCGTGACTCCGCAGGTGCGGTCTGAACCGGCGCTGACTGCGGCGAAGCTCAGGCCGCCCGCCACGAGCACCGGGATCAATTGATTAGTCGTGGTCCCTTCGCCGAGCTGGCCATTGGCGTTGTTGCCCCAGCAATAGGCAGCCCCCGCGGCTGTGAGCCCGCACGTGTAGGAGGAACCGGCGCTCAGATGCGCGAAGCTCAGGTCGCCCGCTACGAGCGCCGGGGTCGACCGACTCGTCGTGGTCCCGTCGCCGAGTGCGCCAACGAAGTTGTCGCCCCAGCAATAGGCGGCCCCCGCGGCTGTGAGCCCGCAGGTGTGGACGTATGCGGCGCTCACCGCCGTGAAGGTCGGGCTCCCTGGCACGACCGCCGGAGTAAATTGTTGAACGGGCACGTCACCGAGCGCTCCCGAACTGTTGCTCCCCCAACAATACGTGGCCCCCGCGGCCGTGAGCCCGCAGGTGTGGTACACGCCGCCGGCGCTTACCATCGTGAAGATCCCCCACGGCGGGTCAAATCGTACGCATTGGCCCTGATTCGTGAAACCCGACACTTTCCACTGACCGTTCTTGCATTGGTCCTTGGAAGTAGGGCCATGGGTCCCCCCCGCGAGATCAGCGGCGAGCCCAGAGTCGGTGGTGACGGTGTTCTTTGGGGCGGCCACGTCCTCGCAGGCTGCAATGCCCAGGTTGGCCAGCAAGACCGGCAACACGAGCAGCAAGCGTTTCATAACACGTCCTCCCTTGTGGAAGAATCCAACCGGGATCACACGGCACAGGGCCGGGGAGGCGATGTGAGGTGTTGGAAGGGAGTATCGGCCGGCGGGGTCAAGAGAACGTCAAGCCGTCTCCCGGCGAGGACCTTGCTCTCTAGTAGTGGCTAGTCAGGGAACTGGGGGGCGCCGCCGCATCGGAAGCCGACCGCGTAGATCGCAATACTCACTTCCAATGATGAAGGAATCGTGGTGTGCTGATCTCAACCCGGAGCTGTATCGTGTCCAACATGGGCAGCGGGAGCCGGTCCTCACCTTTCAGTGTAGCCCGCCAGGCTTGTCGGTGAGGGCGAGGTGACCGAAATGCGGGCAGGCGAACTTCCCAACGCCCCGAAGGCGATGGGCCGCTCTATCTATTCCCCGCCATTGTCCCACCTTGGACTAGCCCCGCTTCACGCACTCCTCTCGTGCCGCCGGCATCGCTCACCCGTGAGCCCTGCCAGGAAGGCCGCCCCATGCCGCGGTTCCGTGCCTTGTTCCTCCTGGGCCTATTCCTCGTGAATCAGGCCGCCTGTACCTCGTGGCAGGTCCCCAAGGTCACCCCGCAGGAGTATGTCGCCCAGCATACAGATAGCACGGCCACCTTCGTCATAGATGGACGGCCGGTTTACGATCAGCCGAATGACCGGGTGAAGATGCGCCTCACCCTCAAGGACGAGCAGGACAAGGTGGTCTTGACGGGGGTGCGGTTCTCCCCCGACTCCGTCTTCGGGCGTGATCCCAAGAGCCAGCCCACCGCGTATAGCCTGCGGCACGTGACGACGTTCGAGGTGCGCGGAAAGGACGGGGTGCGTACTGCCTTGCTGGCCTTACTGGTCGTGACACTGGCCTTGGTGGGCATCCGTCTCAGCTGCGGCAGCGACGGGTGCGTCCGCGTCGGCTACTAGAGCAACCCCTCCCCCGCGTGGGTTGCTGACAGGTCCCCGCCGGGTGGCAAGAGTCAACATCGAGGCTGGATCGGGGCTGGACCGCCGCCCGTGTATCCATCCGCCGCATTTCTTGACGCTCGCTTGACTACCACCCACGACATTGTCCCATCGACTCGGAGCCTCAATAGCCGGTTCATGATGCAGACCCGCATGGCTCGCCATGCGCTGAGAGGAACCCCATGCCGCGTTTCCGTGCCCTCGTCCTGTTGGGCCTGTTCCTGGTGAATCAGGCGGCCTGCTACTCGTGGCAGGCCCCCAAGGTCACCCCGCAGGAGTACGTCACCCAGCACCCCAACAAGAAGGTGCGTGTCACCGCGAAGGATGAACAGGGCAAGTCGCAAAGCTCAGTGGTCCTGAAGGGAGTGCGCTTCTCTGAGGATTCCGTCTTCGGAAGTAATAAGAAGGACCAGCCCATCGCCTATAGTTTGCGGGAAGTGGGGACAATCAAGGTGCGGAGGGTGGACGGGGTGGGTACTGCCTTCTTGATATTGCTGGTCGCTGTGCCATTAGCACTTGGGGTCATGGTTGCCTTCGCCTTCTCCGACGACTCAGGCGACTACTGCTGCTAACAGGGACTATTCGTTGGGGGATGTGCTCCTGCTTGGAGCGACCCCTCGCCTGCATGGGCCACGAGCAGGCCGCGCTGCCGATGCTATCCCGCGCTGAAAGGAACCCCCATGCCGCGTATCCGTGCTGTCGTCCTCTTGGGCCTATTCCTCGTGAATCAGGCCGCCTGCTACGAGTGGCAGGCCCCCAAGGTCACCCCGCAGGAGTATGCCGCGCAGCATCGAGATAGTACGGTCGCCTCGTCATAGATGGACAGCAGACCTACAAGCAACGGAGTGATCCGAGGAAGATGCGCTTCACCCTGAAGGACGAGCAGGGCCAAGTGGCATTGACGGGGGTGCGATTCTCGGAGGACTCCGTCTTCGGACAAAACCCCTACACAGGCCAGCCCATCGCGTTCAGTCTCCAGCGAGTGAGGGCGATGGAGGTGCGGAGAGTGAACGGGGTGGCTACCGGACTGCTAGTGGCCGCAATTGTGGTGCCCATAGGTCTTCTTGTGGGGGCCGTGACCTATACCTGCGACACCTATGGGTGCTAGAGCAACCCCTCGCCCGCGTGGGTCGCTGACCGGACCGCCCACCCGATCTGCTCGAGCAGATCTGCCGCCCGCTGGATCGCGTCCACCATGGGTTGCGAGAGCCGGTCCTCGGCCTCCAGGGCGGTGAGCCGCAGTTGGTCGGGTACGGCACCACGCGTAAGGCAAACGGGCCGACACCGAAGGGCCGACCCGTTCTCTCCTGGCGATGACCGTCCGTCAGGCCCGTGGTCAGCCCTTGCAGTCACTGGTAAACGTTGACGTGATGACAAGCGGTGGGGAGGTAATGGTCACATGATCCACGAAAGTGACGTTGTCAGCACTTCCCTTCGCAATCAGTCGCATGCGCGTCGCTGAAGTCTGCGAGAACGGGGGGCCAATCACCTGTAGCACATACCCGTTGAACTGCGCCACGTATGTGTTCTCCGTCGTCTGCCCCACGCCCTTGAACTCGATGTTCAGCCTAAGCTCAAACTTGTCGCCCGTCTGCTTGACCACTTGGTGACGCCTGCCTTGCACAAAAACCACCTCTGGCGTCGGGCCACACGAGACAAGGTAACCGTTATGAACAAACCAGTCGTTCGCAAGGACGGCGAACGACGGAGCCGTCGGCGTGAGCGTCGTGTCGCTCGGCCCCGACGGGGCGTCGGTGCAGGCGGTGAGCGTGAGGGCCAGCAGGGCCAGCACGCCTTTTCGAGTAAGCATGAGTCTTCTCCGATGTGAGAGTGAAGCCAACCCGCACACTTCGCCGCTCAGCTCCCGCTCCCGCGACAGTTGTGCACATAAGAGTCTGTAATCAGGAAGGTCACTCCGTCCCAGGAGTAGTGCACGGTCATGTCAAAGAATTCGTTGAGATCGCGTCCCTTGGATATCACTTTGAACGACCTGGTGAAACCCCCTTCAAACGTGAAGGGCTCGAGCACATAGTCATCGGCGAGCGCATAACGGTCATTGAACACGTACTCGCCTCCGTCGACATCTGTGAGTTTTCCACCCGCCACATTGAAATGTGACACAGTTCTCTGTGACCCGCCTGAGAACTTGACCTGCGTCTGAACGTGCGAGTTGACTGTGCCGGCCACCCACTGGTGGGGAGTACACTGGTCGAACCAGGTGATTGGATTTGCGTACCAGGTGTTCTCGTTCTGGACAGTTGTGGGAGCACCCTTGCTGAACTGAGGTGCTGCGGTGGGTGCCGTCGGTGAAGTCGTCCCGGCATCACAGGCGGCCAGCAGGACCGGGAGCAGCAGCAGCAATCGTTTCATGGTACGTCTCCTTGTGGAACCACATGAGGCCGAAAGATCCTGATTCTTCCAGAATTGAAGGTCGGCGCCTTGCAGCGGCCTACACCCACAGCCACACTCGCAAGGCTTCAATTGAGTAATTGCACCAACTCGGGTGTTGGGGCCACTTGACCCCCAGTCCTGGGAAGGGGAGCTGCTCTCGCGCGGCATCTCGCTACACCCTAGGGCAGAATGACCGCCACGGGGAGCAGACGATCGGTCGTCGTTCCGTCGCCGAGCTGGCCGCTAGTGTTCCTGCCCCAGCAGAACGCGGCGCCTGTGGTCGTCCTCCCACAGGTGTGACCGTACCCCGACGTCAGGGCCGCGAAGACAAGCCCGCCTCCGACAGGCACCGGGCTGGCACGGTCGACGGTCGTCCCGTCCCCAGCCTGGCCATAGTCATTACCGCCCCAGCAATACGCGGCGCCCACGTTGGTCAGCCCACAGGTGTGATAACCCCGCGCTGTCAGGGCCGTGAAGACAAGCCCGCCTGCGACGGGCATCGGGCTCACCCGGGCGACGGTCGTGCCGTCCCCGAGCTGACCATTACCATTGTTCCCCCAGCAGTACCCCACGCCCGCGCTCGTCCGCCCACAGGTGTGACCATCCCCCGCTGACAACTCTTTGAAGACGAGTCCACCCTGGACTGCTACCGGGAACAAGCGTTGCTGACTCGTCTCTCCGTCCCCGAGCTGACCAAACACGTTGTAGCCCCAGCAATAGGCCGCGCCCGCGCCCGTCAGCCCACAGGTGTGCCACCCCCCCGCCGACAACGCCGTGAAGACGAGTCCGTCTGCGACAGGCACCGGAGCCGGGCGATCTGTTGTCGTGCGGTCCCCGAGTCCGCCGAAGGTGTTCCAGCCCCAGCAGTATGCCGCGCCCGCGCTCGTCACCCCACAGGTGTGAAAACCATTCCCCAACGTCAGGGCCGTGAAAACAAGCCCGCCTGCGACAGGCACCGGGCTCGCACGGTTGACGGTCGTCCCGTCCCCGAGCTGGCCATAAGAGTTGTATCCCCAGCAGTATCCCGCCCCGGCGCTCGTCAGTCCACAGGTATCTTCAATCCCCGCCGTCAGGGCCATGAAGACAAGCCCTCCAGGGACAGGAACCGGGGTTAGCTCAGCCCCCAAGCCCCAGCAGTACCCCACGCCCGCGCTCGTCAGCCCGCAGGTGTGAGCTGTCCCCGCTGACAACGCCGTGAAAGGGGTGCCCAGTCCGGTGATCGTTGCGGCGCCCGTTCTGCCCTCGCTGGTTGCGGTGATGGTAGCGGTACCGACCGCGACCGCCGTCACGAGGCCCGAGGCACTATTCACCATGGCGACAGAGATGCTACTGGTCGACCACGTGACGGGGCGCCCAGTCAACGTGTTGCCACTGGCGTCCCGTAGTGTCGCGGTGAACTGCTGCGTGGCACCGGTGAAGAGGCTCGCTGACCCCGGTGTCACTGTGGTTGAAGCGACGGGTACGGGGATGACCGAGACGGCAGCTGTCCCGGTCTTCCCCTCGACCGAGGCCGACACCGTAGCCGACCCCACTGCAACGGCGGAGAGGAGCCCGGAGGTTGAGATGGTTGCGATCGCCCCGTTGGAGCTCGTCCATACGACGGTGCGGCCCGAGAGGACACCACCGGCCGAGTCCTTGACGGTGGCGCCGAACTGGCTGGTCTGGGCGGGGTACAGCGTGTCCGCTGGTGGGCTTACCGAGACTGACGCGGCAGGCACTGGGGATACAGTAGCAGTGGCGGCCCCGGTTTTCCCCTCTGATGTTGCGGAGATGGTCGCCGTCCCAGGGGCAACTCCAGTCGCCACACCGGCAGTTGATACCGTGGCGATCGCGGGATCGGAGCTGCTCCAGGTGATCGTCCTACCAGGCAGCACGGCCCCGTTCGCATCCTTGGCCTGAGCGATCAGCGTCCCGCTTTGGCCGACGAGCAGGCTCAGCGCAGACGGACTGACTGCAACGGAGGCGACCGGCTTCGGCTGTGGGGTCGGGCTTGTGGCGGAGTCTCCGCCTCCACAGGCAGCCACTAGCAGGCAGGATCCAAGCAAGGCACGGGTCAACATGGGGACGCTCCCTTCACTGAGAAACCTAAAAACCGGAGACACTCCGCCGATCAAGCGGCGATCACACACTCGGCCAAGGTGTGGATCAACGCTTGAAGACCAGCTGCTTTTGGCCAAAATTCCCCGACAAAAACCCTGTCACGGTGATTTCACCCGCCGTAAGCGTTCCAATCGTTTCATCAAAGTGAAGCGTGGATCCCTCGATGACGACCAAGCCGGCGTATACGAATTGGTCCTGCCCCACAACCACCCCGGTAGCCGGGTCGAGAAACTCCCTAGCCCAGGTGATGGCGTACTTATCTCCGGCCGAGCCGAACCCCTTCGAGAGCTCGATCTCAGAGGTCGCCAGGATGCGTTCGTTGGCACGGTTCCCTCCGGATACAGAGACGTAGGGCACCGGCTGCCCGTCGATGGATTGCAGGCGGTAGATACCGTACGGGCCAGATGGCTCCGTCGAGCCGGAACACGCCACGGCGAGAACCAGGGGAAGAACCAGCAGCAAACGTTTCATGATACGCCCTCCTTGCGGAAGAACCCGGCGCCAAAGCGATCCGGCATCACACGGCACAGGGCCGGGGAGGCGATGTGAGGTGTTGGAAGGGAGTATCGGCCGACGGGGTCAAGAGAACGTCAAGCCGTCTCCCGGCGAGGAGCT
>Ga0315276_10007093_pt1 | contig 10355 bp, 6 predicted proteins | sample YL17G05_0_MG_FD_204542 | JGI IMG/M metagenome (GOLD analysis project Ga0315276, IMG submission 204542) | Sediment microbial communities from Yellowstone Lake, YNP, Wyoming, USA - YL17G05_0 | ecosystem: Environmental > Aquatic > Freshwater > Lake > Sediment | place: USA: Wyoming | collected... | reverse complement strand
ATCCTGGGGCATGCTTACCATGATTATCATATCCATTCCCGCATCGGCTATCTGGCTGAAAATCACCGCTTTCCTGAATTTCTGAGTGCTGCACAGGTTCTGTATTATTATGGTAAAATGGCCGGCCTGAATAAAACAATCCTGAAGCAAAAGATACCCGCTTTATTAGCGCAGGTTAAATTAGAAAAGTGGAGTAAAACCAGAATACGTAAATTCTCCAAGGGAATGCTCCAACGGCTGGGACTTGCCCATGCCCTGCTTAACGATCCGGATTTACTCTTTCTGGATGAACCGACCGACGGAATTGATCCGGTTGGACGTAAAGAAATCCGGGATGTCTTGAAGTCCCTTCGCGCTGCGGGTAAAACCATATTCCTGAATTCACACCTTTTGTCCGAGGTAGAACGGATTTCCGATGAGATCGCTATCCTGAAAAACGGTCGGTTAATTCAAACCGGACAATTGGATGATTTTATTTCCGTAAAGGAACAATACCAGTTACACCTTGCAGATGGGAAAGTAACCATTACTGATCTGTGTCAGTCCCTGCAGATCCCTCTTTCCCGGGGTACCGATTCGTATACTATAACCGTGAAAGACCATACTCAATTAAACCATCTTATTGACCGGTTAAGACAGGAGAATACTATCATTCAGGCCATTATTCCCAGAAAAATATCTCTTGAGGATTACTATATTGAAGTCCTGGATGAAAACGGATCGAGGCCAACATGAAGGTACTGGCAATTGTCCAATTGACTTTCCGGGAATCATTTGCCAAGAAGACCTTTATGGCTTTTTTCTCCGTTTCCACGCTGGTCTGTCTGCTCTTCATCTTTGCTTTAAATCTGGATATCGTTGACGGAGCTCAATCCTCTATCTCGCTCTTTGGAATCGAAACGGATCAATTGGTTGAACTGTCAGAAGTTATTAATGTCATCGAGGGGGCAGTCGCTATTTTACTTTTCACCGGTGGTATTTTTATGTCCCTTTTTGCCACCAGTAATCTGATCCCGACCCTGCTGCAACCCGGTTTTATTGATCTCTTTATCAGCAAACCGGTCAGCCGCACCCAGATCCTGTCCGGCCGGATTATAGGTTCTGTTTCCATCGTGGCGTTTAATATTTTTTACCTGATCTTCTTTACCTGGATTATCATGTCCCTGAAAACCGGGTTGTGGAACTGGGGATTTTTATTAGCCGGGCTTATGATTGTATTTACCTTCCTGATTCTCTTTTCCCTGATGACTTTCCTGAGCATCCTCACCGGCAGCGGACCCTTTTCTTTAATGATCACCTACCTGGTACTTTTCTTCAGTCCATTATTGATTGAACGAAATAAAATTTATGCTCTGTTGACTTCAAAATTTTACGGGTACCTGGTCGATGGATTATATTATTTTCTCCCCAAGACAACCGAATTGGCCAACATGACCCAGCAACTGGTACGCGGAATTTCAGTTTCATCCTGGATGCCGCTCTGGTCATCTTTGTTATTCGCAATTTTCATGATCAGCATCTCAAATATTATCTTTTTAAGAAAAAACTTTTAGGAGGATATATGAAAATCAGGCTTTTATCATTTTCACTGTTAATTCTGTTCAGTGCCTGTGTCCAGGATCGGGTGGAACCTTTGTCTGCCGATATGCAGCAACAACTGGCCCTGTTGCCACCGGAAGCCGATCTACTCGGCTATATCAACCTGGAACAAATAAAACAGAGCGCCATTTCAAAAATGTTCATGGATTCCACCGGGTGGCGCATGTTTCGTACCGATGAGTTTGAAGAATTTAAAGCAGCCACCGGATTCGATTTCCAGAAGGACACTAAAAGCATTTACTTTGCCGCAGGATTAGATGGTGAAAAGAAGAAAATGAATGGATTATTTATTGCTACAGGAAATTTTAATCCGGAAAAAATAATCGCCTTTATAACTTCCCACGATGAGGGAAAAAAGTTAGTTGAAGAATCCTATCAAAATGATAAAATATACCGGTTGTCAGAGGAGCAGGTTTTATTCTGCTTCCCTGATCAGAATACTCTGGTTGCCGGGAAGGAAGCAGCGGTAAAATCCTGGCTGGATAAACGGATGCAATCCGTGAAACCAGGCATCTCATCTGAATGGCTGCAGCGGATCGAACCGCTTAAATATAAAAACGGCGCCTGGGTTGCCATGACCATGGAAAAATTTAGAGCCTTCCTGGAAAAAGAAACTCCGATGGTGAATAAATTCCAGGGTATAAAAAATGTTAAAAATGGCTCTTGCTGCATCGATTTCTCAGACCGCTTGTCTTTTTACGGACAGGGGGAATGCACCGATCCTGAAAAGGCCACGCTCTTCCGTGACGCCCTCAAGGGCTTACTGGCCTCCGTAAAACTGGCCGTCAGCGAGGAACGCGAAATGGTGGATATCATCAATAAGGTAGAAGTTGAATCAAAAAATGAACGGGTAACGGTCCAATTCAAAATGACCGCAGACGAAATTGAAAAACTTGTGCAGAAAAGAAAGTCCTATACCAAATCCAGTTAAGAATACTGATTGGACCAGATGGATTCCCTGGGTTAGACCAGCAATACGGCTATGAGGGTTTTGATTTGAAAAATACACTGGTAATCAGAAAAGAACATGCGGGGGATCATGAAAAAATTTATTTCGTTAATGACCAGGCATTCGAACGCAGCGATGAAGCGGAGTTAGTGGATACACTGCGCAGACAGAATAAACTTCTTATTTCCCTGGTGGCTGAAATAGATAAAAAAATAGTCGGTCATATTGCTTTTTCAAAAGTTTTTATTCAGTCTTCCGGACGATTACCCCAGGGTGCAGGTCTGGCCCCCATGGCTGTGCTCAAGGAATATCAAAACCGCCGGATCGGATCCGCCCTGGTAAATGAAGGTCTGAAACAATGCGATGACCTCGGTATTGATTATGTAATTGTCCTGGGACATCCGAAATACTACCCGCGTTTTGGATTTCAGAAGGCAAGTACCTTTGGAATTCGATGCCAGTTTGAAGTACCCGATGATGTTTTTATGGTTTTGGAATTGCATAAAGGAATATTAAATTCTATCGCTGATCATGTGATTCAATATGATCCTGAATTTGATCGGGTGTGATATGACCGACTCCACTCCATTAAACAAGCCAGATATTAAGATCGGTACTTCCGGTTATAGTTATGAAGACTGGCGTGGTGCTTTTTATCCGCCCGACCTCCCGGCTAATAAGATGCTGGAATACTACACCCGGTATTTTCAGGCGGTTGAATTAAACGCCACCTATTATACCATTCCAAAAATCAATACATTCCAGCGCCTGGCAGAAAAAACTCCTGCTCAATTTGAGTTTATTGTCAAGGTCCATCAGGAAACTACCCACCGCCGTAAAGAAAATGATAAGGTGATCAGACAATTACTGGAGGCGGTTAAACCATTGATTGATCATAATAAACTGCATGGCTTTCTTGCTCAATTCCCTTACTCCTTTAAAAATAATGAAGAAAACCGCCGTTATCTCGTCCAAACTAAAAACCTGCTAGGCGACCATCCTATGTTTGTCGAATTCCGGAATTACACCTGGCTTTCATCTCCCCTGCATGATTTTCTTAAAGAAAACAACATGGGTTACGTTAATGTTGATGAACCCCGGTTAAAGGGCTTATTACCGAAACAGGACCTGGTCACGAATAAAATCGGTTATATCCGTATGCATGGAAGAAATGAGAAAGACTGGTGGGATGGACAAGGCTCAGCCCGCTATGATTATGAATATAACGAACCGGAACTGAAAGAATGGTTGATCCACATCAGCAATATTCTGAAGAAGACCTTTAAGAGCTATATCTTTTTTAATAATCACCCAACCGGTAAGGCCGTAAAAAACGCCGAACAAATGATGGAAATACTTAAATCACAATTACCTTGAAAACTTTTAAAAAAATCACGCTCTCAGAAATCAGGATATGGTACAATTATCTCGCTTCCAGTCTGATTTTCGTTTTGGTTTCTTTTCCTTCACTCAGATAGACAACTTCCACCTCATCTCCGGGATTATGCTGCTTCAATATTTCCGAATACTCTTTAAGATTCTTCAGTCTGGTTGATGCAAACTGAATAATAATATCGCCAACTTTCATTCCTGCCCGGGCCGCGGGTGAATCAGGGGCCACCTGCCCGATTTTTACCCCCTCGCCAGAAAACGAAAAGTCCGGCATGATGCCGGTTGAAACTTTCCGTCCTGCTGCGGCTGGTGCAGATGAACCTGCGGATGGAGTTTTACCTGTCCAGGTTAATCCTTCTTCCCGGCTGGATAAATAATCTGCAATTTCTTTGGTAAAAGTAGCCACTTTTACCAGACCTGTCATATTAATCTTCTCAGGGGTATCATCCGGACGGTGATAATCCGGGTGGGCTCCCGAAAAGAGTTGAATGGCCGGAACACCTGCAGATATAAAACTGACCTGGTCGCTTGCCTCCAACTCCTGGCTGACCAGTTCATAACCGATGCCGGTCACAAAACCTACTCCCATTACAATATGCTTCCATTCACTGGCCGTGTTACTGTTTAATACCAGTATTTTCTCATTCAACCGTCCAACGGTATCCAGATTGAGCATACCAATGATTTTCTGCACCGGGTATTTTTTCATGTTTTGAATATAGTACCGGGATCCCCTTAATCCGCTCTCCTCGCCGGTAGCGGCAAAGAAGATAATCGTACGATCGGGATTAAAACTGGTACCTAAACTCCGCGCCATTTCCAACAGTACCGCCACTCCGCTGGCATTATCATCCGCACCATAATGGATCTTACCTTCATTACCCTGGCGTACATCCGGCCAGCCCAATCCCAGGTGATCATAATGTGCACAAACGACCACCGATTGAGTATCCCATTCCTTTTTATTCCCGGGCAGAATTCCGATTACATTTTTCATATTTACTGATTTATTCTCTGGCCCGCCAATCTCCTGCCATTCCTGATAATAAGAACCTTTCTCACCACCCGGCATTAATCCAGCTTTTTTAAACTGGTTGGCAATGTACGTTGCTGCCAATTCCAGCCCGGCACTGCCTAAACCACGTCCCTGTAAAGAATCACTGGCTAAATATTCAATATCAGCCTTCATTCTCGGTGCAGAAAATAGTGGTTTTAACTCCCCCAGGGCCTGCCTCCTGGGAAGACTTCCCTCACGAATCACCGGTTTGACTTCATCCACCTGCTTTGCATAGGCCCGCATGGGTGTATTGCTGGTAGGCCATTGTCCCTGAATGACATTCGTCGGTTCATCCCCTTCGAAGCCCAGGTAACTGTACTTCCCATAATGCGGGAGTTTTCGCCCCAGGCCGGAAACTGCCTGACTGGTATGAGCACTGACCCAGACCAGGACTTTATCCGCATTATTGGGATTGCGTACCGTCAGAATGAGGCTGTGATCCATCAGGGATGTTTTAACATTACCGATGTAAACGCTATCCCCTTTCAATTCCGTACTGTAATTTTTCAGTTCGTTCACCACCTGGTTACGCAACCGATTATTTTTGCCTAATATCCATACCGATTCATCTGCTGGTATTTCAGTAATTTTAATATCCTCGCTTACAGTAAATTCACTCGATTTATCCTTAGACCATTCGCCGGCCAGCGTGCGGTAACTCTCTTTCAGTTGCGGAGAGTCACTTCCCGGTATTACGATCAGGACTTTTTCCGATCCAAAGGCCTGGGACAGGGCAGGGGGTACTTCATCGCGGTGCAGGATCCGGAACAGATCAAACTGCGGATCCACATCGATGATCAGCGGCCGATTCTTGAAAGTCAGTTGGTAATCTTGTTTTTTTGAATTCATTTGCACTTTCTGCATCACCGCACTTTTAGTACCCTCCAGGTGAATGGCCAGCGGAATATCAAGTTGAAAGGCATCATCCGGCTGTTCCTGTAATAAGGTAAAACTCAATTCGTATCCATCGGCGGTTTGCTTACTTTCAGCCTGATTGATTTCCAGCAGGGGTGCACCCGTTCGGGTGAGCCATTGTGAGAAAAAAGAATCGTAATTTTTTCCGGTGACCGATTCAAAACTTTTTTGTAAATCTCTGAATCCGGCTTTTTTGAACTTATTCTGGTTATAGAACAACTGGATGCTTTTCAGGAAAGAATCATCCCCGATTTCCTGCCGCAGCATATTGAAGACCATCATCGACTTGTTATAGCCAATGGCCGAAGAAGAAGCATCATGACGGGAGGTAAATTGGGTCAGAGGAAAATCATTATTGGTGTGAACATAATCGGTAAAGGCTTGCAGGGCTGTCCGCCGGTACTCTACCCCCTGCCCCCGTTGTTCTTTGATCAGATGATCGGCAAAAAAGACCGTTAAACCTTCACACCAGTTGCCGGATTCATAATCGACAAAAACCCCGTTCCCCCACCAGTTGTGCAACAACTCGTGCGGATAAGAAGAATGCAAAATAAACGGAAAGCGGATAATTTTCTGACCGAGCAGGGTGAAGGAAGGCATCCCGTAGCCGGTTTCCCAGAAATTTTCCACCAATGCAAATTTAGAATAAGGGTAGGGACCGATCAGGGTATTATACATTTCCAGATACTGGGCTGTCGTTTCCAGATATTTCCTGGCCATGGCCTCATCGGGTGATCGCAAAAAAACAAGGGCCAGCACACCATCATGCTCACGCTGGTATTCTGTGAACGGAGCGGCAATTAAATAAACTTCCTCCATCAGTTCCGGTGATTCCCAGCGCACCACCCGTTGTGTGTTTTTTATTTCGTGGATCGATCTTTTCCCCTGGCTTACCACATCCCATTCTGCTGTCAGCTTCACCGTCAGGTTAAAAGTGATCAGATCGGAATTGAACCAGGGTATCCAATAGGATGATCCAGCCAGATATATGCCATTCTCCGCTATGATTCCCGGGGTCTCACTGAATCCCCGTGCATAGTCTTCAGCAAGTTGCTCAATGGGATGATGGATCTCTCCTGAATAATCAAAGACACAGGTTATTTCTTTACCCCGGGAGGAAGGCAAGTCCAATGAAAAATGTTCGACCTCTATTATTTCCGGAAGTTTAAATTTTTCTGCCGGCATTCCGAAATCAAGGTTATCGGTTTTCCCGGTCTCCCGGATTAATTTAAAACCATCCGTTCTGACTTCCGGACTTAAATTCTGGTGAAGCAGAAAATGGATCTTCCGGCCAGCCCATTCACCCGGAAAACGAATGCTGTCACGTACCGACAATGTATGCTGAATGGGATCCAGGGCAACCTGCAGATTATGCTCGACTACCTGCTCCCCGGCCGTCAAGACCGGTACAATCAAAATATATATAAACAATAATGTAAATATTTTTCGCATCTCTATATCTTCCTTTATATAAATCTTTAATCTTTAATCTTAATTCTTTTTACTTTAGCCTATCGTACAATTACTGTCACTGGATTCCTAACCGACATATACTTCTGAGCAACTCTTTTTACATCATCCAGCGCAACTTGCTTCATCAGATTTAAAAACTTCTGATCCCGCCCACAGTCATCAAAAAAATAGAGTGAGTGCGCCAGGTAATAGGCCTGGTTGATACTGGATAATCGCCGAAACATCATTCGCCCCAGATACATGTTGATGACTTTCTGCAGTTCCTCTGCTGTTATCGTATTCACCATGCTGTTATCAAAGAATTGCGGGATCTGGGGCAGCAAGGCATCAACATTCTCCGGACGTGTACCTAATCTTACATAGAACAGTGCTTTATCTTTCACCACCTCGATTCCGGCGCTCATCCGGTAAGCACGCCCCTGTTTTTCACGAACGTTGAATATGATCCGGTCGGCCAGAATCTGGGAGAAAACTTCCAATGCCGCCTGATCTTCACTAGCTATCCCGGTGGTAAAACCCCAGAACAAAAAGGATTGCTCTCCTCCCCCTTTTAGTTCATTGGTCACCTCTGTGGTCTGGATCTTTAACGCTCGTACATAAGCCAGATCCTGTTTTTTCTCTGATTGTTTCCGGACCGGAATGTTTTTAACAAACAGGTTGTGAAGGCTGTCCGGTATAGCAGGTGAAACTGCCGAAATGATCCTATTGTCCGGGGTAAAATAGAGGTCTTTAAATTTAAGTATCTCTTCGTAACCGATCTCCCCTTTTCCAGGTGGAAAGGGATTGGATTCATAAACGACTTCCCCATACGATCGCGTGAAAAGTTCACTTACCTTAGAGCCCCCCATACCACCACCACTCAGACGTTTTGAATTCTCCAACGCCCTGGAAAATTCCTCCCGGGTTGGAACAAATTTGTTCATCTGGCCCGAAAGATAGGTAATAACACCGGGCAGGTCATCCGCTAATCCTTCGACCCGGATATACCCGAAATCCGGATGCAGATAGATATCATCCATAGGAATGGTTGGATCATCGTTGACCTTGAAACTCAATCCATACCGGTTGCTGATTCTTTGATTTCCTGTCGAATTCAGACGTTGACCAAAACAATCATGTAAAATTTGTGCAGCATTTTTCCCAAACTGAGATTCATAGTTTGCCTTGTGTTTGAACAGGTAGTGAACCGCTAATAAATTACTATTTACATTCTGCTTGGCAATTAAAATCATACCGGAAGCGGGATCTGTAAAAACCTGCTGCTGGGTGGAAATTTCAACTGGTCGTACCTGTGCTTTTATTTCAGGATGCTGTATAATTACCACCGGTACAGGATTTATTTTATAACTTCCTATTTGCTGAATCGCCTTGGTGAATGCCGAAAATTCCGCCTCCTGCAACACTGCTTCCATTCCATCCAGAACCAGTGTTTCAGCATTATAAATACCAAACATGTGCGGTTTTTCGAGATTTAACAGATAGTCCGTACGCGCTTTGGTTGCTAAAAATTGTATCGTTTCCGGAGGCAGATCCAGTTCCAGACTGCCAATTTTTTTATTTATATATCTCTGGATATCCGATGACTTGAATTCATTCGGGACTTGAACCGTGATCCATAAATAATTTTTCACCGGATAATTCACGGTTTCGATTTCCAGAGACTTGATTTCAGCGGGAAATTCTTTCTGTAGATCCGTCAATAAAGCATCATGATTTTTTTTAAAGATTTCATCGATAAGAGTAAAATGAATACCGGAAAAATCGAGAGGCAATTGGTAAAACATCTGGATCTGCAGTTCCTCTCCGTTGTAAAAACGGTGAAAAGTCCTTGTACCTTCTTCAATCTCAAAAGGCAGATCTAATCCCGACTTCCAATTGGAATAACGGGGATATTCCACATTACCGGGTTTGGCAGCACCATAGATTTCCCTGATCATCGCCAGCATACTGTCACTCTCAAACGGGCCAATGGCGGTCAGGATCATGTTGTTCGGGAGATAGGTATTTTTATAATATGCATAGACATCGTCCCGGGACATGGATTCAATGGTCGAATAGGTACCGGGAACCGGTAAAGATAAAGAGTGATTCCGGAATAAAATGTAGTGAATATTATTATTAAGCATGGTTTTAGGATCATTCAGATCCTTGGCAATTTCTTCCAGGACAATTCCTTTTTCCTTCTCAAATTTATCGGTCGGTAAAATAGAATTAAACAACATATCGGCCTGAATTTCCATACCTTTTTTAATATTGCCGGCCGGGGTCACCATCATGTAATCAGCATAATAGTGCGATGTACTGGCATTGTTATATCCGCCGATCTGGTCACCTTCATCATACAACTGCTTCTGAGTACGGCTGGTCGTCCCATTAAAAAGTAAATGTTCCAGCATATGATTCATACCACTGGTGGCAAAATTCTCATAAGCAGATCCTGTTTTTACCACAACATTCACACCGGTCATCGGTAAAATCGGATTTTCGATCAATAATACCTGCAGGCCATTATCCAGCTGGTAAATAGAAACACCCGCTGGCAGGGATTGGTCTGTATTCACCTGTTTTGGTTCACCGGCCATTAAGTAAGACCGGCCGGAAAACAGGATCGCTATTATGATGAAGATTCTGATGATACGCATCGATCAACCCCTCTTTTTGAATTATTCAAAATATCTTGAATTGTGGTTGTCCTGCTTTCAGGAATTACTACTTATTTTAGAGTGATGAATTTACACTCAAAATTTATGTTATAAAAATTATTTATATTCCTTCCTTTCTTTAATGATATTGAAGGTGCGGAGGAAAATTCGGCAGGTTTTTAGATCATTTGGAATAAGCATAAAATAAACATCCCGGCTCAGCAGCCGGGATTATATGCTATTGGATTTTTATCACTGGCAAAACAACTATTTTTCAAACCAGGGATGTTTTCACCGGATAATTAAAATCTGTATTAGATCTCCTGGC
>Ga0315276_10007089_pt1 | contig 10359 bp, 10 predicted proteins | sample YL17G05_0_MG_FD_204542 | JGI IMG/M metagenome (GOLD analysis project Ga0315276, IMG submission 204542) | Sediment microbial communities from Yellowstone Lake, YNP, Wyoming, USA - YL17G05_0 | ecosystem: Environmental > Aquatic > Freshwater > Lake > Sediment | place: USA: Wyoming | collected... | reverse complement strand
CAGAATTGATGAAATCGTAAAAAGTCCGTAAATTCGTTTTTCTGTCATTCCCGTGGAAACGGGAATCCAGTCTTTTCAATAGGTTTCGTGGGGCCTGGATTCCCGCCTACGCGGGAATGACGACTTTTTACGAGACCATCAAAATTGGTTTCCCCCTACCTTCTTCCTTTTAGTTCGGTTGCAATTATAATCTAAAACCGCCTAATGTCAAATAAAAAAACATTTTTATTGACATCTTTTTCTATTTGTGCAAAATATGGGGAAAATCTTTAAATGGGGTCACAAAATTTTAAATCATATAAAGGAGGTGATGCTGAGCCAAAATGGCTCCCTGAGAGAAACAGTTGGATCGTTGGAAAGGCTAAGGTTGTTCCCCGAATGGCAATATGATTGCTCTTGGGAAAAGGAAGAAAAAGATTCCAAGATTTAACTCGTAAGGAGGGAGAAAAATGACATCGTTATATGCGCTGATCTTAGGCATCGTCTGGATTTTTCTCGTGTACCGGTTCTATGGCAAATACGTGGACCGGAAAATTGTTATGGCCGACAACAAAAAAGCGACTCCGGCCGTCATGTACATGGACGGGGTCGAGTTCATGCCGGCCAATAAAAACGTTCTTTTTGGCTTTCAATTCAAATCGATCTGTGGATTGGGGCCAATCGTCGGAGCGATTTTGGCCGCAAATTGGGGATGGCTGCCAGCCATTCTTTACCTCTTTTTGGGTGTAGCTTTCCTCGGCTGGATTCACGATTACACCTCCTCAATGGTGGGAGTGCGCAAAGAGGGAATGAGCCTGGGAGGGATGAGTTACACATTAATCTCTCCCCGGGCCAGAACCCTGATCAGCGTCTTCATCTACTTCAACCTCATGCTCAGCTTCGGGGCTTTCGCCCTTCTCATCGCCGGTAATCTTACCCAGCCGCACGGGCCCCTTGGAATTATCATCTGGGTCTTGATGGGTCTCCTCTGCGGTCAGATGATTTACAAATGGAAGCAGTCCATCGTGACGACCACGGTGGTTACCGTCGTGATCACCTTCATCGGGATCTTTCTCCTCACCAACCTTCCCCCGGTTGCCGCCTTCTTTAAAGCCGTTAGCGGAGGAGACAAGCCTCCGATTATCTTTGGTTCCATTAACCAGTCGACCTTCGTCTGGGTCATTGCCGTCTTGATCTTCTGCTACTTCGGAGCGGTCCTGCCCATCTGGCGCTGGGCCCAACCCATGAATTACCTGGGGTTCTGGGTGGTTTTCATCGGCATGGTCATGATCAGCCTGGGAATTCTGTTGTGGAACCCCTCTTTCGAGAATTTCCCGGCCTATAGAGGATGGTGGTGGGGAACCAATCCTCTCTGGCCGATTTTATTCGTGACCATGATGTGCGGAGCCGTATCCGGCTGGCACTCTCTCGTCTCCAGTTCGGGTACCGCCCGTATGCTCGAAAAAGAAACTGACACCCTGCCCGTGGCCGGGGGTGCTATGCTCCTGGAGATGATTATGGGTCTCCTGGCCCTGATTATCGCGGTCTCGGCCTTTGGAGGTTATGAAGGTTTTGCGGGGGCTATGAAAAAGGGAGCAGGCGCAGTCTTTATGGTGGGAGGAGCCAATTTCCTAGCCAAGATCGGTATCCCTCCAGGGGTCGCCGGTGTGTATTCCAACGCCATGTTTGCCATCGTCGGTCTGACCCTGATTCATTTAGGGGTACGGTTCATGCGCCTGTACGGAGCGGATGTGCTGGGAGAATACTGGCCGATCTTTAAAAACGTCCACTTTTCCTCCGTCTTCACCATCATCATCTTCGCCGTCTTCTGCTTCACCGGAGTGCTGTCCACCCTCTGGTTCCTGGGTGGGGCCTTTAACCAGATGCTGGCCTCCATGGCCTTGCTCATCGCTACCTGCTGGCTCGCTTACGAGAGGAAAAATTACAAAATCACTCTCTATCCCTCGATCTTCCTCTTCGTGACCACCATCGCGGCGGCCATCTGGATTTCCTACGGGACGATCAAGCATTTCTTCGTCACCCCCAACATCACCACGGACCGGGCCATCGGCGACTGGCTCACCGGTTTGATCGCCCTATTCCTGGTCTTCTGCGCGAGTGTTTTGATCAAAGATGGTTTCGCGGCCATCCGCAAATTCACCAGTGAAAAGAGGGAGGCAGCCCCGGCTCCAGCACCTGCCGGAGGTGCCAAATAAGCAGATCAACTCCTTGCCGACGGGAGAACCTATCTCGGGTTCTCCCGTCCCTTTTGGGCAAACGATGAAACCGATCACCCTCGAAGTCATTTCTCTGGTTCCGGGCCTTTACAACACCTGATTTACTTGTAATATTGCTACAGACCAGGTGGGTCTCAGAGAAAAGGGGGACAGCAGGGATCTCAACGAATATCCTGAAGAATTGAAGGAGGAATATCTTTTTCTTTCAAATTGGATCAAGGAATTAGCCCAAAAATATCGTGAGCGAATTTTAATTAAAGTCATCGATGTCCAATCTCTTCAAGGAGTAATGAAATCGCTCCGCTATTGGGTGCACCGCTATCCGACCTTCATTATCAATAAAAAAAGGAAGTACGCGGGCAAGGACAAGAATCAATTGGATACTCTCCTGCAGGAACATCTGGGAAGCTCCTGAAACGCTCCAGAAACCATGCCCCTTGAATTAACCAAACATATCATCGCCGCAAGAAATATCTTATTCGGAACGGGCTACTTCTTAATTCTCTCTCTTCCCGAGGGCTGGAAGATAACCCGAAGCTACCTGGAGCCGGACGTTCACTCCGCAGTACAAAGAGAGCACATCACCTGGGTAGAGGCCGGCCAGACAGATCAGATTGTCTTTAATCCTTTAAAAAGGATTGCTTTTGACTTAATGATCCAGATCAAGCGGGGAAAGCATGATGGCTTTCAGGTCAAAAACGTCCAGATTTCCTCCCAGGGTACAATAATGGTTTGCGGCCATCCCGCATCCTATTGTATCGGGGAAATGAAACAAGGCTTGATTAAGAAAAAAACGGTTAAAACTCTGCGCCTCTCTTTTTATTGCCCGGACCTTAACCGCACCCTCATTCTGCATTTTACCGGCAATGGCCAGGATGCTGATCTGAGAGAGATTTACGAATCCATCCCCTCCCTGGAATGCCACTGATAATAAGTGCCTAAAATGCCTAAAGTTGTTGGAAAGGAAACTCCTGCAATAAAAAAATGCGGGAGGTTCCTGCTTTGGTGGTGGCCCAGACGGGTGGATATCTGAAGGCAACGAATATTTCAAAAACTGCGGATGGGCAAGCCAATCAATCTTCTTGACATTCTTTTTCTCCCTCTCTTAAGATAACAATGATCAAAAAGAAATTTTCCCCTCACCCGCTCCCTCTCCCCCAAGGGGAGAGGGGTGGAGTGAGGGGGAAGATGAACGGAGATAGATGATGAAAGGAAAATCTTATGCTGTGGCTGTTGCCGGGGCTACGGGGGCTGTGGGCCTGGAGTTCCTCAAAGTCCTGGAGCAACGCAAATTCCCCGTGGGTTCCATCAAGCTTCTGGCTTCGGAGCGTTCGGAGGGAAAAGAATTGACCTTTGCCGGCCGGCCCGTAAAGGTCGAAAGGCTCACCAAAGATTCATTCAAGGGTATAGAGGTGGCTCTCTTCTCAGCCGGTGCATCCCGCAGCCTGGAATTTGCCCCGGCCGCCGCCGCCGCCGGCGCTGTGGTCGTAGACAATAGTAGCGCATTCCGCATGGACCCGGAAATCCCTTTAGTGGTGCCGGAAGTGAACGCCCATGCCATCGCCCAGTATAAAAAGCGCGGTATCATCGCCAATCCCAACTGCTCGACGATCCAGATGGTCGTGGCTTTAAAGCCCATCCATGATGTAGCCCGCATCAAGCGCATCGTCGTCTCCACCTATCAGGCCGTTTCCGGAACGGGTCTCAAGGCCATCGATGAGCTCCTGAGCCAGACCCGGGCAATACTCAATTCGCAGGAAATCCAAAACAAAGTTTACCCGCACCAAATCGCCTTTAATTGCCTGCCCCATATCGACTCATTCCTGGAGAACGGATATACCAAAGAAGAAATGAAGATGGTCAACGAGACCCGGAAGATCATGGAAGATCCGACCATTCGGGTTACGGCTACGACGGTGCGCGTCCCAGTTATTCACAGCCATTCGGAATCCGTAAACGTCGAGACTGAGAAAAAGCTCACGGTCAAGGAAGTGAAAGAAATTCTTTCCAGGGCTCCCGGTGTTCTCGTGGTGGACAACCCAGCCTTGAGTGAGTACCCCCTGGCCATCCATGCCGCCGGACGCGATGAAACTTTTGTAGGCCGGATACGTGAAGACGAGTCCATCCCCAACGGCATCAATATGTGGGTCGTCTCCGACAACGTTCGCAAGGGAGCAGCCCTGAACGCCGTGCAGATCGCCGAGATTTTGATCGAAAAATATATTTAATGGGGAAGCCGCAAAAAATCAAAACAACCCCCTCTCCTTCGAGAGACTGTGTCGTAATTCGTCATGCCCGCGTAGGCGGGCATCCAGGGGCTTAAATCTTGAATAAAATCGCGGCTGGATTCCCGCTTTCGCGAGAATGACGGCTCTTTCTTTTCATTACGACACAGTCTCCGAGGAAAGGGGAAATTTTATTTTTTACGAGACCATCATTCCATGAAGTTTTTGCAGGACATCACCCTCGGACAGTACCTGCCCGGGGATTCTTTTCTTCACCGGCTGGACCCCCGGACCAAGTTCATCTCCCTGCTTCTCCTGATGACCATCACTTTCCTGATCCAGGCTTTCCTGGCCCTGGCCTTGCTGGGGACCGTTTTTTTCTTGGCCCTGTTCTTCTCCGGGCTTCCCTGGGCTTATGTTTTCCGCGGGGTGCGATTTTTCCTCTGGCTCTTCCTTTTCACGGGCGTGCTCCATTTCTTTTTTACCCCGGGGCCTTCCCTTCCCTTCTTCCCCATAGGGTTTATCAACCTCACCTGGACCGGCCTGGAAAGGGGTACATTTGTCGCCGCCCAACTATTTTTGGCCATCCTCATCTCCTCACTGATGACCCTGACGACTCCTCCGCTGCAATTGGCCCATGGCCTGGAGAAGCTCATCGCCCCCCTGAAGCGTTTTCGGGTCCCGGTGGAAGATTTTTCCCTGATGACCATGCTGGCCATCAAGTTTATCCCCATTCTTCTCGGAGAGACCAACCGGATCATTAAAGCTCAAAGCGCCCGCGGAGTCGACTTTGAATCCGGAGGTTTCTTCCGCCGGGCAAAGAATATCATCCCGATTCTCACCCCCCTATTTCACAGCGTCTTCAAGCGGGCGGATGACTTGGCCATCGCCCTGATGGCCCGGGGGTATGTCAGCGGAGCCCCGCGCACCCATCTCCACCAGTTGAAGATGGCCAGCCGGGATTATTTCGTCCTGGCGGGGATTGTGGGTTTGGGCATACTGGAAATGAAGCTAAGCTAAATGGGACGCAGATTTTCGCAGATCGCCGCAGATAGAAATTTGGAATACAACCGGTGAAGCAAGAGAAAAAGTCATCGCTCGCAATGACAATTCCACAAAGATTGAGTCATCTAATTCGTTCTTTAAGAATCCGAATGATCTGCGCCAATCTGCGTCCAAAAAGGAATTTTCCGTGAGAAAAAAAACATCGTTCAAAGGATTAATCCAGGTTTACACCGGAAGCGGAAAGGGCAAGACGACCGCCGCCCTGGGTCTTGCCCTGCGAGCGGTGGGCCACAGATTTAAGGTCCTGGTCATTCAATTCCTCAAAGGCGGCATTGCCTACGGAGAATTGCGGTCGGCCAAGAAACTGGCCCCCTATTTGACCCTCGTCCCCATGGGCCGGGAGCATTTCGTCAACAAGAAAGACCCTCACCCCAAAGACCTTCGCTGGGCCCGGAAAGGATGGGAGCTGGCCAAACACTCTGTGCACAGCCAGAAATATCAGATCGTAATCCTGGATGAAATTAACGTGGCCGTCGAATACGAAATGGTCCCTTTGCCGGAACTCCTGGCCTTGATGAAAAGCAAGCCCGAGAATGTGGAATTGGTGCTCACGGGAAGATGGGCCAGACCGGAAGTTCTCAGATTGGCGGACCTGGTCACGGAGATGAAAGAAAAGAAGCACTATTACAGAAAAGGAATCGAAAGTCGCATTGGGATTGAACGCTGAAAGAGGAGAGTGTAGCGTGTGGGGTATTCAAAACCTTAAACGGCGTGATCGGGGATTACACCCTACATAATCATTGTCGGGTTTTTCAAGCATCTAAATGGGTAGGAATAATACCATTTTGGTTTTCTTTGAATTTCTGCAGAATCCCTGGTAAAATGATATAAAAAGAACCCGGGTCAAAGCCTATGCAAATCTTTCTCTGGCTGGTTTTCGTAATCATCCTCTGTGTGGCCATCTTTGCGGTGCAAAATTCAGCCACTCCTCCCATTATGATTAAGTTCCTATTCTGGAAATTGGAGACCTCCCTGATTCCCATGCTTTTGGGGTCTATCGGTGCGGGAATCCTCATGATACTGCTCCTGTGGATTCCCAAGGCTCTTCGGGCATCCTTCCGCGTCAAGGCTTTGAAAAAAGAAATGGAATCTTTGCAGGCTGAGGCGAAGCGTCGCCTCGAAGATGCCAAAGAAGAGAGTAAAAAAAACCCTGAAAAACAGCCCTGAAGAGGAGCAAACGCTGCGTCTTTTCTGGGGGGCTTTAAAAAAGTTCGACAGCGACCACGGTTTCATTCTCGCCTCGCGCTTTCCTTAACCCTTTTCTTGAAGGTGCTGATCCTCCCATCCATAGCCTCGGCCGGCAGATTTTTTTATTGGGGTCCTTGACAACACCGCTTTGCATGTTAAAATTAAATGCGTTTAGGGTTCATCGTGAGGGCGAAAATCTCTTTTGCGGGTCATCAGCGGAAATTTGAAGGGCAAGAGGCTTTTTTCGCCGAAGGGCCAAGAGCTTCGACCCACCTCCGATCGAGTAAAGGAGGCCATCTTCGACATTCTGCAGGATCAATTCCAGGGACAGAATGTTCTGGATCTCTTTGCCGGAACGGGCGCCCTGGGGATTGAATGCCTGAGCCGGGGGGCGAGCAAGGCTGTTTTTGTCGAAGAAAGCCCGCGGTCCCTCAGCGTTCTGCGCAGAAATATTGAAGAATGCCGGCTAAGAGAACAGGCCGAAGTACTGGGCCGGAAGGTACAGCCAGCGCTCAAGATTTTAGAAGCCCGGGGAGAAGCCTTCGAGCTCATCTTCCTGGACCCCCCTTACGGCAAGGGGGAAGCCCGAAGGGTTCTGGAGGTGCTTTCCGGAAGTTCGATTGTTACCCCCGGCACCCTGGTGGTTGCCGAACACTCGGTCTCGGAAGGGATCGACTCGATCCCTTCATTGCAGCGGACCGATCTGCGCAAGTACGGAAGGACCCTGGTTTCTTTCTTTCGGCCGGAGAAGAAGTCGCCCGATCCCTTTCTGGTCGTATAAGAAATTCTCAAGAGAATAACTTTAGGCACTTTAGCGCACTCTAGGCACTTTAGGCACTTCTCCTAAGAGGTCTTTCCTATGAATGAAAGAATTGCGGTTTACCCGGGGTCTTTTGACCCGATCACCAATGGCCACGTGAATTTGGTCGAGCGGGCCCTGGAGATTTTTGACAAACTCATCGTCGCTGTGGCGTACAACCCAAACAAATCGTGCCTGTTTTCTGTGGAGGAGCGTCTGGAGATGATCCAGGTGGCCCTGAAGAATGATCCCCGGGTGACGGTGGGTTCTTTCGAGGGCCTACTGGTTGACTTCGCCGAAAAGCAGGGAGCGCGCCTCATTGTCCGGGGCTTGCGAGCCCTCTCTGATTTTGAGTATGAATTCCAGATGACCCTGATGAACCGGAAGCTCAACCGGAAAGTAGACACCATGTTCCTGATGACGGGATTCAAATGGTTTTACACCAGCTCGCGGATCATCAAGGAGGCCGCCTCCCTCGGGGGCTCTGTGCGTGGGCTGGTACCCGAGATCGTCCACCAAAAGCTGAAGGAAAAATTTCCGAAATACGGCAATGTCCCGTAAACAACGACTTCACCGCAGAGAGCGCAGAGATCGCCGAGATAAATTTGAAATCAAAGTCCAAGAAGCAACATGCGAAACAACAATGTAAAATTCAAAATCTTTAATTTTGATGGAATCGTAAAAAGTCAAAAAGTGGTGTTTCCCGTCATTCCGGCGAACCCCGGATCGGGTCCGGGGCAGGCGCCGGAATCCAGTTCTTTCCACAAGTTAAGCCCCCTCACCCTTCCCCTCTCCCCCGCAAACGGGGGAGAGGGCGGGGGTGAGGGGGAAGGATAAAAAAGGAAATTCCTATACCATCCAGTTATAATTTCCCTGGACTCCGGTTTCCACCGGAGTGACGACTTTTTACGAGAACATCAATTTTGATGGCTTCGTAAAAAGTAATATTTCCCCTCCCCTGGCGGGAGGGGACAAAGGGGAGGGGGATAACGAACCGGCTGAAATACCTCTATTATTCACCCTCACCCCAGCCCTCTCCCGTCGAGGGAGAGGGAGTGTTTTTGACTTTTTACGATTCCATCAATTTTGATTTTTGATAATTGATTTTTGATTTTATCGTCTCCTCTGCGTTCTCGGCGTGCTCTGCGGTTAAGAATGAAAGGAGAATGCCATGAAACTGGCTGAACGGGTCAAGCGCATCAAGCCTTCGCCCACTTTTGCCGCCGCGGCCAAAGCGGCGGCCATGCGGGCCAGGGGGATCGAGGTCATCAGCTTTGCCCAGGGAGAGCCAGACTTCGATACCCCCGCCAACATTAAGGAAGCGGCCTACAAGGCGATCCGCGAAGGCTTTACCAAATACACACCGGCCGCCGGCTTTGACGACCTGAAAGACGCCATCATCCAGAAATTCAAAAGAGACAACGGCCTGACCTATGATCGCTCCCAGATCCTGGCTTCGGCCGGGGCCAAGCTTTGCATCTATAACCTGGCCCAGGTCCTCTTCGAAGCCGGGGATGAAGTCATCGTTCCGGCCCCCTACTGGGTTTCCTACACCGACATCGTGCTGCTGATGGACGCCCAGCCCGTGGTCATCCCCACCACCGAAGGGCAGGGGTTCAGGATTTCCCCGCAGCAGCTTGCTTCCGCGATCACCCCCCGCACCAAGGCCATTCTACTCAACAGCCCGAATAACCCGACGGGGGCCACCTACACGGCTGAAGAACTGCGGGCGCTCGCCGGGATTCTGGTGCAGAAAAAAATTCTGATCATCGCCGATGATATCTACGAAAAGTTTGTCTACGACGGGATCGCTTTTACCAGCATTGCTTCTCTGGGAAAGGAAGTTCAGGACCAGACCATGGTTATCAACGGCGTATCGAAAACCTACTCCATGACCGGCTGGCGTATCGGTTTCGCAGCCGGGCCGGCGGAATTGATCGCGGAGATGGGCAAGGTCCAGACCCAAAACGTCTCCAACCCGGTCTCCTTCTGCCAGAAAGCGGCCGTCGAGGCCCTGGTCGGCCCACAGGATTCGGTTGGCCAGATGATCGTAGAGTTCGACCGGCGGCGGCGGTATATCGTTGACCGGTTGAACGCCATGCCCGGGATTACCTGTCCCCTGCCCCAGGGGGCCTTCTATGTTTTTCCCAATATCACCGGCCTATGCGGAAGAAAATGGGGTGAAAAGAAGATTTCGAATTCTGCGGATGTTACGGATTTTCTCCTGGAAGAAGCCCGGGTTGCCGGGGTCGCGGGCAGCGGCTTCGGCGACGACAAATATATCCGGTTCTCCTACGCCACTTCCATGAAGAACATCGAGAAAGGGATGGACTGGATCCAGGAAGCGCTGAAGAAACTGAAATAATTCACCGCAGAGCACGCGGAGACCGCAGAGGGACGTGAGTCAAAAACCCAATTTCCAAAGTCAAAATTTCTCTACAAAACCTAAAATAAAGGATTCTGAATTTTAGATCGCTCTTTTGCATTCAGGCGCTTACTGGGCAACTAATACCAACATGTTCGTAAGAAAGAAATATCCCGCTCATTCGCGATAAATCCCCCCTCGCCCCCCTTTTACAAAGGGGGGTTGGGGGGATTTTTGGGATTTTCACTACCCCGCAGGGCCACCTTTTTTCGGGCGAGGTCGCGGAAAAAGCGTAGATTCTCGATTTTTAATTTCAACCCCATCTCAGCGCGCTCTGTATTACTAACGTGCAAACTCTTTAAATTTTGTAAAGATTTTTGTAATGAATTTTATCTGTGTTTATCATTGGTTATCCATGTCCCGCATTGTCTTTTGCTAATATCTCTGTGAACTCTGTGCCCTCTGTGGCTAAAGTTTTTTGGTTGCGGCTCTGCCGCGCTG
>Ga0315276_10007085_pt1 | contig 10361 bp, 8 predicted proteins | sample YL17G05_0_MG_FD_204542 | JGI IMG/M metagenome (GOLD analysis project Ga0315276, IMG submission 204542) | Sediment microbial communities from Yellowstone Lake, YNP, Wyoming, USA - YL17G05_0 | ecosystem: Environmental > Aquatic > Freshwater > Lake > Sediment | place: USA: Wyoming | collected... | reverse complement strand
GGCCAGCAGCAGCAGGGGAACCACGACGTGGATCTTGAATTCCATGTTGCCCGGGTCCCAGAAGCTGAAGAACACGAAGAAAGGCAGCGCCCAGAGGAGCATGGCCCTCCGGAACAGGCGCCTCTCCTCGCCGGCCTCCCGGCGCAGGCCCGGGAGCACCAGGAACAGGGCCGCGGCCAGGACGAGCCCGGCCGGGACGCCGCCTCCGGCCACCAGCGCGGCCTGCACCGAGCGCAGCGACAAGCGCAGCGTCGTCCATGACAGGGGTCGGGAATAGGGGATGTGATAGCCGCTGTAGCGGTCGGCGCCGAAAAGAACGCTGCGGAGAACGCGAAGGACCGGCTGGCGCGCCAGGGCGGAATACGCGCCGTACATGAGCAGCATGAACCCCGCGTAGCTGAGGTAGAATTCCGCGAAGCGCCGCCAGGGGGCGCGCTGGCAAAGCAGGTACAAAAGGACCGTGGCGGCGATCAATATGTTGGTCAGGTGGAAGCCGGCGGCGGCGGCGAAGCAGAAAGCCGCCCCGACCAGCGGCCATATTGTCGCCTTGCGGAACACCAGCAGGTATATCCCGGCCAGGGTGAAAAAAAGTCCCGGGATGTGGACTTCGGCGTCGACGGCGAATTGCCAGAAGGCGTACGAGAACGCGACCAGGGACACGCCGATCACGCGCAGTTCCAGCGCCTGGCCCAGTTTTTTCAGCGTGCGCTCGACCAGCAGCAGGGTCGCCGCTCCGAAGAACAGGGAAAACATCTGCAGGTGGAAAAATTCGAGCACGCGGTATTTGAACAGGGCCGCCAGGATGCGATAGGCCAGGTAATTGAGCGGGAAGTAGGCCAGGTGGTGGATCTGTACCATGTCCAGCCAGTTGCGCTTCAGCAGCGCGTAGCGCAGCATCTGGCTGAAGACCGTGCCGTCGAAATTGTAGCTGACCGGCAGGAAGCTGAAATACAGCAGCGGGATGCCGGCAAAGACCAATGCGGCCAGCAGGCGCTTCAGGGCGTTGGACATGTCAGTCCCCTCCCTCTGGCAAGGCGCGCAGCACGTCGTGCAGAGGCCCCAGGCCGGCGGCGAAGGAAAAATCCTGTACGGCGGCGGCGGAGAGGTCCACCCGGCTGTCGCGGTCGGGGTCGTCGATCAGGCGCTCCAGCGTCTCCTCGATCTCAGGAGCGGAGCGCGGCGAGGCGACCCAGCCGCTGCGGGTCCCGGCCACGATCGCGGCGGCAGCGGTAGGGCCGGTCAGGGCCAGGACCGGCCGGCGGGCTTGCAGGTACTCGAATAACTTGGTCGTGGCCACGCTGGTGCGGTCCGCGGCGGTGACCAGGAGCAGCACCCCGGCGCGGCGCTGGTAGGCCAGGGCCTGGGCGCGGCTGACCTGGCCGTGAAAGCGGGCCACTCCGCGACGGGCCAGGCCGGCCAGGATCCTTTTTTCCCGGCGGCTCAGTTCGCCCAGGAAATGCAGGCGCAGGGTACGGGCCAGCTCCGGCCGCACCGCCAGGAGGGCGTGCACGGCCTGCACCAGGGGAGCGATGGAGCAGCCGGCGTCGGAGAGCGCGAAGCGGCCGCTGTGGACGATATGGAGGCAGCCCGGTTCCAGCGCCACCTCCGGAAGGGGCATGGCGCTTTCGTCCGGGTCGAAGCCGTTGGCCACGGTGATGACCCGGGCGTGCTTGTAGGTGCGGCGGAAGTAGTCGCTGAGCGGTCCCGAGACCGTGACCAGGGCGGCCGCCGCGGTTGCGGTCTGGCGCTCGATCTCCGAATATGCCTTGCGGACGCAGGCGAAGCGGCGCAACCGCTTGCTCTCGATGGCTTCAAAGAGCAGGCCGTCGCGGAAATCGGCGATCAGGGGCCGCGTCGACTTTTTGGCCAGGCGCATGGCGATCTGCAGGGTTTCCACCGGGGGATAGGTGGCCAGGATGGCCTCGGGCCGGGCGATCTCCAGGATCTTGTCCTCCCGGGCCAGGACCCGGCTTTTCCATGCCCCGAAAATGCTGGCATATATCCCCGAGCGGTTCAGGATCTCGACCCAGCCTCGGCGGCAGAACCAGGCCAGGCGCCGCCAGCCGCGCCGCCGGCAGTTGAAGCCCGGGTCATGCACGCGCAGCAGCTCGCGGTCGGCGGTTCGATCGCCGACGTACGATTGGGTCAGCACGGAAACGTCATGCCCGGCCCGGCGCAGGTACTTGACCAGGTTGACGGCCCGGGTCACCCCCGGGCCCTGGAGGGGCGGGTAGTAATAGGCGATGAACAGTATCCTCATGGGCGCGTCCCGCAACCGCCGTTATTTCGCATGGCGGCCTTCGGCAGCGGCGGCCGCCACCCTCCGGTACAGGCCGTGGAAGCGGCGGCCGATGACGTCCGGGCTGAAATTTCGCAGCGCGTACTCCCTGATCTTTGCCGCGTCGTAGTTCCCGGGGTGGTCGAGCATAAAGGCGATCGCCCTGGCCAGGCCCTCTTCATCGCCGGGAGCGACCAGGATGCCGTTGTCATCGTGGACATGCTCGGGAATGCCGCCCGTGCGCGTGGCGATGACCGGGAGCCCCGAGGCGAAGGCCTCGGCGATGACGCAGGGGGAATTCTCGTAGTCGCTGAACATCAGGAAGAGATCGGCCCGGCGCATGAAGCCGGCGACCTCCGCGTCGTTCTTCCTGCCGTGGAAGCGGACGACGCGGTCCTTGATCCCGAGCCTGGCGGCCAGCTCTTCCAGTTCGCCCCGCCCCGCCCCGTCGCCGACCATGTGCAGTTGGAAATCGTCACGCTTTTCCGCCAGTTTTTTCACGGCGCGCAGCATGCCGGGGAGGTTCTTGCAAGGATTGAACCCGGAAACGTGCAGGACGTTCTTTTTTCCCTCCCTGCTTTTTTCCCGGTTCGGGGTGAACAGCACGGGGTCGACCACGTTGGCAATGACGTGGTATTCGTTTTCCAGGCCGTGGCGCTGCATGGCATTTTGCGCCGCCAGCGACACGACCGTCACCGCCTTGGCCTTCCTGACCAGCCGCCGGGTGAACCATTTGCGGAATAATCCCTTGTAGTCTCCGGATTCCGGGAAATATCCCGACCAGTGCTCGGAGAAGATGCAGGGCGTCCTGCCCGCGTGGGCCAGAATATATGCGATCTGTCCCAGCGGCGGGTTGACCTGGACATGGAGGATGTCGGGGATGCCGAAATCCTCCCTGACGACCTTCAGCCCGAGCCGGCTCAACCGGTAGTACCGGACAAGGTCGGCCAGCTTGGCAAGTCCCGGGACCCGGGTGCCCGGGCGGAAGAATATCCTGGTGACCCGCAAGCCATTTTCGCTCGTCGTTTCCATGACCTGCTTCCTGGCCAGGCCGGGATCGGGGACGATGTACAGCACGGCAACATCGCATAACGACGACACGGCCTGCGCGTGCCTCTGGATGAATATCCCGCTCATGGGGTTGAGGCGGCTGGGATACCACCAGCCGGGCCAGAAAAGCACTTTCAACTCAGTTGCTTTTTTCAAGGGGCCTCGACAGGAACGGTTCCAGGACAGAGACGAAGCGCATGCCCATGGCGGACGGCGAAAACTCTTCCCGGGCCCTTTTTTGATTCCCCTCCCCCAGCCGGCGGCGGAGCCCTTCGTCGCCGATTAGGGTCCGCAGTCCGTCGGCCAGCAGCCGCTCGTCGGCGGGCGGCACCAGCAGCGGGTAGTCTTCGCCCAGGGCGGCGGCGATGCCGGCGATGCGCGTAGCCACGACGGGCAAGCCGGCGGCCATGCACTCCAGGACCCCGTTGGGCATGCCTTCCAGGCGGGAGCTGAAGACGCCGATGTCGCTGGCGGCGAGCAGGCCGGAGATGTCGTCGGTCGGGCCGATGACGTGAATGCTTTTTTCGAGCCCCAGGCTCCGGCGGAGATCCTGGAGCGGTGCGAACGTATCCCCGGGACGGCCGGCCAGCACCAGGCGCGGACCGTCGCCGCCGTTTTCAGCGACGATACGGGCCCAGGCCCGCAGCAGCGTTTCGTGGTCCTTGAAATGGTGCAGGTTGGCGATCATGGTGACCAGGACCGCCCGCGGGCCGATGCCCATGGCGGCGCGCCATTCGCCCCGGGTGCGCCCGGGCGGATCGAGGCGCACGCCGTTGGGGATGAGGGCGACGCGTTCCCCGGCGACCCCGAACCTGCCGGTGAGGAATTCGACGCCCTGGACGGAATTGGCCGTGAAGACCCTGACCTGGCTCAGCGCCCGCCGCTCCAGGAAGCGGCCGGTGACCTCCCGTCCTTCATCGCGCTGGTTCCAGACGCATACCGCTGCCTTGCTCCATGGCCAGAGGGCGCCGCAGACTTTGTTGGGGAAGTCATTGAAGGAAAGGATGGCGTCGGGCCCGAGGCGGCGCAGGCGCCGGAGCAGGTCGAACAGCCCCGCCAGCTTGGCGGCCCCGCGGTGCTCCAGGATGCCGCGCCGCAATTCCCACTCCACTCCCTGGCCTTCCAGGCGCGCGGCCAGCGGCCCGCCGCGTTCCAATGCCCAGACCACGGTATGGGCCCCCGTTTCCCTGCGCAGCCAGGGAGCCAGGTATCCGACCTGCCGCTCCGTCCCGCCCAGGTCCAGGGTGCGCAGGACCAGCAGGATGGTCTTGCCCCGCCAGTCCGGGGCCGCCGGCGGCTTGATCCGGGGCTCAGCGTTCATGGGTCTCCTGGCGCAGCCACTCCTCGAGAAAAAGCAGCAGCCAGATGGCAGCAGCGTTCTTGCCGTCCACGAGCGCGGCCAGCACCTCGGGGTCGAACCAGCCGTGCAGGGCGGAGCCCGCGTGCAGGAGCCGTTCCCTGGACGCCGCGAACGTTTCGCCATCCGCGCCGAACCAGCGGCGCATGGGGATGCCGAATCCCTGCTTGGGACGCTGCAGAAAAGATGCGGGGAAATATTTCCGCAGCAGCTTCTTGAACACGAGCTTGCCTTCGAACCTGCCCGGGCCGGTTGCGGCCATTTTCTCCGCAGACGGGATGGTGGCGGCGTACTCCATGACCCGGATGTCGACGATCGGGGTCCTGACTTCCAGGCTGTTCATCATGCTGGCCACGTCGACCTTGGTCAGGATGGCGTAGGGCAGGTAGGTCATCATGTCCATGTATTGGACGGTCTGCAGCGGGTCCCATCCCGCGGTCTCGGCGAAAGCCTCGGCCAGCGCTTCGGGCGGCCCGCCGCAGGCGGAGCGGAATTCGGGCCGCCACAGGCGACGGCGCCAGCCGGGTCCGATGTACTGCATGAAGCCCAGCCAGTTCTCCAGTAGCGGCTCGCGCCGGGGCCAGCGCTTCGGGAACAGGGACGAGACCAGGGGGAAGAGGGGCCTTTTCCACGCCGCCATCCCGACCTTGCCGAGCCAGCGCAGCCACTGGCCGTAGGTGTTGTAGCCGCCAAAGGCCTCGTCGCCGCCGTCGCCGGAAAGGACCATGGGCACGTGCTCGCGGGCCATGCGGCTGACATAATAGGTGGGGATGGCCGACGCGTCCCCGAACGGCTCCCCATAGTGTTTCACCAGCTGCGGCAGGATGGCCAGCCCGTCCGCGCGGACGATCTCTTCGTGGTGCTCGGTCTTCCAGCGCGCGGCGGCCTGGCGGGCATAGGGGAGTTCGTTCAGCGCGCTGTCCTCGAAGCCGATGCTGAACGTTTTCACGGGGCGCTCCAGGGACTGGGCCATGTAGCCCACGACAGCGCTGGAGTCGATCCCGCCGGACAGGAAGGCGCCGAACGGCACGTCGGCGACCAGGTGCATCTCCACGGAGCGGCGCAGGACCTGGTCGAGCTCGTCCAGCAGGTCGGCTTCCCTGCGCGCCACCGGCTGGAAGCGCAGCCGCCAATAGCGCTCGGGGGCGGCGGGCGGCCCGGAGAAGGGCACGGTCAGAAAGTGGCCCGGGCGCAGCTTGTGCCCGTGCCGGAAAACGGTGCGCGGGGCGGGGATGTACTGCAGGTACAGATAGTGGTCTATGGCCTGCAGGTCGATCTCCCATTCGACGCCGGGCAGCGCGCGCAGGGCCTGCAGTTCCGACGCGAAGGCGAACGTGTTTTTCTCGAAAAAGTAGAATAGCGGCTTGATGCCCAGGGGGTCGCGGGCCAGGAACAGCTCCCGGCGGCGATGGTCGGCGATGGCGAAGGCGAACATGCCGCGAAAGCGCTTCAGGCAGTCCGTCCCCCATTCTTCGTAGGCGTGCACCACCATTTCCGTGTCGGAGCGGGTGCGGAAGACGTGGCCGCGGGTCTCCAGCTCGGCGCGGATCTCCTGGAAGTTGTATATTTCGCCGTTGTAGGTGATCCAGACCGCCCCGTCCTCGTTGCCCATGGGCTGGGCGCCGCATTCGGGATCGATGATCGCCAGCCGGCGGTGCCCCAGCCCCACCGGGCCCCGCAGATGGAAGCCTTCGCCGTCGGGGCCGCGGTGGGCGATGGCGGCGGTCATGGAACGCAGCACGGCCTCTGCCCCCGGCTGACCGTCGGTGTTCAGTATGCCGCAGATGCCGCACATTTGTCGAAAAGTTCCTCAGGCCGTGAAGATAATGGCCGAGTGTGAATTCCGGCACTCATCTTCATTTTACCAAGTGTTTTCTTTTTACGGTAGCGATCACTTCTTCGTAAAAAGCCAGGTGGGCCGCAGTGATGCGTTCCGGGCTCAATTCCGCTATCCGCTTTTTAGCGGCGGCACCCATCCGCGCACGTTCTGAATCATCCATGTGCAGCGCTTTTTCCAGGGTCGCTAAAAAAATGCCGGGATCGTGCGGACGGCAAAGCCAACCGCTTTCGCCGTCCCGGATCAATTGCTCGAAACCGGGGGCGTGCGTGGCCACGATCACCTGGCCGACGGACATGGCCTCCAGGCACACATTGGGAAAATTCTCGATCAACGCGGGAAACGTGATCACGGCGGCATGCCTGACAACAGGGAAAAGCTGGCTTTGGGGGATGCGCCCCAGATAAATAACGCGATCCCGGCATTTGCCGGCTCGATCGTGAAGATGCTCCATCACGGGGCGGCCGGAAAAGCCGGTTGTTTCCTTTCCGGCGAAGACATAGAACAGATCCGGATGCGTTCGCAGCAATTTGCCGATGAAGTCGGCAATGACCAAAATGCCTTTGGGGCGGTTGAGGCGCCCGAAAAACAGCACGTATCTTTTTCCTGCGAGCATGTTTTGATACAGGCTATCATCTTCGGGACCTTCGGCCACGATAAAAGGCGATTCCAGGGTGCGGACCGGGATAGCGAGCCTTTCCTGCACGACCCCGGCGATCTGAGCGCTTGGCCCGAACACGGCATCGGCGCGTTTCAGCGCCAGGCCTTCAACGACCGCCTGCTGCCATACCTGGAAACGGCTGCGGTCGGCGTACTCTCCGAACTGCTGCCACAGGGGCGTGTAGCTTGACAGCCTGACCACGGCGGGAAGGTCTTTGGGGCGAAAAATCCCCAAACCGCCCAGATGGGTGAATTGCACGATGTCGAAGGGAGCAAGGCGGTGTTGTTTTTTAAGAACCGCGTTGAGGTTCCGGCTTTTGCGCAGATAATTAAAAAAACGTTGCAAGCGCCGGAGAGTGATTATATTCAAAAAAGCGATCCACGGGATGCGGCGATATCCCACGCGCTCCACTTTTATTCCTTTTTGTTCGATGGTCTGACTATGCTCCGCTTCAACGAATACGACCGGTTCATGCCCGGCCCGGGACAGTGCCGATGCGATGCGGCAGGTATAGTTGGCCAGGCCGCCGTCAAACGAGGCTTCCGTGACATATTCCGTAACCATCAATGCGATTCTCATCTTTGTTCGGGTCTTTCGCTCACTGCCGCAGTTCATTGTTTATCGGCTTTAAAAACAAGTATTCAATATTCGCTTCACCGGTTTTTACCCTTATCCTGCGCAATCCAAGTCTGTTTTCGCAAAAATCACATACTTCCTTCTCAGTGGCTGGTTCATAAGGCCAGCCGCCGAGCCAATCCCGAACATCGGTCATGAAGGACATGCCCCGCTTGGCCTTGTGGGTTGCGATCGTGCGCAGGGCGACAACGATGCGTTTTGGTGACGGGGGGAAAAAATAGTGCTTCGCTACGTGCTTGAACTCCATGATCCGGCGTCCCAAGCGGCCGGATGCATTGTATTTTTTTTTCACGCCGATCCAATAATCGCTATCGGGCGTCTTTTCATAAATGGCTATGTAATACAGCGAACCGGGTTTCAAGAATTTGGCACCGTTTCCCAGCGCCTGCCACAAATTTCCTGTGTGGTGCAGGACACCCCAGGAATAGACGATGTCGGATGGCAGGATATCACGAGCCGGGGGATCATCCAGAATAGACCCCCGGCGAATTTCCCAGTTCTCCGGATTGCCGCGTTTTTTTCGCAGTATGGAAGCCGCCCGGACCGAATCGGCATCGATATCAATGCTCATCACCCGTTGCGCTCCGGCTTCCCAGGCGGCCAGGGAATGGATGCCGCTGCCGCAGCCAATATCAAGAAAAGTCTTGTCTTTAAGATCGGGCAGCTGCAGAAAGTCCAGCAAGAATTGTTGAGCGACAGCCAGGCGTTCTTCGGAATAGGATTTAAGAATATACTTTTTCCAATTTATTCCGAATGAGAAAGGCGATCCCGGCATCAGCGGCTTGGCTTGTCGTCCCCGGTGGGAACGGGACGTACGATGGCGAAGAGATGCGTGTGCGGGCTGCGCTGCAGTCGGAAGCGGAGAGTGCGTTGCTTGGGGAATGGACGCGGCAGCAGGAGGTCCAGTATCCTGCGAAACCGGTAGCGGAACCAAAGGCGCAGATTGGACAGGTTAAGCAGCGTGATGCGCGGGAAGGCGAAGTCCAGTTGAAACTGGTCGAAATCGATCGTGTCGCATAATTCGATCCGGAACCCCTGCGCGCCGATCAGAGCTTCCAGTTTTTCCTTTGAGAACGAATTCATGTGCTGCCAGCGGTGGAACAGCGACTGGCAGAAGGGGCAGTATATCGTCTCCCGGGCAAGGTCCTCCGCGAAGGGCACGGTGAGGAACAGTTTTCCCCCTGGCTTCAGTATGCGGCGCAACTCCCGGAACAGCTCTGCGGTCGAATCCGGCGGAAGGTGCTCCAGGGTTTCCAGGCAGACGATCAGGTCGAAAAAATGATCCGCGTGGCGGGTCGTGAAATGGTCGGTCAGTTCCGCCCCGTGCCAGTTGCTGAAAGCGGAAAAATCCTTGTTGACGCGCGCGACGGCTTCATCGGAAGAATCGACGCCGTAACAGTCCAAGCCCCGCCCGAGAAGCACTTTCAGCAGGTGGCCGGTGCCGCAGCCGAAATCCAGGACCCGCCCGCGGAGAAGGCCTGCGGCATCGAGAAAGCGGACCACGCCCCGGCCGACCCGGAAGGAGAAATAGGTGGATTGGTTGAAAGGGTTGCGGCCCAGCCAATTCCAGTAGCGCCGGACCAACTCGGGGTTCCATTCGGCGGCGTGGGGCTGGTCGGGGTTGCTCATGGTGCTCCTCCCGTCATGTCTTGACCAGATGGAAACATCCCGAAAGCTTTTTCAGCTCGGTTTCCGGGCAGTCGGCGTACGTGGATGACGATTTCCGCAGCCGGGGCATGAACTCATTCAAGTAAGCGTCCGCGGCATGCATGTTGACTTCAAAATCCCGGATGGTGAACCCGCTCCTGGCGAAAATGCGGGAAAACCCGCCCGGGCGCAGGCGGTTGCCGCATTCCCCGTGGCTCCAGTAAAACACCTTCCAGAACCGGACCCGGCTCAGCAGCAGGTACTCCAGAGGGCGGGAGAAATCCCGGTGGTCGCGGAAATCGACCTGATGAAAGCCCAGCCCGCCGGGGCGCGTGACCCACGCCAGCCTGCGGATGGCCCGGAAGGGGAGGAAAAGGTGCTCCAGCACGGCGTTGGAAAAGATCACGTCGTACCCGTTCCGCTTCCGTCGCGGGATCCTTTCGACCGGAGTTTTGATCTCGGTCAGGTGATCGTTCAGGGAGGTTTGATCTTTCACGGCTGCTCGTAATGGACTCGGGTCTATCGCCGGGAATTCGCCCGCGAAGCGATCCAGCAGCTGGCTGTAAAAAACCGGGTGGTATGCGGGCTGCCAGCCCGGGGGGAAACGGTCCGCCACGGCCACGCAGGCTCCAAAGCACGCCAGGATCAGCGGGACCCCGTAATGGATCCCGGGCCCGATCTCCAGCACGTTCTTTCCCCGCAGCCAGGACGTGTCGCCTCCGGGCAATTTCGCCAGATAGGAGTGGGCTGTCTCAAATGCGTGATCGATGTCCTGTTGCACGGAAGCGGGAGAGGGGTCCCGCGGCCGCAGGTTTTGCGGCAATCCCTTGTTGAAAACCAAACGCCGGAGATTCATGCAACGGATCCAAGGAAGATCAGGCGATCGGGAGATCCC
>Ga0315276_10007084_pt1 | contig 10361 bp, 6 predicted proteins | sample YL17G05_0_MG_FD_204542 | JGI IMG/M metagenome (GOLD analysis project Ga0315276, IMG submission 204542) | Sediment microbial communities from Yellowstone Lake, YNP, Wyoming, USA - YL17G05_0 | ecosystem: Environmental > Aquatic > Freshwater > Lake > Sediment | place: USA: Wyoming | collected... | reverse complement strand
CTGCCGGCACCAACCCAATCATCAAGGGCCCGAGGCTGGCGGCGAAACCAGGCGCGCCCTCGACACCTTGCAGGCTGGCCAGTAACGGCGTCAACAGGGAATGGACGAGCGAACCGCCACCGGCATCGCCACGGAAGAAAGCCTGGGCCAGCGGATCGATCCATGAGCTTCGGCCGATGAAGGGGTAGAGAGGTGCACCCGCAAAGCAAAGGTTCTTCAGAAGCCAGGGCGCTGCCAGCAGCGCAGCGGCGGCACCGTAGGCGAGCAGCATCTTCCACACCCGCCGCTCTCGGAGAACGAGGAGCATCGCCGCACCGCCGGCTACAAAGCCCAGCCCGGCGCTGTACTTGACCCCGAAGGCAATGCCCGCCATCGCGCCCGCGAGAGCCGCACTCCGCCAGCCCGGGCCCCGCCTCCAGGCGTCGAGGGCAATGATCAACGCGGCGCCGTGCAGGGCTGCAGACCAGTCAGCGTAGGCCCACGCCAGGGAAGCCGCCAGCGTCTCTCCCGAGAGGAGGGCGGCCACGCCGACCCATCCGGCCTGTCGCCCGAGGCCGCGGCCGAGGCCGAGCACACCCACCAGCGCCAGCAGCCCTACCATCCAACCCACGACCGCCGCCGTCTGAGGCCTCCCGAGCGCCATGGCCCAGGTGAAAAGCATCTCGGTCCCCAGCGGCATGCCCCAGTACGGGTTCCAGCCAGCGGCGGCCACGGAGTGAGCAGCGAGGAACTCCCTCGGGAGCGTGACGTGGTAGACCAGAGCATCGAAGTGGACCGGCGGGGCCAGTGCCTCCGCCAGGCTTGCCACCAGAATGATGCCCGAGAGGCCGGCCAGCACCTTGGCGAATCCTCCGCTCCTACCGAGGCCTGCGCCGATCTCACGCCAGGCCGCAAGCCAGGCCCGAATTGAACGGCCAAGCAGGATCAGCAAGACCGCCACTGCCGCCCAGCCCACCCAAGCATCGTACAACCCCGCCAGGCCTGCAGCCAGGGCGCCGAGTGCGCAGATCCCGAGTCCGAGTGAGGCTTGCAGGGCGAGGGAGGCGAGAGGATCAGGGTGAGGAGCGGCGACGATCCTTCGCCCCACGCCACCGGCGACGGCGATGATCGCCGCTGCCAGGAGCACGTCAAGCGCCGCCCGACCGATGCCCAAGGCAAACGCCGGATCGAAGGGCTTGTGGCGGAAATGGTAGGCGGACACGATGGCTGCCAGCCACCCCATGACCAACAGGGCCGCCAATCCCACCAGGATCCGCCGCCTCGTCGACTTCATCCCGCTACCCCGGCTCTTCACGCACGAAATGATAGACCATAAGCTCGCCAAATGCCTGCGTGCCCGCGGCCTGGAAGTGCTCTTCCAGCCACGTCAGGGCCGGATGACCGGGCAGGCCCAAGGAGCGGTAGTCCTCGATCTCCTGGGGGAAGAGAATGAACCAGACTCCGGTGGCTGATCCCACCGCGCTGGCCACGTCCGGATCCGCCCAAAGCCCGAGGACATCCTGCGTGGCCCGGGCGAGTGTGTCGGAGCCCGATCCCGGGGGATCGGCCAGGTAGTGCTGGTCGAGATCCGGGTCGGCGTAGATGGCCGGAAGGGCCGTGATCTTGTTGCTGTGAAGGATGACCTCGCCGGGTACCCTCTGATCGCCGATGGCTGCACCGAGGTCGGCGTAGGGTGCGTAGGGGAACCCGCGGTAGGTGTAGAAGCCGAACAGGCCGACAAGGGTCGCCAGTACGAGAGCCCCCCGGCCTGTCCAGAGCACCGGTCTGGTCAAACGACCTCGCGTGAGGACCCAGGCTAGCCAGAGGGTGAAGGCCGCGCCGGAAGCAAGCAGGGCGCGATCGAGGTAGACCGGCCGCCACTGGGAGGCAAGGAACATGACCGCCACGGGCGCCGCGGCCAGATAGGCCATCCACAGGGCGCTCCCGGCGTCCGGCTCCCTGCTGCGCAGTCCTCGAGAGATCGCCCAACCGCCGGCCGCGAGAACCAGCACGCCGCAGGTCAGGGCGACCGGCAGCGCCCAGGCCGGCACAGGCAGGCCACATACAAACACGAGCAAGGTACGGACAAGCTCGGCGGGTCCGGGGGCAGAGATCCAGTAGGCTGTGCCCACGCGCGCCATTTGGCTCGGCAGGCGCAGCATCCATGGTGAGTACAGGGCGAGAGCCAGCAGGCCCGCCAGGCCGGTCCAGGCGAGTGCCCGCCACCGGCGGAGGAAGACCGGGGCCAGGCTGAGGGGCAAGAGGTAGGTAAAAGCCAGGTTGTGGGTGTACTGGGCGGCTGCGGCGAGCAAGCCAAATCCCAGCCAGGGCCAGACGCCGCCGTCATTCAATCCTCTCCAAAAGAGGAGGGTTGCCCCCAGGAGCAGGAGAGCGAGAAGCGCGTACATCCGCGTCTCCTGGGCGTAGTGTACCTGGAAGGGCGAGAGGGCAAGCAGCAGGCCCGCCGCCACCGCCGTGCGCCGACCGAAGAGACGGTGGGCAAGGAGAAAGCCGAGCCCTACGATTCCCAGCCCGAGGAGAAGGGATAGGCTGCGCACCGCCAGGGGCGATGTCCCGAGCAGGCGGCCCCAGAGCCACAGGAGTGTGTAGTAGAGAATCGGGTGGACATCTGCCGCCACGCCGCCTTCGACGGCCAGCGTCCCTCGAAGCATGGCGGCCGGCCCTTTCGAGGAGAAGAGAACGGCAAAGGCCTCGTCGTACCAGAGAGGCCGACTCTGCAATCCGGGCAACCGGGCGGCAAGGCCCAGGAAAAGGATCCCGACCCAAGGCCTCGATCGGAGGAACATGGCCACGCCACGAACCGGGCCATGGGCAGCCACGCCCCCGGGCGACTCCGCTTCCGGCCTCATGGCAGACTCCCGAAATGGAACACCGTCACCCCCTCGAAGTCGGCTCGCTCCAACAGCGGCGGCCCCTGTCCGGCCAGCCAGGAGGCCGCGACCGGATCCTGTTCGGCAGCCGGGTCGAAGGGTGGATTGCCGGCAACCCGGTGGGCGTCCAAGGACGCGTTCCAGCAGACCAACTCGGTCCCGCGGTGGCCGACGGCAAGCTCCTCGAGCGGTGTGAGGACCCGGTTGACTTCCATGGCCTCCAGCGGCAGCGGACCATCGTAGTAGATGCTCAGAGGCACGACAATCTGCAGCACCCGGACGATGATCGCCTCATCCGGCGCGGCTCGGGCGAGATAGGCGGCTGCCTCTCGCCACTGCTCCTTCGCCTGGCCCGGCTGGAAACAGAAGCGAATGGCCGAGAAGCCCAAGAGAGCGACGAGCAGCTTGGCTGAGGGAACCCCCCATCGCGATCGCAGCCCGAGGATTAGGAAGACCATGCAGATGCCCAGGCCGAGCCACTGCCAGAGCCGCAGGGGTGCCGTGTATCCGACGGTGAAGCTGAGCAGCGTCTCGATCAGGTCCGTCGGGTGAGGAACGGGGATCCATCCGATGCCGAAGATCTGCACATCCCGAAGAGACAAGGCGTACACCCAGCCCAGGAGAGGGAGGCCTGCCAGGAACTGCAGCCCGGTCCAAAGCCGCAGGAGGCGCGGCCAGGTGCGCAGGTTGGCTGCCAGGTAGACCAGCTGCACCAGAGGCAACATCAGGGCGAAGTAGTGCGTGAGGTAGGCGAGCGCGCTCAAGGCGACAAAGGCCGCACCGGTCGCCAGGCCGGGCCGTCGAAGCACTCCATCGAAGGTCAGCATGCAGGCCAGGGCGAGGGCTGCCAGCAGCGAGTACATGCGGGCGTCTTGTGAGGTCCAGAGGTGGAAGGGGGAAAGTGCAAGGAGCAGGGCGGCCAGGGCCCCGGTCCCCCACCCGGCCCACCGCCGGCCAAGAATGTAGACCAGCGGAACGGCGGCAGCGCCGAAGACGGCCGAGGGTAACCGCAGGGCGAACTCGCTCTGGCCAAGTGCGAGCGCAGCCTTCTGGAGCGCGTAGAAGAGAGGAGGATGAACGCCGTCCACAACGAGTGCCCGCCAAGCCTCAACCGCAGGCATACGGGCGATGAAGAGCGTGTAGGCCTCGTCGAACCAGAGCCCCTGCCAGCCGAGGCGGTACAGACGCAGCAGGAGAGCGGCCCCGGTCAGAATGGCTACCCCCACCCCCTCGAGGCCAGGCCGCGAGGCCAGGGCACTCCGCACACGGAGTGCAAGGATCTTCACACCGGACTCCTGCGAGGCGTGGCGGACTGTAGTGCAAACCGAGTGACCCATCTCCGACCGATCCGGCTGTGCTCGCGCGATCCTCGCGTTACCACCACTTCAGCCTTCTTCCTTTGCCTGGCAGAGGCAGGTCCCCTAACAGGCGGCTGAAGAACGCCATGGAAGAGAAGGAGAATGCCATTATGGCGAATCCCCTCTGTCTTCACTCGCGTTTTCAGCAGACTCCCAGTTCAACTCACCCGTGGGTGAGTAGCGTGTTCGAGCAGCAAGCGGGATTCTCTGCGCGCCCACCACCGGATCCACCACAACCCCACGAGCATCAAGATCGGTACGGGCAGGTACATCGCAGCGCTCTCGGCATTGCCTTCCACGGTCGCCAGGAACAGCCCCCAGAGGCCCACCCCCAGGAGAAGCAGCGCCACCACCACCCCCAGGGCGCTTCGCTTGCCAATCCGCTCGGAGGGGATGGCGAAGATCAGGCATAGGGCCGGAAGCAACACGACGTAATTGGTGGTGGCGGTGCGAAAGGCCACCAGGTTGGTGATCACGATCGTGAGCTGGGCTGCCCACTGGAACTTCCGGTCATCATTGGGCGTCGCCACAGCCCACTCCCAGAGAACGTACAAGACAAGCAGCCCCGTCAGGACGATCGTGATCCACTGAGAGGCGCTGGGGATGATCCCGGCGAGGATCGAGACGGGCGAGCCCAGGTCAGTGTATGCCGGGTAGTCTGCGACTTGCCGAAGCCACAAGAGCGGCCAGGCAGGAACCAGGAGGAGGGAGACTCCGATCAGGACTGCAAACGAGACGATCGCCGAGGCGATCAACACCCAGCGTCGGCTGCCGCCTGCCCAAACGACCACGAATGGGATCAGCAGGAATGCCATCTGCGGCTTGGCGACCGACAGGGCCAACAGAATGCCCGCCAGGAAGTCCTCCCTGCGTTGAATCGCGAGCAGGGCCGCCGCCATCAGCAGAGCCTCGACGACCGCAAACTGGCCGACGACGACGGAACGCAAGCCGTGGTACCAAAGCACTGAGAACAGCAGGAGAGCGGCGAGCAGAGCTGGGCTTGGCTTCCAGCGGGTCAGCCGAACCCCAATGAGGGCCAGAACGGGCAAGGTGATCTCAAGCAGCGTCATCCAGAGCGCCCGAGCCAACGGATAGGGCAGCAAGCCGAAAGGGGCGAAGAACAACATGGCCGGGAGGGGATAGAGGAAGTCCTCTCCCACCGACCGATCCAACCGGCGGCCATAGATCATCTCCTGCGCCGCCAGGCTCACCCGGCTGTCGTAGGGATTCACCCCCTCGGTGAGCCAGAGATGCGCCCCAACCCACCGGGGCAGAAAGTCGTTGCCCCCCGGGGCCTGCAGCGCGAACCGGTAGTTGGCGATGGTCAGTGCAACCGTCAGCACCACGAGTACGACAACCACCGAAGTGCGAAGCCAGCTTCGCTCTTTACTCCGCAATGCATCCTCCCGTCACCCAGGACGGAACGCTTGCAGTCCAGTTGCCGAGTTCGGGCTGGGCTCTCAATCCCCCTCCCCGCAGCCGGTCAGTCTGTTGGCCCGCCGACCAGCTAGCCGTCTGACGGCTTGAGGAAGACGACCGCCATATCGTCAGCATACACTGATTGCCAGCCTTCGTCGGGCAGCACCCGTGCCAGCGGCGAGTACGGTTCGATGAGGACAATGCCGATTCCCCAGCGGTCGAACGATGCCCGATAGCCCGGATCACCCCGCCAAGAAGACAGGTACTCCTGCAGGATCTCGTCGTCGAAGAGATCGGTGCGGCCGTCAACGAAGCTGGGGTAGTCCGGGTAGAGCGCCCACAGGACGTATCCACCCCAGTTGTAGGAGTTGAACAGCGGCCCCGCAGGATGGTGCTGGCGGATCCACTCGACGGCAGCCACGGGCACCTGGCCTTCGAGAGCCTGCTCATTCGTCATCGGGGTCAGGGGGATCGAGACCTTGGCGGCCGCCGCCACCAGGAGCAGAGCCAGGATGACCAGGTTGAGCACTCGGGCGATCCGCTCCGGGATCTGCGGCCCTCGGCCGAAGCGGGCGAATACCGGTTCGAGAGCGGAATGGCCGTGCCGCGCCAGCACCGGGCCGGTAAAGAGGGCAAACAGCGCGATGTTGCGGCCGGCGAGCAGGCTCAGGTAGGCGAAGGCCACGACGCCCAGAACCTCGGTCGTCCCTCTGCGGCGGCGAGAGAAGGCCAGAGCGGCGATGGTCAGGAAGAGCATCCACAGGAACGGCTGCACCTCCAGGTGATGGAAGTTGGGCGACTGCCATTCCTGGATGTAGTCCTGCAGCACGCCAATAGACACGGTCCTGAACGGGTACAACAGCATCACCGGCCCGTGTGGGTTGAGCGAGACCGCTGCGGCGCTTACCGCAGCGGCAAGAGCCAGCGCCACGATCCTCCCCCGCCGCTCGGCCCATCCCTGCGCCAGCGTGGCCGAGCGCAGAAAGGCGGGAACGAGGAGCTCGAGGACCTCACCGGCCAGGTAGAGGCCGAGGAGCATCAGGCCGATGGCGAAGCCACCGTGCAGGTTGGCCCACAGGGCCATCGCGGGCGGCAGGATCCAGAGCAGCCGCCGGTCGCCCGCCCGGGACCGTTCCAGGATCCAGACGAAGAGGCCAGCCAGGGCGAAGGAGAGCATTTGCGGCCGGGCCGACCAGTAGACGGCGGACGTCGTGGCTGCCAAGAGAAGGACAAAGGCCCGGAGCAGGATGGGGCCTTCAAAGGTCTGCCAGGCGAAGATGAAGGCCAGCACGACCACGGCCGCGGTGAAGAGGTTCAGCCCGGCATAGCCGAGGGAGTGAAAGACAGCGTACAGGAGGATTTGCGCCAGCCAGCCGGGGTAGATCCAGGTCTGGCCCATGCGGGTGAGCGAGAACACATCCGCGGAGAGGACCTGATGGTGCTCGATCATCCAGGCGCCGGCGCGCAGATGCCACCAGGTGTCGGTATCGGCGGAGACGCGCACGGCCATGGCGAACACGGCCAGGAACGCGACGAAGATGGTCAAGCGCCGGAAGCTCACAGGCGGTCTCCCTTCACTCGCCCGCATCCTATCATCAGGAGGTGAATTGCGAAAGCAGCCCGGTTCCGAGACGGCCGGATGCCGGCCAGGCAATGCCAAGGTGGAGCAACCCTGCACCTCCCTGCAAGATCCCTGCCAGCTTCCCCGTCATTCCCCCCATCCCCGGCCGGTCCCTCACGGTGCCGCCGCGCCGCGAAGCGGGACGATGTCCTCCGGTCTCAGCGGGATCGATAGCCGGTAGAACACATGGTAGTCGCCGATCGAGGCTTCCATGAAGCTCGCGCCTGCGGCGGCGAGCCCCTGCCGAAGCCGCTCGTCCAGGGCCGGGTGGTTGGTTGTGATGTATGCGACCCGGTCGCTCGCAGTGACCAGGTCGTCGTAGGGAGCATAGCGGTCGTCGCGGGCCGTGTAGCGAAAGTCGGGGTGGTAGGGCAGACGCGGAACGAAGACCAGGTCTTCGCCGGAGAGGAAGGCCAGCGGGTAGGCCACCCAGTAGTTGGTGTAGCCTCGCCGCTCGCCGTTCTGCTCGAGGAACGCAATCAGCGCCGAATCGAAGCGGTGATCGATCCGGGCGGCGGCGTCAAACTGCGTGGTCAGACCGGGCGGATTGCGGACGGCCGACTGGACGGTTCCCCATAGGTTGAAAGCCAATATGCCCGCGATCAGGACGCAGGCCCACCGCCCGGCTCCTCGCCGTTGGACGGCAAGGAGCAGATCGGCGGCAAAGAGGGCCATGGGCACCGCCAGAGGAAGGAAGTATCGGCCGGAGGGGTCGGCGCCGAACGGCGTGAGCACGAAGGCCGCCAGGAGCGTGACGGCAACCCCTGCCAGCATCCGGCGCCCAGCCCTCCCCGCATCGTGCCGCCGCAGGGACAGAAGCGCGCATACCGTGACCGACAGCCAGAACCCGAGCGCAGCGGGAACCAGCGGCAGGGCCAGCCAGCGTATCTCCCACGGCGGCCTGAGTCCCCAGATCGCCGTCGTGCCAAACAACAGGAGGTTCCTCAGGTGGCTGCCCAGAGCCAAGAGCGGCCAGGCCGGGCTGGCCCCGGCAATGGCCGATCCGGCCAGCTCGGAGACCAGCGGGCCGAGGCCATTCCGGAGGGCCCAGACCAGCCAGGGCGTGGCGCCGATCGCCGCGGCCACTGCCAGGATGCCAAGACGAATAAAGCCGTCCCGCCAACCCTGACGACGGAACGCGGTCGCGAGCAGGAACACCGCGCCCGGAACGATGTACACGAGGAGGAGCGCGAATCCCCAGAATCCAAGGCCCGCCAGCAAGCCCCAGGCCAGGTAGGGCCAGCGCACCCGAGGCGAATCGGCGATCTTGAGCCCGAGAAGCAGGAGCAGATTCCCGATCAGCAGCGCCTCGCCGTATCCCCCGAGCGAGGCCGTCGTGTACAGGGTGACATTGACGGTGGGAATGGCCACCAGCAGGCCGGCCATCACTCCGGCCGCCTTCGTGCCCAGGAGGCGGGCAGCGAGGGCAACCGTCGTGGCGACCGTGCCGGCGTAGAGCAGCGCCTGGATCACCCGAATGACGATCACATGCTGCCCAAAGAGGGCAAAGCCGAGCGCCACCAGGCCGGCGTCGAGGCTCCCCATGTAGGCCTGGCCATAGAAGAACGCCGGGCGATCGCCGGCGAGGATGTGCCGGGCCATCAGGGCGACGACCGCCTCGTCGGAGTTGAAAGGGAAGACGTCGGCGGCAAGCAAGGCCGCTTTGAGGACAAGAGAGACCCCGGCCGCGCCAAGGGCCCAGGCCCAGAGGGGAAGCCTGGAGAAGCCGGCCTTTGCTATAATCTTGGCATGCGATTGCGTAGGCTGATCCAACCCGCGATCCTGATCCCTCTGCTGGCCGTCGCCGCCCGCTTCGTTCCCGGGCCGCGCACGATCGACGACGCCTACATCACGTTCCGCTACGCCCGCAACCTGCTCGAGGGCAACGGGCTGGTCTTCAATCCGGGCGAGCCCGTCCTGGGGACCACTACGCCCGTCTATGCCTTGCTGATGGCTGGGCTCGGCCTGGTAGCCGGAGGCAGCCAGGCCCCCTTCCCCACTCTGGCCCTCGGCGTCAACGCCCTGGCCGACGGCCTGACCTGCTGGCTCCTGGTCGGCCTGGCCGAGAAGCTCGGCCACCGCCGGGCCGGCATCGCCGCTGCCCTCGTCTGGGCGATTGCGCCGATGTCCGTCACTTTCGCCATCGGCGGCATGGAGACCAGCCTCTTCATCACCCTGGCAGCCGCCACATTCTACTTCCATTCCTCTGACAGACCAGCCGCGGCGGCTCTTTGCGGCGGCCTGAGCCTCCTCACCCGGCCCGACGCCCTCCTCTTCCTCCTCCCCCTGGCGTTGGAACGCCTGCGGCGGAGCCTCCCATCCGGCAAGCTCAACCCCACCCGTCAACCCATCTCATTGCCGGAGATCGCAGCCTTCGGCCTCCCGGTCGCGGCCTGGGTCGCGGTCGGGACTGCCGTCTATGGCAACCCGGTCCCTCATTCCATCCTGGCCAAGGTCGCCGCCTACCGCCTGACGCCCGAGGCCGGCCTCGTCCGCCTGCTCCAGCACTACGCCACGCCGTTCCTCGAGCATCTGACCTTTGGCACCGGGTATATCGCCCTGGGATTGTTCCTCTACCCCATCCTCTCCGGACTGGGCGCCCTCCTGGTCCTCCGGAGGAAACCGGGGACCTGGCCGATTCTCGTCTACCCCTGGATCTATCTCGCCGCCTTCTCGACCGCCAACCCGCTCATCTTCCGCTGGTACCTCGCCCCGCCCCTGCCGATCTGCTTCCTGGGCATCTTCCTCGGAACCGAGCGCCTCAGCCGCGACCTCCGCCGCGCGTTTCCCACGGCGGTGCTTGCGACCGCTGCCATCCTGCTGACACTTCACGGATGGACTCTGCACCCCGATCACGGCCCAGACCGACCAGCGCCCGAGATGGCCTTCATCCGTCTCGAACTGCTCTACGAGCAGGCGGCGCTCGACCTGATCGACCAGATCGCACCCGGGCAGGTCCTGGCGGCCGGTGACGTCGGCGCCCTCGGCTACTACACGGGCGCTCGCATCCTGGACACGGTGGGTTTGATCTCCCCCCAGTCCGTCGCCTACTACCCGCTTCCCGAGTCCCAATACGTCATCAACTACGCCATT
>Ga0315276_10007082_pt1 | contig 10364 bp, 6 predicted proteins | sample YL17G05_0_MG_FD_204542 | JGI IMG/M metagenome (GOLD analysis project Ga0315276, IMG submission 204542) | Sediment microbial communities from Yellowstone Lake, YNP, Wyoming, USA - YL17G05_0 | ecosystem: Environmental > Aquatic > Freshwater > Lake > Sediment | place: USA: Wyoming | collected... | reverse complement strand
ATCGCCGACGCCTTCCTGCAGCAGATCCTGACGCGGCCCGCCGAGTACGACGTGATCGCGACGCTGAACCTCAACGGCGACTACATCTCCGATGCGCTCGCCGCCCAAGTCGGCGGCATCGGGATCGCGCCGGGTGGCAACCTCTCCGACGAGGTGGCGATGTTCGAGGCGACCCACGGTACCGCGCCGAAGTACGCGGGCCAGGACAAGGTCAATCCCGGCTCGCTGATCCTCTCGGCCGAGATGATGCTGCGCCACATCGGCTGGGTCGAGGCGGCCGACCTGATCATCAGCTCGCTCGGCGCCGCGATCTCCGACAAACAGGTCACCTACGACCTCGCCCGGCTGATGGAAGGCGCGCACGAGATCTCGACCTCGGCTTTCGGGCAGGCGATGATCGAGCGCATGTAGCCGGTGTCGTCGTAGATAGAGCGCACGCTTTCTGACCGCGTGCCCCGAAATTTCTTGATGGTTCCTTAAGCACTCTGCGGCAGCATGGAGCACGAATGAACCGAATCTGGTGGGGTCTGTGCGCTGCGTTGGCGATCGCGACGGTGGTCAGCGCCGGCAGTGCGACCGCTGACTCGAGCCACGTCGCCGCTGAGCCCGCGCCGGTCGCCTCGCTCGAGCCGGCCGCGACAGCCGACCTGTGGCGGCAACTGGTCGCAACATCGTCCTATCAGGCGCGGGCCCAGGCGGACTGCCGACCGCTTCGCGCCGTCTTCTATACCGCGACCGACTACCTCCGTCTTGCGACGAAGCTCGCAGCGAACGCGTCACCCTGCGCCGAGTACTACGTCTCGGTTCCCCCGCTCGTCGCCGACAAGACCCAGCCGCGGCGAGACGCCGCGTGGCGCATCCGCGCCCTCGGCGCCAACTTCCACGCCATGGCCGAGTTCCACTTCGCGACTTGGACGAGATGGGTCGCGAGCACCGGCTCGAGCTGGTACGTCGCCGGCACGACTGCGCGCGAGCGCATGGCCGCGGCCGGTTACGACTTCTCGAAGGGCGACACCTGGGTGCTCAACGAGGTCACCTCCGCAGTCAGGAGGAACACCGGAGTGGCGCGGGCGAACCTGCGCGAGCTTCTGCGGGGGCTCTTCGAGGGGGACGGCACGCGGCAAACGCGCGGAGCGGTCTTCGTCACCGGGTTCGGCCAGCAGACCGGCGACCTCTCGCTGTACCAGACGAACCTCCAGAACTGGCTCTCCGACTCCGCCTTCTGGACGGACATGTCGACCTACGTCAGCGACTGGTCGCAGGAGGTGTACGGCGACGTTCGCAGCTGGGCCGTCCCCGGCGCATCGACGTCCACCCGCCGCGACTATCTGAACGACTACCTGCAGCACAAGCTCGTGCTGGCGGGTGTCGGGCCGCCGACCATCGACACGGCTCGTTCGTTCCTCCAGTCGGCGTACAGCCCGCTCGCGAACGCGGCGTGGGAGCGGGACACGGCGTACGGCTGGACCATGGTCCCCGCCGAGCAGATGGCCGGCTACGTCTCGGGCCAGGTCTACGCCCTTCGCTACTTCAGCTCCGTGACAGGCCAGTCCGCCGACCACTGGGGGTTCGCGTGGGCACCGAGGAACGGTTCCGGCCTCTCTGCAGGCGACTTCGCCGCTCGGACCGGTCAGATCCTCGACCGACTCGGCGCAGCCGTGCGCGACTCGGGCCAGACCGTCGACCCGGAGGATCCCGGGAGCGCGGCCTGCGGGCCGCCGGGGCAGAACGTCTGGTGCGTCGGCGACCTCCAGGGCGCAGGCTTCAACGAGGCATGGAAGTCATTCAGGGTCTGGACGCAGCCGGTCCTCAGCTTCGCGACCCCACCTCAAACGATTCCTGTGGGGACGGCATCAGCGCCGATGCGACTGACGCTACTGAGCAGCTCTGGGCAGCCCATGACGACGCGCGTTCCGCTCGCGGTGACGTTGAGTTCGAGTTCGTCGGAGGGCACGTTCTCGACGAGTGCCACGGGCCCCTGGTCGAAGACGCTCGTGCTCGCGATCGCAGCCGGCACGGGCACGAGTGGCGACTTCTACTACCTCGACACCCGCGCGGGGAGTCAGCTCCTGACCGCGTCGGCGGAGGGCGCGACGAGCGGTACGCAGACCGTCATCGTCACACCCGGGGCCGTGGCTTCGGTTGCGGTGACCCCGAAGTCCGCGATCGTTCGCACCCGAGGGACGTTGCCGGTCACCGCCGTCGGCCGTGACTCATTCGGGAACACGCTGGCCGTGTCGGCCACGTGGTTGCTGACGCCCCCGACCTTCGGCAAGATCTCGCCGAGGACGGGGCCCACGACCAGGGTGACGACCTTCCGCCAGACCGGGGAAGCCAGGGTCACCGCCGCCGTCAGCACGGGTGCCGGGACGATCTCCGGCACTGCCGCGCTCCACGTCAGGCCGGATCGGCTGAACATCCGCTCGATCACCTACCGACCGCGTGCCGGGGCCGCCCTCGTCACCGTGAGTGCCGTCGACTCCGCCGGCAGGCCCGTTTCCCGCGCCGTCATCTCGGTGTTCGTCCGGTCGAACGGCCGACGCACGTTCTCCGCGCGCGCCGCCACCGGTGCTGCGGGCAAGGCGACGCTCCGCGTACCCGTGGGCGACTCTGGCTGTCTCAGGACGACGATCCGGGGGGTCTCCACTGCCGGCTTCACCTGGGACGGCCGCACTCCCGGTAACCGCTACTGCCGCCCGTTGTTGTAGCCAGCTACGAGTGTGGACAGGAAAGACGGAAGGAACGGTTGCGGCGAGCGCGCCGGATCGTCGCTCGCGCTCCTCGGGCGTGAGCTCGGCCGGTGTCTCGTGAGTTCCGCTAGTTCTGATGCATAGGCGTGGGCCGTGCTTGCTTCCCGAGTTGACCGTAGAGCACGCCGGTACGGCTTCGATGGATCTGGTCGGCGCAGAAGCTCGCTGCGCTTGGGGGCGCCCCCGGGCGGAACTGGAAGCGGCGGAAGGCGAGTGTGTCACCGGTGCTGGGCTTGAGTCCCGCCAATGAGAGGAGCGATGGGTAGTGGTGCCAGAGGGCTTCGGCGTGTTGCAGCTGTGTGACGTAGCCGTCGACTGGCCGACGGAGGTGCGTTGCGAGCTTGCTCAACCATTCGGCGTTTGCTGTCCGCGAACAGGTTGCCCCGACGTAGCGCTCGCGCTCCAAGGGGTTCACGCTCCAGACGTCGACGAACCGCATGCCGCCGCGGATCGCTGTTGCGAGGCCGTCGAGATGGTGGCTTGGTGAGCGGGCTTTGTAGGCCGCTGGTTTCTGGGCGAGTGTTCCGCCGAGAACCGTTGCCATTTCCTTGCGTGTTATGAGCCCCGGCTTGGTCGCCTCGAATCGTGCCGGGAGATCGAGGTAGGAGTCGACGATGATCAGCGCAGCAGGGCGCAGTTCAGGGTGCGTTGCGACCAGCTCGGCAGCCGCGTAGCCGGTGTAGGAGACGCCGACGACGATCAGCTTCGAGATGAGTATCCCCGCGTGCCGTGCTCGCTCCGGCAACTTCGCAACTGCAGCCTCGTACTGCGGGTCGCCCCAGTCCATGAAGCGTTGGCTGCGAAGGCCGGGGGCCGTGAACTTGTTTTGCCAGTAGTCAGCGCAGAGCAGCGATGCGCCCATGTACCTGGCGAGCGAGAGAATCTGGCCGCAGTAGACAGGGCCTCCCACCGTGAGGAACGCGGGGTGCGGATGTTGTCTGGCGTCCGGCGATGCGTAGACCTCGACCCGCGCGTGGTGCCCGTCCTGCTGAGGGATCGTCGTTCTAAGCGCCAACCTCAAGTTGGTGGATACAGCCGGCGCGGAGCGCGCGACACTAACCGTGGCAGCGAACGCAAGAACCGCAACGAACGCGACGGCAAGCGCGCGTGCACGGCCGTGAGACACGTGCGAGGCGCTAGTGATCCAACGCGAGGAGATCGTGGCGATGGTCCGCGCACTCTGGGGCTGGGAGAAGTCAGTGTCCTGCCTCACGGCCTGCACAGCCTGTGGACGAGCTCGTTGAGGCAGCCGTCCACGAGCTTGCGGAGCGCCGACGGCTCCCAGGCGTTGATGAAGTCGGCGTGCCCGCTGTACAGCCCGCCGGACGAGAGCGATATGCCGTTGCCGCCGCGGATGGGGTAGCGGTAGAGCTCTTCGAGCGTCGGTACCGCGACCGGATGGCTGGACGGGCACTTGCCCTTCCGCATGTAGGCCATGTGGCTCTTGTGATCCGCGCTGTCGAGGTGTCGGCCGTCCCAGCACTGCGGAAAGAAAACGGCGAGGTGGAGGAATTCGCCGCGCGGGCACGTGAGCATGTGCGTCGAGCGCCGGACGTGCGAGCGGACGCCGCAGCTCCAGAATGTCTTGCGCGTGCCCTGCACGCTCCTTGCCACTGAACTTCCTGCGATCATGCGCAGATTGTCCGGGAAGGTGCGAACCGGGGCGAGCGTGAAGCGTCGGTAGTAGATCGTCGCGGTTGTCGGCAGGATCAGCGTCGATCCCCTGTACAGCGCGGGCGTCCAATATGCCGACCGGTCGGCAGTACGCGTACAGGTCGTCGCGCCGGAGCGCAGCGATGCGTACCTCGAGAAGGCGTTCGTCGTGCGGTTCCCAACGAACGTGTGCAGATGGGAGGCGCCCGGCTTGCCGAGGAAGACGATCGGGTCGTCCGGCGCCTTGCGGGTGAAGTCGCAGTCGTGGAAGAAGTCCACACCGACGAGGTCTGCGAGGGACGCGGCACGCTCGCCTGGACTCTTCGGCTTGCCGCCCGCGAACGCGGTGGAACTGATGAGCATGGCGACGGCGGCGAGGAGCATGCCGCCCCCGATGAGTCCGACTCTCACGTCAACCTCCTCAGCTTGGTGTAGGGCCAATCATGGACCGTGGCGTGCCAATTCCCTAGGTCTTGGCGGCACCAGCGGGTGTGCACGGGGGTGTGCATCAGGCAGGTTCGAATCCTGCCGAGCGCATCGAATCGCCTGCAATACGCGCTATTTAGCCGATCGCGACGAGGACTCTCGCGGCACGTCAGTGCGTTGTGTACCGATCTGCGCCTGTGCCGGCTGAGCGTGCGCGAGACGCGCCCAGAGGTTCTCGATCATGCGCGAGACGCCCGCGTCCCGGTGGATCACCCGAGTCAGATGGAAGGCGCCGGCAGCGAAGACCCTCGCCCCCGACCGCGTCTCGTAGTAGGTCATCTGCGCCGTCCTTCCCGGCCCGAAGAGGTTGGGGATCTCAGCGACGATCTGAATGCCGGGCGGGGATGCAGCCGAAACCTGGTCGATCTCGACACCGCCGCGCGACAGTGTCGACCCCGGATCAACTCCCGTTCCCGCGAAGATCCACGACGCGGCGGAGCCTGTGTGGATGACCCACGGGCGGCGGGGCGTGCGCTTGTTGGCGACGTACTGCACTCCGACGAGGGCGGCCTCGGGGCGGCCGAGGTCGCGCCAGCGCCCTGCCCGCCTTAGCGTTTGACCGCGCCGCACGACTCGCCAGAAGTAGTTGTTGGCGGAGAGGAACATAAGGCTGCCTCCGCGATCGCGAAAACCCTCGACGAGGTCGTACTCGCGCTCGGTGACGTACTCGTGGTGGCCGGGGAAGACGATCAGCTCGTATGCCCGACGAAGGGCACTGGAGCTTTGTGCGGCTTCGAGATCGGATTGCGACAGCACGTCGACCCCTTTCTCCGCGCGGTAGAGCCACTGAAAGAAGGGAAGGAGATAGCGGAAGCCGTATGGCACGCCGCGGTTGAGATGTGGCCGATCGAGCCGTACGGTCGCTTCTTGTCGGCCCGTGTACCAGGAGTCGCCGAAGCCGTCACCGTCGTCATCGCGGAAGTTGTAGGCCTGCCAGGTGAGCGTGGGCAGGACGACCGCGACGCGGTGCTCTCCAAGACGTCGCGACCGGACGACGAACGGAGCGAAGCCGAGCCTTCCGTCTGACGAACGCAGGCGCGCGAAGTAGAGCCCGCTCTCCCAGTCGCCGACGCGTAGGCGGATCGACCGGCTGCCGTCGCTCGAACCGATCGACAGCTCGCGGGTCATACGGACGCCGTTCATCGTGCGCGTGTCTCGAGTCGGCACGCGCTCGGGGCCGGAGCGGCGTATCTCGAGCAGTAGACCTGCTGCGCGGTTGAACACTACGAGCCGAGCCCTCTCGCCCGGCGCGTAGCTCTCCCGTTCGAACGCTGCCTCGATCGCGGGAGCGAGCTCTGCCGACGCGGCCACAGCGTGCTCGTCGGCCGTCTCGGACGGTTCGACGCTCTCGCAGTACTCTTTCGGAAGCAGGCCGGCGACACAGAGCTCCGGTTCCGGCGCCCGGATCGCGAACGCACTACGGAGATCCTTCGTGAACCAGACGTGGAACATCTCGCTCTGCCCCTGCATCAGCCGTGTGCCGGGAGGGCACTTGCCGTCCGGCGGCGGTTTCAGGCCGCGCCTCCCGAGCTTCGCACACACGACGTGGGCATGCCAGCGTGTGATGGGGCCGCCCGGGGTAGGGCCGAGCTCGCCGTCTCTCATACTCCACATCGCCCCGACGAGCGCAAGCGGTCTTCCAGGCGCGTTCGCGTAGATCAGCGCCTTGGGTCGTCGCGGATCGAGGACGACCGTGCCACGCGGCTCCTGATGGCGTTCCGCATGAAAGTAGTGGATCGAGAGATCTCCGGGCTTGCGCGGAGCCGTGCGCGTGTCGTAACCGGCTCGCTCCGCAGCCTGTACGTCCGCCCAGTTCCCCGCTTCGGCTGCCGACATGAGCTGCGTCAGCACACGGTGTGCCCGTCCCCGCTCGCTGCGGGTCGCCGGCGCGACGTCCGGATACTGGAGAAGGTGGTCGATCAGCCCATGCCGCCTCGAGGCCGGCAACTTGGTCGCCCCGGATCGGAGTTTGCAGACAAGCGATCGGCGTCGCGGCACGTGCCCGACTGGCCTCGCATCCGTTCGAGGTGCATCCGTCGGGCGGCCTGGCGCCGCCGCGGCTCGTCCTGAATCCGCCGTGGTGGAACCGCCGCCGCAGCCGGCCGAGAGCCCGCAGATCACGAGGAGGCTGAAAGTCGCTACGGTCGCGAATCCAAAGTGACGGCGGATACGAGGAATCCGAATACCTTACGTCGCTTGGTTCAGGTTTGTGAGGTTCGTCACGGTCACGTTGCGCTGATCGTCCGAGAAGAAGCTCGATGCACATCTCGGTCCGAAGTGGTCGCTCTGACCCGCGTCGAGGGGGTACGGGATCGCCCCCGCCGCCTTCTTCACCGGGGTTGCACGCGAGCACGCCCAATCGAGTCGGTGCCGTCTTTGGTGAACCAGAGGGCGCCGTCGGGGCCCGTGGCGATCCCCCACGGCCTGTCGATGCTCGCATGCTTGAAACTGCTGACCTTGCCGCCGGTCGAGATCCGCCCGATCGAGTCAAGGTTGGTGAACCAGAGCGCCCCGTCCGGCCCCGCCGTGATCCCCCGGGGAGCGCGGATGCTCGCGTGCCCGAAGTTCGTGACGGCGCCGTCGATGGAAATCCGCCCGATCGAGTTGCCCCGGTAGTTGGTGAACCAGAGGGCGCCGTCCGTCCCGGCGGTGATCCCCCACGGGCCGCGGATGCTCGAATGCCTGAAGCTACTGAGTTTGCCGCCGGTCGTGATCCGCCCGATCGAGTCGCGGTTCGTGAACCAGAGGGCACCATCCGGCCCCGCAGCAATGTCCCGCGGGCCACGAATGCCTGCGTGCCCGAAGACCGCGACGGTGCCGCTGGTCGTGATCCTCCCGATCGAGTTGCCCCGATAGCTGGTGAACCAGAGGGCGCTGTCCGGCCCCACGGTGATCCCCCACGGGCCGCGGATGCCCGCGTGCCTGAAGACGGTGACGGTGCCGCCGGTCGTGATTCGCCCGATTGAATCTCCTTCCCCTGCTCTCAGGGCATGGGTCCGCTTGCCGCTGCTGTCCCAGTTCGTGAACCAGAGGGCGCCGTCCGGCCCCACGGTGATCCCCCACGGGCCGCGGATGCCCCCGTGCCTGAAGACGGTGACGGTGCCGCCGGTCGTGATTCGCCCGATCGAGTCGCTGCCCTCGTTGGTGAACCAGAGGGCGCCGTCCGGCCCCCTGACGATCCCGATCGGAAAGCGGATGCCTGCGGGCCTGAAGTTCGTGATCGTGCCGTTCGTCGTGATCCGCCCGATCGAGTCGCTGCCGTCGTTGGTGAACCAGAGGGCGCCGTCCGGCCCCGGAGCGATGTCCTGCGGGCTGCGAATGCTCGCGTTTGGGTACTTGAAGTGGGTGACGGTGCCGCCGGTGGTGATCCGCCCGAGCGAGCCGCTGCGCCAGTTGGTGAACCAGAGCGCCCCGTCAGGCCCGGCCGCGATCTCCAGCGGACCGCGGATGCTCACGTGCCTGAAGCTCGTGACGATGCCACGGGTCGAGATCCGCCCGATCGAGTCGCTGCCCTCGTTCGTGAACCAGAGCGCAGCATCCGGCCCGACCGTGATCCCCTTCGGCTTGTCGATACTCGCGTGGGCGAAGTTCGTGACGATGCCACGGGTCGAGATCCGCCCAATCGAGTCGCTGCCCTCGTTGGTGAACCAGAGCGCACCATCCGGCCCGACCGTGATCCCATTCGGCTTGTCGATACTCGCGTGGGCGAAGTTCGTGACCTTGCCGTGGGTCGAGATCCGCCCGATCGAGTCGTTGCCGGCGTTCGTGAACCAAAGCGCGCCGTCCGACTCGGCCGTGATCCCCTGTGGCTTGTCGATGCTTGTATGCCGGAAGCGCGTGACCTTGCCGTGGATCGAGATCCGCCCGATCGAGTCGTTGCCGGCATTCGTGAACCAGAGCGCGCCGTCCGGCCCCGCGGTGATCCCGTGGGGGTGCGACACAGGCGTGACGAAACTCGTAATCGACCCCTGTCGCCCCGCAGTTGCGGCCACTCCGACCGCCCACCGCGCCGGTCCCGACCCCGGATGCTCCAAGCCGGACACGCCCGCCAGCAGTGCGATACTCGCCAGCCCTCCACCCATCACCAGCAGAAACCGGCGCACTGGCGCCTCTCTCGTTCGGTGCCAACGTCTCGGCACCAGGCTGCGGCCAACAGTCAACCGGCGCATCCGGGGCGCCGCTGACCCCGGCTACCCCGAACTACTGAGCGGTCAACGGGAGATCGAGCCGGAACTTGAGTTGGTTTCTTTGCTGACAACAGAGTGCTCGAAGTGGTTAGGTAACAAATTGGCGGAGGCGCTTGCCAGATTTGGCTTATTCAAGCGGTTGAACCGGCGTTTCCGTGAACAAAGCGGCGGACTTCTAATCCGCGGGTCGCAGGTTCGAATCCTGCCGGGCGCATGAAACTGGTCGGTGTCCTACGTCTTGAGCGACCCGGCGAGAGACTGGTAAACGTGTACCGCGTAGGAAATAGACTCAGCTCTGCGAGCCACGATACGACGCACGCATGACGATCGTACACCGCACCCGGACAGACCTGGCCGCATTGCCGGTCTCAGTTGCGATCACCATCCGCGGGAAGGAGCTCTGCGTCTCCGACACCGTCGCCGATGCCCGCCGCCTGTTCGCGACCCGATCGTCCGTGCTCGTACTGCCGGTGCTCGACGGGACGGCCTACACCGGCGCCGTCGCGCGCGGCACGATCGCCGCCGACGTTCTCGCCGACGCTCCGATCGTCGCGTTCACTTCCGCGTTCCTCCCCACGGCCACCGCCGAGACGCCCGTGGGCGAGGCCCTCTCCGCCCTGGATCAAGACGGCTCGAACCGACTCGTGATCCTCGCCTCGGATCACGTCACGTACGTCGGGCTCGTCTGCCTCCGAAGCGACCGCGAGCGCATGTGCGTCGACGCCGACCGCCACGCAGACCCGCTCCGCTGAGAGGACACGCCCGCCGAGCACGATTCCTGCCGACACCCACGTTTCAGACCTCGTCCTCGATCAGCCGAGCAGAGCCCGTGTGTTCGAGCAGTTCGGGATCGACGAGGGTTGCGGCGGCAAGACGTCGCTCGAGACAGCTGAGGAGAACAACATCCTCTTCCCGCGCGCTGCTGCATTCGGGCCCCGGCAGCGGAGGTTCGAGCTACGCCTGGGCCGGCGGCGTCACGCCGATCTGGAGTGCGCAGGCGGTGCAGCGGTCTAACGGTGCGTCTGCGAGCTCCGGCAGGAGCTCTCGGAGACGCCGCTGCATCGCACGCGGCGGGAGACGAGTCCCGCACGCGTCGCACATCTCGACACGGACGCGCACGAGCTCGATCGCACCTCGACCGACGCGAGTGAAGTCGATCCCACAAACGACCTCGAGCACGCTTTCCGGGCAGGTTGCCGCGCAGCGACCGCACCCGACACAAGCATCCGGCTCGAATCGGAGGATTGTCTCGCGCTCGTTCTCGTCGAGTCGGAGCGCGTGGGTGGGA
>Ga0315276_10007078_pt1 | contig 10366 bp, 8 predicted proteins | sample YL17G05_0_MG_FD_204542 | JGI IMG/M metagenome (GOLD analysis project Ga0315276, IMG submission 204542) | Sediment microbial communities from Yellowstone Lake, YNP, Wyoming, USA - YL17G05_0 | ecosystem: Environmental > Aquatic > Freshwater > Lake > Sediment | place: USA: Wyoming | collected... | reverse complement strand
CACCGGCTGCTGCGTCAGCGCCTTCGACGGCGCGGCCGGCTTCTTGTCGTCGAGCTTGCGCAGTTGCTTCGCGCGCTCGTGCGCCTCCTCCTCCCCGGCGAAGACCTCGATGTGCAGCTGGTTGAGGATGTCGTGGACTTCCTCCATCTGCTCGACCTGCACCTCCGGGTCGTCGTCGTCGCCCAGCAGCGAGACGACCTGGTCCTCGGTGATGTAGCCCTGCCGGACCGCCAGCCCCTTGATCTCGTCGAGGCGCTTGCGGTTCTCGGCCTTCTCCTGGAGCTTCACCTTCTTGGTCTTCGTGGAAGCGGTCGCCATGGAATCGGATTCTCCTCAGCGCGAGGGTTCTCGGATCGACTGCTCGATTTCCCGGATGGAAAGCGCGATCTGCTGGATCTCCTGCAGGAGCCGGGCCGCCTCGGGACCCTGTGGGTCGTGGCGCAGCTCCTCCTGTTTCTCACGATGCTGCCGGGCGAGGCGGTGCTGCAATATCCGGCGCGCCGCGCCCCGGGCGAGCGATTCCCAGTCCTCGGGCTCGGACGTGGCCAGCTCGCGCGCCAGCGCCGCGGCTTCGTCCTCCACGGGGAAGCCCGGACGGCCGCCCCATAGCCAGCCCGCCAGCGTGGCGCAGGCCGGGTCGCGGAAGTCCTCCGGCGAGACCAGGGCCCGGGCCTCCTCGAGACTCTCGGGCCGGTGCAGGATCGCCTCGAGCAGCCGGCGCTCGCCGTGGGCCTCGCCCATCCGCTGCTGCCGGACCGCCGCCTCGACCGGCCGCTCGGACGGCTGGCCCGAGCGGCGCAGGGCCATGGCCCGCGCGATCACGCGCTCGGGCTGGCGGAACACCTGGCTCGCACGCTCCACCAGCGCCTGCCGTCGGATGGGGTCGGCGACCTTCACCCCCAGGTCCACCACGGCCTGCAGCGCGCGCTCGCGGGGATCGCGCCCGCCGGCGTGGCCGCGCAGCACGTGCCGCTGGATGAACTCGACCGGGTCCGCCGCCCGCTTGCGCACCGCACCCCACGCCTCGAGCCCGCCGCTGCGCACCAGGGTGTCCGGGTCCTCGCCCTCGGGCAGGTCCGCCACCACGACGTCGAGCCCCTCGGCCAGCAACACGCCGAGCGAGCGCATCATCGCCTCCTGGCCCGCGGCATCGCCGTCGTACGTCAGCACGACCCGCGGCACCACGCGCTTCAGCAGGCGCGCCTGGTCCGCGGTGAGCGCCGTGCCCGAGGTCGCCACGGTGTTCCCGAGGCCCGCCTGGTGCAGGGCGATGGCATCGAAGTAGCCCTCGACCACGATCATCTCCCCGTCGGGCTCGGCCCTGCGCCGCGCCTGGTCGAGGCCGAAGAGGAACGCGCCCTTGTGGTAGACCGGCGTCTCCGGAGAGTTGAGGTACTTCGGCGGGTCCTCGTCCGAGAACGCGCGAGCGCCGAAGCCCACGACCACGCCCCCGGGGACGACCAGCGGCACCATGAGCCGGTTGCGGAACCGGTCATAGAGGCCGCCGCGACCGGTCTCCCGTCGCGCCGCCAGCCCCGCCTGCACGAGCGCCTCGTCCGCGACGCGGCCGTGCAGGCGCTGGACCAGGTTCTCCCAGCCCTCGAGCGCGAGCCCCAGCCGGAAGGCGCGCTGCGTGTCCCGGGTCAGGCCGCGGCGCTCCAGGTACGCCCGCGCGGCCGCGCCGCCCTGCGGATCGCCGAGCCACTGCTCGTACGCCTGCGCGGCCGCCTCGAGCGCCTCGCTCAGGCGCCCGCGCGCCCCCGTCCCGGCTCCACCCGCCGCGCCGCGCCGCTCGGGCACCGGGATGCCGGCGCGCCGGCTCAGGATCTCGACCGCCTCGATGAAGCCCAGCTTCTCGGTCTCCTGCACGAACCGGAAGACGTCGCCACCCGCCTTGCAGCCGAAGCAATGGTAGAACTGCCGCTCCGGGTTGACCGAGAACGATCCGGTCTTCTCCTTGTGGAACGGGCAGAGCCCCACCAGGTTCCGGCCGATGCGCTTCAGCGCCACGGTCTGCCCGACGACCTCGACGATGTCGCTGGCCGCACGCACGCGCTCCACCCAGTCGTCGAGTCCCCGCGCACCCGGGGCCACCCCCGCACCTCGGACATCGTCCCTCATCGCAGCCCCACGACGGTCACGCCCCGGCCACCCTCACCCACCCCGCCCAGGCGCTGGGCGGCGACCTGCGGATGCCCGCGCAGGTGACGCTCCACCACGGCGCGCAACACGCCCCGGCCCACGCCGTGGATCACCCGCAATTCCGAGAAACCGCTCAGCACCGCCCGGTCGAGCCCCTGGTCCAGGCTCCGCAGCGCCTGGTCGGCCTCCATGCCGCGCAGGTCGACCTCGAGCCCGGGCGCCTCCTCGGGAGCGTTCCACGAGGCCCGCGGCGCGGGCGCCTCCGCGCCGCCGACGGCCGCCGGGCCGACCGCCTCCAACTGGCCCACGTGACTGTGGATGCTCCAACTGCCGCGGCGGAGCAACACGCGCCCCTCGCTGTCCGGTCCGCTCACGACCTCCGCCTCGACGTCCAGGCTCCGCACCCGGACCCTGCGTCCGGCCTCGAGCGGCCCCGCCAGCCCGGGCGCCGGCGACGGGGCCCCCAGCGCCTGCTCGGCCGTGCGCCGCAGCGCCTCCATCTCGCCCTCCACCGCCCCAAGCTCGGCGCCGATGCGCTCGGCTCCTGCGCGGGTCTTCTCGGCGCGCCGCGCCTCGCGCCGCACCGTCTGCCACAACTCGCGCGCGTGCGAGAGCACGACCTCGCTCTCACGCGTCAGCCGCCGCCGCAACTCCTCCAGAGCGCGCCGCGCCGCCTCGGCCGCCGCCCGGCCCTCCATCGCGGCCGCCTGCGCCGCGGCCTCGGCCCGCGCCAGCTGGGCGCGTTCGTCCTCGAGCCGCGCGCGGGTCTCCTGCAGCTCCGCCAGCAGGCGCTCGAGCGCCACGGCCTCCGCCGGAGCCAGCGAGCGCGCCCTGGCCACCAGCGCCGGCGGGAACCCCAGCCGCTCGGCCACCGCCAGCGCATGACTCGCGCCCGGCACGCCCGCGAGGAAGCGGTAGCGGGGAGCCATGCCCGCGAGGTCGAACTCGAGCGAGCCGTTCACCACCCCCCGCACCTCGCCGGCCGCGCGCTTGAGGCTCCCGAGGTGGGTGGTCACCACGCCCCACGCGCCGCGCGCCGCGAAGTGCTCGAGCACCGCGCGGCCCAGCGAACCGCCCTCCTCCGGGTCGGTCCCCGCCCCCAGCTCGTCGCACAGGACGAGACAGCGCGGGCCCGCGCGCTCCGCCATCTGCGCCAGGGCCCGCAGGTGCGCGGCGAAGGTCGAGAGTCCCTCGTCCACCGACTGCTCGTCGCCGAGATCGGCCACGATCGCATCCATCTCCGGCACCGCACTGCCCTCGGCCGCAGGGACGGGCAACGCCGAATGCGCCAGCGCGACGGCGAGCCCCACGGTCTTGAGGAGCACCGTCTTGCCCCCCATGTTGGGACCGCTCACGAGCAGGATGCGGCCCGGCGCGGTGAGCTCGAGGTCGAGGGGCACGATCGCCGAGCGCGCCTCGCCCATCGCCAGCAGCGGATGCCGGGCGGCGCGCAGGGCGAGCCGCTCCCCGCCCGGCTCCACGGCGATCGCGCCGAACTCCGCCGCCCAGCGCGCGCGCGCGTGCAGGCTGTCCAGGTGCACGAGCGCGGCCTCGAGTGACTCCAGCTCCGGCCCTGCCCGCCGCACCGCCGCCGCGAGCTCGAGCAGGATGCGACGCTCCTCCTCACCGACCCCCGCGCGCAACTCCATGACCGCGTTGTTGGCATCGCACAACTCGAGCGGCTCCACGAACAGCGAGTGTCCGCTGCCGGAGACATCGTGCACGATGCCGCGCCGTCGCGGGAACCCGGCCGCGGGCACCAGGGCCACGAAGCGCTCGCCGTGCCGCGTCACGTAGGCCGATTCTCCGAAACCGTGCGCCCAGCGCTCGAGGCGCTGCTGGACCCCGCGCTCGCCCTGCTCGAGCCCGCGCCGCAGCCGGGCGAGGTCGGGCGAGGCGCCGTCCGCCACGCGCCCGTCCGGCTCGAGCGAGGAGGCCAGGCGGCGACGCAGGACCTCCACGTCGGGCAGCCCGTCCACGAGGCCCGCCAGCCCGGGGAAGCGCGCGCGCGCGCCTTCGTCGGACCACAGCGCGCACGTCTCGCGCGCCGCCTCGAGCCAGCCCAGCACCTCGACCAGGCCCGCCCCGTCGAGCGCCTCGCGCGCCTCGGGCGCCAGCCGCGGCGCCAGATCGCCCGCGCCCACGCGGCACCAGGGGTCTGGCTCGCCCTGGCGGCGGATCGCCGCGCCGAGCAGGGCGTTCTCACGCGCGCGCTCCACGGCGTCGGCGCGGGGCCGCCACGCGAGCAGTCGCGCGCGCGCACCGCTCCCCGCCGCGCGCGCGGCGACCGCGGCGGTCACGCGATCGTATTCGAGGAGTCGAAGGGAATGGTCGTCCACGCCGCTCCCGCCGGCGCGGGTTCCTTCCCGCGCTCGCACATGGATGTCACGAACCACGGGAATGCGCCCGGGCGCGGCGTTCTGCCTCGTGGAGCAGACGCCCCAACCCGTGGAGCATGGGCACGCGTGTCTCGACCGCATCACAAGCGCGCGCACCCGTACTCACCAGCGCGTGGGCCGTGCGCGCCTGCGTCACCGCGCCTCCCACCCCGACCAGACGAGGTGCGAGCAACGCGAGCGTCACGAGCGCGATTGCCCACATCATGCCGATCAACGCCCCCAGCACCACGCCAAAGACGCGATCGAGCCACCCTGCCGGCCCGGCCTGCACGGCCTTGCCGAGCAGGCTTCCCCCCCAATGGAAGAGGGATGCCAGCGACAATCCTGCGAGGGCCGCCACGAGCCATCGCAGCACCCAATAGACCACAGCGGGTCGGGCGCCCAGCCACTGCGCTCCGACCCACCGTGAAACCTGCACCGCCAACCAGAGGCCACCCACGAAACCCAGCAGCCCCAGCACCTGCCGGACCGAGCCCCGGATGAGGCCCCGAATAGCGAACACCACGACCAGACTGAGGATCCCCCAGTCCAGCGCGGTGAGACTGTGCCAGAAGTTCAGGCTCTTCAGATCTCCTGCTGACGGCGAGCCAGATTCTTGCGCCTGGCCGCGTTCAGCTTACGCTTGCGCCGCTCACTCGGCTTCTCGAAGTGCTGATGACGGCGCAGGTCGGCCATGATCCCAGCCTTCTCACACTTCTTCTTGAAACGACGCAGGGCACTCTCGAAGGACTCTCCGTCCTTCACCCTGATTCCGGGCAAACCATCCCCCCCTCTCTGCCCAGTATAGATTGATTCGATTGAAGAACTGCCGTGAGGACGCCCCTCGGGGAACGGCCTGGGCGTGAACGAGCATTTTGAGTCTATGACCGCTGGCACCAAGCGTCAAGGCGGGGCCGGGCCCCGAAACCCTCAGGAGGCCCCCCCGCCCGACCACCAGACCGCCCAGGCCAGGGCCGCGGTCTCGGTCCTGAGGCGGGCGTCCGAGAGGCGTAGAGGCCGGAAACCGGCCGCAAGTGCCGCCTGGCGCTCCCCATCGTCCAGCCCCCCGGAGGGTCCCACAAGCCCGATCTCCGGCTCTCCGCCGGCGGGAGTCTGGCCGTGCCCGACCGCAGCCCCGGAGGCGTCGGCGAGCCAGCGGCCGCTTCCCGGGGGCAGCGAGGCCAGCGCCTCCTGCAGGGAGGCCGGCTCTTCGACGGCCATCAGGTGCAGCCGCCTCGACTGACGCAGCGCCGCGATGGCCAGACGCTCCCAGCGCGCCCGCCGCCCCGCCGCCGTCCTCCAGCGCCCGCGCGCAGCGTCCACGGGCAGGAAGCGCCCGATCCCAAGCTCCGCCAGCTTCTCCACCAGCCAGTCCGCCCGCTCGCCCTCCGGCGCCCCGCACAACACCCATGAGCACCGCCGGGCCGGCTCGCGCGTGACCGCCTCGATCTCCACCACCACCCCACGACGCACCTCGATCAGCCGCAGTGCCGCTCGCGCGCCCCGCCCGTCGGTAGCCTCCACGCGCTCCCCCACGCGCGCCCGGCAGACGCGCGCCACGTAATGGGCGTCGGCCGCCGCAAGCTCGAGGCGCGACCCGGGCTCGGGAAGCTCGGGCAGGTAGAGCAGCGCCGGGGCCGCGTCAGCCGCCAAAGGTGCCCTTGACGCGCTCGAAGAGGCTCCTCGAGGGCTCGGGCGGCTTGAAGCCCTCCGAGTGCCCCAGTTGCTCCAGCAGGCGACGCTCCTCGCCACTCAGGCGCGTCGGCACCCAGACGACCAGGCGCACCAGGAGGTCGCCCGATCCGCCCCGCAACGACGGGAGGCCCTTGCCGCGCAAGCGCAGCACGTGGCCCGTGGGCGTGCCCGGCGCCACGCTCAGCGAGGCCTTCGTGCCATCGATGAGCGGCACCTCGACCTTTCCGCCCAGGGCCGTGGTCGCAAAACCGACCGGCAGGTCCAGGTGCAGGTCGTCGCCGTCCCGGGCGAAGACCGCATGAGGCTTCTCCTCGATGAGCACGATGAGGTCGCCCGCGGGCCCACCGCGCGGACCGGCATCGCCCATGCCGCGCAACGGGATGAAGTTGCCGCTCGCGACCCCGCGCGGCACCTTGACGGCGATCGTGTCGGACTCGGAGACGCGCCCCTCACCTTTGCACTCCCGGCAGCGCTCGCGCACCACCTGGCCTGCACCCCCGCACTGCGGACACGTGGAGACGTTCACGAACTGTCCGAAGATGGACTGCTGCACGCGCCTCACCTGCCCGCGGCCCTGGCACTGGGCACAGGGGCCCTCGCCCGTTCCGCCCCGCCCCTGGCACGCCGCGCAGGACCGCAGGTGCTTCACCTTGATCTTCTTCTCGACGCCGGTGGCGACCTCTTCGAAGGTGAGCCGCAGCCGGACCTGCAGGTCGTCGCCGCGCCGAAGCCTCGCACCACCGCGTGCCGCACCACCCCCGAACAGATCCCCGAGGCCACCCATGTCGCCGCCGAACTCGTTCATGAAGGCGCGCAGCGCGTCGGCCAGGTCGAAGCCGCTGACGTCGAAGCCCTGCGGGCCGGCGCCACCGGGGGCCGCGTGCCCGAACTGGTCGTAGCGGGCGCGCTTCTCCGCGTCGCGCAGCACCTCGTATGCCTCGGTGGCCTCCTTGAAGCGCCGCTCGGCATCCTTGTCGCCGGGGTTCCGGTCGGGGTGACTCTCGAAGGCGATCTTGCGGTAGCCCTTCTTGACGTCGTCCTCGCTCGCCCCCCGCAGCACCCCGAGCACCTCGTAGTAGTCGCGCCGGGCCATCAGGCTTCCCCATCCGGCGCGCGCGCCACCACCACGCGCGCGGCGCGCAGCGCCCGCGGCCCGCGCCGCCAGCCCCTCAGCAGAACCTCGGTCACATGGCCGGGCGCCACCCCCGGGACCGCCATCTCGAGGACGGCCTCGTGGAAGGCCGGGTCGAAGGGCTGCCCCACCGGATCCACCGCCACCACACCCTGACGCCCGAGGTACTCGGCGAGCCGGCCCGTCACCATGCGCACCCCCTCGGTCCACGGCTGCGGCGAGCCCGATCCGGGCACCGTCGCCAGCGCGCGGTCGAGGTCGTCGAGGGCCGCGATGACCTCGAGCATCACCCCCTCCTCGGCGCTCCGGCCGGTCTCCTCGCGCTCGCGCGTCGCGCGGCGGCGGAAGTTCTGCAGCTCCGCCTCCGCCCGCAGCCAGCGGTCCTTGAGGACCGCAGCGTCCTCCACGGCCTCCACCGGCCCCACACCCGCGAGCTCGGCCAGGCGCGCCTCCCCCGCGGCCGCGGCGTCCGGCCCCGGAGTGCTGAAGCCAGGCGTGGCTGCTCCGGCATTCCCTCCCGCCGGCTCTTCCGCCGGTGGGGTGCGCCTGCCCCTGCGCTCCTCGCTCACCTCCGGGATCCCCTTCGCGGGCAGCGCCGCGTCACAGCAGATCCGCTAGCCGGCTGCCCACCGCATCCACCACCGCGAGCGTGCGCGCGTAGTCCATGCGCAACGGCCCCAGCACGCCCACCGCGCCGCGCACGGAGCCCGGCAGCGCGTAGCTCACCAGGCTGCAGCCCGCCAGCGCGCGGTCCTCGTCCACCCCGACCCGCACGGCCACCTGGCCTTCCACGCTCCTCACCATGAGCCGGTCGAGGGGTGTGCCCGACTCGACCGAGCGCAGCACCGAGCCCAGCCGCGTGGCATCGGCGAATTCCGGGAGCTCGGCGATGTGCATCGCCCCCGAGGCGAAGAGGGGCGTGGAGACCGGCCGGCTCCAGCCCGCCGTCGCGGCACGCGCCACGACCCGCACGGCCGAGTACAGCGCCAGATCGGCGTCCGTGGCGAGCCGCTCGCGCACCTCGGAGAGCGGGCGCCCCGCCAGCCGCTCGTGGAGCACCTCGGCCACCTCCTGCAGCTCCTCGCGCTGGAGCGGCCCTTCCAGTTCGAGCACCAGTGTGCGCACGTTGCCATTGCCCAGGTTCAGCACCATCAGGCTGCGCCGCGGGTCCAGCGGGGCCAGCTCGAGCTCGCGCACCGGCTCGTCGTCCAGCAGGGCCGCCACGGCGAGCCCCAGCTGGCGCGTCAGCGTCGAGAGCAGGCGCGAGGCTTCGTTGAGCAACTGCTGGATGTCGCGCGTCGAGCGCGTCAGCGTCCGCTCGACCTCCGCGACCATCTCGGGCGGCAGCAGCGCGGGCGCGAGCAGCGTTCGCACGTAGAGATCCACGCCGCGCGAGGTCGGCACCCGCCCGGCGGAGGCGTACCGCTGCTCGAGCAGCCCGAGCGCCTCCAACTCCGCCAGCGCGTGGCGGATGCTGGCCGGCGAGAGCCGGATCCGGGCCCGGTGTGCCAGGGTCTCGGCCCCGACCGGATGAGCGGTCTCGCGGTGCACCTGGACCAGCGCCGAGAACACCCCGCACAGGCGGGCGTTCAGGTCCGGGTCGGAGTCGCTCCGGTTGCCGATGACGGCGGGCTGGGACATGACGGCGAAGGTACGGAGTGCGCCGAGCCACTGTCAAATCCGTGCGCCTCCGCGCGCGCCTCGATCCACGCGAGCGCGTCGTCGGCGAGGTAGCGCAGCGCCCGGGGGATCGCGAAGCCGTCCGCGGTCGAGCACAGCCGCCCGGTCGCGGCGGCCTCCGCGAGCGCGGCCCCGTAGCGCCGGGCCACGACCTCCCACAACTCCGGCTCGTAATCCCCGCGGCGCACACCCGTCGTGAGCCGCAGGCCCAGCAAAAGCACCTCGCGCGCCGCAGCGGCCGCGCTCTCCACCTCGCGCTCCGCCTCGGGCGAGCCACCCGACTCGAGCGCCACCGCCCAGCGTTCGAAGTCCCGGAGATTCCCGTAGCGCGCACCACCCACCAGGCCGTGCGCCGACGGCCCGAGCCCTACGTAGGGCCGCCGCAGCCAGTAGACCAGGTTGTGACGCGCCTCGGCACCGGGCCGGCAGACGTTGGACGTCTCGTAGCTCTCCAGGCCCGCCCGGGCGGCGCGCTCCAGGAAGAGCCCGTAGGCCTCCGCCTGCTCCTCGTCCTGCGACACCGGCGCCGTGCCCGCGAGCACGGCGTCGCCGAGCCGCGTGCCCGGCTCGGGACTGAGCGCGTATGCGGAGACGTGCTCGGGCTCCAATTCGAGCGCCCGCTCGAGGGTCGCCCCCCAGCGCTCGAGCGTCTGCCCGGGGAAGCCGAACATGAGGTCGAGCGAGAGCCGCCGGAAGCCGTGCGACCGGGCCAGAGCGAAGACCTCGGCGGGACGCCCCGCCGGGTGGATCCGGCCGAGCCGCGCCAGCTCGTCGGCGTGGAAGCTCTGCGCCCCCACCGAGAGCCGGTTCACACCCGCCTCCCGCCAGGCGGCCAGCCGCCGCGCCTCCACCGACTCCGGATTCGCCTCGAGCGTGATCTCCGCGTCCGGCGCGACGGCGAAACCGCCGCGCAACGCCCGGAACAGCCGCCCGACCTGCTCCGGCGCCAGGGTCGAGGGCGTCCCGCCGCCCAGGAACACCGAACTGAAGACCAGCCCCGCGGCCGACGGCGCGCGCTGGTCCACCTCGCGCTCCAGGGCCGCCAGCCAGCGTTCCGCGTCCGCGCCGGAGATGGCGCCGCTCGAGAAGTCGCAGTAGGCGCAGCGCGCCGCGCAGAACGGCACGTGCACGTAGAGCCCCGCGCGCGCGGCTTCGCGCGCGGCCGCACCGGGCCCCTCGCCGCCGCGCGCGATCATCGCCTCCGCCAGCCCGGGCTAGTGCAGGATGCGCAGCAGACGCTCCCAGCGGGGCTGGAAGCGCGCGCCATCCCAGGACCAGTAGATGAACATGGCGCGGCCCTTCACGTAGTCCATCGGCACGGTGCCCCAGAAGCGGCTGT
>Ga0315276_10007077_pt1 | contig 10367 bp, 6 predicted proteins | sample YL17G05_0_MG_FD_204542 | JGI IMG/M metagenome (GOLD analysis project Ga0315276, IMG submission 204542) | Sediment microbial communities from Yellowstone Lake, YNP, Wyoming, USA - YL17G05_0 | ecosystem: Environmental > Aquatic > Freshwater > Lake > Sediment | place: USA: Wyoming | collected... | reverse complement strand
AGCGCGATCCTTCGTTCTCGGCGACAAGACGAGCGACATCGCGTGCGGACGAAATGCCGGCGTGCGAACGATTCTCGTGCGCACGGGTTACGGTGCGCGCGAAATCAATTGCCGCGCTGATTGGATTGCGCGCGATCTCGCCCATGCGGCGGAAATCATCCTTGGAGCTGACCGATGAGCAAAGCGCTCGGCATCATTCCGGCGCGTTGGGCTTCGACGCGTTTCCCCGGCAAACCGCTCTATTCGATCGCGGGTAAGCCGTTACTGCAGCACGTCTGGGAGGCGAGCCGGCGCGCGAAAAAACTGGATCGTTTGATCATTGCGACGGACGACTTGCGCATTGCCGAGGCGGCATTCGCCTGGGGCGCCGAAGTCGCCATGACGTCGACGCATCATTCGAGCGGAACAGACCGCATCGCTGAGGTCGCGGCGAAGGCGAAGCAATTCGCGCACATCGTTAACATTCAAGGCGATGAGCCAATGATCGATCCGAAGCTGATCGATCGTCTTGTGCGCGAACTGCAGCGAGATCGCAAACGCGAGATGATCACCGCGGCACACCCGTTCGCCAACCCGCGTGACGCTGAGTCGCCGCATCAAGTTAAGGTGGTCGTGAACATAAAGAACGAGGCGCTCTACTTCTCGCGAGCGTTGATTCCTTTTACAAGGAGCGGCGGCCTCCAGACCGCCGACCAACGCGGGCGGTTTGGAAAGCGCCCCTCCTTGATTCTCCGCCATCAGGGCATTTACGGTTACAAGCGTGATCTTCTGCTCCGCTTCGTGCGCTGGAAATCGTCGCCGCTCGAGCGCGCGGAAGCACTCGAGCAATTGCGCGCGCTCGAGAATGGAGTAAGAATCAAAGTGGTCATGGTTGGGAGCGGGTCGCCCGGCGTCGACACGCCGGAGGACGCCAGGATGATCGAGCGCCTGCTCGTTTCCGCGGGCCAGCGATTCCCAAAATCACGGCGATGAAATATATTTTTGTTACGGGCGGAGTGGTAAGTTCGTTAGGGAAAGGCCTGGCGGCAGCTTCCCTCGGGACTCTTCTCGAGCTGCGCGGTTTGCGCGTCGTGTTCCAAAAATTCGACCCGTACTTGAACGTCGATCCGGGGACGATGAATCCCTTCCAGCATGGCGAGGTTTATGTGCTCAATGACGGCGCGGAGACCGATCTCGATCTCGGCCATTACGAGCGCTTCACCAATTGCGTTCTCTCGCGCCACAACAATCTCACGAGCGGTCAGGTCTACGAAAACGTGATTTTGAGGGAGCGGCGCGGCGATTACCTCGGCAAAACCGTGCAAGTGATTCCGCACGTGACCGACGAAATCAAGAATCGGATTCGCGAGGTTTCGGATGAGAGCCAAGCCGACATCGTTATCACGGAAATTGGGGGAACCACTGGTGACATCGAGGGGCTGCCGTTTCTGGAAGCGATTCGGCAGTTCATTCTCGAAGTCGGCGCGCAAAATGTCGTGAACGTGCACGTCACGCTCGTGCCGTACATCAAGGCGGCCGGCGAACTAAAAACAAAACCGACGCAGCAGAGCGTCGCGAAGTTACGCGAAATTGGCTTGCAACCCCAGGTTCTGCTTTGCCGCACGGAGCACCCTCTTGATTTAGAACTGCGGCAGAAGCTTTCGATGTTTTGTAACGTCTCGCTTCGCGGGGTGATCGAGGAGCGTGATGTAAAAAACACGATCTACGAAATGCCGCTCATGCTGAATGAAGAGGGTCTCGATGATCTCGTCTGCGAGTTGTTGCACATCGCCGCGCCTCCGCCGGACTTGACCAACTGGCGCAAGTTCGTCGAACGCGTCGTCAGCCCGAAGAAACACGTGAAGATCGCGGTCGTTGGAAAATACATCGATCTGCAGGACGCGTACAAGAGTATCTACGAATCGCTCACCCACGCGGCCGCAAGCCAGGATTGCGGAATCGATCTGAAGTTGATCGATGCAGAATCACTCATAGATGGTGTCGATGGGCAACTCAGCGATGTTGCCGGCGTCCTGATCCCAGGCGGATTTGGTGAACGGGGCGTCGAAGGGAAAATCAGCGCGGCGCGTTTCGCCCGGGAAAACAAAGTGCCGTACCTCGGTCTCTGTCTTGGGATGCAAGTGGCGACGATCGAGTTCGCTCGAAACGTGTGCGGCCTCGAGAAAGCCAACAGCACCGAGTTTGATGAGCACGCGCCGGATCCCGTGATTTGCCTTCTCGATGAGCAGCGTGACGTGAAAGCCAAAGGCGCGAGTATGCGACTCGGAACCTGGCCTACGAAGATTGCGAAGGGAACCGTTGCGGAAAAAATTTATGGGACCGGCGAAGTCCTCGAGCGACACCGGCATCGCTACGAATTCAACATGAAGTATCGTGAACAGATGGGTGAAAAGGGATTCACCATTTCTGGAACTTCACCAGATGGGGCGCTCGCGGAATTAATTGAGCTACGCGACCATCCATACTTTCTCGCCTGCCAATATCATCCTGAATTTCAGAGCAAGCCAAACAAACCGCACCCGCTTTTCAAGGCTTTCGTTCAGGCCTGTCTCGCGCACCAAAGCTAAGGAACTGGACAATTCTTTGAACCGCGGATTACGCGGATATGAATAAGCAGGATTCTTTCTAATCCGTGAAATCCGCGTAATCCGCGGTTCACTCCTCTGGATCGGCCGCCGCGGCGACTCGTGCGGAGGAAGCTCTCAGCAATCGATCCATTATGGCTGCACCGAGGCCTTCGTCTGGCAATGTTTCGGCGATAATTAGATCGAGATTCAGTTGGTCCAATTCGCGCAGATAGCGGAATAGATTTGCGGCCGCCTCCCGCAGATCTTGGCGGGAACTAAGTTGTCGAATTTCCGCAAATTGTTTTGCTCCCGCCATGGAACGCCAGGCAAGCAGTCCGCATTTCTTGTTCGAAGGCACGGCGAAGGAAGAAGGATCGTCCACGAGAAGGAGCGGAGTCCGCGGTGCATAATGCGACGGAAGCTGGCCGGGCGCTTCAGGACACTGAACCGCTTGGGCAACAAAGACCTCACCGAATGCCGCCAGCTGCTCGCCAGTTATCGGCCCGCGTCGGAGCAGTTCCATTCGTCCATCTCGCACTGCGACAATAGTCGATTCAATTCCGTGGAGGGTTGGTCCCGAATCGACAATGAGCGAAATCCGGCCCTCGAGTTCGTCGAGGACATGTCGCGCGGTCGTCGGGCTGACGCGGCCAAATCGATTTGCGCTCGGCGCAGCCAAAGGCGAAGCGAACGCCCGAATGATTTCCGCAAACACCGGATGCGCGCTGATTCGCACCGCTACCGTGTCGAGTCCGGCAGTGACAATGTCGGGAATGATTTCCCGGCGCGGCAAGACAATCGTGAACGGTCCGGGCCAGAATTGGGCAATCAATTTCTCGATGAGTCCCTGCGACTCATCGTCGATCCTGGCGACGCGTTCGAGCCATGCGCGATCCGGCAGGTGAACAATGAGCGGATCAAAGCGTGGTCGCTCCTTCGCTTCGAAAATCTTTGCGACAGCTTCAGGGTTAAGCGCATCGGCGGCGAGTCCATAAACGGTTTCCGTCGGCAACGCGACGATGTCGCCGCTTCGCAGCAACTCTGCTGCACTGGCCGCGGCCTTCACGCGCTGCTCAGGCGTGCGCGCAGGAAGGACTTCTGTCATGGGACGCGCTGCGCGAGCACTGCGTCGGTCTGCTTCTTCCGAAAGGCTTGGAGGTTTTCGCGAACTTTCTCGTCGCTGATTCCGATAATACTGGCGGCGAGGAGCGCCGCGTTTTTTGCGCCGGCCTTTCCGATGGCCAGCGTTCCGACTGGGATGCCTCCCGGCATTTGCGCAATCGACAGCAGCGAATCCAAACCCTGGAGCGCCGGCGATTGGATTGGCACGCCCAGAACCGGAAGCCACGTATAGGCAGCGATCACCCCCGCCAAATGTGCGGCCCCGCCCGCGCCGGCGATGATCACGCGGAGCCCGCGCCCCGCGGCCTTTCGCGCAAACTCAACCGTCGCATCCGGTGTGCGATGCGCGGAAAGGACATGAGATTCGCTGGGTACGCCCAGCTCATCAAGCATTTCAGCCGCGTGGCGCATCGTTTCCCAATCCGACTTGCTGCCCATGATGATGGCCACGAGCACATTGGAAGATTTTGATTTAGGCATGGTAGCGGTTCACCAGTGCTCCATAACCTGTCGCGTTGTAAAGAGCTTTTTCTGCCAGAAGCCATCTCATAAATGCAAGAGCCTATGACGCTGGATCACCGCGAAGGATGGGAGGGAATGCGCCGTAGTGGCTGCGACGCCCTCGTCGCAGATGGTCGAGGCTGCGCCCCCGCCGCCGCTTCAACGCTTCAAACGATCTAGCAAATTAACGGTGTAACTCGTTTTGCCTTTTGAGGCGTCTTAACCACCGATCACCATGATGCCGTAGGCGTCACGCGGGAAGACTCGCGGCGGAGGCGCCGCGGACACTTCCTGCGACGAGGGCGTCGCAGCTACTACACCTCGGCACAACAACGCCATTTATGAGATCGCCTCTATGCCATAAGCGAGGGAAAGAATCCGCCGAAGATGACGTAAACCGTTCTCGCCACGTCTTCTGGGGGGTCGGGTTGCGGAGCGTGTCCAATTGTAATGCGGGTGTTTCCTGGCCAGGTGATGTTCGCCTCCACCCCTCCACCCACACTTTACGCGAACTGGTGGAGCCTAGGGGGATTCACTCCCCTCTTGTCATATTCGGCTGAAAGGCGTCAGAAAGCGGCACAGAGGAACCGGATTCTCGAGGGTCGAACCCCCTCCGAGCCCAATTTGTGACTCTGACCGAAATTTTTCCTGTAAGCACGCTTAACACGAGGGATGAACCCCTCATGTTCCCCTCTTGTCGTTGCCCTCAGAAGGGCCGGAGGGCACGCAAGCGATGCGAGCACTACTCCAAGTCATAAATCTCGACGAGCGCAATGCCGGAGGTAGCGCCCTTTCCTCGCACGATTGCGGTGTACCTTGCGGGAAGCAAAGTGGTGAGAATAGCGGAATCACGGTCGTCTTGCGGCGCCAGACCGCTGGCGATGATTTCCTGCTCTTGATCAATTCGCCAATCATCGTTCGAGGCCAGAAGATTGCCTTCCGCATCGTGCAATTCGAGAGTGGGATCCTGTAGCGGACCGGGCACGCCTGCTCCCGCCAGATCAGGGCCAATCGCGCGCACGATCACGCGTTGGGGCGCGCTCCCCTGCACGATCGTCCCGCCGATCAGAACGTTATCGCCAGTGCCAACATTGCCCCTGGTGGAAATGTTACGAAACTCCTTCGAAGTGTTTGAGGCGTTCCCGAGCGCGTAAATCTCTACCGTGGCGATGCCCGTGGAGCCATTTACACCGCTCACTTGCACGGTATAGCGTTCGCCGGGAAGTGGCAGGACCATTGCGGCTTCAAGATCATTCGTTGGAGCCGCCCCGGTCGCGATAATCTGCTGTTGCTGAGAGTCGCGCCAATTATCGTTGTGGCCAACAAGTGTGCCGTTGGACGCTCTGACTTCGATCTGCGGGTCCGCGAGCGTACCGTTGATGTTTAGCGACGGCCCCAATGCGCGAATAAGGAAAGTCCGCTCCGCCGTGCTCGAATTCAGAATAATCCCACCGATCAAGATGTTATCTCCGGCGCTGACATTGCCGCGCGTCGAGATATTCGCCAATTCAACCATTCCCAGGGGCGGAAAAAATTCCGAGGTGTTGCCGTTCGGGGTAGTAGCAGTGGCGGTGATGAACTCATCGGGAGAGGTGGCGACCGGAAAGATGAACTCAAATGAAACGTCACAGGCACTGTTGGTTGTGACTATTTTCGTGCCCAGGAGCCTTTGACTTGGCGAAGAGGGAGGTCCGTTGGCGAAGAACTGAAGTGTGAAATCAGTGGCGGCCGTGCTGTTCAATCCGCCCGAGACCACGGTTTGTCCGGGATTTCGCGCGACCGATGCAATGACTGGAAAATTCTGCAAGTTGTCCTGATCGCACAAGTCGTTGGCCGTCGGCCCGTCACCGCCCAGATCGATGTCCATGAACGAATTGCCGTAAAAGAGGTTGGATAGAATGCTGCTCTGCCCACCAACGCCAACTCCAATGCGATTGAAGGCGATGACGTTGCCTTCGCCCGAACCCATTCCTCCAATGCCATTTTCAAAACCATCAACTACAATGCCAATTCCATTACCGAGAGAAGGACTGCCATCGGCTCGTGGCCCGATCAAATTGCCGCGAATGATCACATTGTCTCCATAAGTATGAATGCCCACTCCATTGCCGGTGATAACATTCCCGGCACCGGGCCATCCTGTACCAATGACGCCATTGAACGCGCTAAGTAGGGCTGTGTTGTTTCCGTAACCTTGCCCCATCCCACTGGCATCTGTTCCGAAGTAGTTGCCAATAATGGTCACTGAGAATTGGGAATATAAACCTGTACCGTTTCCGGAGATGATATTTCGCGCCGCGGGAGTATTGCCGCCAATCACTGTCTCAGTGCCCCCGCGAGTGTAAATTCCGTAAACGTTCCCTCTAATAGTGACGCCATCGGGTGCTAATCCGATGAAGTTGCCTTCAATCCGATTCCGACGATTGTCCTCAGGGTAAATACTCGTGAAGGAAATTGCTGCGTGCCCTGGACCCGGGCCAGAAAACCCGGTGAACGAGAGACCACGAACAACGCAGTCGTTACCATCGATGCCGAGCCAGCCAGATGCAGTGACGGCAGACCCACCGCCATCGAGCTGAATCAAGATAACCGCATTATCTCCCATACTAAGCGTGTTAGGACTCGCGCCCGGCTGAGTGTACCCGTCAATCGTGATGGAAGAGCCAAGTGTAATGACAGTGTTGCTCAGGTCAATCTTGTGCACTCCAGACCCCGGCATGGCGAAGACGATTTGACTCGACTCCCCTTGGCGCGCGTTAGCGTCCTCCACTGCCTGCGCGAGTGACCCAGGCCCGCTGGAGTTATTATTGACAACCGTGAAAATGCCAGCAACAAGCTGAGTAGGAACAATCAGTACAAGAAGAATCGCGCAAAGTAGCGTTGGGCAAACTCGAAACGGTTTGCAAGGATTCCCAAGAAGAATTATCCACAGGGCGTCCAGTGGCTGACAAAGACCCCATGGAAGATGCCCGGGATAGTCGCGCAAAGCGCTCACTTGAAGTTTAGTATTCGTAGAACTCTATTAATCCTACTCCGGTAGTCCCACTCACGCCGCTCAAAGTAGCAGTATATGAACCCGACCGCAAGGTCGGCCAAAGCGCGCTTTCATTGGTTATTCCGGCCGCATATACGCACGGGTCGGTCGTAACACAGCTAAAGAATCCCCCCTCAACAAGTTTCTCTTCAAGAGCATTTCCGCTGAAAATCCGAGGACTTTGGTAAAAGAGCACATACGGACCGTCAATATCGGTCCAAGTGTTGTTGTTGGCGATCAAAGCACCGCCGCTGTTTCGAAGATCGATCTGAGGATCTTGCAGTGCATCGGGAATCCCTGAATTGGTCAGACTCGGCCCCCTGCCAAGCATCAATATTCTTCGATCAGGTAGTGCCGGATTGTCCACAGAACCGCCCACAATCGTTCCGGCAATTGCTACATTATCGCCGGTGCCAACGAAACACCGCGTCGATAGGTTTACCAAGCGCGATCTTTCACTTGCGCCTCCTGACAATTCATAAATCTCCACTAATCCGATGCCGTTAGACGTTCCGGGGGACGCACTGACCACGACGGTATAAGAATCAGGGTTCAAGTCCCCTATTATAGCAGCTTCGTGCATATCCACCGGCGCCAGACCCGCAGCGGTCAGCGCCGCCGCTTGAGCCGGATCATCTTGCCAGTCCTCATTCAAGGCTATACGCTTACCGCTCGAACCGAAAAGTTCGATCTTGGGGTTAGCTAGTTTCTGTGCACTAACTGGTAGACTTGGACCCAAACCTCGGAGACACACCCTAAGGGTGGGCGGCTGTCCGATCGTGGGGTCATCTGTTTTTCCTCCGATTTTAAAACCTCCAATCAGGACGTGGTCACCGTCTCCCACAAAAGCCCGGGTGCTTATGTTGCGGATCAAAGTGCGTTGTTGAAGAGCTCTATAGAGGTCCAAACGACCCTTAGTCCGAAATTTGGTGTCAAATTGGTGCAAGGAGCCGTGCTCAACGCCCATCAGAATTCGATCGCGAACCCCGAGATACGTTTCCCAAGGATACTTGCTTTTGACCAGAGCAACTGCGCCGGATACGTGCGGAGCGGCGAAGGACGTTCCAAAGGCGAAGTTGTAATTGGCAGGATCGGAGCTATTGCCGTTAAATGTGGGCTTCAGACCCAGGATCATATTCCCTCCATCGCTGCCACCGGGTGCTCCAAGATCTACGCGATAAATGCCGTAGTTCGAATAGGACGCTACTTGGTCATTGATATCCGTCGCACCCACCGCAACGACGTTATCAAGCGGAATTGATGTCGGACTATTAACAATGCCGTTGAAATCGTTTGTGACGCCTGCATTTACAGCTCCTGCAACTATCAGCATTCCGCCATGACCGTTGTTGCGTGCTTCACCAATAGCTGTGGTCACTTCAGGATCATAAGCTTGGAAACCCGCACCCGCATCAAAGTAGTTGCCATAAAAACTACAATTAATTGCTGCCGCGCCCTTATCACTGGCAAAGTAAATTGCTTGGGAGACGCTAGACGAAAATGCCTTCTGTATGACAGCCGGATCGGGGTTTGGGCACCCCGGCGCAAAATTGCCGCACGGTCCCATCACTTTCAGGATCATGAGAGAAACATACCATGCGATCCCGCTCATACCGAGTGCATTGTTGCCACGACCGCCAATAATAGACGACACAAGTGTGCCGTGATAATATGGATTCCAGTTATCTGTCACATCGTTATTGCCATCATAGAAATTATGAATCTCCCCAGGCACATTAATATTCTGCCCAGACCAAATGTTCCAAATGTTCTGTGAAGCATCCTTGAAATCAGGATGCGGTGTTACCGATGGAAAGAGTGGAGCAGCATTTACCGGCGCGCCGGTGTCTGCCACGGCGATGATGACTGAAGGGTCGCCCTTCGTTAACCCCCATGCTGTGGGCGCGTTAATCAGTGGCAGGCTCCACTGTGGCCCTGGCGGAGCGTTATACACCGGATCATTTGGTGTTGGCGCAGCTTTGGCGGCCTGATAAAGGAATTCCGGCTGGGCATACTCGACCCAACCCGAGTTCATATATCGGCGTAGCTTGTCTGCGAGAGTGTCTGGGTCATCAAATTCGAGGACATGACTTAATCTAGTTGGGGACTCTCGCAACTCACGGACCAGGCGACAGCCGGTGGCGCGGTGAAAGTCGGCCATGTGTTGCAGAAAACCCGTCTGCTCAGCTCTCCAAATGAACTCGTCCTTCCAATGAACGATTAGCCGGTTGTGCAGATGAGGAAGTTGTGCCAAGGCCGTCTCATCTGGCGGAATAAAAGCCGCGTGGTCGAACCGCTCCGAATCGAGGCCTCGCCGTGCAACATCAGGTATTGTTTGGCCAGGACCGTACGATCGTGCGAAGTCTACGAGTTTGAACTCAAGGTTGTAAGCGGATGCCGCGACTACTTTTTCGACCGCTGGGCATTGTTCGAGTTGATCGATTATGGCGAGTGCGTGTTGCTGCGTGCAGTCCGAGGGAAACGCGAACATCACAAGAAATTTACGACCTGCCCACACTTCACGACATGCAAACCACTTTGGTTGCGCAGGGACGCCAGTTCGTTCAGACGAACATCCAAATCATCCGAAAGCCGTAGCGACTTTTTGATTTGAACGATGACCGGTTCCGGACCGTTCGCGCGCATCACCAATGCTGAGGCGGAGCGTAACAAACAAACGATTGCGAGGAAGTAGAGCAAACATTTCTTGAATTTCATGGCCAAGGAATGCGGGAACGCAGCAAATAATCCTAGACAAACAGAGCCAAGACAGTCCAAACAGAGTCGGCACAGTTACCCCAACCGAAGACATCCCAGGCATTAGCTCTGCCAGGCGATGCCTGGGAGTCGTGACTACCAGGAAAATGAGACGCCGCACCACAGCGCTTTCTTTAACGCGAAAGCACGAGCGCAAAACGGATCGCGTTCTGCAAACGATCCGGCGCCTGGCCGTGAAGCAGCGGCGTGAGAAACCGCAGATCTTTGTTTCCATAAGGGATGCTGCGCTACGCTTTGGTGTGCCGGTTTCAACCATGGCCGCGATCTACCACCGCCTGATTGATGAAGGAATTTTGAGCACCGTCCGCGCTTCGCGCACGATTCTGCTCGGGCGCGAGACGAGTCACACTCTCCATGTGCGAGGA
>Ga0315276_10007075_pt1 | contig 10367 bp, 15 predicted proteins | sample YL17G05_0_MG_FD_204542 | JGI IMG/M metagenome (GOLD analysis project Ga0315276, IMG submission 204542) | Sediment microbial communities from Yellowstone Lake, YNP, Wyoming, USA - YL17G05_0 | ecosystem: Environmental > Aquatic > Freshwater > Lake > Sediment | place: USA: Wyoming | collected... | reverse complement strand
CCAGGCCAGGGTCCGCAAGTGACGCCAGAAGAGACTAGGCGGATGTCGACTTCATCTACCGCTGATCCTGCCGCACCGCGAGGCGTCGCGGGAGGCCGGGCCGCTGATGATCCGGCTCGGCGGCGGGTGCATGGTCAGCTTCCCCCAACGGTGGTCGCCGACATGAGGGATCGCCGCGTGCACATGATGATGGTGCTCGTCGAGCAGCTCGTGAAGCGCCCTGTCCTGGGTGTCCAGCGCGTGCCATCTCCGTGCTGCCTTGTCCCAGATGTCGATGACACATCTTGGATAGCCGTGGTCGCGACGCAGGTGGAGGTCCAGCTGGTCCAGGTGCGCCACCTGGTACTCGAGGAGGTGAAGGCGGTACTCGAGGGGAGCAGCCTCTCTCATCGCCTTGAGTCGGAAGTCCTCTTTCACGGCATCTCCAACGTACCAAGAGGGGGAACGCGTAGCGAAGACCCCCGGAGGTGTGCTCTCACCCACGCGGCGGTGCCCTCACCAGAGGCATTGCGGCAACCGACCAGCACGTAGCACCAGGAGTCGTTCGGCGCCCCAGCGTGCTAGCCCTCGAGGAGTTGTTGGACCCGCTGGTGAGACAGCCCCAGCAGCTCGGCGGCGTCTCGCCGGGACAGCGCAAGCGACGAGGTGAGGTCGGCCGCCGCAGCCCGGAGGGCCTCTTGAGCCTCGCTCGCCGCGTCGCTGCTTCGCTCGCGAGCGGTATGCGCCCGTTCCAGTTCCGTTCGGATCTTCGCGGGAAGCCGCACGTCGAAAGCGAGTTCTGCCGAGTCGGCGTCGTCCACCCACAGCGACAGCGCCTCGCGGATGCGTTCTCGCGTCTGCCCCAGCGTGCGTCCGTACGTGTGGCATCCGCGCACGGATGGAACGCGCGCCAGCCACGCCCCACTCCTGTCCCGTTCGATCACCACGTCATACTGCACGAGCCCACCCTTCTCCGAGGCAAGGTTCCAGGTCGCGCTCGATCGCCCTCAGGGTTCCGACCGGGAGGTCGGCTCCAGAGTGGAGCGGGACCGTCGTTTGGCACCTTCCGCATCTGACCCTCGCATGCGAGCCACGCTGACGGACCTTGTGGCAACCGCGTCGTGCCAGCTCTCGCATGAGCTTCCTCCCGGTCATGTTCCCACACCTCCGACCTAACTGTCTAGCACGCTATACAGCATGTCTAACGCGCTGTACGATCGAGGGGGTGGCTGAGCCGAAGTCTAGCGTCGGTATGCGACACGACTGGAAGGAGACGCTGTTAGCCTCGACCCCATGCGGATCGACGTGTTCACCATCTTCCCGGAGATATTCGACTCTCCACTGACGGCCAGTCTGTTGGGCAAGGCCCTGGAGCAGGGCATCGCGGATGTCCGCCTCCACGACATCCGCGACCACACTGCCGACAAGCACCGTCAGGTCGACGACGAGTCCTTCGGCGGGGGACCCGGGATGGTCATGAAGCCGGAACCGGTGTTCGCCGCGGTGGAGTCGCTCGGACAAGGTGGGCGCCGCACCATCCTGTTGTCGCCCGCGGGTCGCAAGCTTGACCGCGACCTGGTCAAGGAGCTGGCCGAAGAACCGTGGCTCGTTCTCATATGCGGGCGGTACGAAGGCGTTGACGAACGCATCGTGGATGGTCTTCCCGCAGAGGAGGTGTCTATCGGCGACTACGTCCTATCGGGCGGCGAGATCCCGGCGCTGGTTCTGATCGAGGCCGTAACGCGTCTTCTACCCGGCGTCGTCGGGAGGACCGAGTCGTTAGAGCGAGATTCCTTCGAGGACGGGCTCCTCGACCATCCTCACTACACCCGTCCGCGAGAGTTCCGCGGCATGGCGGTGCCGGACGTTCTCGTCTCGGGAGATCACGCGGCCATAGAGGCTTGGCGCCGCGAGGCGGCAAGAGCCAAGACCGAGCGCAACCGCCCCGACCTGCTCCACGAGGGCCCGCCTCAGTCGGACGACGCCAGCGAGTAGCAGAGACCGCCGGGCCCGGCGCGGAACGCCTGCAGCGGCCAGGCCGGTCCCGATGTCCGCGCCGCTGCTAATATGAGCGTCCCGCCATGAACAAAGTCGATGTAGTCGAAAAGTCGCAGCTGCGCGACGACATACCGGAATTCCGCCCGGGCGACACCGTGAAGGTGCATGTCCGTGTCGTCGAGGGCACCCGTGAGCGCATCCAGGTGTTCCAGGGAGTCGTCATCAGGCGCCAGAACGGCGGTCTCCGAGAGACCTTCACGGTAAGGAAGATCTCCTTCGGTGTCGGTGTCGAGCGCACCTTCCCGGTCCACTCACCGTCCATCGCCAAGCTCGAGGTGGTCACGCGGGGCAAGGTCCGTCGCGCGAAGCTGTACTACCTGCGAGAGCTGAAGGGCAAGAAGGCCCGCATCAAGGAGCGCCGCGAGGCATACGCCGAGCTCATCCCCCCCGAAGAGGCGGAGATCGAGTCCGATGAACCTCTCGAGGCCGAGGCCGAGGACGAAGCGGTCGAGCCCGAGACGCAAGACTCCGCTGCGATCGACACGGAAGAGGCTCCAGAGGCCGAGGCCACGGAGCCCGCCGCCGACGACGAGACCTCTGCCGAGGCCTAGTTCGGTGCAGGAACGTCCCCCCGAGACGGGAGACGTCTCCGAAGAAGAAGAGTCACACGCCCCCGCCGAGAAGAAGCCGACACCGTTCTGGAAGGAACTCCCCGTCCTGATCGTGATGGCGTTCGTTCTGGCGCTGCTGATCAAGAGCCTCCTGGTCCAGGCCTTCTTCATCCCTTCCGAATCGATGGAACAGACGCTCTTCCCGGGGGACAGGGTGCTGGTGAACAAGGTCGTTTACCACCTCCATCCTCCCCACCGCTCGGACGTGATCGTCTTCGAGAACCCACATCCCACTCCGGAGCCCGCCAGGAACCCGGTCGCCGGCTTCGCCAACTGGGTCTCGCGGGGTCTGGGTTTCTCTCAGCCGCCGGACGAGGACTTCATCAAGCGCGTGATCGGCCTGCCCGGCGACACCGTCACCGTCAAGGAGGAGGGCGTCTGGGTGAACGACACGAAACTGGTCGAGCCGTACGTGGATCTGGACAGCGGCCCGGGCCCGACCGGCACCTGGAAGGTTCCCGAGAGGCACTACTTCGTGATGGGGGACAACCGAGGCAATTCCAATGACTCGCGCGTTTCGCTCGGAGCTATCCCCGAGGACAAGATCGTCGGCCAGGCGTTCGTGATCATCTGGCCGCCGGGCAACTGGGGGGGACTGTAGCCCTGGCGAGTCACGGTGAGTCGTTGAACGGTGCACGTCGGCGTGTTGGGATGCGGACGTGAGTAACGACCTGAGTGACGACGTGAGCGCGACTGAGGACGAGAGCGGCCAACCGGAAGACGGGACTTCGGAAGAGCCGAAGAAGAAGAAGATCGGCCCGTTCCGGGAGACCACCGTGTTGATACTCATCGCCTTCGCCTTCGCGTTGATCGTGAAGTCGTTCTTCGTACAGGCCTTCTCCATCCCCAGCGGATCGATGATCCCGACACTCGAGGCAGGAGATCGGGTCCTCGTCAACAAGTTGGCCTCGGGCCTGCCTTCGCGCGGCGACATCATCGTGTTCCGCAGCCCCCTCTATGTGGCTCCCGACCGCGGCCCGGTCTCGTCGGTCCTGCATTGGATGGGCGAGGGGATCGGTGTCGGACAGGCCAAGAACGAATTCCTGGTGAAGCGCGTGATCGGCTTGCCCGGTGAGACGGTTGAGGTCAAGGCCGACGGCGTCTACATAGACGGCGAGTTGTTGCCGGAACCGTACGCCAACTTCGCGCAGGGTCCCGGCCCTCTCGGCACGTGGAAGGTGCCCGACGGTTACGTCTTCATGATGGGAGACCATCGGGGCAGGTCCGGGGACTCCAGGTGGTTCGGTCCTATCCCCGTCAGCAGCATCGTCGGCCGGGTGTTCCTGAGGGTCTGGCCTCCCTCGAGATTCGGAGGGGTGTAGTTGGATCTCGGGAGGTACGAGCGCGGTTTGCGCGAGCAGGGGTTCTCGGTGATCGCCGGCGTGGACGAGGCGGGCCGCGGCGCGTGGGCCGGGCCGATGATGGCGGCGGCTGTCGTTCTCCCCGAAGGTTTCGACATCTCGGGGATACGCGACTCGAAGGTCCTTTCGGCGAAGCAACGCGAGGAGGCCTATGAGCGGATCGTGGACGGCGCGCACGCCGTGACCGTTTGCGTGGCCACGCCGCTTCGCATCGACCGCCGGGGATTGCACAAGTCCAACATCGCGCTGCTCAAGCAGGCCGTCCGCGACCTGTCGACGCCTCCCGACTACGTCCTGTTCGACGGGTGGCCTCTGGCGGGGGTCGCGGTTCCACACCTTTCCATCAAGAAAGGCGATTCCGTGTGCGCGTCCATCGCGGCCGCGTCGATAGTGGCCAAGGTGACCCGGGACCGCACGATGACGCGCTACCACGAACGCTTCCCCGAGTTCGGGTTCGACCGCAACAAGGGCTACGGCACGAGCGAGCACAGGGAGGTGCTCGACCTGCTGGGGCCGACCCCGATCCACAGGCTCTCCTTCCACGGGGTCGGGCCAGAGTCGCTAACGACAACCCCGGTCATAATGGGAGTCGGATGAGCGAAGAAGAACTCGACAATTTCGAATCGGATGCGGAACTCCAGCTGTACCGGGAGTACCGCGACGTGCTGCGGATGTTCTCCTACGTCGTCGAGACCGAGCGCAGGTTCTACTTGGCCAACCAGGTGGACGTAACGCCCGGCGAGGACGGCTGGTTCCAGTTGCTCCTCACCGACGCCTGGGTATGGGACGTCTACCGCCCCGGCCGATTCGTCCAGCAAGTCAAGGTGATGACCCGCCGCGATTTCAACGTCGAGGAACTCGCCAAGAAGGACGACCTCTTCACGGCGTCTCCCGAAGAGACCGTTTAACCGCCCCTCTTCTTCTGTCACACCCCTTGCCTATCGTGCGGGGATGACGGCCAAGCATCTCGAACTCGGCAAGACCGGCGAAGACGTAGCGCTTGCCCACTACCTCGATTCGGGATACCAGATGATCGCCCGCAACTGGCGATGCCGCGTCGGCGAACTGGACCTGATCCTCTCGCGCGACGACGTTCTCGTGTTCTGCGAGGTGAAGACGAGACGCGGGACCGCGCATGGCGGCGGCTTCGCAGCGGTGACCGCGATCAAGCAGGCGAAACTGCGGACACTGGCCGAACTCTTCATGATGAGCACCGGGCGCTGGAACGCTGCCGCGCGCTTCGACGTCGCGAGCGTCCTTCTCACCGAGGGCGGTGCAACGGTGGATATCTTCGAAGACGCCTTCTGAGCGCGGGACGCGGGGGAGTGGGCCGTCCCGCTGCTCGGATCGAGCGAGGAGACCTCGCTCGACGCTCGACGACGCGTGCCGCCCCCCTCCCCCGCTACGCGGCTCTGATCCAAACGCGCTCGTCGGTTATCGTCCTGGCCTTCAGATGAGGGCACCGTCGCCTGGCTGAGAGAACCCTCACTCAGGAAGGTCGGGACGGCTCCCTGGATCGGCAGGGATGGTCCTCCTTGACCGCGAGGCAAAGACAACGATCACGCTCCCAGCAGCGGCTGCAAGCAGGCCCAGGAGGGCCCATCTTTCACCTTCCAACCGAAAGCGGCCGAACGGGAAGAGCCAGCCCATCGACATCAGGAACCAAGCAGCCACCCCAGCAGCGAGGGCCCAAGCGAACGATCGGCCTACCTCCGAACGAGCGAGGCTGACGGCGGAAAGGATCGCCACGAGTGCGACTCCGCCGAAAAGGAACAGCAAGACAGCTGCGTGCTCCGTCGGGATCGTGGCGTTGCGCCACCACATCGAGAATTCGGAGTACGAGTAGTACTCGCCCCTAAGCCCCGGGTACGGAAAGTGCATGAGGCGACTCGCGACGAAGATGGCGCACCCCAGCAGCGTTACCGCGTATCCGACACGTGCAACCGGCCTCGTGCGGCCCTGTGGGTCCGTGTGGCTCCCTGGATCGGCAGCGGTCTTCCTCCTCCGTGACGACAAGACAACGACGATGCTTCCGGCAGCAGCCACAGCCAAACCCAAGAGGGGCCACCTTGCTCCTCCGGGAGGGAAACGACCGAAGGTCTGCAAGAAGAAGAATGCCACCGTGGTCAGGAACCAGCTCGCTGTTGCAGAGGCGAGAGCCCAAGCCAGGGACCTGCCGAGGACTGATCGCACCAGGCCGACGACAGAGAGGATCGCCACGATCCCGACTCCGCCGAAAAAGAACAGCAAGAGTCCCGCTCGACTCACAGGGTCGATGGCGAAGACCTTCCACGACAACCCCCAGAAGGAATACCAGTACGCCGCCCACACCCCATGGCCGGGCTTGCAGTACAGGTCCATCACGAGGCTCGCAACGAAGATGGCGCACCCAACTAGCGTGATCGCGTACCCGACCCTCGAAGTCGGTCTCGTGCGACCTTGTGCCTCCATCCGGCAATCTTGCTCTCGGAGACCGAGGAAGTCGAATCGACTTCGCTCCGATGACATTGGGAGACCGTGGCCTGGGTGAGCCTGCCTGCGTCGGCGGGTTCGACTCCCGTCCGCCTCCGCTAGGCGCTGCACTTCCTTGGGGTTGAGCCGTGGAACGCATCGGATGTCACGTAGTTGCCGTTCGAACTCATCACGCGGTCAACGTGCAAGTCGTCGGGAAAGAAGTAGACCTGCGCAGGAGTGGTAGCACCGGGCAGATCTGTCGTGATGACGAGGTAGTACGAGGCGTGGGGGTCGAGCGGCTCGGCAAGGGGTTTGAATGTGCGAAACCCGTCGGGAGCAGATCCGATCGGGAACGACTCAATCGACCCCCCTGTGGAGGAAGCGACACCCCACATCATCGAGGCTGGTGGACTCGCACCCGGTGTCTTGGCCCATTCCCCCGGTTGGAGTGTGATCGCCGTGACCTTCTCGCCGGCACAGAGCGCAACGTGACCGATGATGTCTCCGCCACTGGTGAGTTCGACTCCTGCGGCGTCCTTGTAGGGCGCCCCCAGTGGATCGCAGGCCATCAAGCCCAACACAACAAGCATCGATACGACACGGGCTGCCTTCATCCGCTGCACGCGGCTCGGGCGATGGAGAGGAACTCGCTGGTCGATCGACTGTGCCCCTGCCAGTCGGTCACCATGTCCTGGGAGGCGTCCCCAGCGGAGGAAAGGTACTGTGCCTCTCCGCCTCCGCTCGTGTAGACATGAATCCCGATTTCAGCAGGGACTGTCGAAGACAATGGCCTAGCCTCGGAGAAGCCCTGTGGCACCTCTCCTATGGTGATCCGTGTAATCGATGCTCCTGCGGAACGGATGTCCCAGATGGGCGTGAAGGCAGGAGAGATGCTGTCCGCACTGGGAGCTTCCACGACCAGCCGTTCCACCAGTTCACCCGGGCAGGTCGCATAGACGACGACCTGTCTGCCCTGAGCATCTTGAGTCAAGCCGAGGCGCTCGGACTGCTCACTTGGGCCTCCTTCACCTGGGAAGATGCACCCCGACAGCGACAGCGACAGCGACAGCGACAGCGACACCACCAAGATGGCAACTACCCGCCCCCAAGCGTCCTTCGCGTCTAGAGGCACTTCCAGTAGCCACCGTTCTTGTGCCTGGTATTGATCGGTTCGCTCATCCCCGAAGTCTCCGCCGGTGGCTGGTCGGGCGCAAGTTGCAGAACGCTCTGACGTCATTCCGAGACCTTGGCCTGGGCCAGGGAACCTGGGCCTGACAGCCGGTCATCCAAGTCGCGACAGCCGATATCCCAAGTCGGATGCCATCTTCGTCCTGCCGATGGCAAGCTGACCTGATGGACAGCGATGCCGCACGCCGGGATGAGCTACTCGCCATGATGGTCGGAGACCAGATGCCGAGCACAGGGCCGGTCAGGCTTGAGGAATACGATCCGTCGTGGCCCGTTCAGTTCGAGCGCGAGGCCGCGACCGTTCGCGACATCCTTGGCCCCGAGGAACTTCGTCTGGAGCACGTCGGCTCGACGTCGGTGCCAGGCCTTGCCGCCAAGCCCGTCATCGACATGTTGCTGGTCGTCACCGACTCCTCCGACGAAACGAGCTACGTGCCGGCGATGGAGAGTGAGGGTTACGTGCTCAGGATCCGTGAACCTGACTGGCATCAGCACCGCCTGCTGAAGGGACCGGCGACTGATATCAATCTGCATGTGTTCTCCGACGGGTGCCCAGAGGTCAACAGACTGCTCCTGTTCCGTGACTGGCTCCGGAGCCACCCCGAGGATCGGCAGCACTACGAGAGGGCGAAGCGCCGGTTGGCCGAGCGCGATTGGGCATTCGTCCAAGACTATGCGGATGCCAAGAGTGGAATCGTCGAGGAGATCATCACCCGCGCCAGTTCCGCACCCTAGGGAACCCGGGGAGATGGAGCAAGGTGAGCGTTCGCTTCACGAAGTACGACCTCGGGGTGCTTGGCCGAGTATTCGCGCTCGCGCCACCCGTCGCCATCGTTGTACAGGGCCAAGGCTGGAGGGCCATTCTCGGCAACTCTTGATAGGTCGGCCGTTCCTCTGGTGTCATCTGGCGACCGTGGCTTGCCACGCAGTTTGGTGCGCTACTTGCTTCCCATCCGTATCTTCCTACGCCGCCCGCGTCGGTCGGCAATGAATCCAGTCGCCAGTGCGATGAGGAGCACGAGCAACACAAGGAATAGCACGACGGCGAGAACGGCTAGAACCGTCAAGATGAACGGCTGTCCCACGGTGTCGTTCAGGATCGCAACCATGAGGCATCCTAGCCCTGTCGCGCTCGGGGCGCGCAGCGAACCGTGGGGTCGGCAAGTGACACCCAGTTCGTCAGTCGTCGATCGGCTCGATTCCGAGTCGCTTGGCTCGCTCAACCCCATCCTTCATGGCTTCGAGCGCTTCGGGGGAGTGCCCCTGCCAATCCGTGACCTCGCCTGTGATCCGAAGCGGCTCCCTGGAGCGGTATGACCTCGTCGGATTACCCGGGAACTTCTTGTCCGTCAGATTGGGGTCATCTTGGATCGGGCCGGTCGGTTCCACCATGTAGATCCTGCCGGGACCTTCGCCGATCGATAGCTCCGCCCCCCAGATGGCCGCATCCAGGGTGCCGGTCAGGTAGATGAAGTTCGTTGTCCTCTCCCGGTCACCGAAGTTGGGCGTATGTCCTGGCGCGATCATGTCTCCTGGTTTCAGGTCGGCCTTCGTGCCGTGATAGAACTGCCCCACACCCGTGCCGTGACACGTGGGGCAGGGCTGATCGATCGTGGTGCCCCGCCCCTGACACGCGGGGCATGGATGCGACACGACGAAAGGGCCCTGGTTGGCGGCGACCACGCCGCGCTTGGGGTCATCCTTGGCTGTCATCGGCTAGCTCATCCTTGCCGAGAGGGTAGTCGTTGCGCATCCGACGCTGCCTAGGTTTGACCCGCACCATCTGATGGACGAGCATCGCGGCATGGGTGGGAAGGCGCGGCCGAGATACCTGATCCCCACCATCGTTGGGATTGTCGCCTTCATCCTCTACATGGGTCTGGAATGGTGGGCCACGGCACGCGTGTACAACACCGGGTTCATGCCGGATGTCCGCAAGGAAACCTGGATAGCCAGCCATCTGGTCACCTACGGGTTCGAGTTTGTCTCCCAGTCGTTCGTTGCCCTCGCACTCGTCGTCGCGGGACGGCGAAGGTCCTTCTATCTGCCACAACTCATCGTTGGGCTCAGCGATCTTCTTATGTTGTCGATTGCGATGGCCCAGGGCGCCCAGGGCCTCTCCGTCTTCTTCATCATCCTTATGCCCCTCGTGGTGTTCCTCCCCCTCGCTCCGGCAGTCGCGCTCGTGAGAACAGACCCATGCCGACGGGAACCTCCCCGGCTGGACAGGGGTGCTTGGAACTACCTAGCCGTCTTGTTCATCGCGGTCATATTGATCCAGGAACTGCAATCTCCTCCCTACTTCGGCGACGGCCGGATGCTCTATGGGATCGCCTACGTTCTGATCGCGCTTCTCTTTACGGGCTCTCTTTTCGTCTTCGGGGCAGGTCTCGGCACTCGGAGGCCCCTCTGGCCGTGGGCCCTTGCGATCCCGTCGATCATTAGCATCTTGGGCCAGTGGACGTCAGAACTGGTCCGCGGCGAAGACTTCTTCGGTACCGGTCAGTTCGTCTATCTCCTGAGGTGGCAGATCCTTCCCACTCTCGTCATCGTCTACGCGGCGGCGACTTGGGAGCCGTTCTTGCGCTACTTCCGGGGCTGGAAGTACCGATGCGCACCCGGCGAGGAGGTCGTGTTGCGGGAGCGGTGGGAAGGCGGCATCTGGGCCGCTCGGCCGGCCGTCGTGGTCATGGACAAGCGATCAGAGAAACGATTC
>Ga0315276_10007069_pt1 | contig 10371 bp, 7 predicted proteins | sample YL17G05_0_MG_FD_204542 | JGI IMG/M metagenome (GOLD analysis project Ga0315276, IMG submission 204542) | Sediment microbial communities from Yellowstone Lake, YNP, Wyoming, USA - YL17G05_0 | ecosystem: Environmental > Aquatic > Freshwater > Lake > Sediment | place: USA: Wyoming | collected... | reverse complement strand
GAGGAGACGGGACAGCTGTCCTCCGAGCTCGAGCAGCTGTCGCTCTAGGCGCGACGGTGGCGGAACACACGCCGGTACTTCTCGACGAAGTGCTGGCCGGGCTCGCGGTGCGGGCCGACGGTCGGTACTGCGACGCGACGTTCGGGCGTGGGGGGCACACCGCCGCGATTCTCGGCGCGCTCGGACCGGCCGGCCGGGTGATCGCGATCGACCGGGATCCGGACGCGATCCGGGCCGGGCAGGTGCGATTCGCGGGGGAGCCGCGTCTCACGCTGGTAAGGGGGTCGTTCGGCCAGCTCGAGGAGCGGGTCAGGGCGGCAGGTTTGGAAGGGGAGCTGCAGGGCGTGCTGATGGACCTGGGGGTCTCGTCGCCGCAGCTCGACGAGGCCAGGCGCGGCTTCAGTTTCATGCAGGACGGGCCGCTCGATATGCGGATGGACAACGAGGCGGGGCAGAGCGCGGCGCAGTGGCTGGCACGAGCCGGCGAGCGCGACCTCGTCGCCGTGCTGCGCACACTCGGCGAAGAGCGGTTCTCCGGGCGCATTGCCCGCGCCATCGTCGCGGCCCGCACCGTCAAGCCGATCGAGCGCACGGGGCAGCTCGCGGCCATCGTTGCGGCCGCGGTACCGACGCGTGAGCCCGGCAAGCACCCGGCGACGCGCACGTTCCAGGCGATCCGCATCCACGTCAACGGCGAGCTCGACGCGCTCGAGGCCGCGCTGCCGCAGGCCGTGCGCCTGCTCGCCCCGGGCGGACGACTGTGCGTGATCAGCTTCCACTCGCTCGAGGACCGCATCGTCAAGCGCTTCATCCGTCGCGAGGAGCAGGGCGATCCCGTCTATGCGGGCCTGCCGGACATTCCTTCGCACGCGCGACCGCGGCTGCGCCGCGTCGGCCGCGCGATCGACGCGGGTGACGCGGAAGTCGCACGCAATCCACGCGCGCGCAGCGCCGTGCTGCGCGTCGCCGAAAGGGTCGCGGCATGAACGCGCTGACGTGGCGCCTCTCGATCCTGCTGCTCGGGCTCGCACTGCTCGGCTCCTCGCTGGGCGTCGTTTACAGCAAGCAGGAGGCGCGCAATCGCTTCAACGACCTGCAGCGACTGACCCGCGAGCGCGACGAACTCGACATCGAGTGGGGCCAGCTGCAGCTCGAGCAGAGCACCTGGGCCACCAACGGCCGTGTCGAAAGCGTCGCACGCGACGACCTGCACATGGTCATTCCGCAGGCCACCGACCTGCGCATCGTCCGTCCATGAAGCGCAGCACGAGTCGTGACCGCGATGCCGGGCACCAGCGCTGGCGACACTGGCTGGTGCTGGTGGCGCTCGGCGCCGGCGGCGTCGCGCTGCTCGCGCGCGCCGTCTACCTGCAGGTGATCGATCAGGAGTTCCTCGAGAAGCAGGGCGACGCACGCATCCTGCGCGTGGCGAAGCTCTCGGCGAATCGCGGAATGATCGTCGACCGCAACGGCGAAGCGCTCGCCGTGAGCACGCCGGTCGACACGGTCTGGGCCGACCCGCGCAAGCTCGCGGAAGTGCCGCAGGACTTCCCGCGCCTGGCGAAGGCGCTCGACCGCGACCCGCAGTGGCTCGCACGCCGCGTGACGAGCAACCTCGACCGCGAATTCGTCTTCCTCGCGCGCCACATGCGCCCCTCGGACGCCGCCAAGGTGAAGGCGCTCGACATCCCTGGCGTGGATACGCTGCGCGAGTACCGTCGCTACTATCCGGCGGGCGAAGTCACCGGGCACCTGCTCGGCTTCACCAACGTCGACGACGTCGGCCAGGAAGGGCTCGAGCTCGCCTACGACCAGTGGCTCGGCGGGGAACCGGGCGCCAAGCGCGTGATGCGCGATAGCCTCGGGCGCACGATCGAGGACATCGAGCGCATCAAGGCGCCGCGACCCGGACAGGACCTGCGGACCAGCATCGACCTGCGCGTGCAGTACCTCGCCTACCGCGAGCTGAAGGCCGCCGTGCAGGCGAACAAGGCGCGCTCGGGCTCGGTGGTGGTGATCGACATCGCCACCGGCGAAGTGCTGGCGATGGTCAATCAGCCGGCCTTCAACCCGAACGACCGCGACCAGTACGCCGCATCGCGCTATCGCAACCGCGCGACCAACGATTTCCTGGAGCCCGGTTCGAGCATCAAGCCATTCGTAATTGCGGCTGCCATGGAGACGGGCCGCTACCACGGGGACACTCTGATCGACACCGCGCCGGGCATGATGCGCGTCGGCATCAAGACGGTGAAGGACCACAGCAACCTCGGCACGATCGATGTGACGACGGTGCTCGCGAAGTCGAGCAACGTCGGTACGGTGAAGATCGCGCTTTCGCTCAAGCCGCAGGAAATGTGGGGCGCGCTGGACGCGTTCGGCTTCGGCCGGGTCACGGGTTCGGGATTTCCCGGGGAATCAGCCGGGATACTTACCGGCTACGAGCACTGGCGCTCGATCGGCCAGGCGACGATGGCCTACGGCTACGGGCTTTCGGTTACGCCGCTGCAACTCGCGCAGGCGTACGCCGTGCTCGGAGCCGGCGGCATCCGCCGGCCCGTCAGCCTGCGCAAGGTAGACGCGCCACCGGCAGGCGACAGCGTATTGCCGGAGCCAGTGGCTCGTGAGCTCGTGAAGATGCTGGAGAGCGTCGTCAGCGAGACCGGCACCGCGCGCCGCGCCGCGATCATGGGGTACCGGGTGTCGGGCAAGACCGGCACGGCCTGGAAGGCCTCCGAGACCGGGGGCTATTCGACCAAGAAGTACATGGCAGTCTTCGGCGGCGTGGTCCCGTCGAGCAACCCGCGCCTTGCAGCCGTGGTCATCATCGACGAACCGAGCGATGGCGCGTATTACGGCGGCGAAGTCGCCGCCCCGGTGTTCGCCTCGGTGATGTCGGGCGCGCTGCGCCTCCTTGCGATACCGCCGGACGACCTGCAGCGCGTGCCGGCGACGACCCTCGTGCAGGCCCAGGATCCATGGTGAGCCACGTGTCATCGGCCGACGTGAGCGTCGTGTCCGGGTTGGGCGACGCGCCCGCGTACCGCTCGTCGCTCGCGGCGCTGCTCGACGAAACCGAGCGTCCGTTGCGCGACGTCGAGGTGTCGGGCATCACACAGGACAGCCGGCAGGCCACTCCCGGCTGCGTGTTCATCGCCTGCCAGGGGCGAACGTCGCACGGCGTGCAGCATGCCGCGGCCGCAGTCGAGAGGGGCGCGGTGGCGGTGCTCTGGGAGCCGGCGCCGGGTCTCGAAGCTCCGCAGCTTCCGGCGAACGTCGTCGTGCACGCGATTCCCGGACTCTCGCGGCGCGTTGGTGGGATCGCCGACCGGTTCTTCCGCGAGCCGTCCGCCGAACTCGACGTCGCCGGCATCACAGGTACAAACGGCAAGACGACCACGGCGTACCTGCTTGCACAGGCGGCCGACGCGGTTGGCCGCAAGGGCGCGTACCTCGGCACCATCGGATTCGGCCGGCCTGGCGCACTGAGCGACGTCGGGCTCACGACGCCCGACTGCGTGAGCATCCACCGTCGCCTGGCGCAGTCCCGCGACGCCGGCGCGCAGACCATGAGCCTCGAGGTCTCGTCGCACGCGCTCGACCAGGGTCGCGTCGACGGCGTGCGATTCGGGACGGCGGTCTTCACGAACCTCACCCGCGACCATCTCGACTACCACGGCACGCTGGATGCCTACGGCGCCGCGAAGGCGCGACTCTTCGGCATGCCGGGCCTCAGCCGCGCCGTGATCAACGTGCGTGACGAGTTCGGCCGCCAGCTCGCCGACTCGCTAGCCCCGTCCGTCGAGCGTGTGCTGTTCTCGACTTCGAACGAGATCTGGGCGCCCGGCGACTGCGGCTGGATCCGTGTGCCGGAGCTGCGTGCGACCACTGCAGGGCTCACGCTGCACGTCGAGAGCAGCGCCGGTGCCGGCACGCTGCGCTCGCCGCTGGTCGGCGAATTCAACGCGGAGAACCTGCTCGCGGTGCTCGGCGTGCTGCTCGGATGGCGGATTCCGCTGCAGCAGGCGCTCGTCGCGCTCGCGACCTGCGCCGCGCCTCCGGGGCGCATGGAATCATTCGGCGGCGGCGCGCAGCCGCTCGCGCTCGTCGATTACGCGCATTCGCCCGATGCGCTCGGCAAGGTGCTCGATGCCGCCCGCGCGCACGTGAAGGGCCGGGTCTTCTGCGTGTTCGGCTGCGGCGGAGATCGCGATCCCGGCAAGCGGTCGATGATGGGCGCCATTGCCGAGGAGCGCGCGGACGTCGTGGTGGTCACGGACGACAATCCGCGCACCGAGGATCCACGGGCGATCATCGAGCAGATCCTCTCCGGAATGCGCCAGCCCGAGGCTGCGCACGTCGTCTCCGATCGGGCCGAGGCGATTCATTTCGCACTCGCGGAGGCCGATGCGGGCGACGCGGTGGTGATCGCGGGCAAAGGTCACGAGGACTACCAGATCGTCGGTGGCGACGTACGGCCGTTCAGCGATCGTCGCGTGGTGCTCGACTCCCTGGGAGTGGAAGCATGATCCGCGACCTCGCCGGATTCGCCCGCGTCGCCGGCGGCAAGCTTGAGGGCGAGAATGCCGCGTTCGGCACGGTCGCTTCCGACAGCCGTACGCTCGAGCCGGGCGCGCTCTTCGTGGCGCTCGCCGGCGAGAACTTCGACGGCCACGACTTCGTCGCCCAGGCGGCGGCACGCGGCGCTGCGGGCGCAGTCGTTACCCGGCCGGTCGCCGCCGCGGTGGCGCAGGTGGTCGTACCTGACACGCTGGGTGCGCTGACCCGTTTCGCCAATGCGTGGCGCAGGGATTTTGCCGGCACCGTGGTCGGCATCACCGGCAGTAACGGCAAGACCACGGTCAAGGAGATGACCGGCGCGATCCTTGGCGCCTGCGGTCCGTGCCTCGTCACCAGTGGAAACCTGAACAACCACATCGGCGTGCCGCTCACCCTCTCGCGCCTCGACGCGACGCATCGCTTTGCGGTGATCGAGATGGGCGCGAACCATCAGCGTGAAATCTCGCACCTGGCGTCGATCGTCGAACCGGATGTCGGGCTCGTCATCAATGCCGGCCCGGCACACCTCGAGGGCTTCGGCGGAATCGAGGGAGTCGCGCGCGGCAAGGGCGAGATATTCGAGGCGCTCGGCGTCGAGGGCACGGCGGTGATCAACGCCGACGACCGGTTCGCGGCGTTCTGGCACGGCCTCGCGCGCGCAGCCGGCCGCATCGTGACCTTCGGCATGCGCGAGCGCGCAGACTTCAGCGCAAAGGACGTGCGCGGCGAGGCGGTGAGCGACGGCTTCGCCACCGAGTTCGAACTGGCGAGTCCGCTCGGGCAGCGGCGCATCCGGCTGGCGCTGGCCGGCGAGCACAACGTCATGAACGCACTCGCCGCGGCTGCCGCCGCCTCGGCGGCCGGCGCGAACCTCGACGCGATCGAGCATGGGCTCGAGGCGATGCGCCCCGTCTCGGGGCGGCTGCAGTCGCGCCCGGCGTGCAACGGCGCGCGGCTCATCGACGACTCGTACAACGCAAACCCCGGTTCGGTCCGCGCGGGGCTCGCTTCGCTCGCGAAGGTGCCGGGCGAGCACTGGCTGGTGCTCGGCGAGATGCGGGAACTCGGCCCGGGGTCCGCATCGCTGCACGCCGAGATCGGTGAACTGGCGAGCCAGGGCGGCGTCAAGCGCCTGCTCGCTGTCGGCGACGACGCGCGCCATGCGGTCGAGGCCTTCGGCCCGGGGGCGACCTGGTTCGCGAGCGTCGAGGATCTCGTCGCGGCCGCAAAGTCGGGCCTGCACGCCGGCGTGACGATCCTGGTGAAAGGGTCGCGCTCGAACCGGCTCGAAAGGGTGGCCGACGCGCTTGCAACGGGCGGCTCCCAATCGGGCATGGGGAGCCACTAGCATGTTGCGCTACGTCACCGAGTGGCTCACGCAGTTCTACTCGGGCTTCAACGCGTTCAGCTATCTCACGCTGCGGGCGATCCTGGCGGCGCTGACCGCGCTGTCGATTTCGTTCCTGGTCGGTCCGGTGATGATCCGCAAGCTTGCGGAGCGCCAGGTCGGCCAGCGGGTGCGCTCCGACGGGCCGCAAAGCCACCTTTCCAAGGCGGGCACACCGACGATGGGCGGAGCACTGATCCTCGTCGCGATCGTCGTGGGGACACTGCTCTGGGCGGACCTCGCCAACCGCTTCGTGTGGATCACGCTCGCGGTGACGGTGGCGTTCGGGCTCATCGGCTTCTGGGACGACTACCTCAAGCTCGTGGTGGGGAATTCCCGCGGCCTTATCGCGCGCTACAAGTACTTCTGGCAGTCCGTGGCAGGGCTTGGCGCCGCGATCGCGCTCTACGCGACCGCGCGCTCCCCGGCCGAAACGACGCTGATCCTGCCGTTCTTCAAGGACTTCGTGCTGCCGCTCGGGCCGGTGGCCTTCGTCGTGCTCGCGTACCTGGTGATCGTGGGCTCGAGCAACGCAGTGAACCTCACCGACGGCCTCGACGGCCTCGCGATCATGCCCGCGGTGCTCGTCGCGGGCGCGCTCGGCGTCTTCGCCTACGCGTCCGGCAACGTCGTGTTCGCGAACTACCTCGCGATCCCCTACGTCGCGGGCGCCGGCGAAGTGCTCGTGATCTGCTCCGCCGTCTTCGGCGCCGGCCTCGGCTTCCTCTGGTTCAACACCTATCCGGCGCAGGTGTTCATGGGCGACATCGGCGCGCTCGCGCTCGGCGCCGCGCTCGGCGTGATCGCGGTGATCGTCCGGCAGGAAATCGTGCTGTTCATCATGGGCGGCGTGTTCGTGATGGAGACTGTCTCGGTGATCCTGCAGGTGGGCTCGTTCAAGCTGCGCGGCAAGCGCATTTTCCGCATGGCGCCCATCCACCACCACTTCGAGCTCAAGGGCTGGGCCGAGCCGAAGGTGATCGTGCGCTTCTGGATCATCACCGTGGTCCTCGTCCTGGTCGGCCTCGCGACGCTGAAGCTGCGATGAGCGCAACTATGCACAACCTTGCTCCGCTCGAGCCGGGCACCCGGGCCCTGGTGCTGGGCCTCGGCCGCACCGGACTCTCGAGCGCCCGCTACCTGGACCGCAAGGGCCTGGAAGTGCGCGTCGCCGACACGCGCGACGCACCGCCCGGTCTCGCAGCGCTGCGCGAGCAGGTCCCTCGTGCCGATATCCGCACCGGAGTCTTCGAGTCCACGTTGCTCGACGGCGTTGCGCAGGTCGTGATTTCGCCGGGGCTGTCGCTGCGTGAGCCGGTCGCGACCGAGGCGCTGAGCCGCGGCCTGCCGGTGGTCGGTGACATCGAGCTCTTTGCGCGCGAGGCGCAGGCTCCGGTCGCCGCCATAACGGGCACCAACGGCAAGAGCACCGTGACGGCGCTGCTCGCGGAAATCGCGAACGCCGCGCACTGTCCGGCGATCGCTGGCGGCAACCTGGGCGAGCCGGCTCTCGATCTGCTCGAGCGGCCGGTGCCGCGGCTCTACGTTCTCGAGCTGTCGAGTTTCCAGCTCGAGACAACGCATTCGCTCGAGACGACGACGGCGACCGTGCTCAACGTCACGCCCGATCACATGGACCGCTACGGCTCGGTCGCCGAGTACGCCGCCGCCAAGGCGCGGATTTTCGACGGCTGTGCGGTGGCGGTGATCAACGCCGACGACCCGCTCGTGCGCGGGATGCCGCGTGCGGGCCAGCGCGTCATTTCGTTCAGCCTGGAGGATGCGGGCGCGGACTACTCGCTCGCCGACGTGCCGGAGCCCGCGCTTCGCTGCCGCGGTGAAGCGCTGCTGCCCGTCTCGGCCATGCGCCTGCAGGGCAAGCACAACGTCGCCAATGCGCTCGCGGCGCTTGCGATGTGCGAGGCGCTCGGGTTGCCGCGCGGCCCGGTCCTCGAAGCGCTTGCCGCGTTCGGCGGGCTCGCGCACAGGACGCAGTGGGTCGCCGACGTCGATGGCGTTCGCTACGTCAACGACTCGAAGGGAACCAACGTAGGCGCGACGCTCGCAGCGGTGTCCGGCCTGGCCGGTCCACTGGTGCTGATCGCCGGCGGCGACGGCAAGGGCCAGGACTTCCGGCCGCTGCGCGCTGCGTTCAGCGGCAAGGTCCGGCACGTCGTGCTGATCGGCCGCGACGCCGGCGCGCTCGCGCACGCGCTCGACGGCGTCTGCAGCACGGAAATCGCCGGCGACATGCGCGCTGCCGTGCTCGCGACCAGGGCAGCTGCCCGTGAGGGGGACACGGTGCTGCTGTCGCCCGCCTGCGCCAGCCTCGACATGTTCCGTGACTACGCGCACCGGGGTGATGAGTTCGCGGCCGCCGTCAGGAGCCTCGCCGCATGACCACGACGACGATGTCCTACGCACGTTCCACCGGCCAGCCACGGCGCTTCGCCTTCGATCCCTGGTTGATCGGGACCGTCGCGGCGCTGCTGCTCGTGGGCCTGATCATGGTGGCCTCGGCGTCGATCGGCGTCTCCGAGCGCGAGACCGGCAACGCTTTCTTCTATTTCCAGCGGCAGCTCATCTACGTCGGCCTCGGTCTCGTGGCCGCGCTGCTGGCGATCGCGATCCCGACCAGCGTGTGGGAAAAGCACTCCATCTACCTGCTCGGCGGCGCGTTCGTGCTGCTGGTGCTGGTGCTGGTGCCCGGCCTCGGCCACGAGGTCAATGGCAGCCGGCGCTGGGTCCGGCTCGGCATCATGAACTTCCAGGTGTCCGAACTCGCACGCGTGATGCTGCTCACCTATATCGCGAGCTACGCGGTGCGCCGCTCCGACGAGTTGTGCTCCAGCTTCAAGGGATTCATAAAGCCGGTGGCCGTGCTGGGCGCGGCGGCCGTGCTGCTGCTCGCGGAACCCGACTTCGGCGCCGCGACGGTGCTGATGGCCACGGGACTAGCGGTCCTGTTCCTCGCCGGCGTGCGACTCCACCACCTGCTCGTCCCGGTGCTGGTCGCCGTGGCCGGCATGGCGCTGCTCGCCGTCACCTCGTCCTACCGCATGCGCCGCCTCACGGCCTTCCGCAACCCCTGGGACGATCCGTTCGACAGCGGCTTCCAGCTCGTGCAGTCGCTGATTGCGATCGGGCGCGGCGAGTGGTTCGGAGTCGGTCTCGGGTCGAGCGTCCAGAAGCTCTTCTACCTCCCTGAGGCGCACACGGACTTCGTGTTCGCCGTGCTGGCCGAAGAGTTCGGCTTCGTCGGCGTGGTCGCCGTCGTCGGCCTCTTCGCGCTGCTCGTCGGCCGTGCACTCGACATCTCGCGCAAGGCGGCGGACGCGGGCCTCACGTTCCAGTCCTACCTCGCGGCTTCGATCGGCATCTGGCTCGGGCTGCAGGCATTCGTGAACATCGGCGTGAACATGGGCCTGCTGCCGACCAAGGGACTCACGCTGCCGCTCCTGTCGTACGGTGGCAGCAGCATGCTGGTTACGCTCGGGGTGCTGGGCATCCTGCTGCGCATCCACCACGAGACGCAGATGTCGGGCCGTTCCGCCGTGAGCCGCGAGGCGCGCCGCGAATGACTCGCCCCACGGCAATGATCATGGCGGGCGGAACGGGCGGACACGTGTTCCCGGCGCTCGCAACGGCGCGTGTGCTGCGCTCACGTGGCTTCGACATCGTGTGGCTCGGTACGCGACGCGGCATCGAGGCGCGCCTGGTGCCGGCCGAGGGCATCCCTGTCGAGTGGCTGAGCGTGAGCGGGCTGCGCGGCAAGGGCGTCACGACGCTGCTCGCCGCTCCGTTCCGTCTCGTGCTGGCGCTGGTGCAGGCGCTGCGTGCGGTGCGCAGGCATCGACCCGGTGTCGTTCTTGGCGCCGGCGGATTCGCCTCGGGCCCCGGCGGCATCGCGGCGTGGCTGCTGCGCCGACCGCTCGTCGTGCATGAGCAGAACGCGGTCGCCGGACTTACGAATCGCGTGCTCGCTCGTTTCGCGGACCGCGTGCTCGAAGGTTTCCCCGGCAGTTTCGGCGCAGGCGTGAAGGCCGAGCGCGTCGGAAATCCGGTGCGGCCCGAGATTGCCGACGTGGCGCCGCCGGAGCGGCGATATGCCGGACGCGAGGGCAAGGCGCGCCTGCTGGTGTTCGGCGGCAGCCAGGGCGCGGCGCGGCTGAACGCCGTGGTGCCTGCGGCGATCGCGGAGCTGCCCGAGTCGCTGCGCCCGGACGTGCTGCACCAGACCGGCGCGCGCGGCGTGGACGAGACGGCAGCGGCCTACAAGTCCCGCGGTATCGAAGCCGACGTGCGCGCCTTCATCGACGACATGGCCGGCGCATACGGGTGGGCGGATCTCGCAGTCTGCCGCTCGGGTGCGCTCACCGTCGCCGAACTCGCGGCTGCGGGAGTGCCGGCAGTGCTGGTGCCCT
>Ga0315276_10007068_pt1 | contig 10371 bp, 10 predicted proteins | sample YL17G05_0_MG_FD_204542 | JGI IMG/M metagenome (GOLD analysis project Ga0315276, IMG submission 204542) | Sediment microbial communities from Yellowstone Lake, YNP, Wyoming, USA - YL17G05_0 | ecosystem: Environmental > Aquatic > Freshwater > Lake > Sediment | place: USA: Wyoming | collected... | reverse complement strand
CTGGCAGGTCCAAATGGATTCGGGATCGTCCCGGAACAGGCGGAAGCGATCGCCGAGCGGGTCAAAGCTGTTCGCAAAATGGATGTGGAAGTGGCGATCGTCATCGGGGCGGGAAACCTGTGGCGCGGGAAACAAGGCCTGGACCGCGGCATGGACCGTGCCACCGCTGATTACATGGGGATGCTGGCAACGGTGATGAATGCCATGGCATTGATGGATGCGCTCGAACGGACGGGGGTCTATACCCGTGTTCAATCGGCGATCGAGATGCGCGCCGTGGCTGAACCGTATATCCGCCGCAGGGCCATCCGGCACCTCGAAAAGGGACGCGTGGTGATTTTTGGAGCCGGCACAGGCAACCCGTTTTTCTCCACCGATACGGCTGCCGCCTTGCGGGCAGTGGAGATCGATGCGGATGTGCTGATCAAGGCGACCAAGGTGGACGGTGTCTACGATGCCGACCCGGAAAAGGATCCCAACGCCAAGAAATTTGATACACTCAGTTATATTGATGTACTCAACCGCCGGCTGGAAGTGATGGACAGCACAGCGGTATCCCTGTGCATGGACAATAACCTGCCTATCCTGGTCGTCAACCTGTGGGATCCTTCCGCCCTGGAAAAAGCCCTGCGCGGAGGAAAAGTGGGCACATTGGTAGCGACAGGGGGCTAGCAGCTGAGAGGATTCTGATACCATTTGATGGGATGGTGAATTGATACTTCGCAATGTCGCTGTCACCCATTCCGGTGGATTGATTGGCGTTTTTTCCGGTTTTAAGGTATCCTTATGCGAGAGGCAGAACCCCAGCACAGGAGGTCAAGGTGATTAAAGACATTCTGAAAGATGCCGAAATGCGAATGCATGCTGCGATTCAGAACCTGGAAGACGACCTGGCTGGAATCCGCACCGGTCGAGCCACTCCAGCACTGGTGGAGAAATTGCCCATTGAATACTACGGCGCACCGACACCGCTTATACAACTGGCGTCCATTTCGGTGCCCGAGCCACGCGGCCTGTTGATCAAACCCTTCGACCCATCTTCGCTGAAGGGTATCGAGCGGGCGATCCTTGCATCAGACCTGGGCCTGACCCCCAATAATGATGGGAAACAAATCCGCTTGAATTTGCCTTCGCTAACCGAGGAACGCCGCCGCGAACTGGTGAAGGTTGTCCATGCCCGGCTCGAAGAGTCCCGCATCGCCGTCCGTAACGTTCGCCGGGACCTTCACAATGACATGCGCGATTTTGAGAAGGAGAAATTGATCTCGGAAGACGATCTGAAACACGGCGAAGATGAATTACAAAAAATCACCGATCGAAATATTGAAGAAATCAACAAGCGCGGCCAGCATAAGGAACAGGAGATCATGGAGGTGTAGCAACGATCCAAATCGTTACTACCATGGTTATGGCCATTAAGAAAAAGGCAGCCACCAGATCACAAATCCCCACCCACGTCGCAATCATCATGGACGGAAACGGGCGCTGGGCCATCGCGCGCGGTCTGCCGCGCCTGGCGGGTCATCGCGCCGGCACGGAGAATCTGCGCCATATCATCACCGCCTGTGTGGAAATAGGAATTAAATACCTCACCATCTATGCGTTTTCCACAGAGAACTGGGGCCGTCCGCGCGAAGAGGTCGACGGCCTGCTCCACATCCTCGAAGATGTGATTGATAAGGAACTGGCTGAATTGAACAAGGAGGGGGTGCAGCTGCACCACATCGGGCGGCTGGAACGCCTGGATCCAAAACTCCAGCAGAAGGTTCTGGCTGCCATCGACCTGACCAAGAACAACAACCGCCTGGTCCTGAATGTAGCCTTTAATTACGGCGGGCGTGACGAGATCATCTGCGCCATCCAGCGTATCATCAAGGATGGTGTGAAAGCCGAGGATGTGAATTCCGCCCTGGTCAGCCGGTACATGTTCACCTCAGGGGTCCCCGACCCTGACCTGATCATCCGCACGTCGGGTGAACTGCGAGTTTCGAATTTCCTGATCTGGCAGGGGGCTTATTCCGAGTGGTACGTCACCTCGGTCTTCTGGCCTGACTTTAACAAAGAAGAATTACAGAAAGCCCTTGATACCTTTGCCAAGCGTGATCGCCGCTATGGAGGTCTCTCCTCAACGGTGGAGGACAATCCCTCGCATGTTGATTAAACGGACCCTGGCTGCTCTCGCTCTGGCGGCGGTTGGAATTCCCGCCATGATCATGGGCGGGATTTTCTTTTTTATTTTGATCACCCTCCTGCTGGGCATTGCCACCTGGGAATACGGAAAAATTTTCCATACAGCCGGCTTCCATGCCTCCACACCGCTACTGGTGGGAGGCGTAGTGCTGCTCCTGGCTGTCAGGGCATATGCTCCCCAGCAGTCAGCCGCTGTACTTACTTTGCTTATCCTGGCAGCCATGACCTGGCACCTGGTTGATTATGAAAGGGGACGCAGTACGGCAGCCAGCGACTTTGCCATCACAGTTTCAGGGATCGTTTATATGGGCTGGATCGGAGCCTACCTGGTTGATATCCGCAACCTCCCAGGTGGGTTATTGTGGCTGGCTCTTGTGCTGCCTGCCACCTGGCTTGCAGATACAGCAGCTTATTTCATTGGCACCCGTTTTGGCAGGCATCCGCTCAGCCCGCGGCTCAGCCCCAAAAAAACCTGGGAGGGCTATTGGGGAGGCGTCGTCTTTGGAACAGCCGGCACGGCAGGATTGGCGGTTTTATGGCATCAACTCGGCAGCCTGCCGGTCACCTGGTGGCAGGGAGCCGCGCTGGGAGCAGTGCTTTCCATCCTGACCACGCTCGGTGACCTGGGCGAATCTATGTTCAAGCGGCAGGCGGGGGTGAAGGATTCCAGCAACATCATCCCGGGTCATGGCGGCGTGCTGGATCGCCTGGATTCCTGGCTGTGGGCGGGTGCTTTGGGGTACCTGCTCATCATTTGGTTCTTAATATGAAAATTTACCCAGGAGACATGGTTTGAGTACGGAACCGACCCGTAACCTGGCCCTAGAACTGGTGCGCGTAACCGAAGCGGCAGCCCTTTCCGCTGGCCGGTATATGGGTCGCGGGAATAAGAACGCCGCGGATCATGCCGCCGTGGAAGCGATGCGGCTGGTCCTGAACACCATCGCCATGAACGCAGTGATCGTCATCGGAGAGGGGGAGAAGGACCATGCCCCGATGTTGTTCAACGGCGAGCACGTCGGAACCGGCAGCGGCGCGGAAATGGATATTGCCATCGATCCCATCGACGGGACACGCCCGCTGGCCAATGGATCCTGGAGCGCGCTGGCGACCGTAGCCCTTGCACCACGCGGGACTCTTTATGATCCTGGTCCGTACCTGTATATGAACAAGATCGCGGTCGGACCGGTGGCAAAAGGGAAAGTGGATATTAATGCCCCAGTGAAGGAGAATCTTGCCGCGATCGCCAAGGCAGGGAAAAAAACCGTGGAAGACCTGACCGTGATCATCCTGGACCGCCCACGCCACGAGGGATTGATCGCGGAAGTGCGTCATGCCGGGGCACGCATCCGTTTGATCCCGGATGGAGATGTGGCTGGTGCCCTGATGACCTCCTGGCCCGATACCGGCATCGATGCCCTGTTTGGGATCGGAGGCACGCCCGAGGGTGTGCTCTCCGCTTGCGCCCTGCGAGCCATGGGAGGCGAGATCCAGGGACGGCTGTATGCCCGCAATGAAAAGGAACTGAGCCGCGGGAAGGAACTCGGATACGATTTTGAAAAAGTATTGACCATGGATGACCTGGTCTCCTCGGAAGATGTTTTCTTTGCAGCCACCGGCATCACCGATGGTGAATTCCTGGATGGCGTGAAGTACTTCGGTACAGGTGCCCGCACCGACAGCCTGGTGGTGCGCGGTCTCACCGGAACCGTGCGCCAGATCATCGCCACCCACCGCTGGGATAAACTGAACCGGTTCAGTGCGATCAAGTATTAGTCAAACGTCTTATCTCGTCTGAAATGGTGCCCTGATAGAGCTCCTTGTCAGACAAACTACTCTAGAATATACTCTGGTAAAGGAACAACTATTCATGCCAAAACAACGAATTTTACTGGTGGATGATCATGAAGTCGTCAGGCTGGGTTTGAAATCGCTCCTGGAGCGGCACCCTCAGTTTGACGTGGTGGGCGAGGCCTCCTCAGCACGCGAGGCGATGGAAATTGTCAATAATTCCCACCCGGATGTGGTGGTGATGGATATCCGCCTGCCGGGAACCTCTGGGATCGAAGCCTGCGAGGAGATCACCGGGCGTTATCCGGAGATCAAGGTTATCATGTTGACCTCGTATGCAGAAGATGAGATGCTTTTTTCCGCCATCCGCGCCGGAGCCTCCGGCTACATCCTGAAGCAGATTGGCGGCGAAGACCTGGTGCGCGCACTAGAGGCGGTGGGGAGGGGGGAAGCCATGCTCGATCCGACCGTGACCCAGCGGGTGTTCCAGGAGGTCCGCCGGGCAGTGAAAGAGGAGGAAGCCTCCGCTTTTGCCCACCTCAGCCAGCAGGAAAAGCATGTCCTGCTGCTCGTCTCGGAAGGCAAGACGAACCGTGAAATTGCCAAGGCGCTTTTCCTCGGTGAAGGAACGGTGCGTAATTATGTCAGCAGCATCCTCTCCAAGCTGAGCGTGAATAACCGCGCCGAGGCGGCTGCCTACGCAGTGGGTCATAGCCTGCGCGAATACATCGCCATGTAGGCACGACCGGCTGGCAGGTTGACAAAATCTAGGTTTCGGATAAAATACAACCCGCACGCCGAAGTGGCGGAACTGGCAGACGCGCTAGGTTCAGGGCTTAGTGGCCTTACGGTCGTGAGGGTTCAAGTCCCTCCTTCGGCACAGCAAACCCGTGGAAACACGGGTTTTTCATTTAAGGTGGATAATTCCTTGGTAATACATGTTAGTAGAATATCCATGCCGGGTTTTTGGAATCTATGGTAAAAAGATTGCATGGATCGTTTTGACCTGTTCCCCGATACCACCCGTATCGAAAATGACACCCTGACCATCGCAGGCTGCAACCTGGCGTACCTGGCAGAACAATATGGCACTCCGCTGTATCTCTACGATCGCGCCACGCTGGATCATTCCCTGAAATCCTACCAAGAACCCCTGGAACAATTCTATCCAGGCCTGAGCGGGATAACGTACGCGGGCAAGGCTTTCCTGTGCCTTGCCATCACCGAGTGGACCCAGCAGCACAACCTGTGGCTGGATTGCACCGGGCAGGGGGAAATCGCCATCGCCCTGCAGGCAGGGGTGCCGCGCGAGCATTTGCTTGTCCACGGGGTGAATAAATCGGCTGCTGACCTCGAGGCAGCATGCGAGCGTGCGGGCATACTTGTGGTGGATAATCTTTCAGAAATGGGACGCCTGGTCGAAATATCCCACAGCCGGAGTTTGCCGGAATTATGGTTTCGCTTCCAACCCGGGCTGGAAGTACAAACCCATGCACACATCCAGACCGGACAGGCAGGCTCCAAGTTCGGCATGGACTCTGCACAATTGGTGGAAGCTGCCCGGATCTGCCGGGATCAGCATTTATCTTTTTCCGGTCTCCATTTCCACCTGGGGTCCCAATTACGCGATCACGAAACATATCTGAGGGGAATCGAACTTGTCCTTGACCTGGCTGTAGGGATCAGCTTCGATGGACAATGGACGCTAAGTCCTGGCGGAGGCTGGGGCGTGGCTTATCACGAGGACGAGTTGCCTCAGCCAGAACCGGGGGATCTTATCCGTTGGATGGCTGAGACACTGGTACGCGGATGCAAGGAAAGGAAACTTACCCTACCCCGGCTGCAGGTGGAACCGGGACGAAGCCTGGTGGCGCGCTCCGGTGTGGCGCTCTACCGGGTCGGGACCGTCAAGCAGGCAGGCGACCGTGTTTGGGCACTCCTGGACGGTGGCATGGCTGATAACCCGCGGCCTGCATTGTATGGGGCACGTTATTCTGCCTTGCCGGTACAGGCTCCCGGCAGACCTGCGGAAGGTCCGCTCTGGTTCGCCGGGCCTTATTGCGAGAGCGGGGATGTGCTGATCGAGGCGTTACCCTTCCCCATGGTTAAGGAAGGAGACCTGATTGCAGTGCCGGTGAGCGGGGCATACCAGCTGAGCATGGGCAGCAATTACAACGGTGCCTTCCGCCCGGCGGTCCTCTGGCTGGATCAAGGGCATGCGCAGGTGATCCAGGAGCGTGAAAAGGTGGAAGACCTGATGCGGCGGGATCACCGGCTTGTCAAACCGGACGGGAAAGGGTAAGATGGTATCCATGAAATCCAGATGGCGGAATATCCTAATCATTGCTGGTCTGGCTGTAGCAATTGTCATGTTGGTGGATTTCAACCGCCGTATGGAAGAATTGGATCGCCTGACTGCTCAATTGGATTCGGTCCGTGCTGAAGGGACTGCGGTGATCCAGACTCAGGCTGCCCTTGCCGCCCAGGTGGCCTATGCAACTTCCGATTTGGCTGTGGATGAATGGGCCTACGGGAACAAGATGGTGCGCCCCGGAGAGCATCCCGTCAGCCTGGTGCCGGGAGGAGACACAACTCCCACGCCGGAACCGACCTCCGTACCACAATCCGAACAGCAATCCAACTGGCGAATCTGGTGGGAATTGTTCTTTGGAGCACGCCATTGATATTTCGCCCGGTGAATAATCCCGGGCATTTTCTTATTGTTCATATCAATTCAGATAATCAGTATAGGCGACTCAAGCGATTCCAAAACATACCGAAAAGCCCTAACACACTTTCCTTTCCCAGCGCCAGTGTTGGCGTCTGGTTATACCGTGCAATCAACCGGGCATATTCATTTGTGGCCGCTATATCAGCATATAAATTCTATTCAAGCAGGGATTTTGGGGACTTTTCGTCTGACCCCATTGGTCTTGTCCAGAAAGAGTAAAATAAACAGAATCCTCTAACGATGCTGTTTTCGAAGAATATCTTCTGGCGGACTTCTATTGACTGAGCAACCATTCCACAGTTGAGCGTACCTCGACCGGGACACCGTTAAGTTCAAACCCATCCTCGTTTGAGTTGGATAGGATCATTTCTAGGCTCCTATTAACCGAAGATCTCCAGACTCCCGGAAAAAACGGTCACCTGGATGCCATTAATTTGCGGTTGGCAGTCCGGGAAGGCAACCGTGGCTGCAACCCAGCGGATGCTTTGGGACGCTCTAGAGTCGAGACGATGCAGCCTAAGATCCTTATTAAGGAGTATGCCTGCCAGGTGGGGGAGGCGTTGTTGATAAAAGGAAACCAGAAAAGTAAAATCTCTATTCCAATAACCTGGAGGTCGCTGGTTTCCCCAGGGGAGACGTTCCGCGAGTTCAGCCCCCCGCAACCTGCGAAAGACACCTGAAAGGGCGTCTTTTGATTTAAGCAAGGCGATTTGAAACAAGCGACGCATAATTGATGCTTATAACCTGGAGTCCTCCGGTTTTCCAGCGGGTACCCGAACGCGGTCGGGGCGCAGGTGAGATTGCAGCAGAGAACCAAATATGTCTAAATTGTCAGATTAGCCCGAACCTATTGACTCGGTTCTGGATATTTGCTATTATATACCGTGAGCGGTCACGTGACCGCTCACGGTACCGCTCACATAGCCTCATGAATTGGGAAATCTCTCATGTCGGAAAAAAATAAAATAACCATCTATGACGTGGCAAAAGAAGCAGGGGTCTCCAGGCAAACCGTTTCACGCGTGCTGAATAATCGACAGGATGTCTCAACAGAGACCAGGAAACGCGTTCAAGAAATAATGGAGAACTTAAGCTATCACCCGAGCGCGGTTGCCCGAAGCTTGAGCCGGCAAAAAAGTTTCATATTCGGAGTGGTGACTGCGGGGCTTAAGTACATCGGTCCTTCCAGGACTTTAAGTGGGATAACCAGTAAAGCTGAAGATCTTGGCTATGGCCTGCTTCTAAAAGAGCTTGCCAGTTTCAGCGCAAACAATGTCCACCCTCTTTTGCGGTGGTTCCAATCTCATCAGGTGGATGGGATTATTTGGGCTGCACCCGAAATTGAAGAGAACCGGAATTGGCTGGGGGATCTCTTGCCGGAAATCGATATCCCAATCATTTTTCTCACAATGGAAAAACATGAGGACGTTTCCATTGTTTCAATTGACAATTTTCTCGGTGCAAGAATGGCGACAGAGCATTTAATAAGTCTCGGCAAAAAGAATATTGGTCACATTACCGGGCCGCTGGATTGGTGGGAAGCGCGCCAGCGCAAGCAAGGTTGGGAAGCTGCTCTGAATGGTGCGGGATATCATTCTTCACAAAAGATGTGGGCAGAGGGGAATTGGTCCTCCAGGAGCGGACAGACAGCCTATGAGGAATTAATGGAGAAATATCCCGGGATGGATGGATTGTTTGTCGGGAACGATCAAATGGCATTAAGCGTATTACGGACAGCCTTTGAGCAGGGAAGAAAGATCCCGGATGATCTGGCAGTAGTTGGATTTGACGGGATCCCCGAGTCTGAATTCTACAATCCTTCCTTATCCACGATAAATCAAAACCAGAATGAATTGGGTCGAACAGCTGTCGAGGAACTTGTCAGGATCATTGAGAAGAAATTAGACCCGGAGGGAGTGAGCGAGCCAAAATATATAACCCTTTCACCGGAATTGATCATTCGGCAGAGTTCTCAAAAGCATTTGTAAAAGGAGGTGATATCAACCTGATAATAAATCAAAGGAAGTGCTCCAATTGATTTACAGACAACCAGAGCACTTCCAGAAAGAGCGAACACTCTCGAAATCGTAACGAGAATGTCCGCCTATGGATTATATCTCACTTCGGTCATGTTCAAATAAGGAGAAGAAAATGTACGGTAAAAATTACTTGCTAAAGATTCTCGTACTGGTCGTCGTCTTCATCATGGTGCTGAGCGCCTGTGGTGCGCCTCAGCCCACAGAGCAACCGGCGACATCAGCCCCCAGCACAGAGGCACCTGTCGTAACCGAGCCCCCGGTTGTGGAAAAACCTTCCGGTAACCTGGTGATCTGGGTTCAACAGGCGAACCAGGATGTGTGGACGCAAACCGTGCTCCCCGGATTCCAGGCAGAGTATCCGGACATTACCATCGAGTTCGTGAATTACAGCCCCTCAGAGGTCGCCAATCAGGTGGGCATCGCCATCCAGGGCGGTACCGGAGTCCCCGATTTGGCCGTTACTGAGTATCGCAGCATCACGGCTCTGGTTGGATTGGGCGGCCTGATGGATATTACTTCCTTCGTTGAACCTTACAAGGATGTCCTCAATAACACCATGATGGGGTATTGCACCCTTGATGACAAGATCTATTGTGTTCCCTGGGACATCGGCCCAGTCGTGACCTTCTACCGACGCGACATATTTGAAGCTGCAGGCCTGGCGTCGGATCCCGACTCGGTCAGTGCCCTGGTTGCTACATGGGATACTTTCCTGGAAACCTGCAAGACGATCAAAGCAGAAACCGGCCTGAACTGTTTTGCGCTTAACAAAGCCAACAACTACGGCACGATACTGGAGAACATGCTCTGGCAGCAAGGGCTTGGTTATTACAACTCCGCCGGTGAAGTAACAATGGATGCGCCTTACGTGGTAGAGGCAGTGAAAAAAATCGGAGCATTCTGGGATGCAGATGTGGTAAGTGATGCCCTTGAATGGACCGATCCCTGGTATGCTGAACTAAACGCAGCCATTGGCAATACCGATACCCCGCCAGTCGCGTCCATCGTGATCGCTGCGTGGATGGGAAACTTCTTGAAAACCTGGATCGCGGCTGACCAGTCTGGTAACTGGGGCGTGGCTTTAATGCCGGCTTACACTGCTGGTGGTGTCCGTGCCTCCAATCAGGGCGGTTCGGCCTACTTTATTCCCCAGGGCAGTCAGAATCCGGAGGCAGCCAAGGCATTCATCGAATATGTGAACTTGAATACAGCGAATCAAGTGGCTCAATTCGTTTACAGCGATTACTTCCCGGCAAATAGTGCAACCTACTCAGATCCAGTCTTCCAGGAACCAGATGCCTACTTCGGCGGTGAGATAACACGTGCGTTCTTCGCTGATGTGGCTCAGAATGTTCCTTTTGGTTACATCTATGGCCAATATGCAGTAACGATGTCAAATAATGGAGCCAGGGCGCTTCAAAATTTCTCTATGGGTACCATGAGTGCAGAAGATGCCTTGAGGGATGCAGCGGATGCTGTCCGTCTCGAGACGGGCATGCCCTAAACCATAAAGTTCCAAAAGGCTGTGGGATCGAACGATCCCACAGCCTTTAGGAGGTACCAATGACTCGAGTACAAAAACAGATGCTTTCAGATGATACAAAAGCATCTTCTCCTTCA
>Ga0315276_10007067_pt1 | contig 10371 bp, 12 predicted proteins | sample YL17G05_0_MG_FD_204542 | JGI IMG/M metagenome (GOLD analysis project Ga0315276, IMG submission 204542) | Sediment microbial communities from Yellowstone Lake, YNP, Wyoming, USA - YL17G05_0 | ecosystem: Environmental > Aquatic > Freshwater > Lake > Sediment | place: USA: Wyoming | collected... | reverse complement strand
CGACGATGGCCATCGTCTTGCTCAGGCGAGAGCTTTCGCGCTGCATGGCGAAGGAGGCGCGCTGCATGGCGAGCTGCTCATCCGCTGGTGCCATGACAGGCGCCGCCCCGACTTCTTCGGCGCCGACGCCGGAGAGGTTGGGATGATAGATGGTGGGCGGCTGCGTCTGGTAGACGAGTGGCGACACGAAGCCTCGCTGCCGCTGCGGCTGTCCGTAGTCGGCGAACACCCACGGGTTGAGCACCTTCGCGCGCTCGTACCCGATGGTGAGACGATTCGCTGCGTAGGTCATGGCGTCTTCTTGCTCATCCGCGGACGGATGAATCCGAAATAGAACCAGGCACTGCCGACGGCCGCGGCGCCTGCCACGAACGCGAATCCCCACTTCCGGTAGAACGGGGTCGCCGCTTCATCCGCGCCGAACGAGTGCGGCACGCCGTAGAGCGGGTACGGGGCCGCGCCTGGCGGCATGCCCATGACAGGCGCACCAGCCATCTGCTGCCCATACGCGGCCATCGCCGGGTTGTAGTTCGGCTGCGGAGCGAACTGAGCCAGGTTGTCTACGCCCATCACAGCGGTCATTGAGGGTTGAGCCATCACTTGCCTCCAAACAGCTTGTCTCGGTACTTGTACGCTGCGAGTGCCGCTGCCCCGATGCCGACGCCGATTGCCACCTTGGTGCCAGTCGACATTCCCGTGTTGGCGTCCGTGCCCATGCCGTCCATGCCATCGCTACCGAGCGAGGCAATGACTTGCTGGCGCACGGGAGCCGCGCCGAACGCTGACAGCTCACCCCGTGCGGCCTGAGCATTCGTGAGCGCTGGCACGACACGCTGTGCGGCCTGCGCGAGCTGCGCGCCGGTGCCGACCGCAGATGCGGCGGAAGTGGTTGCGCGCACGATCGACTGAGCCGGAGGAACCGGCGTGCCGGTGCGCGCGATGTGCGCCATCTCGGACGCGACGGCGTGCATGACCCCATGTGCGAAGACCTGCTCGACGACATGCGACGACGGGTAGCCCATCTGCATGAGACGGCCGATGGCTGCGCCTGCGATCCGCGAGCGTTGCGGACCCAGCAGGGCCATCGCGCGCCCGACGAACTGCTCGCGCTGCGGCGACTTGAGCGCCGCCGCTCGACGAATGAGCGCGATCGCGGCCTCGTGGCCGAAGGCTTCGATTGCACCATTCGCGTTATACGCAGCTGCCGCTGGCGTACCGCTCATTCCACGCGGAGTCTGCGCGTGAGGGACGCGCGGGACAGGAGTGCGATTCGTCTCCGGCGTCATCTGCGTGAATGGCGAGTAGACGCGTGCACCGGGAGGCGCGTTCATGGCGAGCTGCACGCCGCTGGCGCTCGGCTGGACGACTGTCGGCAAGCCTGTCTGCGAATCGATCATCATCGACTGCGCCGGGTACATCATCGGTTCCTGAGCGAGGTAGTCCGGCATCGCGTAGTTGTTCGCGAAGACACCATCGTTGGCATTCCACGTCACGCCCTCCGGCATGTCGAAGACGCCTGCTCCGATCACGTTGCCGGATTCGTACTCGTACGATTGACGGTCGTAGATCGTCTGCGGATCGATTCCCGCGTTGGACGGCTGCTGCACCGCCATGCGTCGCGATCCAGCAAGACGCTGGGCCTCGGCCGACCCGAGCGGGGCGTCATCGGTACGCGCCTGCGACATGGGACGATAGCCGCCGCCTGCACCAGTCCCCCACGGGTTATTCCCGTAGGTTGTTTGATTCATTCCGGGGCCATCTGATGGGTCTTCTGGCATGGACCCGTTGTAGTCGAGCGCACGCTCCGAATCGTAGGTCTCGGTGATCGGACCACTGCTGTACGGACTTTCCCCCTCGGGGATGTAGTCGAACGCGGTGTCCTCCATCGGGTTGTCTGACTCGGTGCCGAAGCCACCGCTGAAATCCAGTTCGTCCATGTGTTGTCTCCAGGGGATGCGCCGAAGGCTATCGCGATGTGAGGCTCACGGCCAGCTATTGCGCCTACGGTTTGTGGTCATCGGCTTCTCGTCCACGGCAAGAGCGTGCTCTTCCCAGAAGGCTCGCGCACCCTCCGGGTCCTTGTTGTCTGGGTCGTCTGGGTTCTGAGGGGCCATCGGACCGCCATAGGCCGTGAACGCCACGAGCCCGTCCTGCGGGCGGTCGGGGCGGAACTCTGGGACGGCGATCACCGTCATCAGGTGGCTTGGTCGCTTGGGAGCGGAGATGAGCCTGTCCTTCCACGGACGACCTCCACGGCTCATGTAGAAGACGTCTTCGTCGTCGATGGGGTGGTCTCCACTCGCGGGCCCGTACAAGCCGTTCGGCAGCGGCGTCATGTCGGGGGGCATGTGGAAGGTGCCGATCAGAGGCACCAGCCCGCGCTCGCGGAGATGCTCCCGAGCAATCTCCTGTACGAAAGCCCAGTGCTCAGCCAGGAGACCGTGGTCCAGATGCGAGCCTGAGAAAAGGGCGATGACCGGCGCCGAGGGTTCATGCGCATTGCGGTGCAGGTGCCGAGCGTGTCCCGACCGAGACGTCTTGCGCCGCGGGTTGGACATGAGCGAACTGCGCGGCGACAGGAACCAGGCGTCGATTAGCCGGCGTGCGCGAGCGGTCTGCGCTGGCGTGCGCGCCGCGACCGATTCGCCCTGCTCTGCGGCTGACTCGCGGACGTGCTCCCGGATGTCGAGCACGTGCTCAAACCCGCGAAGTTCGCCAGTGATCCGTAGGACGTCGGCACGGCACATGGGGCACACGAACACGAACTTCCCGTCGCGTCTGACGGCTTCAGCGGGGAACTCGTGGATTGGTTCAAGATCAACGCTGCAGAGCGTACACGTCTGCAGGTTGTGCATCTGCGCCAGCTGCCACGGTTCCTTGGTCGCTGCGTCGATGCGTCTCGCGCACGCCTCGCACATGAACACCCCGTCTGGCTTGTCGCGCGTCGCGCGCACGAACGCGCCCAGGTAGGGGATCGGCTTGCGGCAGACGCCGCATGGGTTCCCCTGGCCGTACCACGACTGGTCAGACATGACGACGGCGTCTCCCGCGGTTGGGTGTCACTGGCGCAGGGGGCGCCTTCGGCTTGCGCAGCGCCAGGAACGCGATGGCGCCGACGCCGAGCACCGCGGCACCGACGAGGACGTAGGTCATGGTGTTGTCGGCAGCGGGAGGGGGCGGTGGTGCCGGTGCCGGGGGCGGCGGTGCCGGTGTCTGTAGCTGCCCCGGAAGCCTCCCACACTGGGAGATGCCTGCTGCCACGCTCAGTCCGGCGGAGGTGGCGGCACGACCGGAGTCGTTGGTGACTTGACCCATGATGGCCGCGTTGACTTCAGGCGAGCAGGCGGCGTTCCTGAGAAGACTCTCGCCGAACTTGGCGATGCTTGTGCCGACGCTGGCCCCGAGCCCGTCGCCCGTGTCGCCGAGCCCTAGCGACCCGTTGTCCCTGTAGAAGATGCGCTGCGCCCGCATGGCGTCATCCGTGAGACGTCCGGTGAGCTTGGCTTTGCCGAGCGCCTGCACCGAAGCGACCATCTCGTCGGCGAGCGCAAGGCGCAGGGCTTCTTCGTACGCGGTGAGGGACGTGCCGCCATTGGTGACGACGCCGGAGGCGATGCGCTCGACCTTCTGGAAGAGGCCTGGGCGGATGGTGTCGAGGGCGGTGCGGATCACTGCGGCACGCGTCGCCTTGGGTTGTGCGGTGACGGCGGCCATGATCTTGTGAGCGGCGGCTCGGGTGTGCTTCAGAAGGGCATCTTCTTTATACATATCAATCCTTTACGACGAACCAGAGTACCACGCCGAGCCCGATGCTGGCGGCGGCGCCGATCGCCAGGGTCTTGATGAGCTTCTTCTTGGATGCCGCAGAATCTGCGGCAGCGGCGGCTTCGAGTTCGGCGACTCTCGCGGCAGCAGCTTGCTGCGTTGCCGCAGCGGCGGCCTCGGCCCCTTGCTGTGCGGTTGTCGCCTGCGTTCGAGTCGCAGCGGCAGCGGCGGCGGCGACGCGGGCGCGGGCGCGTTGCTTGGGACCGCCCGCGGCAGCATCAACGGCTTCTCCGGCCCAGTCGAGTGGGTTCGTGGAGAGGCCGAGTGAGTTGCTGTAGGTCATGGGGTCTTCCCCACGGAGAGCAGGGCCACGGCGCCGACACCGACGACTGCTACGGCGGCCACGATGATCAGCATCTTGGCCTGCTTCTCTCGCGCCTTCTTCGCGGCAGCGATGCGGATTGCTGCGGCGTCGACGGCACCGCCGGCGGCGATCTGCGCACTCTGTTCCGTTGCTGCGGCGCCTGATTGCGCAGCTTCCAGCTCGTAGCGTGCCGCTTGGAGGTCGCTTTTCGCGGCACGCTCCTGCTTCTTGTAGACACCCGCGCCCGCCTTCACTGAGGCACTGGTCGTCGACGCCACACCCTCGATGATGTAGTTCCAGAACCCCAGAGGTGCGGACGCGTAGCTCACGACTTACTTCTTGAGAAGGAGGTAGCCGCCCACGGCGAGCACGGCGAGGACACCGACGCCCGCGATGATCATCGTGGTCTTGCTGCCGCCGCCCTGCTGTCCGGCCGCGAGGCGCGCGGTCTCCGCCTGGATGCGAGCGATTTCCACCTGTGCGGCAGCGGTCTGCCCCGCGGCGCCGGCAGTGGCCTGCGCCGCCAGCATGGCGTTGCGCGCCGCGCGCTCGGCCTGCTTCGGGGCGCCCGACGCGATGCCGACGATGTCGGCGGCGGCTCCAGCCGTCTTTCCGATCCATTCGAGGCCAGCTCCCATGCCGGGCCCACATCCGGCGCAGCCGTTCATGTAGCCGGGAGCACGGCCGAGGCCATGGAACGGAACGCGGTGTGAACGAGCTTGGGAGATGGCTTGGTAGGACATGTCTGGTTACCCGATTTCGTAGATGCGGTACTGCTTGACGCGCTTGAGCATGGCTTCTGCGCGAACTCCTGCAACAGGGTCCAAGATCCACCAGACGCCGGTGCGTGGATCTTGTGCCCTGGCAAACACATGCGTGAACCCTTCCGGCGCTCCGGGCGGGCGTGCGCGGAAGCCGACGGTGACGAACTGCGCGGGGGCACCGACCACCATGCAGTCGGTGGCGATGCCGAGCGCGAACTCGTCGCAGTCGAGAACGAGCTGACCGTTTTCGCCGTCGGTGACGAGACGCTCGGGGTCTTTGAGCAACTCGACGTGCAGCGGGTCACGCGTGTAGCGGCCGGCGCGGCACCACCAGTAGAAGATCGCCATCAGCTCGGAGGCGTAGTCCTTCGGCCTGAGATTCGCGACGATGCGTTCCGCGTGTCGGCGCACCATCGGGGACTGCTCGCCGCGCGGTCCAAGGGCGAGCGCCGACATCGTCGCCACGGTTTGAGCCGTGCCGAGGTACTGAAGTCGCTTGGACGGTACGTTGAGATACTCCGAACCTGGTGAAGTCGTGCGCAGCACGTGCCTCTTTCCAGGGCGGCCCAGCGGAACTGTCGCACAGCGACCCCCGCACACGCAAGGCTTAGACGGCAGGTTTCTTGCGCGTCGTCAGACCACGTCCCACGCGATCGTACATTTTCGGCGTCGTGCGGCGCTTGGCCTCGTCAGACAGGCGTGGTGGCGCCATGCGGCTCACCGTGACAGCGACAACCTTGCCGTCGATGCGCGTGACAACCATCACGAACGCGTCGCCTGGTGCAAGACCGACCTTCATGAAGGGCTCGGCCGGCATCGACATCGCTGCCCCGTCGAAAAAAACGACGCCGGCGCGGGTCCCGCCACTGTAGAAGCGAACCTGCCCGGCGCGTCGTTCGATTGGACCCGCGTTATAGCTCATGCAGGCGCGAACCTACCACGGTCGTTCCTGCTTGGCTACGCCGTGATCCCGTACATCGCGCGCAAGCGCCGCATGACGTTCACGGTGAATTCCACGCCGCCGGGGGAGAGTACAAGACTCTTCGGCGCATGCTCACGCACGCTCGCGATGATCTCCGGCGCCGTGTACTTGACGAGATCTTGGAGATAGGTCTCAGGCACCTTCCCGCGGATCGAGTTGATGAACTCGTCGACCTCCATCGCCGCGTTCAAGCCGTCATCGATCGCCCTCGCGACGAACGATGCCGCCGTTCCCGAAAGAGGTTCTTTTGCTCCTGCCATTTGCTCCTGCGCCTCGTAAATGTTGGGGGCCACGACCACGTTCTCCACCTGCGCTGAATGCGTCTGCAGCGCGGACTCGCCGTCTTGCGGGCGCGAGGTTCTGCGCGGCTGCTGTCCCTGCGGACGCTGCTGTTCCTGCGGACGCTGCTGTCCCTGCGGCTGTCCAGGCTGCTGTTGCATTTGGACGTACTGGCGCGGAGGCCCCTGCTGCGGCTGCTGCGGTTGCGGTTGCGGCTGCTGGAACATCCGCGGCTGATGGTTCTGCTGTCCCTGCACCTGCTGTGCGTAGAGGTACTCGGGGACGTATCCCTGCGGCGTGACGACCATGCGCCCCTGTGGTGTGTTGATGACCGAGCCCATCGGCGGCGGCTGCTGCTGGCGACGCTTGTTCTTCTTGCCGCCACCGACGGCGTCTGAGTTGACGATGTCGGTGACGACCTTTCCGATCATGGGACCGTACTCGACGAGTTGCTCGATCATGCCCTTTGGTGCCGCTTGCTGCGGCATCGGCGTCGGCATCTCAGCGTCGGCTCCGCTGAGGCCACCGCCCACGCCGTCGCGCGCGACGTCGATGATCTGCTTGGCCCGTTCGATCTGCGTGTAGACATCGCCGTCCTCGCGCGCCTTGCTGCGCAGATCTGCGACCTCGCCGCGCAGACGCTCCAACTCGGCGTTGAGCGAGTTGACCCTGAAATTCGTGGAGTCTTCAGCGCTGCGCATGCGCGACTGCCACATCGTCTCTTCGAGGGCGCTGCGGCTCTGCTCGCGGTCGCGCGAAGCTGTATCGCGCTGCTCCTGTACCTGCTTGTGCATCTCGTTGTCGCGGCGCCGTTCCTCGCGCGCCTGCTCCAGCTGGTCGACGACACGCTGCTCGCGCGCCGCTGCCTCGCGGCGATCACCCTCGCGCTCACGTTCGTAGTTCGACCGCATCGAATCGATCTCGCGCAGGTGTGCCGCGCGCGTCGCCTCGACCTCGCGCGCGTGACCGCCGCGCATGGCCTCGATCTCCGCGGCGTGCTTGGTGAGGATGGAGTTCATCATGTCCTGCCCCACACCCGGCGCCTGCTGAGGTCGGATCAGCTCCACGATCTCTTTGATCGAACTGGGTACTACGCTCTGCATCTTGGTGACCTCTCCTCGAAGTTCGTTGAGCTGCTGGTCTCGTTCACGCAGGCGCTCTTCGAGCAGCCCCTTGTCCCGCTCGGCCTGCTCGCGAAGGTGCTGCGACTCGCGCTGCGCCCTCTCTTCGAGTAGCTGAGCCTCGCGCGCGCTCTGATCGCGGAGTAGCTGCGACTCACGCTGCGATTGGTCCTGGAGTAGCTGCACGCGCTTGTCCGACTCGTCCCGGAGCATCGAGCTGAACTTCACGGCCTCCGTTGCGCCGTTCGTCGCGCCGTTGATCACACGATCCTCGGCGACCCTGGCGCGCTTCTGCGCGTCGTCGCTGGTTTTCTCCAGCGTTTTGAGGGCCTGCTGCACAACGCCGACGTTCTCCGACGACGCCTGCGGCACGACTGGAACCTGCATTCTCGGCTCTCCTTTGTTGGCCGCGTCCCTCACAAGCGACGACGGCTTCGTGAAGTCGGCCGCGCCGGGGATCTTGACCGTGAACTTGCTGAACCGGCGCTTGCCGTGACCGCCCTTGCCGGGACCCATGGCGTAGATCTCGTACATGCCGCCGCCGTAGGTGCTCGCGATGTACTCCTCATCGATGGGCGTCGGGAAGGCGTCGAGCGGGCCCTCAGCAACGACGCCGTTCGGGAAGATCTTCGGGTACGTGCGGAAGAGCTGGATGCTCATGTCGGGGTCCTGGCCGACCTTGAATTTGTCGTACCAGGCCCAGATGTCGTCCTTCTGGCCGACATCCGGCTTCGGCTTCTTGTGCACGACGGGCAGGCCATCCGGTTCCTCGTCCTCGTCATCGAGGTCTTCGGCGCCCATGCCCTCGAACACGGCACCCGGCAGCGACTCGCCAGGCTCCAGCTCCCTCTCGTCGTCGTCGGACTCAGCAGGCACAGGAGCCTCCGCTTTCTTCTTGGCCGCGCCGCGCCTTGCTGGCTTGGCGTCGGTCGTTTGATGGGACGCGGCGAACTGGTCGAGGACCGCGCGGATCTGATCGTCGTCGGAGATGTTCTTCTCGACGACCTCGCCCTCAGCCTCGATCATCAGGCGTCTCCAGCCGGATTGACCGGCTTCTCCGCCTCGTCTTCGTCCTCGTCGTCCTCATCTTCGTCCTCGTCTTCGTCCTCGTCGTCCTCATCCTCGTCGACGGCTCCGTCGCCTGCGATGTTGACGAACGCGTCGGTCGCCAGGTTGAACGCTGCTTGGATCTCGACGTCGTCGGGCATCTTCTTCTGGAGCAGCAGCCCCAGCGCGGCGAGCGTCTCGCGAAGCATCTCCAGGTCGTCCGGGTCGACACGAAGCGACCCAGCCTCGTCGGTGCCCGCGCCGCTGGCGATGCGCTTGTCGACGTACTCGCGCATCCGAGACGTCTCCGTCAGGGACTGGGACGCGACGTTGTAGGTCTCGGTCAGGCCGATGCCGAGGATCTCGACGCACTCGATGAGCCGCGGGAAGAAGAAGTGGGCGAGGTACTTTCTCGTGGCCTCGTCGGTGACAGGCATATCCTTGAGTAGCGCCTTGCGCTCGTCGCGCAGGGAGGCGACCAAGTTCGCCAAAACGGGAGGGAGGTGAAGGCCCGCGGCTTGCCCGCCGGGAGTCACGTCGACGTCTGCACTCTGCGGCGGCTGGTTCTGTGGCACTTGATAGATTCCTTTCAGATGTCGAACGAGTCGGTGGTCTTCGACAGATCGGCGGAGATCGCCTTCTGGCGCGACTCGAAGTTGAGGATAACTGTCGCGCTCGCGACGTCAACGGGCGAGCGCAGGGTGCAGGCAAACACCTCGGTCTCGGTCAGCTCCATCAGCTCAGATTGCGCCGCGAGCTTGGTGCAGAACCGGCGGAGCGCGCGCGGCTGCTCCTTGCCGAATCCCTTGATCGTTCCCTCGGCGGTGAGCAGGACCGCCGCGTAATACTGGCAGGGGGGACGGCCCGCGTCTTCATCGGCGGAGCAGACGAAGTTGGAGGACGACAGGCCTTCGCTCATGGGGCGCGGTTCGCCGGAGACGACGGGCATGCCGTCTGCGCCGATCACCATCTGCGCCGCGCCGAGGTCCACGTAGTTCGTAGTAGAAACCTCCATAGGACGCTGCGTTCTGAGCGCTTTCTCCAGGGCAGCAGGGCCCTCTTCGGGGTCGATTGTCTCCGGCAGCCTGTCGTCCGTGTCGGTGATCTTCATGGGGCCACGAGATAACCACGCCACCATGCCCAGCGCAAGGGGGTAGATTATTCATTCGCGCGCCCGGTTTCTCCGAACCGAACCGCGCCGCGCCTCCCGTGTGCTGCAAACGGACGGGGTGGGGGTGGGTCACGCGACGACGATCCGACGCGTGATCCGACGCGCGCCGCGCTCCGTTCGCGCTCCGTCGCACGGCCCGGCGGGACCGGCCCAGCGGCCCGCATCTCACCCGGCGAGGCCGTCTAGCGGCTCGCTCGCCATGTTTCACGGCAAATTCGACACATTGCACGGGTCACGTGACTCGACACACGTGTTTCGTATCACGTGGCATGGGTCACAAACCATGTACCACGTGGAACGTGGAACGGGTCATGAGCCACGTGATGCGGACGCTCCGGCCCGCTCCTTACCCGAAACGCCCGCGTTACCCCCGCGTTTCACCCGCATAACGCCCGCGTTTTACCCCGCGTTTGCTATTGGTCCGATGTGTGGCATAATCAATCTCCGGCGGGGTGTACCTCGCCGGGCCGTCGCACACCGCGACGTCAAGCGATCCGGCCGCCCCCGCGCGGCCCCCGTGCGTGCGTCGCGCGCGGGGGCCGCGCGGGGGCGGCCGGATTACTACGTCTAACGGAAGGGCCAGCCTAACACCTAACGGTGGGGGGCGGGCCTTTCCGCGTCCGATCGACGCGCATTCTGCGCGCCGGCGGCAACCCGGATCGCGCACCATGCGCGGCCGGTCGTTCCAACGAGAGGAAACGAAGATGAGCCAAGATAAGCAGATCGCAAACGCGCAGACGGTTCCGGCGGCAGTCAAGTCTCGCGCGGAAGTGGATCACGAGCGTAAGGCGTTCGACCGGACGAACGGGATCACCCGTTCGCTCGGGGTGGCGGCCATGCTCGACTTGATCGCGGGCGGCGCCGAGGAAGAAGACCGC
>Ga0315276_10007064_pt1 | contig 10374 bp, 4 predicted proteins | sample YL17G05_0_MG_FD_204542 | JGI IMG/M metagenome (GOLD analysis project Ga0315276, IMG submission 204542) | Sediment microbial communities from Yellowstone Lake, YNP, Wyoming, USA - YL17G05_0 | ecosystem: Environmental > Aquatic > Freshwater > Lake > Sediment | place: USA: Wyoming | collected... | reverse complement strand
TTCTAATGGTTTTGAAAATGAATTGGATCTTCAAAATCAATATCTTAAGGTAGCTTCTAGTCTGACAGATGTTATACCACATACCGTAGATATTTATATTGGCAACGCTACCGATGATTTAGTTGTGTATGGTTTTGATCTAATAAGAAACACCGTCAGTACGGTTGCTGTTTTACCGGGAAGAGCTTTTTCCCAAAGTGATTTATACAAAAAAAATACATTAGATAATACTATTTCTGTTCCTAGAGGTGGTGGGATTAGCTATATCCGTGGCCGTGGAATGGTATCAACCAGATATGTAAACCGACAATTAGTTGAAACTACTCAAACAACAACGATGTTTGATTTAGACGGTCCTGATGATACAACATGCCCTAAAGGAATAGCCTCTAACGGTGTACCTACTTTTGGACCTTCCACTGGATTGACTAAGTTTTCTTATTATCAAGCTGGTGATATTGTTAAATTGATCATCTATGATGCAAGTCCTACCCCGGTAGCAATTATAGAACAAGTGATGGTAATTAGTTCAATAACCGCAAGTTCAGCTACATTCACGACTAATATTACAACAGACGGTCCAGCGAGAACGGCTATTTTATTTCATGTGGCAAGTACTACTGGTGATATTTATGACCCAGTAAAAGAATTCAATCGTTTCTTATTTACTGAACTAGGTGTTAAACAATCGAGTGATTTTGCTTCATTGATTGATTTTAGTACAGGCTCCCCTAGAGTGTACACTTTAGAAGATGGAACTACTTCTATTGCAGCATATAATGTTAAGTATGTGAATACAGGTATCGATGGTTCTGATATTGCACTTAATATGGTTGATGGTACTTCAAGATTAAGAATAAGGGCTGTAGGATCGCAATTAGATCTTTTGGTTGTTAACACAGGTACAGTGACAGGTGCATTAATTTCGATTGACGGTAGCCCAACATATGCAATTAATTTTTCAACGGGTGGTCTACAAAAATATACTGTATGGTGTAATGCTCGCTATCAAACACATGAAGTTGTTATCACCAACGCAAGTGGTTTAGATGTTGTTGGTTTTATTACATATGAGCCAACACATAGCGTTAAAATTGAAGGCAGTTTACTCGCTACCCAGAATGTTATAGCCAATTATGATTCAAGTGTTGCAATTGGTCATATACCACCATATGGTACGGAAAATGCGAATAAAAGTACAATCATACCTACAGGATCTATTGCAATAGATCCATATAAGATGGGTGGTTTATTTGTAAATAGTGGTGGTGCTGGAACGGCATGGTCTAATGTTATTAGTTTTACAAGTAATCCTTATTGGGGCCGTTATCTTTCAACCACACAAGTTAGTGCTTATTTTGAATACCCGCTTCTAGGTAGTGGTTTTGAGATAGAGTTTTTAGCTGCTGCTGATAGAATGATCGCTGAAGTTTATATTGATGGTACGTTAGCTACTTCTGCCAACTTTCCTAGTGCTTCATTTAAAAATATATCAACGTCAAACGGACAAGTTGATATGTACATTGGGTCATTATCCCGTAAAAAATTTGGAATGAATAACCTTACCTTTGGTATACATGTTATTACAGTAGTGGGTACAGCTTTGAAAAATGGATCTAGTACAGGTCTTGGCGGCATCAACATTTGTACTGTTTATGAGATCAATACTAGTGGTTATTTGAGCTATACACCAAGTAAAGGATTCAGAGGTAAACCAGGAGTTGATGAATTTTTATTTGGGTTGGATTGGGTCAGAGATGAAAGAACATTTGATTCGGTTCCCTATGTCAAAGATGACAAACCCAGTGTTGTTAAAATTGATTCGCAAACAGTAGCTTTACAAGATATTAGATCAGATAAAATTCTATTATCCTCTGGTAACACATCGAAAGCTGTTACGTTTACAATGCCTTTTAACGATACTGATTATTTTATTAGTTGTGCTGTAATAAGAACAGATATAGGAACCCCTACGGTAATTAGTGCTACACCAGGAACAATTTCAACAAGTGGTTTTACAGCATATTTTTCGGTAGCAATACCAGTTTTAGGGACTTATTATTTAACGTACACAGCAACCAAGTATTTTTAAGTGTTATAGTTTATATGTGATCTTTAAATAAATGGATGTTACAATGACTATAAGAGCCATTTTAGATTGGGCAAATCAGGATAGTACAGACGATCTGAATAAACGATTTGAAGCGTTGTTTGCAAAAGGTGTATTAACAGGTGGTACTATCGTACCAATTTCTGGCCAATTGCAAATTAGTCTTCAACCGTTTACGGCTATTTCTCAAGATGGTATGTTAGTTTATGATGACAACGCTACTCTTTTGGATATCCCCTTAGATCGCACAAATATAATTGCAGTACATGCTCAACATCAAATAGGCGATGCAGCTATAATAGAGGTTGTTGTTATTGAAGCTGGTGATTTTGCCGCTTTGATTGATAAAGATTACTATGTTGTGTTTGGCGCAGTTACTACGTTAACTCCGTCAACAGAAGTCGCTGAAACAGATATTGATTATTCCTTAAGAGAAACCCAGGATAAACGAACCAGAGATAAAGTTAGGGGTATGGTAAACGATATTCTCGAATTACCTTCTGATCCTAATTTTAATGTCTATGGTGATATGTATGTGGTTTATTCAGGCATTGGATCAGCGCCTAACATATATGCTTGGGATGGTTTAGCTTGGGTAAATATCACCGGGACAATAGCGGTAGCAGTAGCATTAGACCAACATCAACACAATTTAGATACTACTCTTTATGGAAGTGACCCCGCACATTTAATTGGTCGTATGCATTTGAGCAATGTCCAAAAAGATGCAGCATTGGGTTCTGTCGGCACCCCAGGTTTAACAAATAGATATGTAACCCAAACAGACCCTCGTATTCCTACGGACAGTCCCGATGGTGGACAAAGTGCTGCTTTACTTGGTTCAGATGGAGCACCCTCTACTACCTATAAATATATTACTCAAGCATATCCAATCGCAGCACCTACGATTCTAAGTAATGTAGCACCTGTTCTTACTGTAATTGATATGAGTTTAAACGGACCTATTTATGTAGGTAAAGGTGCGGTTGATAGTGCAAACATTTATTTTTCTCTTTTAGATTTTACCGACAATAGAGGTTATTTGAACTCTACTGGTTTACCTTGTAAGATAAACGCTATTTACAAACAAGTCACCCCTACTTTCATTAAATTAGATCCTTCTACTGATCCTTTAGTTGATTCTTATGGATTTTATATAGGGCCAAATATTTGGCTGGGTATCGATATTTCGGTTGATACCACTAGCAGATTGGTTTATGGCAAAAAAACTTTATTAAAAACTGCTGATCATGGTTTCCCTATTTTGCCTACGGCTAATTATGAAATCATTTGTGGGACTTTATTAAGCACTATCTCTAATATTAAAGGTAGATTATTTGATGAGTCTGTTCCAACGGATGAGCAAAATATAAATCTTCGTTTAGATTTAGATAATATTTCAGAATATATAGGTACTGTTTTAGAAACTAATGTTGTTGCGGCAGATGAAGACTTCATTAAACTAGCTACTGAGTTTCCTGTTTTTGAAAAAAATATAGGTATTGATTATAAGTTTACGTTTGAAAATAAAAGCACAGTGTTTCCTTATTCACCTTCACAACTTTCCTATACTAGCTCTACGGGAGTAGTTCATTATTATTCCAGCGTAGATTTAACTTCAGTATTAGCTGGCGACATTTTTATAGATGCTGAAGGTAATACGTTTGAAGTGGTCAGCATAACACTTCCTAGTGATGTGGTTATTAAAAATATTGGCACTACTCCACCACCTTACCCGGATGTTGTTAAAGGTGCCTATCCTGAAAGTATTTCTACTTCAGTTGATGGTAGTATTATACGCATAAACGTACTTACGTTTAAAAATGTAGGCCCAGTAGCATTTACCTGGAACGGGACAAATGTTACATACAGTAGTCCTGTAACATTATCTACGGTTAACGTAGGAGATCTTTTCAGAGATGGTGGTGGGACTAAGTATCTTATTACCGCAGTAAATGACGGTGCTGATACTATTTCAATAGTCAATATTGAAACAGGTATTGCACCTTTAAGTATTAACACTTCTGCTGGAAGTTATCTTGACGGTAGTACTTGGATCAATAACAATCCAAGAAATCTTCTTTTATCTGAAATGAAAATGAGCTTTGGTTCAGAATTTGTTCCAGTTACAAGATTAGTTCGTAAGATTGATGAGTATTCAGTACCTGAAGGGCAAGTAGCTTTCGGTATCGTTAGGTATGATAATAGATTTGATCCTCGTATTATTTTTTATGGTAGTTGGGAAAATTATCAAACATCTACTGGTGAAAGGTATATTAGAAATTTTGATGGTTTTGGTAAATTTTCAGTATCTGGTTATTTCACCGATTTGTTTTTGGTAATGCGAAGAAAAACTAATAGTGGAACACTGACAATAAAAATTGACGGTGTTAGTTCTGCTACTATAACCGCATCAAATAAAATTAGTTCTGCTGTAGCTGGTATTGATGGACCTAAATATCAAGTAGTGAAATTAAATCCATCTCCATTAGATGATTTATTGCCACATACAATAGTAGGAACCCTACCAAGTGTTGTTAGTACAGATACCTTTGATGTTTACGGGTTTTTGTTTGTTCGTTCTACTTCAGCAACAACAGCATTATTAGAAAGTGGTAGGGCTTTTGAAGCTGCTCGTATCATAAGACGAGATATGCCTGACAAAAACATACCAATAGATGCTATTACAACACAAGGTCGTGGTGGTCGATTAGCTTATGCGGTTAAGACTAATACTTATTCAAGGGTTATTAATACTCTAAATGATCTTGATTCTGGTGGAACACCTACTGGAACTTGTACAGGAAGTACAATCACAATAACAAGCTCTGGCGGTAAATTAACCTTTTATAATATCAATGATATTCTTATGGTGTATTCGACAACAGTAGCTCTATTTTGTCGAGTTACTGGTGTTACTATTAGCCCTGATGTTATTACGGTAGATTCTACTTCTTTCTCTGGTGCTCTTGTTAATATTTTACATATTTGTAGCACTGACTCAGCAGTTTCTTTATCTTCACAAGAAGATCAAATTGCTCGGTATATATTACCTGATGATTTCATTAACCATACGTCAACTGACTTAGCATTAATACATCAAAGTGATCGTTTCGTAGTAGGTCCAGATGCATTAACAATAATTTCAGGTCAATCTATTTTAGTAACTGATGCTAACATTATTGGATCAAACAAAGCAGTTCAGATTCAACAAGGTAGTGCGGGTTCATTAAGATTAACTGTATTGGCTACTCGATTGGATCTTTTATGTGTTAATAGTGCTGCGGCTACAATTACAGTTAGTGTTGATGGCTCACCTAGTTATACTTTCAGTATTTTAGGAATGGCACAAAGAAGAACTATTTTTTCTAATGCACGTTATCAAACGCATGAAGTAACTATTCAAGTGACTTCGGTGGGTGGAACTTTTTCAATAGCGGAGATGATACTTTTTGGTCCTAAAGTACCTGAATTTTCTGGGTTCCCAAACGTGGTTGCTGATTTTCCTTTATTGGCTAAGTATCAACAATCTAAACCAGATCTTGTTGGCCAAGTTGTTTATCCTACCACTGCTACTAATGTATTTCCTACTGGTGCTGTATTTAAAGAAGCATCCATGTACCTTTCATATTTGAATGGCACTGGTACAGGAAGTACTTGGTCAGCTACCAATGATTATGCTAAAGCAGTAACATACGGGAGATATATTTCTTCGGATAAGGAAGGTTCTTATGTTGAATTCTACATATTGAACTCTTCTTTTGAGCTTCAATATATTATGGGGCCGGATCATGGATATTTTAACGTATTTGTTGACGGTGTTGATATTGTAGCTATGGTAGGTATAACGATTGTTGGTGATTATACTAGTGGTCGTGTAGATGGCTATAACCTAGCGTATGCTCGAAAAAATATTGGTGTTTATGGTCTAACTTTAGGGCTTCATAAAGTAACGGCTATGATACCCACACCAAGAGCAAAAAATGGAACTTCAAGTGGATATAAAATGGGTTTTGTTGGCTACTATGAAGGTAACAACAACGGAACTATGTCTCTTGGAATAAATAAATATGGTGTTTACACTTCAGTAGTAGATACTAGGCTTTTTAATCCATTAGATTTGACTCCACTTGATCCTGGCGTTCAAATAGCTGAAACCATGACAGGTGCTGCTAAAGTAAATTTAAACATAGGTACAACTTCAATAGTGGTTACATTGGCTGAACCCTATTTAGATTCAGATTATATTATTGTACCAACTTTGGTAAATACGGTTGATACTTATCCGTTATTCCAGTCGTTACTTCTAACTGCACAATCAGCATCTGGTTTTACATTATCATGGAACGTGCCTACACCTAACGGAAATTATAGTTTGCATTATTATACTCGAACCCTTGATGTTTAGAGGGAAACATGTTTACTGATACTCCTGATCCTATTATTGCTGTTTTAACAGAAGAAGCTAGAACTTATTTTGCCCAAATGACATTAGGGTATATGTCCTTTAAGTTGTGTGGGTTTGCTGTAGGTCGTGGGGGTTATGATGGTACTAATCCAGTTAAGATAGTAGCTATAGATAGCTCGTCAACATCCTTAATAGATCAATTTTTTCCAACAACAGGAATTAAGGTTTTAGAGACTATCGAAACACCTACACTGAGTACAGTAGTCGCTAATTGCCGTTTGGCAAAAGATGATGCAGTTTCAGCTTTAGGTGAAATAGGTGTGTGGGCTGAAATAATTTATTCTATAGTCCCATCGGATATAGGCCGCCAATTTCTATTAGCGGTTTCACATTTCCCTATAGTAACTAAAACATTAAGACAAGCTATCTTATATCGAATGATCATTCAATTTTAGGGTTTATTATGTCAAGGAATTTAATCATATCTGTATTAAAAATCCTGGCGGCTGAACCGGGAATTTCTGAATTAAAACGAATAGCACAAGAAATTATCGATAAATTTTTTCCTGACGTAGAATTACCTGAATTTAAAATAGTTAACAGTACAGTAATTAATTGGTTAGGTCGTTGTAGCGTTAAATATTCTTATATCGATGGAAAAAACATTACTGTTATTGAACTTCAAAAATCTATTTTAGGTGATGAAAAAACCGTCCATCGTACATTAGCACATGAGTTAATACATGCGTGGCAATTTTCTCCATCTGAAGGCAAACGATTTTGGAGATTAAATACTGAAAAAAGACCAAAAGAACATGATGAAGATTTTTATCACATGGCTGATAAAATGAATGCTGTTTATGGGAAAAATTACATTACTGATAAAAGTGATGCTTCTGATGTAATTAATGTAACCAACGAATATTTTATAATCATTCAACCGTTTAAAGATAAATATGGTGCAACAAAAGCTATTCGTCCTTCAAGAGAACAAAAACAAGAGATAGCTAGAAGGATCATTGAAGAAAAAGCACATGTCCTTAAAATTAAAGATAGTATTTTTCACAAAACGATTAATATTAAAAAGAATGGTGGGTTTAACATCTATAAGAATGAAGATATTCAAACTAAATTAGCCGAACTTTATGCGTCAAAAAATGTGGACGATTTATTTAAAAGAGTAAACTAATGGGTCGTTTAGGTAAAATTGAACAGATAGTTAATGACACAATAAATCACTATGCTCATGTGAAAATATTCCCTAGAGGACTACCACGATATGTAGATCCTTTATTAAGGGGTACTGTTCGTTTTGCTAAAAGATCGGGTAATACGATCTCTTTATTGAATCCAGATAACACTTATAAATTTGCAACAGTACCCCAAACTAGAGACAATAAATTTGTTTTGGATAACCTTAACAAATGGATCATAGAAGATTGTATTTTATCAATGGGTCCAGAAAGAGAATTGCATCAAGTTCATGATATCGTAGATACTACGGTTCTATTAAAAAGTAATTTAACACAAACATACACTACTGATGATAAAGTTCTTCTTCATTCATATCCTATGCTTTTATCGATTGATGTAAATGCTGGCGACACCACAATAATGGTTAAGTCCCATTACAATATCGCTAACGGAGATGTTTTTGCTTATTTGCAAGATCAAACCTTATTACAATCTTTAACTGAAATAAAGGTAACAAAAGCTACCCGCTTAGGTTCTGTTGGATCTGTTTTTTTTGATCTTTTATATTTGCTGGATTTAGAAAAACCTGTTCAAAGATATATCCAATCTAATACTATGGTTTATCTTAGGGCTTATCCCGCTTATTTTTCAGCGGCTGTTAGAGTACCTAATGCAATATTTACTTCTGAACCTATTGGTCCTTTTCTCTTAGATCTATTGACGGGTAGACTTCTTGAGGGAACAGAATTCAATGAAACATTTGCTATTCGTACTCTTAATAGAGGTGGTAGTTACACTTTAGGCAATTCAACTTCCTATGTGACCGTAGATAAAAATTATCTGGTTTTAGAGAGAACTGTTCCAGTACACGCTCCGATGTTCTGGGAGCTTGCTGAAGGCTCTATGCGACTTACCCCTAGTAGGATAGTACTTAAGGTGAACAGCACTCTGTCTTTCGATAATACGGGTCTAGTTACGTTTCAGTATGACCCTTTAACTGGCGTAGTCCAATATCGTGGCTCTGTCAACTTAGCTAAAGTAGGAATAGGTAATTTATTTAGGGATGGGGCAGGGGTTGAATACAAAGTTATTGATGTAGACACTACCTATAACAATGTTACCATTTTGACGCAATCAGGAGATTTACCTGCTTTAATATCAACTTCAATAGTAAGTCATTTAGACGGTAGTATTCGCATGATTACCGAGAATAAGTTTTGTGCGGGTATTAAATGTATTCCTGCACTTTCTGCTGACCATAGCTGGCGAGTTAGTTTGCTTTCTAATGAAGACTGTACAATACGGTTTATTTTTACTCCCAATGACCCCCAGGAATTTACTTTGGTATCTGGAATTTCTAAGAACGTGGTTATTACCATTCCTGCTGGAAATGAAGTTACTAACATTGAAATTAATATTCTCAGTTTAGCTAATATTTGTGCGGTTAGAATGAACGAATGGTCGCCAGTTAAAGATACCGTTGAGCAGATCGAATATAGTTTTGTTGTAGAGGCTATCGGAACAGGTACTTATCAAGCAAGCGGGTTAATTATAAAGCCCTATTTTATGGGTTCTGAATTTCTGAAAACCAGTTACGATATCAATGCTACTTACGATAGTGGTAAGATTTATTTTTAGGTGTGCAATGAACAAGAAACTTTTAAGAGTCTTAGCTATTTTAGTTCAATCTGATTTCAAATCAGTTGAAAAGAAATTTACAGACCAGCATATATCTAAAGAAGATGTTAAAAAATATCTAAGCACTTTCAAAGATCTTAGAGACAAGCAAAAAATTAAAGAGGTTACGGAAAAAAACATAGACTATTGGGGTAAGAAATCTTTTGAGGAGTTTAAATCCTTCGTAGACAAATTAGTAAAGACTAGCTCAAAAACCAGTATAAAGAAGGATACCCACAAAAAGCATGAAGTAGATGGCGCTGAATTTATCACTGAGAATGAAGACTGGCTAGTCTATAAGATAAATACCTATAAAGCCAGTAAGTTATTGGGTAGCAGAGATTGGTGTATAGTTAGAAGTGAAGAAGACTTTGAATCGCATAAACGACTATTGGGATGTATGACTTTTTATTACATTCTTTCTAAGACCAGAGATAAGGAAGATGAGTGGTATAAGATAGCTTTAGGGGTAGCAGAAGGTAAAAAACTATATTGGGATAACTTTGATAAGCCAAGTGGTGGTGCTTCTAGTATTCCCTTGAAAAAATTAAAAATACCTACGTTTAAAGCTAAACATGAATTTTCAATAGATATAGAAGGTACAAAGTATACTGAGCAAGAATTTATAGCAGTTAAGGATCTAAAGGTAGGTGGGGATCTCTCTCTTAGAGGTACACCAATAACTTCATTGCCCGAAGGGCTGACGGTTGGAAGATCTCTTGATCTTAGAGATACAAAAATAACCTCATTGCCCAAAGGGTTAACGGTGGGTAGGGGTCTTTATCTTAGTCTTACAGAAATAACCTCATTGCCCGAAGGACTGACGGTGGGTGGGGGTCTTTATCTTAGAGATACAAAAATAACCTCATTGCCTGAAGGGCTAAAGGTGGGTGGGGGTCTCGATCTTAGTTATACAAAAATAACCTCATTGCCTGAAGGGCTAAAGGTGGGTGGTAGTCTTGATCTTTATAGTACACAAATAACT
>Ga0315276_10007063_pt1 | contig 10375 bp, 9 predicted proteins | sample YL17G05_0_MG_FD_204542 | JGI IMG/M metagenome (GOLD analysis project Ga0315276, IMG submission 204542) | Sediment microbial communities from Yellowstone Lake, YNP, Wyoming, USA - YL17G05_0 | ecosystem: Environmental > Aquatic > Freshwater > Lake > Sediment | place: USA: Wyoming | collected... | reverse complement strand
CATACTTTTCTTAACGGCTTCAGCACATTTCAACATATCAGCTTTGTGCTCACTTTTAGCACTTACAGATGGGATGCGGAGAAGGTTCAGCATTTCAGTCAGAAACCGGTCTTTATTTTTTTCCAGGTAGTCTTTCCAAACTTGGGACATAAAAATAGAATTTAGGGATGGCGAAGATAGGGTTATGCAGCCAATTCTGCATTTTCGGCACCTTCCAGAATACCCTGTGTGAGGCATTTTTTTAGAATTGTTGGCTAAATATTTATGTTCTGGCTATTTTAGTTGCTCAATAACTACTCGTATTACAGGAACCCATAAAAATATTAGTATCCGGAGATTTGATATAAATGTTATCGCCGGCCAGTTTTCATTTAATAGAAAGCATAAATTTCTAAGATAATGCAAAGAAGGGGTATATTTTTTTTGCTGGTTTTAGCCAACCACGCATTATTTGCGCAAAATAATTCGATTAGTAATCGCTTAATGGAAATTGAGAAAAGTAATTCTTATGCATCTTCAATTATTGAATTAAGAAAAATACTTTCTTCCTTAAGATTAAATAAGGAAGAATACATGGCCGTACAAACTACTTTAATACACCAGTATCAGGCGTTACGGCAGTGGGATACTTGCTTGCACTACTGCCAGGAACAAATGGCAAAGGCTCACGAACAAAAAAATACTTTATCAGAAGCTACATTTTACAAATTAATTGGCAACACTTATTATTTTATACCTGAAAAAGACCGGGCAGTAGAGTATTGGAATAAGTGTATTGAAATATCTGAACCCAATCATTACAATACTTTGCTGGAACAATGTTATCATAATGTTGGTGCTATCTATTTGGAAAAAGGAGTGCAATTCGCTTTAGCAGAAAAATACTTGCAACAAGCATTAACGATCGGGCTTTCAAACCATTCAGAAACTTCTATCGAAAATAATCAACACAGACGACTTCTGGCTACCCTCTTTGAACGGACCAGCCAGTTAGATAAAGCAGAAAAATTATACCTGGAAGTAATTAAAAATTGCGAATCGGCAAAAGACAGCTTCCTTCTATCCGAAACAATGATGTTTTTTTCACAGGTACTTACAAAGAAAAAAGAATTTAAGAAAGCATTAAAAATCAGTGGTGAAGCTTTGGCCTTGTCGAGAAAAATAAAAGAAATTGATATGATTTGCACTTCGCTTACGCTGCATGCAAAAAACTTACATGATGCGGGTAATGATAAAGGGGCCTATCAATATGAAAATGAATTAAATAATTTACTTGCTATACGATTTAGCGGTGACTTAAACAGTAAAATAAGCGAAGCCGAAGCAAAATTCAAAAATGCAGAAACTACACATGAAAAGGAAGTATCTATTTTAAAAGAAAAAAAAGAAAAACAAATTTATATTGTGAGTTTTCTGGCTTTGATATTCGTAGGAGGCTTTGCAGTCTATTATTTAAACCAAAAAAGAAAGTACCACAGAAAAATAGAACAGTTAAGAATGGAGCAGCAGGTACAGGAAGAAAAAGAAAGACTCAGTAGGGATTTGCATGATAATCTCGGATCACAACTTGCATTACTTTCTAATAATGTAGAACACTTAGACACCACCAATAAAAAAAAAGAGCAGGTCGATGATGATATTGACCGATTGAAAAATACTTCTAAGCAACTTTTGCAAATGTTGCGGGAAACCATCTGGATTTTAAATAAAGAAGAAGTGTCAATTGAAGATTTTTTTGACAAACTGATTGAGTACACCTCTCGCTATCTACAATCCTATCCAAAGATTCATTTGGAAATAGAAGAAAAATTTTCAGAATCTGCAGCCATAAACTCCAATCATACACTTCAGTTATTTCGTATCTGTCAGGAAGCAATTAATAATGCCTGTAAATATTCAGATAGCGATACAATAATTATAAAGGGAGATTCAGGCAACAAGGGTATACAAATTGTGATTGAGGACAAGGGAATTGGTTTTGACACTTCATCAATTGTTGCAGGAGATCATTATGGCTTGCGAAATATGAAACAAAGAGCTGAATCAATGGGTGCGTCATTAACAATTATTTCGGCCAAAGAAAAAGGAACTATTATTGAAATTTATTTTAAAGCATAAAATGCCTCACAGAGGGTATTGAAATTTAACTGTTCATATATATTTTTGTAAAATGACAATTGCTATTGTTGACGATAAACCTTATTTAAGAAATTCTCTGAAAGAAAAATTGGCTTCAGTGGAAAATGATATTGATATAGTAATGGAGGCAAATGATGGAACAGACTTTCTTAAACAAATGAAAACCAGATCAAAAAAACCAGATGTGGTACTCATGGACATTGAGATGAATGAATTGAATGGAATTGAAACGGTAAAATTAGCTGCCCCTCTTTATACCGATGTTAAATTCATCATGCTTACCGTGATTGATGATGAAGAAAAAATATTCAACGCTATCAAGGCCGGCGCACATGGATATTTATTAAAAGAAGAAACTGCTCAAAATATTATTGAATCTATTTACCAGGTGTACCAGGACGAAGGAGCACCAATGAGCCCCGGCATTGCCCGCAAAGCCTGGCGTTGGCTTACTTCTTTAAAAGAACAACCAATTAATACAACTGATAAAAATTCCAAAACTGAAACTGAAACCCTGAGTGAAAGGGAAAAAGAAATTCTTAAATGCACCATGGAGGGAAAAGAATATGCACAAATTGCCGGGCAACTTTTTCTGAGTAAGCATACCGTGAGGCAACACATGAAAAATATTTATCGCAAACTGCATGTAAGCAGTAAAGTGGAAGCACTGCAGATAAGTTTAAAGAATAGATGGATATAACCTCCGGCTTATGAAAAAAAAGTTAAGCCCTGCATCAGTAAGAAACTTTTTTGGTTTATAGAAATACCACACAAAGAGTATTGTCTATAAGAGATAATAAATTGATTTTTAAGATACAAATATTAAAATTCGTGACTCTTACTTCGAGTACTGTAATTATATCACCAAACCAGGTTAATGAAGCAGGATCACCTTCTGATTATTTGCATTTGCTGCATTTTATTTCCTTTTGTAAATTAGAAAAGTGATTAACCAGCTAACCAATTGTAAAGCCAGAAAAGCTTTCACCGGTAAAGAAAAAATTAAATTATGAAAAAATTAGTAACCCTATTTGCAGCAATTTTATTCAGTGAAATATTATTTGCTCAAAAAGCATACGACCCGTTAGCTGACCCGAAAATTCAAAAACCAACGGCTTTAGAAGATTCGGTTTTAGAAATTATGATGGGAATGAAGATAGATGCCATAAAAAGAGAAAAAGATATTAGCGTAGGCGATTATGAAATATTAAAAGCAAATATTGATAAGAATAAATTACCTGAAAGCACTTTTGAATTATTTGTTTATATGAATGGAATTGGCAATAGTGTTGAAACTGAAGATAAATTTGACATAGCCAAAGAGTTTTACTTTTCACTTGTTTGGTTTAAACATCTGATCGAAGACTGTGTTAAAGAAGATGCCAGGGTGAGGATAGGTCATTATTATTACAAAACATGTTATGATTTAGGCAGGCTTTTGTCTAAAATGGAGGATTACAAAAATTCATTAAATTTTTATAAGCGGGCTGCTGCTTATTATAAACCTGACTCCTCTCTTTATTTAGCCACAGTAGCAGGAATTAATGGTATTGGAAATAACAGTGTAAATTTTTCCAGTGAAGGAAATAGTATATTAAAAATGATAAGCCAGGCTGTAGAATTAAAACCCAATAGTGCAGCATACATTTCAACAAGAGCAAAGTTTTATCTCAATCACTTAAGTGATACTGCCAAAGCTTTTGCAGATTTTAATAAAGCCGTACAAATAAACCCAAAAGATGATGAATCATATATGTATTTGTCCTTAATAAATTTTTTAAGGGCAAATAACAAAGAGGCAATTAATAATATAACCCAAAGCATTGCGATAAAAAAAACCGAAGGGAGGTATTATATACTGCGGGCAACAATACATAATGAATTAAAAAATTATGCGGCGGCATTACCAGATTATAACAATGCTATCATTCTGGATAATACAAATCCAGACTATTACATAGCCCGTGCAGGCTGTTATAATTCAATAAAAAATTATGCGGCCGCTTATGATGATTATGGCTTTGCCACTATGTTAATCCCCAATGATGCCGATTCAAAAAAGGAATTACAGAGGCTTGACCCATTATTAAAAACTGAGTATGAAAAAATGGGCTTTACCCCACAAAATGCGTTTCAATTTTTTATGAACAGAGGTGATACCTTTGAAATTAAGAATAATCTTTCTCAGGCTGTTATGAGTTACCAAAAATGTATCATGATGCAACCTAAAAATCCAATGCCCTATAATAAAGCAGGTGTTATTTTTAATAGGTTAAGTATGAACGATATTGCCAAACAATATTTACGCTTTGCAGCTTATGCAGATGGCAAAAACCCTGTATACTTTGTTAATCTGGGAAATGCCTATTACGATGAAAAGGATTTTAAAGCTGCTTCGGGCTGTTATGATACTGCAGCATTGCTGGGGTCGAAAGATGATTTTTACTATAATCTTAATGGAACAATAAAGCATATTAATCTTAAAAATTACGAAGGAGCTATTAAGGATTTTACTAAAGCTTATGATTTACAACCCAAATACAATGATATATACTTGAGAAACAGGGGCACGTTATATTATGAATTAAAAAATTACAAAGCCGCTTTGGCCGATTTTGAAGCACTCCATAAATTGGATCCGGACGATAAGAATTATAAAGAGATAATTCAGGGTTTAAAAAGAGAGTTGAAAGAGTAACCTGTTTATTTAACAGCAGCCCCTGAAAAAATTATAAATACTTTACTGAATATGAAATATATCTTACTGACCTTATTTTCTTTATTTACACAATTTATCAAAGCACAGAACGAGAGAGAAACTATTGAAACTGCTATAAAAACCACAGACTTTGTTTTTGCCTACAACCGCGATAATGTAATTAAACAATACGGCGCCGGTTTTGAGAACAAATTTAAGGCAGTTATTGAGGAGCTTAGCCCTATGATTAACTCTGCCGATTATTATATACGGGGAGGATCTAACGTTGCCATTGTGCAGTTTTATAATTGTCTTATTCAAAAAGAAAGAGAACTGGACAATACGGGCCCCAGCAAAAAAATAAATGATTACCTGCTGTTAATGAAAGTTGCTGTTGATAAGGCGTTTACCATGGAAGAAAAAATATTTGATGATACAAAGGGCATATCAGCATTATCGTATGTTGATAAAGCAGGCGGCGTACATGAATATGCAAGAACCGGTTTTAACAACCTGTATGTTTACATGGCTTATTATTTTGGTGGCGATAACCCTGTTTATTTAGAGGCTGTTGACAGGTTGCTTAATCATCTTATATATACCAGAATTTACCTGTCGAAAAATCAATGGAATAAAGATAACAGGGCAAGATATATTGATAACTATACAGATTTTAGCCGTGTATATTCTTTAGTTGGCTGTGCTTATGGCAGGATTGACGGACTAAAAACAACCGATATAAGGATTGTTGGCTTTTTATACAGAAGCAATAAAATTGCTTATGATAAACTGTATATTGAAACAACGCTGGATGATAATATTGTGGTTGATTCACAAGTTGTGTCCTGCTGCGGTATAAGTGCAAAATGGAGAGATTTTTATTTAAACCTTACTAATGTTAAATACAGTTACAACTACAGGGTTGCTTTTTATACAAACAAAGACAGGGTGAGATTGGCAGGAAAAACATTTTTTATTAAAAAGGATTATGATTAAAATATGTTTTATCATTTATTTTATTATCCTGTATTCTGCCCTAAAAAAAGAAAAGGCTAAGCCTGGTCCCGGCAATTTTATCCCAATAAAAATTAGCGCATTCAATTTTTTGTAGCTCCCCATAACCGCTTTCCTGTTTTATCAAAAAATACCACACAGAGAGTATTGCACATAATAGTATTTATATAGATTTTTGCTGCTTAAATCTTTTCCCGCATGAAAAAAATACTCTCCTTCCTCTTTCTAATGATTTCTTTTTTAATTTCCTTTGCACAAAAAAGTAAAAAGAATTTAATTGAAGGTAGTGCATTTAATATCGGTCTCTCATATTCAAATCCAGCCCGGACGGAGTTTGATAAATATATTGCCGTAATCAGCGATTCATTGAACTTAACTACATCTATTATACCCAGGACAACATACGGGCTTTTTATGGCTTACACTATGCGAAACGGGAAAAGTGAATTTGAAGCAGGAGGCGGTCTTAGTTTTGGGACCAAGGCTCAAAGCAGCGATGTGTCAAACAGCCATTCTGCTTCTTTAAGTACAAATACATTTGATATTCATTTTGGCTTTTCCAATTATATAGCTGGTCCCCTTTTTATTGGGTTTGATTTGGGGGTAATTAGCAATGGTGGAAAATTTGAAGCAACCGAAAATCCTGAATCTCTGTTTGAATCAACTCCTGAAACTCATAACCCATTTAAAGGATATGTTTTTTCTGTAAAACCAAAAGCAGGTTTCTTTTTCCCTTTCAAACCCGGAACTTATTCCGGGTTTAAATTAAATGTATTTTACGATTATGGGCTATCAAAATATGAGTTTTACGAAAACGATATTTTTCAAACAAGATTAAAAAATTATACCGGTGCTGCAAAATCTTCGTTTAAAGGATTGGGGGTGCAGGCGGTTTTGGTTTTTGGTGGTAACTAATCAGTATTACAATTCAATCATATTTGATTATTTTACTTTAAAACAAAGGATATGAAAAAACTCTTTTTTTTCTTGCTGAATTTAATTTCAATTACCATTTATTCTCAGCAAAGTGCTAACCCGGTATCTGTTCAAACAGTGAAACAATGTATTGACGAATACTCCTTAAATGATTTTAAGGGGGTAAAGGGGGATTCGTTGTACGGGAGTGAACGTAACAATGACAGCGACAATTACTGGAGCAGGTATAAGTGTCAGTTTCTGCTTGGCAGTGATTCCTCGTTTGTTTTATATTTGTCCGTTTATGATAGACATAATCTGGAGTTTTTTTATGGATTTGATTCAGATGCAGAAGAAAAAATTTTCATGGTGATAAATGAGGTAGTGGAGTATTATGTAAAAAAGGATAAATGGAAAAAAAGTGATGAATTGGAGGATCCATTTAATGGACTCCAGTTGAGAGATACAAAAGGAAGGATTAGATTAAAATTTCGCAGGGATAACAAACTGGGAATTTCTATGTTAGAAATATTTTCTGTTAAGGATCAATAACTATTAATCCAGAACTTTAGTACGGACTCAGATATTAGCCGGGCCTTTACTATTCTTAATGGTCGTCGGTTCCCGTTTGTTAAGGGTAACGGCTTTATTTACAAACTTAGTTCCAAACCTATCTTTAATATCATCCACAGCTTTATAAAGATTCAGTTTCCCCATATTATTATCAAACAAACTCATCTGCATAGTAAAAGGGATAAACTGGCTGAAACGTACACCAAGCAGCCGTACAGGCCTTCCTTTCTCGTATGATTTATTAAATATATTTTTTGCTTTTGCAATAAGCTGATCATCAAGTGCAGTATAGTCAATTACTTCCTGTTTGCTGGTTGTCTCAAAATCTGAGTAACGGATCTTTATAGTAACACATCCGGTCAGTTTCTCATCTTCTCTCAATCCATAACATGTTTTTTCAGTAAGCCTTACCAGTTCGCTGTGCAGGAATTCCACATCGGTATAATCTTTATCAAAAGTATTTTCGTGGCTCATGCTTTTCTGTTCCCAGTCGGTAACAATTTCTGTGTTGCCAATACCCTGTGCTTTCCGCCACAGGCCTTCACCCCATTTGCCTAAATGAGCTTCCAAAAACTCAGGGGTTGATTTAGCAATATCTTCTATCTTGTAAAATCCAAGATTTTTCAGATGAATTTCCGTTTGTTTACCTACGCCATTAATTTTTTCTACCGCCAGTGGCCAGAGGAATTCTTTTTCTTTCCCGTGTAATATTTCTAAAAAACCATTGGGCTTGGCTTCATTGGTCGCCATCTTGCTGATGAATTTGGCGGATGATAAACCGCAGGAAATCGGCAATCCTGTTCTTCTGATTATTTCTTCCCTTAATTCTTTGGTGTAATTACTTACGCCAAAGAATTTATCCATGCCGGTCATATCACAATAAAATTCATCGATACTTGCTTTCTCAAACAAGGGAACTTTATCGGCAATAATATCAGTCACCCATCTTGAAAATTTGCTGTAATCTGCACGGCTGGCATTGGTAACAATGGCCTGCGGGCAAAGTTGCATTGCTTTTTTCATCGGCATGGCCGAATGAATACCAAATTTTCTGGCTTCGTAACTGCAGGCGGCTACTACCCCGCGTTCCTGTCCACCCACTAAAACCGGTTTGCCTTTTAATGATGGGTTGTTCAGAATTTCAACCGAAACAAAAAAAGAATCGAGATCAAAATGAGCAATATAATGTAACGTATCAGGCACAGTTAATTATTGCAGGTAAACATCAATCAATCCATCGGGCAATTCCATCATTATTTGTTTTTTCTTATGGTCAATTTTTTTAAGAAAACTTTCATTTACCGGGATCAACACTTCTTTATTCTTTAATTCTATCCGGCAAAGCAACTGATGAGGTTGTTCAATCACTTCAAGAATTTCGCCCAGTATTTCCCTTTCATTAATAATAGTATAACCGAGTAGATTTATCGGGGAAGTTTTGGCAGCAAATTTTTTGAAATCGGGTTCAGGAATCCATATTTCTTTTTGTACCAGCTTCATTGAAGATTCTCTTGTATTTACTCCTTCCAGTGTCAGGTAAATTTCTTCCTTACTTTTTATTTTTGCCCCTTCAATAAACCAGGGCAGGAAAGAATTTTTTTTCTCTTCGATAAAAATAGCCGGTAATCCTTTTAATGAAGTTTTTTTCCCCAATGTATGTTTCAGTATCAGTTCACCTTTCAGCCCGAAAGCAGCCACCAGTTTGCCTATTTTAAAGTATTCAATCATAACGCTGTCTCCGGAAATATAGAAACTGAAGTAGTATAAAATTAATCAGTGAAATTCATTTAATTCTTCTACAATAAAAAAATCCCGATTGAACATCGGGATCACAAACTTTCCGGTTGAACCTGTCCGCTGACAGGCAATTAATATATTATGCTACATTACCGCTCTCACCTTCATTCCTTCTTTCAGGCTGGCGACCAGGCATCGGACGTCTGGATCTTTTGTTACGGTAGGCATCTTCCTGGCGTTTTTTGATTTGTGAGTCATGTTCTGCACTCCATGCCGTAAATTTTTCCATGGCGGTAGCATCATCAAATAAACCCAGTTTTACACCCCGTAGCAGGTGTTTCAGATACAATACTCCTTTAAAGCTCAGGATACGACGGACGGTGTCGGTTGGCTGAGCACCTTTGTTCAGCCATTCCAAAGATTTTTGTCTGTCAAGCTGAATAGTAGCAGGAACAGTCAGTGGATTGTAAGTACCTAATTTTTGGATAAATTTCCCATCTCTTGGGCTACGGCCATCGGCGATTACGATGAAGTAGAAAGGTCTTTTTTTAGACCCATGACGTTGAAGTCTGATTTTTACAGGCATCTTAAATAGAAATTTAAATGCGTTAAACAATAATTGTTAGTTCCGGTAGATACCGGACGGCGAAGATAATACTGAAAGGGGAGATTGCCAAAGGGAAAGTCTGGACTTAGTAGCCGGGAGTTCAGCGTCTGGAAATTTCCAAAAACCGGGTTTTGAAATTTAATGACTAAAGACTGCTGACTATTTCCTCATTCCCGGCATCATTTTTCCCGGCAGCGGCATTTTATTCATGTTTTTCATCATACCCCTCATTTGCTCAAATTGTTTCATAAAAGCGTTTACATCGCTGATATCCTTACCAGCGCCTTTGGCAATTCGTTTGCGGCGGTTTTGATCAATCTCATCCGGATTGGCTCTTTCATACTCTGTCATAGAACCTATCATCGCTTCAATGCCTTTAAATGAATCCTCATTTACATCAAGATCTTTAATTTGTTTTCCAACTCCGGGTATCATGCCCAGCAAGTCTTTCATATTACCCATTTTTTTGATTTGCTCCAGCTGCATCTTGAAATCAGCAAAATCAAATTTGTTCTTGCGGATCTTACTTTCTAATTTTTTGGCCGCGACTTCATCAAACTGTTCCTGTGCCTTTTCCACCAGACTGGTAATATCACCCATGCCAAGGATACGCTGGGCCATCCTGTCAGGATAAAAAACATCCAGGGTGTCCATCTTTTCGCCACTGCTGGTAAACTTAATAGGTTTGTTGA